>Ga0136846_1229105_pt1 | contig 11762 bp, 10 predicted proteins | sample HopSoiMetagenom2_FD_96841 | JGI IMG/M metagenome (GOLD analysis project Ga0136846, IMG submission 96841) | Grasslands soil microbial communities from Hopland, California, USA - 2 Assembly 2016 (version 4) | ecosystem: Environmental > Terrestrial > Soil > Grasslands | place: USA: Hopland... | reverse complement strand
TCGATCTTCGTCAGGTACTCGTTCACATGCGCGCGGGCCGGTGGATAGAAGCCCACAACCTCGTGCAGAGTGACAGTTCCGATTCTCAGAAGGCTGCATGGATGCACGGCATCCTTCATATTCAGGAAGGCGACCTCGAAGATGCCGAGTATTGGTATGGCAAGGCCAACCGGAACTTCCGTAGCCGCGGTACGTTGGATGAAGAGTTGCAGCGCTTCGAGGCGGAGTTAATTGCTTAGCACGGCGCAAAACGGGTCTGAGGGCCTTGAGCCGACGGGGATAAATTGCGAACGCTCGGATTTGTGGTTGCCGCACCATGGCACCCGCCTACATCGGAGTGCTGCATCCAAGCTGGGCCTGGTGATGCGACTCGTGGTTGAACTCGATGTGATCCGGCAGATTTCGATTTACAGGCCGACTTTGCGGGCGATTCAGACGAGTTGCATCTATCTTGTGCCTGCCTTAGGCCAACCTACATGTGCGGCGCGGCGAAGACTAGCGGTCACAACCTGCCGATGAAAAGGAGCGATGGCCGACAGGTAGGCACGGCCCAAGAGGTTGTGGCAGTGGACCACAGTTGAGACAGTCAGTTGGCCACCACCCGCTCGAGACAAGTCCGGAGTGCAGAGCACTGATAGTCTGAAATCAAGGTGCTTGTCGTCCTCGCCCAAGACGATCTCGGATTCGCTCCTGCTGTAGACTTTGAAAAAGGCGATGCGGTCACCGCTAGCCTCGTCGGAGAGAGTCGTCAGGTGTTTGGCAGTCTTCAAGCCAAAGCACGCGACGATAGCATCCCGGACACTAGTGAGCCATCCAATCCAGAACGGCTGCTGCGACATGACGAATCGCCACAGAACCTCTGGGTCGCTAGAGGTTCCAAGGGGAAGTTGAATCGCAAATGCGTCTGCAAGATTCGTGGATTTATAAAGAGTAGCGACGGCAGATTGCACGGGAAGAACAACCAGCTTTACTGGCATGAGTTCGCTTGGCATAAATTGGAACTCCTGAGGCATCAGTGTGGAGGCTTGGACGGTCCGGAGAAAACCTTGACCACTTCATACATTCCTGGCTCAAACTTGGCTATGGCGAGCACCTGATCTACGTACGTTGAAGCGCCTTGGTTTGAATGTGTTGATCGGTAGTGCTGGTAGTCCTCTGCACTCTTCCACTGCGAGTACATCGTGACCTTTGTTCCGTCGGCACTCCGATGAAGCGCCGCCGAAATGAACCCTGGTGCATCACGAACCGATGTATCGGTAGCGCGTGCGAGTATGTCTACCAGTTTCTGTTGATTCGACGGCTCGACCGTGAATACATTGATGAGCGTGACGAGGCTTGCGTTCTCGGCAATCGTAGTCATAAAACTCCCGGAATATGGAGGAGAAACTCGCACATGATACTCAGATGGCATCCGTATCAGCACGAGAGTCGCGCTGTTGCGCAGAGCCATCGAGCCGATGGATCTGGTGGCAAGCGAACGTGGTGCCGGCCATTGACGAAAAGGGCGGCATGGGAACCATCGAGCCGGTTGAGAAAGGCTGCTTCCCATCGGCGCGAAAGCCTGCGCGACGGGTGAGGCTCATGTTTAGGACTTCAGATTTGCTTGTTGTAAATGCTTGACGCCGCAAACCCGCAGGGATCATAGGCCCGTGTTTACGACTTTAATTGCGCGGAATAGCACTGCGGGGTTTGGTGGACGCTCACTCCGCGCAGCGAAGTTATGCGACCACATAAGCCGCGGAATTTAGCGAAGTCTGTGACCGTCGAATGACGAGCGCAGGTGCGCGGAGCGTATTGCTGCGTGTTGAATTCCGCTGAAGTCTGACCCGAGTTTTCCATCGAATATTGACCCACACTCTTTGTGAGCAGAAGGTGCTCACGATGTGGATAAGTTCTTGGTTTTCTCCTTTTTAGGCTGAGTTGTGTGGATCTGCCTCAAAGTGCGCCGCTGTTTCCGCGATTTTGTTGCCTCGATTACCAGCCAGGTAGCCAGCTTCTCGGCGTAGGGGTCGAGCTTGCTTGAGCTGGCCCGCCTTGGGTACTTAGGCTCGCTCTCATCCGATCGCAGGTGCTTCTTTATTGTGTTGCGAGCCAGGCCTGTACGCCTTGAAATTTCGCGGATGGACATCTGATCCCGCAATGCCCAACGTCTGATGACATTCAATGTCGCCACGTCTATCGCTCCTAAATTCCCCCTGCTTTTAAAACAAGCAGGGTAGTGCCTACGTGGGTCAGTTTTGGATGGAAATTACTGCGCTAAATGGATCAGATTTCGACGGAATTCAACAGCTGCGTTCTTCCACAGGTCACTGAAGCGCCTTGTGTGACGTCAATTGTTCCTGCCTTTCCGACGCGTGGACCGTCGCGGCAAATGGCGGCAAACCCTTGCCGTTGACTGCGTCAATGCGGCATCTCGGGGTTTAACCCATTTGAATTACTTTGTTTTGGTGGTGTACTGAGTAAAGTAATAAAGGGGACTGTATGGCTCTCAATTTCACGCACCTCAAGACCGCCATGGCCGCACTGGTGATCTCGGCCTTGCCGATGTCCAGCCACGCCATCGATCTCGTCTTCGGGCAGGTCGCTTCACAGACCAATCCGACATCGGCCGCCAACGCCAAAGGCATGGCGGCGGGTATCCAGGCCTACTTCGACAAAGTCAATGCGGGCAACACCCTGCAGGGCAACAAGCTCAAGCTGGTCACGCTGGATGACAGCCTGCAGGCTCCAAAGATGGTTGAGCTGACCCAGCAACTCATCGGCGATCCGGCGGTGGTGGGATTGTTGGGCTTTCTCAACAGTGCCGGACTCGCCGAAATCGCCAAGCAGGACATGGCGGGCAAGAATGGCATCGCGCTGATCGCGCCCCTGCAGGGCGACAAGAATGTGGTTTCCGCCAGCAATGTATTTCCCCTGCGCAGCGGCTATGCGGATGAAGTTGCCAGCCTGCTCAAGGAAGCCAAGACCTGGGGCAAGGACTCGCTGGCCATCGTCAATATGAACGTCGCATTTGGCCCGCCCCTGGCGCAGTTGACCACCCAGCTCAGCGGCCCACACGGCGTCAAGATCGCGACACAGCAGGTGCTTGACGCCTCGCCCGATAAGCTCGATGCGAGCGTTCGCGCGGCCGCAGCCGCCATCACGGAGATCCGACCCAAAGGCATTATTTTGCTGGCTGCCGGAAAGCCCGCGTTTGAATTCGTCAAGGCTGTCCGCGACGCCCCGGGTGGGTCGGTGCAAATCTATGGCCTGTCGGTGCTGCTGCACGATGGCCTGGTCAACGCCACCGGCAAGGACAAGGCTCGCGGCATTGTGTTGAGCCAGGCGGTGCCTTTCCCTTTCGTTCCTTCCAAGCCGGTTATCACCGAGTACCAAGGCGACATGAAGAAGTACGCGCCGGGCGAAGCCTTGTCTTTCTCAAGCCTCGAAGGCTACATGGGCGCCAAGATTGCCGTCGAAGCTGTCCGGCGTGCAGGCAAAACGCCGACCCGCGCCAGCGTGCTGCAAGCCTTGTTCAATCTGGGCGAATACAACCTTGGCGGTATCTTTGTCAACTACACGGCCAACCAGCGGACCGGCTGGGGCGGTGTAGATCTGTCCATCATCAATTCCAGCGGCAACCTTCAAAAGTAGACTACGCAACTCCTCCCAAGAAACGTCCACGCTGCTCACCATGTTTCTACAACGAGCCGCTAACGGGAGAAGGCGGTGCAGTCGCTCAATGCAGAGCTTACGCTCGTAGCCGTAGCCGTGAATGCGACGGAGATCGGCTTTTTGCTGATCTAGGGCTAGCTGGCCGGGGACGTGTCGCTCACGGTAGCAGCCAGATTTTTCAACATATCGTCCACGATGTTGGCCAGGTTGAATTGGCTCTTCCATTTCCAGTCGCGCTTCGCGCAAGAGTCGTCGATGGAGTTGGGCCAGCTGCTGGCAATAGCTTGCCTGAAGTCTGGCTCGAACGCGACTTGAAAGTCCGGCCGGCGTTTCTGGATCTCCTCTGCAATCTCTCTAGGAGTAAAGCTGAGTCCCGCGAGGTTGTAGCTGCCCCGTTCGGTAATTGATTCCGCCGGTGCCTCCATGAGTTCGATTGTCGCGCGCACTGCATCTTCCATGTACAGCATAGGCAGTGCTTCATCCTCTTTAAGGAAGCAGTTGTATTGTTCGCCTTGAAGTGCCGAATAGAAGATTTCGATCGCGTAGTCAGTTGTTCCGCCACCGGGTTTGGTCTTGTACGAGATAAGGCCTGGGTATCTCAGGCTCCGGACATCCACGCCATGCTTCTCAAAGTACCAGCGGCACCATCCTTCGCCGGCCAATTTGGAGATGCCATAAACACTGGTCGGCTCCATAACGGTTTTTTGCGGTGTCGCATCGGCCGGAGTAGTAGGGCCAAAGGCGGCAATGGAGCTCGGCCAAAAAATCTTGTCAAGCTTGTGCTGCCGGGCTATGGCAAGAACATTGAGCAGGCCGCTCATGTTCAGGTTCCATGCCCAGGCCGGCGCCGTCTCGCCCGTAGCAGACAACGCTGCGGCCAGGTGATAAATCTGGGTGACTCCGTGGCGTTTGACGATATCGTTGAGTTGCCCGGCATCAGTGACGTCCAGAACTTCGTGACGAAGGTGCGCGTGCCGACCCTTGGGAACCATGTCGCTGGTTACAACGCTATCGAGGCCATATCGCTCGGCGAGGGCAGCCGACAGCTCACTTCCGAGCTGTCCATTCGCTCCGATGACCAGAATCCTGGGGGAAGTGCTCATGCTGTTACTCCCAGTTCCTTGCCGGCCTTTGCAAAAGCGAGAAGAGCGGTGTCTAGCTGTGCTTGTGTGTGCTGAGCGCTGATCTGTACCCGGATCCTGGCCTGTCCTTTTGGAACGACAGGGTAGAAGAAACCGGTCACGTAGACACCCAACTCCAGAAGGCGTTTAGCGAGGCTTTGGGCCTTCTCGGCGTCATAAACCATGATCGGAATGATCGGATGAGAGCCTGGCTTCAGGTCGAATCCGAGCCTTTCCAGGCCGTCTCGGAAGTAACGAGTGCTGACTTCCAGGTTGTCCCGAAGACTGGTGTCCGCCTCAAGAATATCGAGCACTTTGAGCGCTGCGCCTACGATCACGGGTGCAACTGTGTTGGAGAAGAGATAGGGGCGCGAGCGCTGACGCAGCAGCCCGACAACCTCGGCCTTTGCGCTGGTGAACCCGCCAGAGGCGCCGCCCAGGGCTTTGCCGAGCGTGCCTGTAATGATGTCTATTTTCCCGAACACTCCGCGGTATTCATGCGTACCACGTCCGGTCGTACCGATAAACCCGGTCGCGTGACACTCGTCGACCCCGAGCAGGGCGCCAAATTCGTCGCATACGGCGCGTATCTCGTCCAGCTTCGCAATGGTTCCGTCCATTGAGAACACGCCATCAGTGAACACAAGCTTGTACCTGGACCCTGCGGCATCGGCCTCGCGCAACTGGTAGCGCAGATCTTCAATGTCGTTATGCCGGTAGCGGTAGCGCTGGGCTTTCGACAAGCGGATACCGTCAATGATGGATGCATGATTGAGTTCGTCGCTGATGATCGCGTCCTCGGCGCCAAGCAAAGTCTCAAACAGCCCACCATTGGCATCGAACGCCGAACCGTAAAGAATGGTGTCTTCCGCTCCCAGGAATCGCGATATCCGTGCCTCGAGTTCCTTATGGATGTCCTGTGTACCGCAGATAAAGCGTACGGAACTCAGGCCGAACCCCCGCGCAGAAAGAGTCGATCTTGCGGCCTCCATGACCTCTGGATGAGAAGAAAGTCCAAGGTAGTTGTTGGCGCACAAGTTAATTACCTCGCCGGCGTCTGCCGTGGAAATATGGCTGCCTTGTGGCGAGGTGAGGGGTCTCTCAACCTTGAGGAGGCCGGAGGCCTCGATCTCGCGAAGCTCCCTTTTAAGAGACGCGTAGAAATCTGCGGTGGTGATCATGGGCTGGTCCTGCTAGGATATGAGGAATTCGTTAACACAGACTATGTGCATTAATAAAATCTATTTGTCCATTATATTGGACGAGACATGACCGCGCAAGTATTACGTTCCGCCAGTCATGCCGAAGGCCCACCAGCCGTGGGTGAGACGCTCAAGACACTGCGCCAGGCGCAGCGCCTGTCACTGGACGACCTATCGCGGCGGGCGGGCGTATCCAAGTCCATGCTGTCTCAGATCGAGCGAAATGAGGCTAATCCGACGGTGGCAATCCTTTGGAGACTCGCAACAGCTCTCGGCGTCGGCATTACAGACTTCCTCGGCACGGCTCCAGGAAAAGCTGAAGCGGTGGCCATAACGGTCACCGCCTCGCATGAGACGCCCATGATCAAAAGTCAGGACGGTAAATGCGAATTGCGTATCCTGAGCCCGATCAACATGGCCGGGAGCGTCGAGTGGTACCACTTGACGATCGCCGCAGGTGGCGTCCTCGCGTCGGAACCCCATGAGAAAGGGGCCAAAGAACATCTTTCCGTGCAAAGCGGCGCACTGACCGTCCGGGCCGTCAACAGTGAGATGGTTGTTCGGGTCGGAGACACAGCACGATATTCAGCGGATCAGAAGCACGCCATCGCCAATGTGGGCAAAACCAACGCTACTGCCTTGCTCGTCGTCGAGTATGGAAGGTAGTGATGAGAGCACCCGTTGCTGAAAACAGCGCCGAGCTCAGGCGTGCACCGGCGGTCGCTTTACTGATGCGCTAGCCGGGTGTTGAGTCAATTGCCAGCAAGGCTGGCCTGATTCGACAGTATTGCAAATGCCTGGCAATGCTGGGCGCATCGACGTTGCTAATGGTAGTGATATGACGCACTTGAGGTGGCGTGCCGTAGTCGCAGTGCCTCAGGCTAGGGGCAAAAAGGGACTTAGCGAAAAATCGGTGTGGCAACAGCCTTCAGCGTACTGATCGTGGCTTTCATCGCAGGCGTAATGGGTCGACTGCGCGCGGTAGCCAACACGGTTGTGACTCTGATGTCGTCACCGAGAGAGTGCTCCACGAACGTACCCTCGTCAAGTTCACGTGCGACTGACAGGCGCGACATGAGGGCCGCTGCGCGCCCGGCAAGAATGATGTCTCTTGCGATGTCGATATCGTCGATCTCGTACGCTGCATCCAGTTTGATCCCATGTTTGGCCGCCCAGGCATCGACTTGTCGACGCAAACCCGTTCCTCTACTGGGCAGTCGCAACGGCAGCCCGTCGAGCATCTGAGCGACGGTGCCTTCAGATCGGATGGGGAAACCAGGAAGCGCGGCTAAAACGACCGGCGTCGTGCCAAGGTCTTCTTGTAGCAGTTGAGATGGCATATCGGCGTCGCTGAACACTCCGACGTCAACCTGTGCGTGGTGAATCCATTCATAGATGTATCGTGAGTTTCCGCTGAGAAGGCGAACACGAACCCCAGGATATTGATGCGCCATCGCGTCGATAAACAACAGTCCTATTGCTCGGATAACCGTTGGGGTGAGCGCTACATCCACAGTTCCAGAGAGCTTTCGGTGCTCGGCGGCTGCGTCGGCCAGTGCCTCCTGCAACTGCAGAAGTAGAGGCCCGAGAGAATCTCGAAGCCTCTCGCCGGCAAGGGTCAAACGGACACCACGGCCATTGCGATAGAGGAGGGGAACTCCGCATTGCTCTTCGAGCGCCTTGATGTGCCGGCTAACCTGCGATTGGGGCACGCCCAGGATACCGGCTGCACTCGTCAAGCCGCCGGATTCGGCAACCAGTAAGAATGTCTCAAGGTTTTTTGTCTCCATGGCGTTCCTTGTACTTGACCGTGAATGGTAATACTAAGGCCACCTGCATCGAGCCACCTCCACGCAGTCAGGTGGTTCAACAGTCCTTGTGCATATTCGAAGCTGGCCGCCAAGACGGCAGAGCCACGTCAGGCGGGAATTTTGACTCGATGTCAAATTTCCTCACGAGCGCGATCAGTTTGAACGCAAAGATGAACCGGAGCATGGCTATCGATCGACATTAACGCGGCTCAATAGGCCGTCCACGGATTCGCCAGCGAGGCCGAATGTTGGGAGCAAGTCGTTTGCCGCAGAAAAGTCCACTCCTATCACCACGCCGGCCATCGCCGCCGTCGCTGCTGTTGCAGGTGTCGGTACCTTTGCTAATCGGCTCATGGCAAGTGTGAAGACAAGCCCAAAGGGCACGTCTTCAGTAAGAAATCTGGTCTGTATTTCGATGGGACCGGGAGGGCCTCCACGCTTTTCGTGCAACTCCGCCGCGATGTCGACCAGCCGCTCAGCACTGGTGCCGAATGACAAAAGGAAATGCCGCTCAATACTGCGCACCTGCAATCCAAATGCACTTGCAACAGCAATTCTCTCGGCGTCCAATTGCTCTATGACGGCAGCTACGCGTTGCGTCATGAACTGGTATTGTGGCCAGCTTTCACCGCGCTCAATACGTGTCCAGTTAAGTAGCGCAAGTGGCCCATGGGCAACGGGATTGATGTTGGTCAATGCTGTGGAAAGCGCATTTTCATCTGCCGTAAAGACATCGCCAAACAGCGCTTGACATGTCGAAATCGCGCGCTGCTGAGCAGAACGCGGCAGACAGGACACACCGAGAGATTTTCTTTGGGTCATTATCCGCACGTGCGCTGCACTCTCGCGGCGTGCGGTCAAAACGGTGCTGCCAAAACTGGCAACCTCGATCGAGATGCCTCTGGTAGTTGCCGATTCGTAAAGATATAGCGATGACAAGGAACTCATTGAACTGACAATAACGAGCTGCCCGTTCCGTAGATGAGGCAAGAGCTTGTCAAATACCGCTCGGTGGCCGTTCGCCGGCACGGCAATTAACAAGACGTCAGCCTGCTCCGCGAGACCTTCTGCACTGTCCACAACACCAACGCGATAGCTCGCGTCCAGAACCCCCCCGCAGACCAAGGGCTTGTCGCGAAGCGCATCTGCAGTGTTATTTCTAGGCGACCAAAGGGCGACCTCGTGGTTTCGATTTGCCATCCACGCAGCACTGGCAAGTGCAATAGCGCCTGCACCGGCGATTCCCACTCTCATCCGGTGCACCTCATTCGCTCTTGATATTAGCGCTGCGGATTACCCTTTCCCAACGCTGTGAGTCTTCGGCAATAAGTCGGCCGAACTCGATACTGTCCTCACAGGTTGATACAGCCCCAGACTCTCGAAGACGTCGTTGTGTCTCTGGGAGCTGGCATATCGTCATTACTTCTGACGACAGCTTGCGCAAGATCGATGACGGCGTCTGGGCGGGGGCCATCAGCCCTACCCATACAGGCACTTCGAGCCCTGGAACCCCCACGGCTTGCTTTACCGTCGGCACACCAGGGAAATTAGGCAACGGTGCAACGGTAAATGTGGCCAGAACCCGAGCTTTTCGCCCATTGACCATCGGTTCAATTGAAGTTGCAGTGGTAACCATGGCGGCAACTTGGCCGCTCAAAAGATCCACCGTCGCGGGCGCGGCACCTTTGTAGGGGATATGGCTGAGTTTGATGCCCGTTGCCTGGGCAAATAACTCACCAGTGAGATTCGACACGGTACCGTTTCCGGTTGAAGCGAAAGTCACTTGCCCCGGTTGCGCTTTGGCTGCCTTGATAAGGTCGGCAAGAGTGCGGAAATTGCTATCACTTCGAACCGCGATCACCATGGGCGTATCGGCAATCAGAGCGATCGGAGTCAGATCTCTTTGAGCTCGATATGGAAGCTTTTGAGTTAAATGGGGGGCGATCGAAATAGCGCCACCAGTTGCGAGCAGCAGGGTGGTACCGTCGGGCGGGGCTTTCGCAACGAAATCCGCTGCGATGATGCCACCAGCACCTGCCTTATTCTCAACAATGACCGGAACGCCCAATCTGCTTGAGAGCTCGACCGACAAATGGCGGCCAATTGCGTCCTGTGCTCCGCCTGGGGCAAAAGGTATCACCACCTTGATCGGCCTGGTTGACATCTGTGCGGAAGCGGGCGGAGCAACTACTAGCAAGCAGGCAAGCGCCAAGACAGCACCTCTTGGCACAAGGCGATGAGTCTGTGAAAAAAATCGGGACATATACGCGCGCCTAAGTTGTTACGGTTATACGAGTATTCGTCTAATCGAAACAAATAAGAAGCGCATGGATTAGATTACAGATATCTGTTATCTGGTGCAGTTTTATGCAGAGTAGCGCTCGTTAAGTTCTGACGAATCTAACGCAGTGGCTGTAGTCATCGGTCAAAATCTTGTCCACGTACGCGCTGAGGAACGATTGGACGGGCTCTATGTAGTGTTGTGAGGCACTGGGTAGTTTGATCTGGGAACCCGAGTTACTCTTGAGTAGCGAGCGGCACGGGCACTGAGTGACTACTCCCGTGACGATTTGAGAGATCAACTCCTGTTGTCGAGGATCTCCCCAGCTTGATTGATGTTACTGATAGCTCCTGGGCGTTACGTAACCTCAGTAACACGACTTCCCATTAACGAGTCTACGAAGGTATTGATTACTGATACCGGCGTCAGGAAATATGCAGAAGGCGCCCAATATTGATACAAGGCGTCTCATTCACAGCTGCGAGAGCGTGTAAATAAACCCTGGCTCGCTACTTGCCTTTATGGAGGCCTCAACCACAGCGGAGGCTTCTTATGAAAATTCAGGCATTTCCTATGAAACGCGCGGTCATTGGTGCTGCAATCTTCACTTCACTCACATTAGCTGGTTGCGCCACAGAGGGAAGCTTCTCGGCCGCCGACGGGGGTACTGGCTCCGCGAGCCGGGGAACAGATGTATCAAGCGGCGGGAGGTCAACTGGTCCAAGCGGGGTGACGAGCGGGGATTCAACAGGCGAAGGCTCAACTGCCACTGTGTCCCCGGCCCTGCAAACCCTGGATAGCACCGCCGGAGGCACAGGCAGTCTTTTATCAACAAGTGGCAATCTGGTGAGCTCAGTCGGAGACGCTGTCGCCGCCGTGGCCATACCCGGCATGGACAGCGGCGTCACCTCTGGGCTGGGCGGCGTGTTGCAAAACACCGGCAGTGCGCTTGGCGCGCTGGGCGACAGCACCGCCGGGGGCCTTGGGCAAATGGGGGCGGCTGCAGATCCCGTCGGCACGACCTTGTCGGGCGTGCCGCCTGCGGTGCAATCTCTCGGGGCGGCGGTTTCCAGCGCCGGCACCACCGTCAGCTCGCTGGATAGCGGTGCGTTGAGCGTGTTGCAACCGGCCACAGATCCAGCCGGGGCGCTTGTGCAGCGCGTCGGCGACACAGTAAGCAGCCTGGGCACACGCATGGGTGACGGCATGAACAGCGGCGTGGTGACACAAATCACGCGTACCAGCAGCACCGTGATCACCCCCATCGCAGAGACAGTAGTGGCTACGACCCAGGACGCCGGTGCGGCAACGGGCACAGGCCAGCCTGTCAGCGGCCTGCTGGGCCAAGTGGGCCTGGCGGTTGAAGGTGTGGGTGGCAGCATCGCAACAAGCAACACACCTGTCGTGTCGGAAACCGGCAACCTGATCGGTGCAGCCGGTACTGCGGTAGGCGGCCTGGGCGGTATCGTGAGCACACCTGGAGGCGGCAGTGGCCCTGGCGCATTGGGCGGGCTCACAGGAGGCGGGCTTGGCAGTGGCAGCATCGGCGGCGTGCTGGCTCCGGTGTTAGGCGCGGTGGGAGGCTTGACGGCAGGCTCAACCGGCGGCGGCTTGCTGGCTCCCGCGGCCCCGGTGGTTGCGGGCCTGACGGGCAGCGCCACTGGCGGCACAGGTGGAGCACTGGCACCCGTGA
>Ga0136846_1226859_pt1 | contig 11762 bp, 10 predicted proteins | sample HopSoiMetagenom2_FD_96841 | JGI IMG/M metagenome (GOLD analysis project Ga0136846, IMG submission 96841) | Grasslands soil microbial communities from Hopland, California, USA - 2 Assembly 2016 (version 4) | ecosystem: Environmental > Terrestrial > Soil > Grasslands | place: USA: Hopland... | reverse complement strand
GTTTTCTTTACATGCATAAACCAGGAAAATTTTTCCTTTAATTTAGCTTTTGGAGATTTGGATGAAAATGGCATCTTCAATGATTTAATTGTCAGTAATAATCATGATGCAGAAAAGGTTTTAGCAACGGTAGCCAGGGCTGTTATATCATTTACAAATTTATACCCCAAGGCTATTATTTATGCGGAAGGCAGTACTCCATCCCGAACACGCCGTTATCAGATGGGAATCAATAAGTTTTGGAAAGAAATAGTGTTAGATTTCTATGTTTATGGGCTTATTGATAAAGACTTCGAGCCTTTCCGGTCTGGGAAAAATTATTTGGGGTTTGCAGTTAAAAGAAAAGTTAGTAACTTTATATAATAATAATATATATTGGACAAGAAAAAAGACCAAAAAAAGATAAATGAAGGTGAAAACAAACCAATAATGGCTATTGATGTGCGTGATTATCGCAATGATCCTTTAGCTGTTAAAAAAATAGAATCTGCTAGAAAAACGATTGAGAAATACGGTTTACCCAAAGAGCTTCTCAACGGCTAAAACCTGTTTATAAAAATATTAAAAGCCTCTCGGTTAACCGGGAGGCTTTTCTTTGCAATCCTGACTAAGAACTAATTTCTCTCTAAGAATATTTAAGTTTCCTGATCTTCAGCGACAAAAAAAATGTCGAAGTGATTCACTTCGACATTCAGTATTCAACCCGCCTTCGCCAAGGCTCCGTCGGGCAAGTATTCTCCATTAATTAAAATCATCACTATCAAGTTCATCTTCGCCATACGAAGTGGTATTGCCCAGCATGGAACCCATCAGGTCTTTGAACTCGATGCGGCTTTCCAGAATTTTTTTACTGATCATGGAAAAGGCAGCCAGTCCGTGTAATACAAACTCCATTAACAAGGCGGCGTCTTTTTCATTGGCCTGTTTAAAATATTTTTTCACCAGTGCATGCAGGCCGTCTACTTTATACAGTTGCTGTATTTTGTCTTCGTCTTTTGTATGGAACAACAGGTTTAAAGAATTGCCTTTGTCGAACCAGGATGAAATAGAACGATAAGGATTTTCTTCGGCTGCCTGCTGATTTCGTTTCTTCTTAAGCGTTTCCGGATTGGGAAAATATTGGATGAATTGGGTGCGGATGGCTTTGTCGAGCAGGTTCATGGCCACCTGGTAAGGGCCTTCCTGTTCGCCTTCATACACCAGTTCTATTTTACCGGTAATGGAAGGTATCAGTCCGATCAGATCGCTGATCCATACCTGGGTGTTGTTTTCTTTATTGATCAACAGACGGCGCTCGGCAGAGCTCACGGCATTTTCAAAAGCGGAGATGCTTAACCGGGCCGAAACACCACTTTTTTTGTCAACCAGTTCGCTGGAGCGGGCTTCAAACGAGATCTGTTCTATCAGTCGTTTTATCAGGTCGCTCATTTGCACCTTGGCCTGCTGTTCCTTCAGAATATCGGCTTCCTGCTCGGTAATGGTGAGCGCGGTGTCGATGGTTTTAGGATAGTGCGTCAGGATCTGGCTTTCAATCCGGTCTTTCAACGGGGTTACAATAGAACCGCGGTTGGTATAGTCTTCCGGATTGGCGGTAAATACAAATAAGATGTCCAGCGGCATGCGCAGTTTGAAACCACGGATCTGTACATCGCCTTCTTCCAGAATATTGAACAAGGCTACCTGGATGCGGGCCTGCAGATCGGGAATTTCGTTGATCACGAAAATACCCCTATTGCTGCGGGGGATAATACCATAGTGGATCACGCGTTCATCGGCAAAGCTTAACCGCAAATTGGCTGCTTTAATAGGATCGATGTCGCCAATAAGGTCAGCCACGCTAACGTCGGGCGTAGCCAACTTTTCGCCATACCGTTCGCTGCGATGTATCCAGTGAATAGGGGTCTCATCGCCATATTGCGCCATCAGGTCCTTCGCATGGATGGAGATGGGATTCAGCGGATCGTCATTGATCTCACTGCCTTCGATCACCGGAATGTATTCATCGAGTAATTCAATCATTTGCCGGGCCATCCGCGTTTTTGCCTGTCCGCGTAAGCCAAGGAATAAAATGTTGTGACGCGACAAAAGCGCCCTCTCCACATCGGGAATAACCGTTTCTTCATAACCTATGATCCCGTTAAAGGTGCTTTCCTGCTTTTGTAATTTGCCAATAAGGTTCTTTCTGATCTCATCTTTTACTGACTTTGGTTGATAGCCACTCTTCTTAAGTTCACCCAGGGTCTTTATTTTTGGTATGCTCATAGTAATAGTTCGTTTCGTAAACTGTCTGATGTTTTAATAAACCGTCTTTCTTTTTCCATTTTCAAAATCACGGAATATAAAGGCGCCTAACCGGTCGAGCGAAGCAAAGAAGGCCTTGCCGCTGTTGGTTTCGGTAAATTCCTGTACAAACCGCTGTAAATACGGGTCAGTAGCGATCATGAAAGTGGTAATAGGCACTTTTAGTTTTTTGCATTGGGCGGCCAGGTTCAAACAACGATTGGTAATGCGACGGTCGAGCCCAAAGCTGTTCTTATAATAGCGTTTGCCAATTTTTAAACAGGTGGGTTTGCCATCGGTGATCATAAAGATCTGTTTGTTGGGATTTTTGCGGCGGCGCAAAATATCCATCGCCATTTCCAAACCGGCTACCGTATTGGTATGGTAGGGACCAACCTGTAAATAAGGAAGGTCTTTTATTTCAACAGGCCAGGCATCGTTGCCAAACACTACAATATCCAGTGTGTCTTTAGGATATTTGGTAGTGATGAGTTCGCTCAACGCCATGGCTACTTTTTTAGCCGGCGTAATGCGGTCTTCACCATACAGGATCATCGAATGCGAGATATCGATCATCAGTACGGTAGAAGTTTGTGATTTGAAATCGGTTTCGCGAATGGCCAGGTCATCTTCCTGCATGTTGAAGCTTTCGATGCCATGATTGATCTGCGCATTGCGAATACTGGTGGTGAAATCGATCTGTTCCAGGGTGTCGCCAAACTGAAAAGGCCGCGTTTCGGGATTGATCTCATCGCCGCCACCGGGTTTGAATGTATGGTGATCGCCGGTTTTGGTTTTCTTCAGTTTCCCGAATATTTCTTCCAGCGATCTTTTGCGAATGCCCTGTTCGGTTTTGGAAGTGATCTTGATCTCACCGCTGACCTGGTTCTCCTGGATGTAGCCTTTTTCTTTTAATTCCTCAATAAAATCGCCCATGCCATACTCGCTGTTCGTAAGCTCATATTCTTTATCGAGCTGGTTCATCCAGTCCAGTGCTTCACTTACGTCGCCATTGGTATAGGTAAGCAATTGCATGAACACATCAAGCAATTGCTCAAATTTCGTTTTGCCCTCCTGACGGGGATCGAATTTGGTGAAATGATGTCCTATCACTGCTAATAATGTTTTAAGGTACAATGAATTGGTTCTTCCTGCGTCCTCGGTATCCTCAGGACTAACCCAATTTAAGCATTAAAATTCATTCATTGACGTATGTAATTTTTGTTAACACTACCAACAAACTTCGGCAGCAATTGTTGTAAAGCGCCTTAAAACAACGGTGCCATCCCCGCTAATCGGAGATGGCACTGTATATTTTGAAATATATCTGTTTGTTCGAACCTTTCTAAGGCTTTGTTGTATCCACGGCTTTTTGTGAATCTGCCGCCTTTAATTCTGCAGGAGCATTTTCAACGCCGCCTTTTCCGTTTCCGGCTTTGGCGCCGAATTGTTTTTCCCAGTCAGACATTTGCATCAGCATTTGGTAAGAGGAAACAATATCCTGTACAAATACCAACTGTTTTTCCGACAACGTAACAGGCGCATTCGGATCTTTCATATAATTGGCTGCATTGATAGCCAGGGTTTCATTATTGGAACTTTCATCGCCCAGCGAACGATAGTATTTCATTTGTTGTTCCAGGTCAGTTTTAACCGACTTGCCAACTTTTTGGGCCAGCTCCATGTCGCCGCTGCGGTAAGCAGCATATAAGTAAGTCATGGTAACGCGGTTGTGGAAGTTGCCACGGTTTGATGTCATACCGTAAGGAAGGTTGCTTTCCAGCACCGAGTTATCGTATTTGCGCAGTTCTTTACGGGCTGAATCCAGTTTACCGGCGTCAACCAGCGCCATACCCAGGAACGCATGCGCCTGGCGAATGCTGTTCAAATGGCGACGGTTCTCCTCATCAAAGTAAACATGCGGTTTGCCGGCATTGCCAAAAGCAAATTTTTCTGTGAGGTTTTTGTATGATACATCCAGTTCCACGTTGGTGCCTTCAACAGGTACCAGGCGGTAGGAGAGTCCTTCCATGCGAACATATTTTTCAAGACCCAGATCTTCGAGCTCCTGGGTAGAAGTGAAGTAAATAGGACGTTTCCATTTGTTACCGGCAATAATGGCCAGTACAGCCAGGTCGTTCTTTTGCAGGTACTGGCGTTTGATGTCGAGTTTCAGTTCGCTCACCACGCTGTCGCCGGGATTCAACGGCATGTTTTTCTTCACCCATTCTACATCAACAGGTATGCTCAGCTTACTGGCTGGTATAATGTTGCCCAGGTCTTCATCGTTGAACTGAACTGTATTTTTAGGATCATCGCTGGCTGTAACATTTTTCAGGATGGTGTACAGATCGTAGTACTTGTTCTGATCGTATCCTGCCAGCAATTGCGCATTCACGTGGCTCAGGTAAGCAGGTGTGAATACCACGTTGCGCTTATCACCCTCAATTTGTTGCGGCGTAAAGATCACGTCGGTAGGGGCACTTTCGTTTACTTTATAACGCAGCTCGTTGATGTACCAGTCGGTACCCAGCAGGCTGTAGTTGATCACGCGCAGGTCTGGACGGATCTTCTCCACTTCCTGGGCATACCACAACGGGTAAGTATCGTTATCACCAAAGGAGATCAGGATCCCATCTTTGGTACAGCTTTCCAGGTAATCTTTACCAATGTCGCGGGCCAGGGTTTTCTTGCTACGGTCATGGTCATCCCATTCCTGCGAAGCCATCAACACCGGTACGGCCAGTAAGCAAATACCTAAAGCGGCATATTCGGCTGTTGCGCCCCCTTTCAGGTAGCGGCTTAGTTGTTCTTTCACCCAAATAACACCCAAACCTATCCAGATAGCAAACGCGTAGAAGGAGCCTACATAGGCGTAGTCACGTTCACGTGGTTGCTGGCCGCTTTGGTTCAGGTACACCACGATGGCCAACCCTGTAAAGAAGAATAACAGGAAGCTGATGATCCAGTCACGTCTGTTGCGGTTCAACTGGAATATAAAGCCTATAATACCCAATATGAATGGCAGGAAGAATAATTTGTTGTTGGCTTTGTTCGCTGTACCGGCTGTATCAGGCAGTTCGGCAGGCGTACTGTGGCCAAATGCTTTATCTACAAAGTTGATACCGCTGTTCCAGTTACCGTCACGGCGGTTGCCAAAGCCCTGCAGGTCGTTTTGTTTACCGGCAAAATTCCACATGAAATAACGCCAGTACATCCAGCGGAACTGGTAGTCGAGGAAGTAACGGATGTTGTTGAAGAACGTTGGCGGGGCTTCGCCGCTCATCCCGCTAAAAGTCTGGTACACGTACTCCTGGTTACGCTCATTGCCATTGTCCCACATCCGCGGGAAAATGTGCGGTCCGATCTTCTCAACCAGCTCCGGATCCCATTTGTGCTGTTGCGCAATTTGTTGTTTGTCTTCTTCTGTGGGGCTGGCGCTGAAATCCTGTTTACGGGTTTTACCTGCCACCACGTATTTGTCTTTTCCGTCTTCGCTTCCTTTTACATACAGATCGCCTGTAGTAACAAAGGGCGAGCGGTAAACATAATCAGGACCGTACAAAACCGGCCAGTCGCCATATTGTTCACGGCTCAGGTACCCTACCAGGCTCACGGGGTTGTCAACATTATACATATCTACCGATGGGTTGGCTGAAGAGCGCACCAGGGTAGTGAAGTACGTTGAATAACCCAGAATGAGGAAGATGGTAGACCAAAGACCGATCTTCAAAAAGGAGAGGATATTTTCCTTTACATAATAGCAGAAGCCAATTAAAACGGCCAGACCTACTAATAGTACAAGGAACGTGATGCCGCCATTTATAAAGGGGAAACAGAATAATAAGATGATGGCCGATAACCAGATGGCAAAAACGGTGAATTTCTGGATCTGTGCGCCGGTGAACCGCAAGCCAAGGACCAACAAGGCCGCAAGCAACACGAAGTAAGTAGCAAATCCTACGAAGAAGGAGGTACCCAGATTATTCACAAAGAACTGATCAAAGAGGCCTGCGCCCTTGATCGACCATTGAATAATAGCCACCTGTACAAGACCGGTAACAACGCAACCTGCAAAGAAGGCAGCCACAGTTCCCCAGGTGGTAACTTTATAGCGTTTGAAATAATACACCATTACAATGGCGGGAATGGTCAACAGGTTCAACAGGTGCACCCCGATTGACAGACCCATCATATAAAAAATAAATATCAGCCAACGGTCGGCATGGGAAAATTTATGGCCGTCCAGTTTACTTTCGGTGTCAACTTCATGTTCCCATTTCAGGATGGCCCAGAAAACCACGGCCGTGAACAGAGATGATAAGGCGTACACCTCACCCTCAACGGCGCTGTACCAGAAAGAATCGGAGAAAGTATAGGCCAGGGCGCCTACGGCGCCGGCACCCATGATGGTGATCAGTTGCTGTCTGGTTAATTCAACCCCTTCTTTTTTTACCATTTTCCGGGCAAAATGGGTGATGCTCCAGAACAGGAATAATATGGTGAAGCCACTGGCGATGGCATTCATGAAATTCACGCCGAGTGCGGCATTGGTTGGATTGTCGCCAAAAAGAATAATGAAAAAACGGCCCAGCAGGATAAAAAGCGGGGCTCCCGGAGGGTGGGGGATCTGGAGTTTATAGGCACTGCTGACAAACTCACCGCAGTCCCAAAAACTGCCGGTTGGTTCCATAGTGAGCACGTAAACGCTACAAGCTATCAGGCACACGACCCAACCCACTATGTTGTTCACTCGGTTAAAATTCATAAAGTGTTGGTTTAAAGAATGGGCAAATATATGGTCTTAGTTTTAAGTTTTTAGCTCAAAGTTTTTGTTAACTACTAGATTTCTTGGGGGTTAGATGCAAATTTCTGCATCCGGGTGACCGGTTCCGGATGAAAGATTGCCTAAAGTGATATGTAAAAATGTATCAATGTTCCCTGTTTCTGTGTAAGTCGTTCTAAATCAGTTGTTCATATGCTTCTGATTAAAAACGGTAGTGGATTGGCTGACAAGTATATAATAAGGATGGAAGTGGCAGGGATCTTTATCCATACCGGTATTAAATATACCGGCCAGGACGGGTGGCCTGCAATTGCATTCGGGACATTAATACTGATAACAGGTTTTTTCAAGCCCAAAAGATGCTTGCATGATTGCACGGTCGATCATCGCTGATCGTTACCTATGCATAAAACGCATACCCATATAAACTTCATTAGTTTATAATTCATAGCATAATTTGTTGCGGAAATGACTTAGATCGCTGAAGAGGTGATTTTTGTCAGCCATGTCGCAAATAACCCTCATTTTGTCCCGATCAGCCACCGCCTAAGTCCCGAATTCGGCCCATCTTTGTGTCAACAAAATTAAATCGTATGTCAAACAATTCAGTTTCGCTGCAAAGAATGATTAAAACATCCCCTGAAAAGGTATACCGCGCATTTACCGAAGCCCTGGCCATTGCATCCTGGTTACCTCCTTATGGATTTCTTTGTGCCGTTCAGGAAATGAATGTAAAAACAGGCGGCACCTTCAAAATGTCATTCACGAATTTTACAACCGGTAACGGCCATTCTTTTGGTGGAACTTACGTGGAAGTTAAACCGAATGAATTTTTGAAATACACCGATAAATTTGATGATCCCAATCTGCCCGGAGAAATGATTACTTCAGTGTGGATCCGCAAAACTGTTGCTGGTACAGAATTAAAAATTGAACAAACAGGCATCCCTGCTGCTATTCCCGCAGAAATGTGTTATTTGGGCTGGCAGGATTCGCTGGATAAGCTGATTAAGCTGGTAGAACCTAATATTCCGGATGGTATGTAAGGCAGTGATCTAACAGAGAACTAACATGAATAGTGCTATCGCCGGGCTCGCTAAAGCGATTTACGTATAACCATGAAAAATAGGAGAGAGGTACTTTTTGAGTATCTCTCTTTTTTATATGGAGTCTGTTCAATTTTATTATCTTCAGGGCACTAATGTATACATTAATGAAAAATGTTATTCTGTTTGTCCTTATCAGCTTTATAGCTTCAAAAAGCGCCTGGTCACAATCGAAAAAATACGAAGTATATGCGTTGAAATTTGCCTCGTCTTCTCCTCCATGGCCAATATCTAATTGGGTTGACAAAGGACCCAAAGACGATAGTGTACAGATCGATTTCATGATCTGGTTGATAAAAGGAAATGGTAAGACTGTTTTAGTGGATGCCGGTTTTTTAAACGATATCCCCGATGCAAAAGAATTTGACATTGTGAGCTATATACGGCCCGATTCAACATTGCAAAAATTAGGACTAAAACCTACCGATATTACAGATATTATATTAAGCCATCCGCATTGGGACCACATAGATGGACTCGACCTGTTTCCCAATGCCCAGGTATGGATGCAGCAGGATGATTTTTACTATTATGTGGGTGCTGCCTGGCAAAAAGGTGGTTTTGCCGGTGGATTTAATAAAAGAGATGTAAGAAAACTTATAGACAAAAACCTGGCAGGTAAATTAACGCTTGTGAATGGTGATAACCAGGAAATAATTCCCGGCATAAAAGTATTTACCGGTTCCAGGCACACCTTCAACTCGCAGTATGTACTGGTTGAAACGGGTACAAATAAAGTAATTGTTGCCTCTGATAATATATGGGTATATTATAGTTTGGAACATATGCAACCGGCAGCGGCTGGTGGTACGTATGACCCTGCTGGATATATAAAGGCCATGCAAAGAATGAAAACATTAGTAACCAATCCCAGGTATATTATTCCCGGCCATGACGGGAAAATATTTTTAAACTTTCCTGCGGTAAAGGAAGGTGTGGTGAAAATAGAATAGTTTAAAAGCAGCCGCTACTTTGATTCCGAACGGGTTCCGCTATACAATTCATATTCCAGCAGGCGGCAGTCAATAGTACTGGTATAAAATTCTATCCGTCTTGTTGCTTTCAGGCCAATCTTTTTGGCAAGTTCAAGATTACCGGTAAATACATACCCAAAGTAACCGCCACATTTTTGTTTCATAAAGTCACCAATACGACTATATGTTTTTTCCAGTTCCGCTACTTCTCCCAGGCGTTCTCCGTATTCAGGGTTCACATAAAAGATGCCAGGCACATTGGGCGGCACTTCTGTAGCAGCAAAATCACAAACGGCAAATTCTATCAGGCTGGCCACACCGGCGGCCACTGCATTCTTTCGGGCATTCTCAATGGCTTTAGCGCTGTAATCGGTAGCGATGATCCGAAGACCAGGTATTTCTTTGATCTGCTCTTCCAGCCGGGCGTCCTCTTGCAGGTATACCTGTTCATCATAGCCCTGCAGGTGCATAAAAGCATAGTTGGTCCTGAACAGACCGGGTCTGCGATTGGTTGCGATCATGGCGGCTTCTATAGCAACGGTTCCCGAACCACACATAGGATTCACGAAGGGGCTCACCCTGTCCCAACGGGAAGCATAAATAGTGGCGGCAGCCAGCGATTCCAGCATCGGCGCCTGACCGGGTATTTTGCGGTATCCATGCCGGGCCAGTGAATCCCCCGAGGTATCGATAAAGATTTCGGCGTTCTCCTCTTTCCAAAACAAATGGATCACGGCACCTGTTAAAGCAGAACCCGTGGAGGGACGTGTTCCTCTTTTTTCGCGCAGTCTGTCGATGATGGCATCCTTCACGCGCAGGTTGGCGTACATGCTGTTATTGATGCTGTCGTTGCTGACATTACTGGTAATGGAAAAGTACCCCCCATCAGGTAAGATCTCTTCCCAGGGATAGTGGAGAAGGCTATTATATACATCATCAGCATTACGGGCCTTAAACGATTGAAGACTATACAATACCTGGCTGGCGCAACGAAGGTTCAGGTTGAGCCTGATACATTCATTCACCGTTGCTTTTAACTTTACACCGGTAACAAAAGTTTCTATCAGCTCAAAGCCAAGCTCTTTTATTTCCTGTTCCAGATAAAGCATGGTTCGCTTATGACAGGTGATGGTAACAAATCCCGGGGTGGTGTAGATATTCATGCTGCACGAAAGTAAAACTTAAAGGTGGTTGTGGCAAAACGGATGTGCCTTTTGACCTTAAAGAAAATAGAACTTTAAATTTTAATTTTTCAGCAATATAAACATATTGGAAAGGCTCGCCGTTGGCTATACTGTTAATGGGCCTGTTAGTTTTGGAGTTGGTTGCGGGAATTATTGGTATGTTTATGGCGGTGGGTCATATACACTTAGTACAAAGCCTCACGCAATATTTTATAAAAAGAAATAGTTTTCCAACCCAGGCAGGTAGTATGAATAGAAAAGTAACTATTATTATAGCTTTTGTTGTTTTGATATTTTTAATTGTTTATAATCTCAGGAAGAATTCCAGGGATAGTAGTCGTTATTTCGATGAGTTAGCCTTGCATTTAAAAGGTGAAGTTTTATCGGTAGATGTTCCAAATGGTTATAATGGCTTTGGCATCCTGAAAGTAAAAGTGTTGGAAAGCAATATAAACAATTACGATCTGCGGAATAAATCTGATACTTATTATTGTATCATTAAAAATGGGTTGGCAGAAATATATCAGCTTGGTGTAGTTGAATGTAAACCAGGAGATATTGTTATTGTTGATACGCAAAAAAAAGAATTTACAATACAAAAACGGGATGGCGGTAAAATAGTAAAGGATATCGTATTGTATACGAATGAGTTTTTTTATAAGTATGTTAAAAAACATCATCAGGATTTGTAAATAGCATCGTTTTCTAAAATGCCAGGCTTGAAAAGAATATCATTGATCGGTTTGCTGTTTTTCAGCATTGTTTCCTGTATTGAAAAAAAAGCAGGGAATAAGTTGGGGGGGCTGGATTTTAGTCTGGTAAAAGGCTTTGTCATAGATACCAATCTGTATGAGTACGCATACTTTAAAATGCGCGTTGTCAATAACTATAGCCAGCCGGTGCGCCTGTATATTGAAAAATGTGAGGTGCCATTTGTTACACAAAAAGCGCCTGGTCAAAAGAAAAATGGCAGCATTTTTATGCTTGATTCAAACAGAAATAAATTAAACGAATTGTTATTGTGGCCTACCTATCCCAATGAGCTCATTATAAATGTCAACAAGTCAATTGAATTTCTGCTTAGGGCATCTATCACCGGACTTGTAAATCAAAGAGGAGAAACCAAAACTGCCGATTTTAAAAGAATGCTGACTGACCACATAAAAAGCAGGCTATATTCCTATTATAGTTTAAATAATAATGGCGCCATTGATGATTCTGCTGCCATCTGATAAACTGGGATCAGGTTGAAAAGTTGGGGAATTTAGGATAAGATCAGAAACTACCGACACTATCCCATGAAAGGAGCATAGTTCAATCAAGAATGTGAACCAGCGGCGTGTATTGTGGACAAGATTGGCTTGGAAGTTGCCAACTTTGAAACAACTGTAGCCTTTTATGGTGCACCAATAGCTTTATATTGTGCGCCAGT
>Ga0136846_1213809_pt1 | contig 11763 bp, 8 predicted proteins | sample HopSoiMetagenom2_FD_96841 | JGI IMG/M metagenome (GOLD analysis project Ga0136846, IMG submission 96841) | Grasslands soil microbial communities from Hopland, California, USA - 2 Assembly 2016 (version 4) | ecosystem: Environmental > Terrestrial > Soil > Grasslands | place: USA: Hopland... | reverse complement strand
CGCGCCCGCTCACCACCGTCGACATCCTGATCTTCACGGTGATCGACGACGCGCTGAAGCTGCTGCTCGTTCAGCGCCCGAGCGTTGCCGACGAGCCGTTTCCCGGGCTGTGGGCGTTGCCCGGCGGCTTCGTCGACATCGACCGTGACGCCGACCTCGAGGCCTGCGCGCGCCGCAAGCTGCGCGACAAGACCGGCGTCGCCAGCCCCTACCTCGAACAGCTGGGCAGCTGGGGCAGCGCGGCGCGCGACCCGCGCGGCTGGTCCGCCACGCATGCGTACTTCGCGCTGTTGCCGGCGGACGGCGTGGCGCCGGCCAAGGGCGCGAACGCCGCCGACGTCGCGTGGTTCGGCGTCGACGACCCGCAGCTCGCGAGGAAGAGGTTCGCGTTCGACCATGCCGCCATCTTGCGTGCCGGCGTCGAGCGGCTGCGCAGCAAGGTCGAGTACACCTCGCTGCCGGCCTACCTGCTGGCCGAGCCCTTCACGCTGCCGCAGCTGCAGCGCACGTACGAGATCGTGCTCGGCCGGCCGGTCGACAAGAGCGGCTTCCGGACCCGCATGCTGGCCGCCGATTTCCTGGCCGAGGTCGGCATCGTCGAGAGCGATTCGAACCGCCCGCCGATGGGTTACCGGCTGAAGGATCGCGCGAGGCCGGTGCTCTTCCCGCGCACGTTCAGCCCACGGGGATGAGGCCGCGGAGGAACTCTGACGAACTGCCCACGACCCGGCCGCAACCAGGCGTGGCGCGGCTCGAGCTCCATTCGGTGCGGAGCACGGCCGCGGAAGCCGCGCTCAGCCGTGGCCCGGCGTCCTGCCGATCCGGTCGAGCCGGTCGAACTCCTCGACCGTCAGCTCGATGTCGCGCGCCTTGGCGTTCTCCTCCAGGTGCGGGACCTTCGACGTGCCCGGAATCGGGATGATGACGGGGCTGCGCTGCAGCAGCCAGGCGACCGCGACCTGGCTGGGCGTCGCGCCATGGGCGTGCGCGATCGCGTCGAGCGCCGCCGTGCCCTCGCGCGTGAGCTCGCCCGCCGCCAGCGGGTACCAGGGGATGAAGCCGATGCCGTGCGCCGCGCAATAGTCCAGCACGTCCTCGCTGCCGCGGTCGGCGAAGTTGTAGCGGTTCTGCACCGTGGCCACCGGGAAGACCTGGGAAGCGGCCGCTATCTGCTCGACCGTCACCTCGCTCAGCCCCGCGTGCTCGATGACGCCGTCGTCCAGCAGCAGGCGCACCGCATCGAACTGCTCGTCGCGCGGCACCCTGGAATCGATGCGGTGCAGCTGCCACAGCGAGATCCGGTCGACGCCCAGTCGCTCGCGGCTGGCATGCGCCTCGCTGACCAGGTGGCTCGGGTTGCCGTTCTGGGTCCACACGTCGGGCCCGCTGCGTTCCAGGCCGCCCTTGGTGGCGATGACGACGTCGGTGTAGGGATAGAGCGCCTCGCGGATCAATTCCTCGGACACGTGCGGTCCATACGAGTTGGCGGTGTCGATGAAGTCGATGCCCAGCTCGGGCACGCGGCGCAGCGTCGCGAGCGCGCCGGCGCGATCCGCCGGCGGGCCCCAGATGCCCTTGCCGGTGATGCGCATGGCGCCGAAGCCCAGGCGATGGATCTCGAGGTCGCCGCCGATGCGGAACGTGGAGGAATGCTTGGCCATGGAGGTCGTCCTGTAGTTGACGGGGTCGGGTCTCGCCGTGGGGTCAGGTCTCGCCGAGGGGTCAGGTCTTGAAAGTTGCGCGGCAAGGCGTTGGCGATCGTCATGCGGCGTAGCGCGCAACTTTCAAGACCTGACCCCATTGCCGCAGCCTTGGCCCGCAACTTTCAAGACCTGACCCTGATGCCGACCTCGATGCCAACGCCTTGCCGCGCAAAAGGGCAAGACTTGAGACCGCGCTTCAGTATGGCCAGGCCCCGCGAGACGTGCGCGGATGGGGTCTTCCAGCCGCTCAGGCGGACGCCGCCTTCGCGTCGAGCGCGGCCAGGTGCTGGTGGATCAGCGCCACCGCGGCCGCGCCGTCGCCGATCGCGCCGCCCACGCGCTTGACGGAGCCGGCGCGCACGTCGCCCACCGCGAACGCGCCGCGCACGCTGGTCTCGAACGGGTTGGGCACGCGTCCCGGCTTGACGTGGCCGTCGGCGCCGGAGGCGGCCTCCACGCCGGTCAGCACGAAGCCGTGCTTGTCGACGGCGACGCCGCAGCCTTCCAGCCAGCGCGTCTCGGGGTCGGCACCGACGAACAGGAAGACGTTGCGCAGCTCGCATTCGTGCACCTGCCCGTCCCGGCCGCCCTGGCGCCACTTCACGCTGGACAGGCCCGAGGGCAGCTGGCCCTGCAGCTCCACGAGCTCGGTGTTCGCCCACAGCCGGATGTTGGGCGTGGCCTCGATGCGGTCGATCAGGTAGCGCGACATGCTGGCCGCCAGGCCCGGTCCGCGGACCATCATGTGCACCTTCTCGGCATGCGCCGACAGGAACACCGCGGCCTGCCCGGCCGAGTTGCCTCCGCCCACCAGCACGATCTCGCAGCCGGCGCACATCTTGGCCTCCAGGCCCGAGGCCCAGTACCAGACGCCGCGGCCCTCGAACTCCTCGATGCGCCCCAGCGCCGGCCGGCGATAGCGCGCGCCGCTGGCGCACACGAGGCTGCGCCCGCGCAGGCGGCGGCCGTCGGCCAGGTGGATCGCGAAGACGCCCTCGCTCTCCGCCTTCGAGCAGTCGAGCGACACGACCTCGGCCGGGATGATCATCTTGGCCCCGAACTTCTGCGCCTGGATGAACGCGCGCCCGGCCAGCGCCTGGCCCGAGATGCCGGTGGGAAAGCCGAGGTAGTTCTCGATGCGAGCGCTGGCGCCGGCCTGGCCTCCGAACGCGCGGCAGTCGACCACCGCCACGCGCAGGCCCTCCGACGCCGCGTATACCGCCGTCGACAGGCCGGACGGGCCGGCGCCCACCACCAGGACGTCGAAGACCCGCTCGCAGACGCGGTCGTCGATCATGCCGAGCGCGGTGGCCAGCTGCGTCTCGCTCGGGTCGACCAGCACCGTGCCGTCGGGCGTGACGGCCACCGCCTCGGCCCTGGAGGCGCCGTACTGCACGAGCAGCTGCGCGGCCACCGGGTCGGCCTCGCCGGTGACGACATGGTGCGGCTGGCCGTTGCGCCGCAGGAAGGTCTGCAGCCGCAGCACCGAGGCCGAGCCTTCGGCACCGATGAGCGTGGCGCCGCTCGCGCCCGCCTGGATCAGCGACACGCGGCGCAGGATCAGCGCCCGCATGATGCGCTCCCCGAGGTCGGCCTCCGCGATGATCAGGGCACGCAGCTGGTCGGGCACCACGAGCCAGCCCTCGACGTCGCCGACCGCCCGCGCGTCCACCAGCGACGTGCCGCCGTACAGCGTGCCGGCCTCGGCCAGGAACTCGCCGGGCTCGTAGTCGTGGTAGGGCACGGTGCGGCCCAGGCCGTCGCGCTGCACGACGCTCACGCCGCCCTTGACCAGCAGGAACAGGCCGCGCGACTTCTCGCCCGCCTGGATCAGGAATTCGCCGTCGGCGAACCGCCGCAGGTCGCCGAAGCGCTGCACGCGCAGGATGTCGACGGCGTTGAGCACCGGGAACATCTGGTACGCGCGGTTGGGGTCGGGCTGCTGGCCCGGGGCGGGGGCGACGAAGGTGGGCGGTTGATCCACGGGCGGCTCCGGATGGCGTCACTGGAAGCCTGGACTGTCGCATGACGGCGCCGGTCCTGCATCGTCCCGGGCACGTACCCGAACGGGGCACGGGGCTTGCCGCCGCATCGGCTCGAACCACCCCGGGGGAATACGCGCCATGGCCCAGGACGAAGACATCCACATCGAACCCTTCACGCATGCCGCGGGCGGCTGGACCTCGGTCAAGGAGGTGGCGCACGCGCTCAAGGAGGCGCATATCCCGCTGGACGGCACGCGCGTGCTGCTCAAGCAGAACAAGCCGGACGGCTTCGCGTGCGTCAGCTGCTCGTGGGCGAAGCCCGCCGACCCGCATCCGGCCGAATTCTGCGAGCACGGCGCCAAGGCCACGGCATGGGAGCTCACCACCGACCGCTGCACGCCGGAGTTCTTCGCGAAGCACACGCTCGGCGAGCTCGAGTCCTGGACCGAGCTGGAGCTGGAATCGCAGGGCCGGCTGACGGCGCCGCTGCGCTGGGACGCGGCGACCGACAAGTACGTCGAGGTCTCGTGGGACGAGGCCTTCGCCGACATCGGCGCGCGGCTGAAGGCGCTCGAGCCCAGGTCGGTCGTGTTCTACACGTCGGGCCGCGCGTCGCTGGAAGCCTCGTACATGTACGCGCTGATGGCGCGGCTGTACGGCACGAACAACCTGCCCGACAGCTCCAACATGTGCCACGAGAGCACCTCCGTCGGCCTGCCTGGGAGCATCGGCGTGCCGGTGGGCACCGCGCAGCTGGAGGACTTCAAGCAGTGCGACTGCATCTTCATCATGGGCCACAACATCGGCACCAACGCGCCGCGCATGCTGCACGACCTGCAGGAATGCCGCGAGCGCGGCGTGCCCATCCTCGTGTTCAACCCGCTGCGCGAAGTGGGCCTGGTGCGCTTTGCCAACCCGCTGAAGCCGGGCCAGATGGTCACCCCGGCCGACACGGCGATGAACACGCAGTACCTCCAGCTCAAGCCCGGCGGCGACCTCGCGGCGCTCACGGGCCTGTGCAAGGCGATCGTCGCGCTGGACGACCAGGCGCGCGAGGCGGGCGACGACGCCATCGTCGACCACGCGTTCGTCGAGCAGCACACGCAGGGTTTCGAGGCGTTCTGCCTGCACCTGCGCCAGGTCGAGTGGCCCGCCATCGAGGAGACCAGTGGCCTCGCGCGCGCGGCGATCGAATCGGCCGCGGCGGTGATCGGCCGCAGCAAGCGCGTGGTCGGCGTCTACGGCATGGGCCTGACGCAGCACAAGTCGGGCGTGGCCAACGTGCAGATGGTGGCCAACCTGCTGCTGCTGGGCGGCAACATCGGCAAGCCGGGCGCCGGCATCCTGCCGGTGCGCGGGCACTCCAACGTGCAGGGCCAGCGCACGGTGGGCATCACCGAGAAGCCGGAGCACGTGCCTGCGGACAAGCTCAAGGAACTGTTCGACTTCGACATCCCGAAGGACAAGGGCCTGACGACGGTCGAGACCTGCAAGGGCCTGGCCGACGGCTCGGTCCAGGCGATCGTCGCCCTGGGCGGCAACCTGCTGCGCGCGGTGCCGGACGGCCCGGTCGTCGAACGCGGCTGGCGCCGGATGAAGCTGAGCGTGCAGGTGGCCACCAAGCTCAACCGCAGCCACGTCGTGCACGGCGAGGCGGCGTACCTGCTGCCCTGCCTGGGACGCATCGAGATCGATCGCCAGGGCGGCGTCGAGCAGGCGGTGTCGATGGAGGACTCCACCGGCTGCATGCACGGCTCGCGCGGCGTGGCCGAGCCGGCCAGCGACAGGCTGTTGTCGGAGCCGGCGATCGTCGCGGGCATCGCCAAGGCGACACTGCGCCCGAACAAGGTGCCCTGGGACGCGTGGGTGGCCGACTACGCCAAGGTGCGCGAGGCGATCGCGAAGACCTACCCCGAGATCTTCCACGACTTCGAGCAGCGCATGTGGCAGCCCGGCGGCTTCCACCGGCCGCTCGGCGCCTGCCATCGCGAGTGGAAGACGCCCAACGGCAAGGCCAACTTCATCGTGCCGCCGACGCTGGAGGAGGACGACGACATGACCGCGCGCGGCCCGGACGTGATCCGCCTGACCACGCTGCGCAGCTTCGACCAGTTCAACACCACGGTCTACGGCCTGCACGACCGCTTCCGCGGCATCCACGGCACGCGCCACGTCCTGATGATGAACGACGAGGACATCGCGCGCCTGGGCTTCGCCGACGGGCAGCTGGTGCGCGCGAGCACCGCCGCCAACGACGGCGTCAGGCGCGAGGTGCCGGGACTGCGCATCGTGCGCTACGACATCCCGCGCGGCTGCGCGGCCGGCTATTTCCCCGAGCTGACGCCGCTGGTGCCGCTGTGGCACCACGCGGTCGGCAGCCAGGTGCCGGCGTACAAGTCGGTGCCGATCCGGCTGCAGGCGATGTGAGGCGACGCGATCGACGAGGCCTTGGCGAGGCCGAGGGCGAATCGAGCCGCGGTTCGCCGCGCCTGTCGCCGCGTCGGTGAAAGGCAGGCTTGCCGCGGCAGCAGGACGGGGAGCGAACGACTCGCCTGGCGGCATTTCAGGGTGATCCCTGAGACGCGGCTCAGCCCCGGTTCAGGCAAGGCCTCGCGCAACGCGACTTTGCCTTCCAGCAACGCGGGCAGTGTCAACATCGCCGGTGGAGCTGCCGTTTAATGGGCAGCCTCCTCCACGTCCGCCGCCGATGACCCTGCCGACCGCCCTTCCGATGACCCGCCGCGGCGCGCTCGCCGCCGCCCTGGCCGCGGTGGCCTGGCGCCCGGCCTTCGCCATGGCGGACGCCGGCGCCGGCCAGGCCGAGGCGCTGCACGTGCTCGATCGCTTCGCCTTCGGCCCCGCGCCCGGCGAGCTGGAGCGCGTCACGCGCATCGGCGCGGGCGCGTGGGTCGACGAGCAGCTTCATCCCGAACGGCTGGCGCTGCCGGCATGGCTGGCCGACCAGCTTGCCACGCTGCGCACGCCCGGGCAGACGCAGCGCGAGCTGGTCCAGCGCTACCGCGAGGCGCAGCGCGAGGCCCGCGAGGCGAAGAAGGCCGAGACGGCCGCCCCGGACGGCACGAAGGCGCCCGATCCGGCCGCGGCCGAACGCCGCCGCCAGGCCGCCCTCGTCGCCTACGAGTCCGGCGAGCAACGCCTGCTGCAGGCGCTGCACAGCCCGCGCCAGCTGCAGGAGGTGCTGGTCGACTTCTGGTTCAACCACTTCAACGTGTTCCAGGGCAAGGGCGAGGATCGCGTGCTGGTGGAGAGCTACGAGCGCGAGGCGATCCGCCCGCACGTGCTGGGCCGCTTCCGCGCGATGCTGGGCGCCACCACCAAGCATCCGGCGATGCTGTTCTATCTCGACAACTGGCTGTCGGTGGCGCCGGGTTTCCAGCCGCGTCGCAAGGCCGGCCTGTTCGGCGGCGGCGGCGCGGCCAAGGCCGGCGGCCTCAACGAGAACTACGCCCGCGAGCTGATGGAGCTGCACACGCTCGGCGTCGACGGCGGCTACACGCAGCAGGACGTCACGGAGCTGGCGCGCATCCTCACCGGCTGGACGATGCGGCCGCAGCAGCCGGCGCGCCGGCGTTTCGTCGACGCGCCGGAGGCGCCGGCCCTCGCGCGCGGCGATTCGATCTTCGTCTTCGATTCCGCGCGCCATGACGACGGCGCGAAGACCTGGCTGGGCCGCCGCATCGCGCCGGACGGCCAGCTCGAAGGCGAGCTCGCGCTCGACGTGCTGGCGAAACATCCGTCCACCGCCCGCCACATCGCGTTCAAGCTCGCGCGCCGCTTCGTGGCCGACGATCCACCGCCGGCGCTCGTCGAGCGCCTGGCGCGCTGCTTCCTCGACACCGACGGCGACCTGCGCGCGGTGGTGCAGGCGCTGGCCCGCAGCCCGGAGTTCGCCGACCCCGCGCCCACCAAGTTCAAGACGCCCTACCAGTACGTGCTGTCGGCGGTGCGCGCGACGGGCATCGTCACGACCAACGTGCGCCCACTGATGGGCCAGCTCGCGCAGCTGGGCCAGCCGCTGTACGGTTGCCAGACGCCCGACGGCTGGCATGACACGCAGGCCGACTGGCTCAACCCGAACGCGATCACGCAGCGCGTGAACTTCGCCACCGCGCTGGCCGCGGGCAAGCTGCCGTTGCAGCGCGTCGACGATCCCGACGCGCTCGCGGGCAACAATGGCCTGAAGGCGATGGAGCGCCAGACCGACCGCGCCATGAACGGCAGCCAACCCGTCGAGGGGTCCACGCCACCCGTCGACGCCGCCACGCTGCTGGCGACGCTCGGCCCCGCGATCTCGGACAAGACGCGGCGCGCCGTCGAGAACACGCCACCCGAGCTGCGCGCCGCGCTGGTGCTGGGCAGCCCCGACTTCATGCGGCGTTGAAGGAGCCGTCGATGCAACGCAGACAAGTTCTCAAGTCGGCCGCCGGCGCACTCGCCTGGACCGCGGTGGGCCGCACGGCGTTCGCCGCCACCGGCAACGCGACCCTGCCCGGCAACCGGCGCCTGGTGGTCGTGTTCCTGCGCGGCGCGGTCGACGGCCTCAGCGTCGTCGCGCCGTATACGGAAGGGGCGTATTACCAGCAGCGCTCGACGATCGCGCTGGCGCGCCCGGGCCAGGACGGCGGCCTGCTGGATCTCGACGGCCACTTCGGCCTCAACCCGAACCTCGCGCCGCTGATGCCGCTGTGGCAGTCGGGCAAGCTGGCGTTCGTGCACGCGTCGGGCTCCCCCGACCCGACCCGTTCGCACTTCGACGCGCAGGACTACATGGAATCGGGCACGCCGGGCCGCAAGGGCACGCCCGACGGCTGGCTCAACCGGCTGCTGGGCGCCGAACCCGCGGCGGTCGCGCCGGCGGGCGGGCGCGCGAGCGTCACGCGCGGGATCAGCGTGGGCGCGACGCTGCCGCGCATCTGGGCCGGACCGAACCCGGTGGCCAACATCGCCAACGGCAAGGGCGCCACGAAGCCCACGCCGCTCGATCGCCCGCAGGTCGGCCAGGCCTTCGACGCGCTGTACGCCGGCGACGACGCCCTGTCGAAGGCGTACCGCGAGTCCCGCCAGTCGCGCGCCGAGGTCAACGAGGCGATGAGCGCGGACGTCCGTGAGCAGATGGCGGCCGACAACGGCGCGCCCCTGCCCAACGGCTTTCCCGACGACGCCGGCCGCCTCGCGCAGCTGATGCGGCGCGACCCGAACGTGCAGATCGCGTTCCTCGCGCTCGGAGGCTGGGACACGCACGTCAACCAGGGCGGCGCGAAAGGCCAGCTCGCCAACCGGCTGCAGCCGCTGGGCCAGGGCCTGGCCGAGCTCGCCACGCGCCTGGGGCCCGCGTTCGACGACACCACGGTGCTCGTGCTGTCCGAGTTCGGCCGCACCGCGCGCCAGAACGGCACCGGCGGCACCGACCACGGCCACGGCAACGTGATGTGGGCGCTCGGCGGCAACATCGCCGGCGGCAAGGTCTACGGCCGCTGGCCGGGCGTCGACGCGTCCGCGCTCCATGAAGGGCGCGACCTCGCGATCACCACCGACTTCCGCCAGGTGCTCGCCGGCGTGTGCATGAACAACCTGCGCCTGCCGGACGACCGTCTCGCCACGGTGTTCCCCGGCTTCGACGGCGCGGCGCTGAACATCGCGCGGGCTTGAGCGACCGCCCGGGAACGGGACGACAGCGGCGCCCGCTTCCGGCGCTGCCCGAACGCCGCGCGGGGCGCGCGGGAACTCGCGAGCGGGGAGAATCGCCATCCCATCCACCGCGAGCCGCAAGATCATGATCCTCGAACACGCCGACATCACCATCGCCCCGGGCAGGAACGCCGACTTCGAGGAAGCGATCCAGCGCGGCATCGCCACCGTCATCTCCGCCGCCAGGGGCTTCGTCGACGCGCAGGTGCACAAGGGCATCGAGTCGCCCGAGCGCTACATCCTGACGATCCACTGGGAGACGCTGGAGAACCACACCGTCGATTTCCGCGGCGGTCCGTTGTTTCCGGCCTGGCGCGCGATCGTCGGCCCGTTCTTCGCGAAGCCGCCGGTGGTGGAGCATTTCGAGCTGGTCACCAACCCGGGCTGAGGCCGGCCACCTTGGCCGCTTCACCGCGTGGCGCCTCTCCGTGCCATCCTGCGCGCAGTCGAAGGGTCCGCGCGTCGACAGGCGCGTCCGCTGACGTGGATCCTGCACCTGCGCTTCGCTTCGCGCGGGATGACGGCCAGGTCGTGCTTCGCGCAGCAGGCCTGCCGGAGTCAAGCGCCATCACTGCATCCCGCGCGACGCGTTCTCCATCAGCGCCTCGCTCGACGTCACCGGCCGCGCATCCTCCGGCTCGGCGATGTCGGTCGGCACCACGTTGGGCATCAAGGCGCGCACGTCGCGCGACGCGTCCAGCGTCTCCACGCGCCCGTCGGCGTGGCGCGCGAAGCGCTGGCGTTCGGGACCGTGGACGGGGCCGGCGTCGGGCCAGGGCCAGCCGCCGAAGGCCGTGCGGCGATAGTCCTCGAAGGCCTGGCGCAGTTCGGCCTCGGTGTTCATCACGAACGGGCCGTACTGGGCCACCGGCTCGCCGATGGGACGGCCCTGCAGCATCAGGAACTCAGCCAGTTCGCCGCCCGTGTTGACCAGCTCGACGTCGCTGGCCGCGCGCAACTCGATCGCGGCATGCTGCGCGATGGCCTGCCCGGCGACGCTGACGCCGCTCCCCGCGAAGAAGTAGAGCCTGCGGCGCGCCGCAGGGTTGGCGGCGGCGGGCAGCGTCCAGCGGGCGCCGGGCTGCAGGCGCAGCGTCCAGATCGCGACGTCGGCCTCGGGCTGCGAGGCCCACGAGTCCGGCGGCGGGGGCAGCGCCTGCGCGACATCCGCGGCGCCGCCGCTGGAGGGCGGCCCCTCGAGACGGCCCGCGATGACGGCGACCTCGGTGGCGGCGCCGCCTTCGCTCGTGAACACGCGGTGCGGGATGTCGCCGGCCCAGAACATCGTGAAATGCGGCTCGCTCATCTTGCTGCGCGCGGGCAGGTTCAGCCAGATCTGGAACAGCTCCAGCGGGTTGGGCCGGTCCGTGTCGAGCAGCGGGAACATCTCCGAGTGGACGATGCCCTTGCCGGCCGTGAGCCACTGGACGTCCCCGCCGCCGAAACGCGCGGCGGCGCCCAGCGAGTCGGCGTGATCGGTCAGGCCCTGGCGGACGATGGTGACCGTCTCGAAGCCGCGATGCGGATGCGACGGAAAGCCCGGCACGGCCTGGCCGTGGTACATGTTCCAGCCATCCTTGCCGGCGAAGTCCTGCCCGATCGCGCGGCCCGCGAGCGACGCGTCCGGACCGAAGCGGCCGTTGCCCTTCGGGTAGGCGTCGTCGTGGTGGACGCAGAACAGGAACGGGTCCGCGGTTTCCCACGGGAAGCCCAGCGGTTGGATCTGCAGGATGGCGTGGTCGGGCATGGCGGCTTGCGGTGAGCGGTCGGACGAAGCGACGAGTCTAGCCAGACGCCTTCGTCGTCACGCCGCGAAGGGGCATGGGCCATGCCGGCGCCCACGCGACGCGCGCGCGCACGAGCAGGGGCGCGCGGCCGGCGGCCACGCCCGCCGGCGCCGGGCGACGCTCAGAACGGCGCCGATGCGTCTTGCGCGTCGGCCGGCGCGTAGGGCGAGGCCGCGCCCATCGCGGCCGTCTGGCCGGTCAGTGCGGCGATGACCTTGTCGGTGGTGGACGCGCCGGCCTCGCCGAGCTTGAGCGGCCCGCCGAGCGCCTCGACGAGGTCGGGGATCAGCTTGCCGAGCTCGCCGGTGGCGATCGCGACGTCGGCGTCGAAGTTGTTGTCGCCCTTGCCGGCGGCCTCCTGGCCCTCGAGCACGACGTCGAGCAGCTTGATCTTCCTGAGGGCGAATTGCTCGGTGAGCACGAACGAGACGCGGCTGTCCCAGGTCATCGCCAGCTGGGTGGGCAGCTTGCCCTGCCTGATGTGCTCGCCCACCTCGTCGATGTCGAGCGTGTGGCGCGCGTAGCGCACGAGCGACTTCTCGCTGTCGGGCTGCTTGAGCTCGCACTCGCGGTCGATCG
>Ga0136846_1236531_pt1 | contig 11764 bp, 7 predicted proteins | sample HopSoiMetagenom2_FD_96841 | JGI IMG/M metagenome (GOLD analysis project Ga0136846, IMG submission 96841) | Grasslands soil microbial communities from Hopland, California, USA - 2 Assembly 2016 (version 4) | ecosystem: Environmental > Terrestrial > Soil > Grasslands | place: USA: Hopland... | reverse complement strand
CATCGTTTTTGCAAAAACCAGTGTGCTGTCGGCCGACAAACCTATTGACTCTCTGACTCTGATATCCGGCATTTGTTTTCTCCAGATAATATCTCCGGTATTGGCATTAAAAGCAGTCATGTAGCGGTCAGGAGCCACGATATATATCCTGTGGTTCGTTGCAACTGGAAATACAGCTGCAGGAGAAAACATCCTGTTTCCGCTTCCATTATTCCATTTCCATACAAGGCTACCGTTATTCAAATCCAGGCAATAAAAATCATTATTCCAGCATCCGAAATAGATCCTGTTATCGTAAATAAGCGGTTTGGTAACCACGAATCCTTTCACTCCGCTGAATTCCCATTTCAGGGATCCATCCTTCATTTGAATTGCTCTGAAATGTCCATCTGAAGATCCTATAAATACAAACTGCTGATCAATCACCGGATTACCCAGCACTGCACTTCCTGTTTTCATTTTCCACAACAGTTTACCATTCTTTACAGATAGCGCATAAATACAGGAATCGGAAGAACCAGCTATTACCATTGCATCATTTACCGCGGGAATTGAATAGATCTTTCCGCCTGTTTGATATTTCCATTTCGGTTTACCGTTACTTTTATTGATGGCAAGGATCTCACCGTTAGTATTGGTTGTAAAAATCAGATCCTTATTGAGTGCAGTTCCTGAACCAATATCACTATTGCTCTGGTAATTCCATTTTTCCCTGACTCCAGGGAAACTATCATTCACGGTATAGGTGGGGTGAGGATATATCTTTTGGGAATGTGGGAAATCAAGATTCTTCAATACTACCCTGGCCCAGACTGGTTTCGTTTCCACTCCGGGAGTTCTTTCAGCGTAAGTGACGCTATCATCCTTAATGGTAACAATATTATAGCCACCAAACTCAGCTTTTGCACGCAGGTTAGATCTTCCCATAATGCCGGGGATCCCTTCAAAATTTAGCTGGTGATTGCTATGCCCATGACCACAAAGGATCAACTGAATGTTCTTTGTCTTTAACCTGTCCAGTGCCTCAAACCAGTTATTGAGGCCAGCGTCCATTGGATAATGATTGACGAAGATGATGGGTGTATTGTCAGGGATGGTTTTCAAAACTGAATCGAGCCATTCAATATTTTCACGAGGGATCTGTCCGGGTCCCATACGCATATTGGGTCCACAGCTTGTTCCCAAAAAAACATACTTTCCTGCTTTGAAATAGAAGGTTTCATTTCCAAATACCCGCTTAAAAGTATTGGCACCGCTTTCAGACCAGTTTCCATCATGATTACCGGGAATGATATACCAGGGTTTGTTCAGGCTATCCAGGATTTGTTTGGCCAATTTTATTTCAGCATCGGCTCCAAATTCGGTAATATCTCCTGAGATCACAACAAACTGCAGGGTAGGGTCATTGTTAATGTCCTGTACGGTTCGTCTGAGATCCATATCTGCATTATTGCTTCCGATATGCGTATCTGAAACATGTGCAAATTTGAGTGCTTCCTGGCCATATGCATAAGGTAATGCGATTGCAGATACAATAACCAGTAAAAGAATTTTTTTTATCATTCGATGAAAGTCCCGGTAAAAATAAGAAGCTGTCCGCAACGCGGACAGCTTCCTGATAGATGAATATTATTTAAATTTAAAAGAACTGTTTGTTTATCACCAGCCCTTGGTTTGCGTAAGCTTGAAACCCATGTCGGCATATTGACTAATTTGGGCCTGACCAACTGGCGACAGGTAAGACTTGTCAGTAAAGGCATTTCTGTTTTGACCATTTGTAACCATATAGAAACCTGTCATGGAAGCAGCATTAGAACCATTCCATGTTACTATGGTCCCGTCTACTTTTTTAACTTTTACAGTACCAATATTAGCAGTAGTCAGGAGGCTGGGTAATTCTGTCTGAAGGTTTACCCAGGGTCCAAGCAAATAATCAGGATTAGTGCTAAAGTCCATATTGCTGAGTTTTTTCCATCTCTTCAGATCTAATAACCGTGTATGCTCAAACACAAATTCCATTCTTCGTTCACGGCGTATCTCCCAGATCAGGTCAGGAACATCCACATCTTTTGTAGGGTCAACAGGTAATGCGGCCAACTGTAGCGGTGCTGTTTTCACAACTCCTTTTGCAATAGCTGCTGCATCCAGCGGACGGTTTCGGATTGCGTTAACAGATTTGTCCAGATCAGCCTGCGTAACAGCAGCGCCACCGTAATACTGAGCCAGTACTGCCTTGGCCTCGATCCAGTTCAGGACAACCTCTGCAAGTCGCATTACAGGCGCGTCACTGGTGTTGGTACTACTTCCCCAGGCTGGAGGATAGGATTTTCCGATATAGGTAATTGCCTCTCTTGATGCGAATTTGAATCCATAAAGGAGGGTAGCAGAAGCGCCATTTACTTTATCAATGAATGAGGCTTCAAAACGGGGATCCCTTGTTTTCACCAGGTCAGCAATGTAGAAGCTGCTGGCGTTAGGAACGGAAGAATTCTGCCAAACTTTTCCATCATTTGCAAGGAAGGACTTGATCAAAACCAGGTTTGCATCCACACCTACCACTTCAGTTCCATTTTGATAGGAACCAATTGCGTGAGTAATGGTGAGTGCCGGATCATACACCCTGTAAAGAAGTACTTCCGGATGTCCTGCCAGGCTTTCAGAAGAAAACAGTGATTTAAAATCACGGGAAAAATTGTATTTATTGCTGGTCATTACAATATTGGCAGCTTCTACAGAAAATTCCAGGTATTTCTTGGCCCTTGTTGCATCTAAACCATGATAATGTTCAAATGTGCCTTCAAACAGCATAAAGCGAGAAATAAAGGCAGCGGCAATATATTTATTCAGGAATTGTGTTCCGTCGTTATCCCTGATATTAGCAAGCACATATTTCAAATCATCGTATACCTTATCCATTACAACACCCCTGTTGTCCCTGTCCTTATATAAGGTAGGCAGGTCGAGATTTGATACAACCTGGTCGAAGTAAGGAACATCTCCAAACACACTAACCAGGCGACTATATTCATATGCCCTAAAGAATCTGGCAACAGCCATCCAGTGCTTGTAAGCAGCGTCGGAAATTTTTGGTTTCATTACATTGTCGAGTCTGTCTATCATCACATTTGCTTTTCGCACCCATGCAAAGTCCCAGGTGGGTCCTGAATACTGCCCTAACCAGTCAGCCGTTTCAGACGCAGACCCTCTGGAAGTAGGCACGGTACTTTCGAAATTTGACTGAACATTCTTTCCTGTAAGATCATCGTTGAATGTATATCCCCTAACAGGCGTATAGTCTACCGTAAAGCTTGTATTATATCCGTTAAAATAATTGGGATAGAACGCGTTTGCATACATACGGAGATCATCTTCATTTCTCCAAAACTCGGCATCAACATAACTTGTAAGCGGTGGCCGGTCCAACACCTTTTTACTGCAGGAGAGGAAGAATAAAATGGCCAGCAGGCTATATAAAAATTTAAAATATTTCATCGTAGTAATTTTTAAAAATTAACTTGTAAACCAATCGAAACACTCTTGAAAGCGGGAATAGCTGTTCCTGTACGACCCGAATTATAGTTACTGTTGCTCCACATAGAATAGCCGTCTATATATTCCGGATCAATCGGAAGGTCACGTAAATGGTCCCAGGTAATTATATTTTCAGCACCTACATAGGCCCTTACAGATGTGATCTTGAGCCTGCTGATCACTGATTGAGGTATGGTATAACCAACTGTAATATTCTTTAATCGGATATAAGCCATATTCAGTAGATAACGGTCCTGTATCTGCAAGTTGTTGGCAGCATTGCTACCGCCATTGTTGTAAGCGGCAGGGTAGAACGCCTCCATGTGATCTGGATTCCAGTAATTACTGGCAATAGCTTCTGGCATGGCACCATCTCCAGAGTTGAATCCGGGAATTGCCAGGAACCCATTGCCCCATACCTGACGGCTCCCTACTCCCTGGATAAAGACACTGACATCAAAACCTTTCCAATCAGCGCCGATCCGAAATCCATACTCATAACGGGGAGTTGAGTTACCAATTTTTTCCAGGTCTCCATGATCAGCTAAAGTGTTCTTTCCGTTATTTATTTCACCATCACCATTTAAATCTTTGAACTTAACATCACCGGGCCCAAATCTAAAGTTTGAGGAGGTTTGCAGAAATGGCTGATAAACTGGTTTTTTACCATCAACAGTTTTCAATAGATAGGCCAATGGGCCATTTATGGCTTTACCATAGAGTGCGCTTTCAGCAGGTGTTAAATTTATTGAAATAGGTTTACCGTTGGCATCCAGCACAAAATCACCGTTTTGATACAACCTGTCCGTACGGTAACCCCATATTTCACCAACGGTTTTACCGTTATAGTTGCTTGTAACTGTTGTTCCGGAGCCATAAGAAGTTATGATGCTTTTAGCATCCGAAAGATTACCTCTTGCCGTAATTCGTATGCCATTGTCGAATGTGTGGTTAAAGTCTACTGTCAATTCCCAACCCTTGGTGCGCAGGGCACCGTAATTCCCCAATGGCGCATTCGCTCCAAATGTTAATGGAATACCTTCCTGAGGTACGATCATGTTTTTGGTATCTCTTGAGAAGAGGTCAAAAGAAACATTGATCTTGCTTTTTAAGATGCTAAGATCAACACCAATGTTCTTGGTTATAATATCCTGCCATTGTATATCAGAAGATATTGCACGCGGAGTTCCTACAAAATTTGCCCTTGCTCCATTTCCCCCAATCCAGGTATTCTGATAGATTGGTGCAGATGTATTACCGGGCAGAGTTGAAATATATAAATTATTAGGTACACTCTGATCACCAATAGAGCCCCATGATGCTCTTACTTTAAGTGCATTAACATAAGGCGTTACCCATTGCATCCATTTTTCTTCTGTTGCTACCCAACCTGCAGAAAAAGAAGGGTACCATCTCCACCATAAAGCTTCCGGGAATTTGGAAGAGCCATCATAACGCAGGTTACCTTCAATTAAATATTTATTCTGGAACGCATAGTTAATGCGTCCGAAATATCCAAGTTGAGATTCCCATGCCTTATCTCCACTAATAGTTTGAGTTCCGGTACCAAAGTTAAACTGAGGGTTATTGATATCTGTTAAATTAGTTACCTGAGACGATTGCGATTCTGTAGTTGCCGTTACGCGATTAACTCCCAGTATAAATTTAAACGCATGATCTTCCTTTAAATTCAGATCATAACTAGTGTAGGCATTTATTGTGTGACTGAAAAAATTGCCGACCGTGCGTGCAAAATGATCAGGATTTGTACCTAATGCGGTGTAGGTTTCTTTCAACAGGTCATAAGCAGTCATAGCACCTGGAGTTGTACTGCTAACTACTTTCCCTTCTTTATCTACATAAACAGGAGCACCACTGGCGTCTAACCGAGCCACAGGCGCTACCCAGGAGTTCCTTAATGTAAATCTTGTTCCGGGCCTTTCCCAGGTTTCATCCTGGTTGGAAAAAGTATAATCGAAATCTACTTTCCAATGATTGGTAATATTTACAGTGGTCCCAAGATTTACGTTGGAATAATTATCCAGAATATTTGCCGTATTTGAGTTTGCTATTTCACCCGCAGGGCTGCGAATATCATCTCCGTTTTCATCCTTGCCGAATGGATATAATGAACTCCATCTGTATAAATACAGCCAGGGATCAGCTGATGTTGAATTGGTGGCGTAAGCGTATTCTTTATTCCTTCTTGAATAAAGTGCACCTGCACGGAGAGTAACATATTTGCTTAGCTCACTAGATATTCGCATGGAAGCATTGTACCGTGTGAACTGATCCTTTTTTGCCGGTTTCGTCATTCCGCTCTGGTCAAGTAAGCCCAGACTAACATTATAAGAAGTTTTGCCCTGGGTATATCCCACCGAAAGATCATGCTGTTGTGTAAGTGGCCACTCCTTTATAATATAATCATAGGGATCATAGGTTCTCACACCCATTTTCTGATTGGTGGCGCCTTGCACATACCAATCCCTTCCAAAAACCGTAGGATGATTTGGCCCAATGGTATTTCCATATTTCTGCTTCCATTCAACAGCTCTGTTATAGCTGGCCCGGTCTACATAGTAAAATGCACCGGTAGGTGTGAATGTTCCAATCCTTTCTGCTGCATCTACTGTATATCGCAAACCATTCACATCTGCCATCTTAAAGTCTTTCCATATATTCTGCATGGAAAAATTGTTGGAATAATTGATATTAGGTTTACCAGTGCCTGACCCCTTCTTTGTAGTGATCAATATCACACCAAAAGAAGCTTTTGAACCGTAAATTGATGCAGAAGCTGCATCTTTCAATACTGTAATAGAAGCGATATCATTGGGATTGACGATCTGTATGCTTGGGATTTCAACATTGTCCAATAAAATCAACGGAGAGCTTCCTCCATTAAGTGATCCCAATTGACCTCTTATCTTGATAATAGGGTCAGATCCCACTTCTCCACTTGGAATAATCACACTAAGTCCGGAAGCTGCACCTTGCAAACCCCTTCCCACATCTGGTATCGCTCTTCCTTTTAATGTTTTGTTGACATCAACTGTTGAAACGGCTCCAGTAAGGTTACCTTTTTTCTGGGTACCGTAACCAACAACCACAATGTCCTGTAATGTGTTTGCTGATGATTGAGTAAGATTTACTGACACATTATTACCTGCGCCAATAACCACATCCCTTCCAGCATAACCTACATAAGTAAAGCTGAGGGTTTGCCCTGTACTTGCCGAAATGGAAAATTTTCCCTGTTCGTTGGTTACAGTGCTTTTACTGGTGCCCTTCAGGGCTACAGTAACACCTGATAGAGGTGCAAGGCCATCACCGGTGACCTCACCGGAAATTGTTCTTTCCTGGGCATAGCCGGAAAGAGACAATAGCATTCCAAGAATCAGGCATGCAGAGCCGAATACTTTTCTCATAACAATTTTAGCTTTAATTGAATCGAAAATTAAATTCATTGCCGTTTTTCAATAGTAGGGTACGGCTTAAATAACTTGTATTCCAGCGTCTACATAGGGTTTTAAAGACGGATGATCTGGTGAAAGTTCAGTGATAAGGATGTCGATCTGATCAAGATCTCCGATCTTGATTGGTTGAAATGTGTTGATTTTCTCTGCGATGGTCAGGCAAACGATCTTTTGAGATGATTCTATCATTGCCTTTTTTAATTGTACAACTTCCCAGTCATTATCGGTAATGCCATGCTGCAAATCGATGGCGTTGGTGCCCAGGAAGCAGATATCAGCCCGGATCTGTTTGATCTTGGCAATTGCTTCGGCACCTACCGTGATCTTGGAGCTCTTGGAGATCTTGTCTCCAATCAGGATCACTTCAATGTTGGGATGATGAATGTATTCCAGGATGGCTGCGATACTTCCTGAAATGAAGGTGGCTTTTAATTGCGGAGGCAGCAGCCTTGCCATCTCCAGGATTGTGGTGCCTCCGCTTGTCAGAATGAACATGCCGTTGCTGATGAGGCTGATCGCCTTTTCTGCAATGATCTGTTTCTGATTTTGAGAATAGACACCACCCTGGGGAAAAGATACCTGGCTGAATGAGTGTGATAATGCGCCGCCATGCACTTTTATGATTTTGCCTTCTTCAGATAATTCCTGGAGGTCACGACGGATTGTATCTTCAGATACATTGATCTCATGACTTAGCGTGGAGGATAAAACCTTGTTATGAAGGTTTACCTGGTGCAGTATGTATGCCTGCCTTTCTTTCTTAAGCATTGGTAAGTTTTGGAAGCAGTAAATATAGGGTAAATTCCTGCACAAAAACGCACAAACCCGAAAATATTTGCAGAAAGGCTGCAATATGTGGAAAAGAAGTGGATTCACCAACAAATAAAAAAGGGCGTCCCTTGGACACCCTTTGATTGCTCAATATTGAGGTCTTATCAGTTTCTCAACATCAAGGTTCTATCAGAAAGTAAATCTTGCCGTAAATCCTATCGCTGCCGGTTCGAAATTGATATCGCTAACGATATTTAATTCCGGTTTCCAGTCGAGCGAAAGATTCAACGGAAGATTGACGAATTTATAATCCAGACCAAGAACTCCCATTCCTCCAAAGTTCACATTGGTTTCGTTTTTGTTTTTATTAACATTATACTCTTTTATAAAACCTACATATCCACCTCCACCATAGAACCATGTTATGCCTGCTGCACTGAATGGCTTGTGAACCTCATAAAGTGCGCCGAGTGATAAAGGATCTCCGAATGAGAAAAGCGCTTCAATTGCTGATTTCTCATTGAGAAAATGTTTTAATGAAATGGAATTATTTACCATAGCGGCACTGCTGCTTAACCTGACACCGAGGGCGTTTTTATATTCCTGGGCAGAGGCAGAGTGCATTAATAGAACAGCGGCAGAGAAGAGCAAGGCAAAGAGGATCTTCTTCATGGTGAATTTATTTACACAGTCTAACGAAAAAGAGTGCCAGTAAAGTTTAAATAAAATGCAAAAGTGTAGTTAAGTAGAATATAAAGCCGGCCTTATAACTACAAATTGCTTGCGGGGTATTGGAAATATTTTACCATTTTCCGGTTGCCCGAAAGCTTATTCGTACATCTCGAACTTGCTTTTAGGCCTGCGTTCTTCCTGCCAGCGGAAATTGGGCAATATCATTTCAGATGGACTTTTCTGCTTCATAGGCCAGAGAGTGCCGGTTACTTCACTCCGGAATACAACTTTGTTCAATGCCTTTTCAGCAAAATAGATATCGATGAGGTCAGATTTGGATTGATTGACTCCCGTGAAGGCGCTGTCATCATCCTGAATATAATAGATGCATTCTGCCAGGCCTCTTGCCCGTACGGAATCGATATTTCCATCAATAAACCAGCCGTCGATCCGGGTAGATTTGATCTGGTTGTAAACATCTTTCTGCACTTCATTTATCATGAAACCATTCTCAAAAGCCTGTACCTTATCAGCCTTTTTGTTCTTTGTAAACAGGAGAATGGTATCACCCGTGATTTGGCTATTATTTGCCCAAACAACAGGATCCTGGTAAAGCCGGAATATGGAATCCTTAAACGAATAAAACATGCTGTCACCTGCTGCCTGCAGGGAATCATTGAATATTCTCACATTCCGGTAGCCTTCAAAATAGCGATTGGTGCTGTCCTTTTCATTAATGGCTGCGATCTTTTTACCCTTAACACTATCCACAACAATGCTATCCTTATTGCCGAAACGATCTGTCAATCGGGCTGAAAACAGTGTGTCCGCAGTAATAAAGGTTGAATCATTATCCTGTTTAATGATCATGAGTGGCTTTCGGGTGGCAAGGACGGCATTGGTATTTTTATTTTGAATAATGATCCCTCCAATTAGGGTAGTACCGTCTTTTTTATTTACAACGATCGCATTCCCTTCTGCCACGTAAATGCCGGTGCTGTCGTCAAACCTTACTGAATTTCCCCTGATCGATATATCACCATCTATGATCTCCGGTCTTTGCCCGAATTCTGCTTTGCCAGTCTGCTGGTTATAAAAACCATCCTTTGTTCTAATGGTTCTGCCGCTGCTATCTATTATAGTTGTCTGGGAAATGAACTTTGTGGTTTGAGTGCCGGAATTATAAAGAAGGGAGTCTGTTTTAATGGTGTAAGCCGGGTCTTTCAGCAATACATTTTTTCTGAAGTAAACATCTTTCAGGTCCGCAAAATATTGCCCTTCCTGGCTGGTAAGAACAGTCTTTTTATTGACAACCTTTCCTCCATGTGTATAGGTGCCAATATTGGTTTCCATATTGTACTCCAGGTCCGGAGTAGTCAGAGTTGCTTTCCCATCAGACATTCTAACATTACCGTCTAAATAGGCAAGTTTTTCTTTACTGAGGTATCGTAGATGATTTGACCATATATCTGTGGTATCCGAATCATTGATATGAACATTTCCCCAGGCTTCAAAAACATTAGTATTATTATTGATCACACAGCTATCACAGTAAAATAAACTGGTGCCCTGACGCATTTTCACTGTACCTACAATAATGGTGAGCTTGGTAGTATCATCTATTGTCTTAAAGGTGAGTTGCCGGGTATAATTAAGGATCTGAACACGTTTGGAAGAATCCTGTGGATTATTTGGAGTAGTAGTTATCTGTGCCTTTACGAGAAGGACAGGTAATAAAAAAACTAATAGACTAAAAAGTTTCTTTCCGTAATTCATCAGGCTATTTTGGCACGGAATCTTTAACCGAGGGCGAAGTTAAAGCCCCGTCTTTGTCTTTTTTGCCAAACACAGAAATATTAACGTAGCGTTTTGGATGTGCCCTCAGATCGTCCAGCAGAATTTCTGCGCTTAATACAACATCATGAATTTTATTGTAGAGGCCACGATCATTGATCAGGGCGCCAAGGGTACCTTCAGGACTGGATATTTTTGCAATAGCGGATTTCATCCGGGAAATGGCCACCTGCAATGTATCCATTGTTTGTTCCAATTCAAGTTGAGATAATCGTTGTGTGAATTTCCGGGTATTACTGAGAATAGCGGTAACGCTATCATTATTCTTCTTGAAATTGGCGGTAATATCATTCACATTATTTAATGTGGATGCCAAAGGACCGTGTTGCATATCCACCATCTTATTCAGGTTATTGCTGGCCATGCTAAGGTTGGCAATTGTTTGCTGAAGATTGGCTTTTGCTCCTGCATCAAACAATTTATTGATATTGGTAAAAACGGCGTTCAAAGAATCAAGGCTTGACCGGATCTTTACAAGGGTAGGGCTTACCTGCGAAGACAGATCGCCAAAAATGCCATTGTCCACGCGTGTGCTCAAAGTATCACCATTGCCCAGGTATTTTGCAGAATTACCTTTTTCAATTATTATGGTTGAGGAACCAACAAGACCCGGGGAAATATAGGCAATTGAATTATCGGGAATATTGATTTTACGGCTAAGACTGATGGTAACATCAACCCGACTGATATCCTTATCGGTAGGTTCAATATCATAAACGGTACCTATGGAAACACCATTAATCTTAACGAGGTTGGATTTTTCAAGCGGGCCCAACTTGTCAAAAATGGCGTGGATCTTGGTAGAACCGTTAAAAATGTCCTTCCCCTTAAGGTAATTAAATCCCAGTAGTAGCAGCGCCAGGGCAAGAATTGAGAGAAGCCCGACCTTGGTTTCGTTGTTAATCTTCATTTAGTCCGGTCTTTTCGAAAGCGCCAAATTAACCAAAATAACTGAGAATTAAGCAATAGTAATTGGCATGCCCATTTCCATTCGGTAAAATAAAAGGCCATCTGCGGAGCGGATGGCCTTAGCTTCTTTACAATTATTTAATTTATCAATATTAAGGTGAGGTACTGATCGATTTCGACTCTATCTTTTCCTTATATGCTCTGAAGGCATTGACCAGATTGCCCACAATTTCATCCTGCCCTTCATCACTATTGATGTATTTTTCTTCGTCCTTATTAGTAATAAATCCAATTTCCACAAGTATGCTTGGCATTCCTGTAGCCTGCAGCACCCAGATGCCTTTATTGTTTCGCTGCTGCACCCCACGACTTATGCGGCCTGTTGAAACAAATTCTTTCTCTACCAGGTCTGCAAGCTCATGGCTTTTACGGAAATAATGTTGAGCATAGATAAGCATTCTTGCTTTTTCGGCAGGATCGGAAGGATCGGGGAGGGTCAACGTAGAAGTTGAATCTACTTCACCATAATCCTCCATATTTTCATTCTTATT
>Ga0136846_1223544_pt1 | contig 11764 bp, 13 predicted proteins | sample HopSoiMetagenom2_FD_96841 | JGI IMG/M metagenome (GOLD analysis project Ga0136846, IMG submission 96841) | Grasslands soil microbial communities from Hopland, California, USA - 2 Assembly 2016 (version 4) | ecosystem: Environmental > Terrestrial > Soil > Grasslands | place: USA: Hopland... | reverse complement strand
GCCTGCTTCTTCTCGGTCTTCTTGCGCAGCTCGAGCTCGTAGAGCTTGCTCTTCAGCATCGCCATCGCCTCGGCGCGGTTGCGGTGCTGCGAGCGGTCGTTCTGGCTCGACACGACGATGTTGGTGGGCAGGTGCGTGATGCGCACCGCCGAGTCGGTCTTGTTCACGTGCTGGCCGCCCGCGCCGGAGGCGCGGTAGGTGTCGATGCGCAGGTCCGCCGGGTTGATCTCGATCTCGATCGTCTCGTCCACCTCGGGATAGACGAACACGCTCGCGAACGAGGTATGGCGCCGCGCATTGGAGTCGAACGGGCTCTTGCGAACCAGCCGGTGGATGCCGTTCTCGGTTCGCAGGTGGCCGTAGGCGTAGGGACCGGTGATCTTGATCGACGCGCTCTTCAGGCCCGCGACCTCGCCGGCGGATTCCTCGAGGAGCTCGGCCTTGAAGCCCTTCTTGTCGCAGTACTTGAGGTACATGCGCAGCAGCATCGACACCCAATCCTGCGCCTCGGTGCCGCCCTGGCCGGCATTGAGGTCCACGAAGCACGGGTTCGGATCCATGGGGTCGGAGAACATGCGGCGGAATTCCAGGTCCGCCACCAGCTTCTCGATGCTGCCCACGTCGCTCTCGACCGAGACCAGCGTGTCGTCGTCGGATTCGCCCTTGGCGAGGGAAAAGAGCTCGGTGGAATCCTTGAGGCCCGCGTCGATCTTCTCGACGCTCGCCACGGTGTCTTCGAGCGCGCGGCGCTCCTTGCCGAGGTCCTGGGCCTTCTTCGCGTCGTCCCAGACCTTGGGGTCTTCCAGGTTGCGCGTGACCTCTACGAGCCGGGCCTTCTTGGCGTCGTAGTCAAAGATACCTCCGCAGCTCTTGCGCCCGGGAGGCGAGGTCGTGGAGGGAGTTCTCGATCTGGTTCAGGCGATCTGCTTCCATGGCGACATTATACGGGCGGGCATGGTCCGATCGGAGCGGTTGCTCCGGAAAGGCCAAGGGACTGCACCAACGCATTTCACGCACTCCCACCAGACTGCTCCAATCGGAACACGACCAAGGTACGACCATGAGCGCCGCAATCCTCGCCAAGGGCCTCCTCACCTGGATTCCCGGGATCAGGGACGCCTTCTACGATCGAGGAGCCGCGCGCGGCACCGATTCCTCGGCGTATTGCTACGGCGTCTGGATGAAACACCTCACGCTCGTGTGCGCGCACGGCATGCAGCGGCCGCCGGCCACGGTCCTCGAGCTCGGCCCGGGAGCCTCGGTCGGAACCGGCGTGGCCGCGCTGCTGAGCGGCGCCGAACGGTATGTCGCGGTCGACACGGTGGCGCACATGAAGCCGGACGCGAACGCGGCCGTGTTCCACGAGCTCGTGGGCATGTTCCGGAATCGTGCTCCGGGGCCCGCGAGCGGCTTCCCGCCCTTCCAGCAATACCTCGACGAGCGGCGCTTTCCGAGCCACGTGCTCGACCAGGCCACGCTGGGCGCGGCCCTGGATCCGGCGCGGCTCGATCGCCTCGAGCGCGCCGTCCGGGCCGTCGGCACCGATCGACCCGAGGACGCGATTCGCTACTACACGTGGTCCAACCTGGGGCCGGTCCCGGATGGCTCCATCGACATGCTGTTCTCGCACGTCGTCATCAACCACATCGAAGACCTTCACGGGATCTACGACACGTGTGCGCGCTGGGTACGGCCCGGCGGCTGGATGACGCACCAGATCGACTTCACCAGCCTCGGCACCTCGCACGAGTGGAACGGGCACCGCCGGCACGGGGAGCTCGCATGGAAGGTGATCGCGGGACGCCGGCCCTATTTCGTGAGCCGCGAGCCGCTGGCCACGCACCTCGCATCGGTGGGGCGCAGCTTCGACCTGGCGGCGGTGATTCGCGGCAGCGGCGAGGGCGGGATGGACCGGTCGGAGCTCGCGCCGCGCTGGCGTGGCATTTCCGACGAGGACCACATGACGAACACCGCCTTCATCGTCGCCCGCCGGCGGGAAGCTCAAGCCGCCGCGGCGTGATCGACCGTCAGTTGTAGGGACGCGCTTCCGAGGTATTCGTTGATGTCCAGCCGGTAGACCACGTCGATGGTCGCGGGCAACGGATCCGCGCGGCCGAAAAGCATCGCGCCGAAGCGCCTTCCACCACAGGCGAGCGTGAGGCGCGAGTGGCGCTCACCCACGACCTTCTGCGTTTCCACGGTGAACCGCCCGCTGAAGCGCGGCTCCGGAAACCCCTGGCCCCACACCTGGTCGCGCAGCAGGCACGCGAACTCGTAGGTCATCTCGTCGGTGGCGAGCTCGCCATCGACCTCGACGCGCATCGCCAGGTCCGAGGGAGTGAGCAGCTCGCGCGCCACGCCTTCGAACGTCGCGCGAAAGTCCGCGAGGCGGTCCATCGCGAGCGTGGCTCCCGCCGCGGCCGCGTGCCCGCCGAAGCGCTCGAGCATCCCGGGCCGGCGTTTCTCCACCAGGTCGAGCGCATCGCGCAGGTGCAGGCCCGCGATCGAGCGCCCGGACCCCTTGAGCTTCCCATCCTTCTCGTTGGCGAAGGCGAACACCGGCCGGTGGAAGCGATCCTTGAGGCGCGAGGCGAGGATGCCGACGACCCCGCCATGCCATTCGGGATGGTGGACGGCGAGCGTGTACGACTCGCCGGGCTCGAAGGTCTCCACCATCTTGAGGGCGCTCTCCTGCATGTCGCCCTCGATCTGGCGCCGCTAGCGATTGAGCTGGTCCAGGCGCATCGCGAGGTCGCGCGCGCGGGCGCCGTCGGTCGAGAGCAGGCATTCGATGCCGAGCGACATGTCGTCGAGGCGCCCGGCGGCATTGAGGCGCGGGCCCGCGGCAAAGGCGAAGTCGTACGCGGTCACGGTGCTGGAATTGCGCCCGGCCACCTCGAGCAGCGCCGCGACCCCGGGGCAGGCGCGGCCGGCGCGGACGCGCGCGAGGCCCTGGGTCACGAGGATCCGGTTGTTCGCATCGAGCCGCACGACGTCGGCGACGGTCCCGAGCGCCACCAGGTCGAGGAGCTCCGCCAGGTTCGGCCCGCTGCCGCCGGCGAAAGCGCCGCGGCGGCGCAGCTCCGCGCGCAACGCGAGCATAACGTAGAAGATCACGCCCACGCCCGCCAGGTTCTTGCTCGGGAATCCACACCCGGCCTGGTTCGGGTTCACGATGCACGCCGCGGGAGGAAGCCGCGCTCCCGGCAGGTGGTGGTCGGTGACGAGCACCTGCATCCCCAGCCGGTTCGCCTCCTCGATCCCGTCGACCGCGGCGATGCCGTTGTCCACCGTGATGAGCAGGTCCGGGGCTCGCTTCGCCGCCTCGCGCACGATCTCCGGGGACAAGCCGTAGGCGTGCTCGAACCGGTTCGGCACCAGGTAATCGACGATCGCCCCCATGGATCGGAGGGCCTTCACGCCGACGGCGCACGCGGTCGCGCCATCCGCGTCGTAGTCCGCGACGATGAGGAGCTTGCGCCCTGCGGCGATGGCGTCGGCCAGCAGCCGCGCGGCGTCATCGATGTGCTGCAGCCGGTCGGGCGCGAGGAGTGCCGCGAGCGTGGTGGCGAGCTCCTCGATCGCCCCGAGGCCGCGGGCGGCGTAGAGGCGGGCTAGGCGCGGGTCGCAGCCGGCAGCGATCAATCGCGCGCGGGCGGCCTCGTCGATGGGGCGGTGGTGAATCTCTGGCAAGCGGCGATTATCTCCCAGCCCCGTTCAGGCGTGCGAGGCAAGCGCTCGCGAGCGTCGCAACCAACGCCAAAGCGCGCCCCGGCCGATGCGTGCCACGAGCGTATCCCGCCCGCGCGGCAGCAGGAGGTGCACGACGTCGAAGCGCCGCAGCGCCTCCGGCAACGTCACGAACCACGCGTTGTCGAGCGCCTCCGATGCGTGATCCTCCAGCACGAGCAGCACCGATCCCTCCCTGGCAACCGCGTCGATGCCGCCGTAACCCGCGGGAGCGCTGGCGGCACCCGCACCGGAAAGCACCGCCAGCCCGCGCGCGACGGGCTCGCTCGCGTACACCATCGAGTAACGCCGCGAAATCGATTGCGGCGCACGCCCTCCGCCCCAGAACCACACGCTGTTGATCGCCGGCTTGCCTTGCGTGTCCCGGTGCGAGTTCACCTCGCTCGCCGCAAGCTGCATCTGAATTTCGGTGAGCACCGAGGGCCAGCGGATGCGCCCCGGGCCGCGGGGCAGCGCGGCGGCCGTGTTCTGCCGCAGCGCCTCCTCGAGCGGCGTCGTGACCGGCACTTCCGTCTCCGGCAGGCGAACGTACCAGCGCTGCGGCGAGGGCGCGATGAATTCGAGCCCGTCGCGCGCGAAGAGACCACCCAGCTCACCGGTGAGCGCGCGGGCTTCATCGGGCGTCACGTCCAGGTGCGACGCGTCGTGGAGCCTCGCGGCCACCTGCCCGACCTCCAGGTGGACCGGGTCGGCGCGCAACCAGGTCGCGGACGCAGGCTCTGTCCCCGGCGCTTGCTCTCCGGCAAGCGAGATCGCCGCATAGGCAACCGGCTCCGGCAAGCGGTATTGCGTCGCGAGGATCGCCGCCAGGCTGCCGGCCGCGAGCGTGCCCGCGTCGCCACGCGCGAGCCAACGCTCGAGCGCCGGCATGCGGGCCTGCCCGGCGGTTGCGAGGACGTGCGGCAGGACGATGTCGAGAATCACCGTCCCAGCATACCGTCCCCGCCCCGTGAAATAATGGCGGCCGATGCGCCCCTTCGAGCTTTTCGTCGGCCTTCGCTATACCCGGGCGAAGCGCCGCACCCACTTCATCTCGTTCATCTCCTTCATCTCGATGATCGGCATCGCCCTCGGCATCTGGGCGCTGATCACGGTGATGTCGGTGATGAACGGCTTCGAGAAGGAGATCCGCGCGCGCATCCTCGGTGCGGCGGCGCACATCCAGGTGCTCGGCGGCGACAAGGGACTCCCGGACTGGGAGGCCATCGCCGCGGTGGCGAAGCGCAATCCGCAGGTCGTCGGCACGGCGCCCTTCGTCCAGGCGCAGGGCCTGCTTTCCACCGGCTCCGCGGTGCGCGGCGTGTTCGTGCGCGGCATCGTGCCGGAATACGAGGCGCAGGTGGCCGAGTTCGGCCAGCACATGCGCTCGGGCCGCATCGAGGACCTGCGCCCCGGCGAATTCGGCATCGTGATCGGCGTGGGCATCGCGCGCGCCCTGGGCCTGCGCGTGGGCGACCGCGTCACGCTCATCTCGCCGCAGGGTCAGGTGACGCCGGCCGGCCTCATGCCGCGGCTCAAGCAGTTCACGGTGGTCGGCATCTTCGCGCTCGACCACAACGAGTTCGACTCGGCGCTCGCGCTCACGCGGATGGAGGACGCGCAGGTCCTCTACCGGCTCAACGGCAGCGTGAGCGGCGTGCGCATCAAGGTGCGCGAGGTGGATGCGGCGCCGCGCGTGGGCCGCGAGATCGCGCGCGACATGCCAGCCGATGCCTACGTGTCCGACTGGACGCAGCAGAACGTGAACTACTTCCGCGCGATCCAGATCGAGAAGCGGATGATGTTCATCATCCTCACGCTCATCATCGCCGTCGCCGCCTTCAACCTGGTGAGCACGCTGGTGATGGCGGTCACGGACAAGCACCCGGACATCGCGATCCTGCGCACGCTGGGCGCCTCGCCCTCGAGCATCATGCAGATCTTCGTCGTGCAGGGCGTGGTGATCGGCCTCGTCGGCACCCTCATCGGCGTCGTGAGCGGCGTACTGACGGCGCTCAACATCGACACCGTCGTGCCCTTCATCGAGCGCACCTTCCGCTTCGAGATCCTGTCGCGCGAGGTCTACTACATCAGCGAGCTGCCGTCGGACCTCCACATCGCCGACGTGACCTGGGTCACGCTGGTGTCGCTCGCGCTGTCGCTGGTGGCGACGCTCTATCCGAGCTGGCGCGCGGCGCGCGTGAATCCGGCCGAGGCGCTGCGATATGAATGACGCGGTGGTGCTCGGCTGCAGCGGGCTCGCCAAGACCTTCGGCCTGGGCGACGTCGCGGTGCCGGTGCTGAAGGGCATCGACCTCGAGATCCGCCGGGGCGAATCGATCGCCATCGTCGGCGCCTCGGGCTCGGGGAAGAGCACGCTGCTGCACCTCCTGGGCGGGCTCGACAAGCCGACCGCGGGCCGCGTCACGCTGCTCGGCCGGGACCTGGTCGCGCTGGATCCCGCGGCGCAGGGGCGGCTTCGCAACGAGGCGCTGGGCTTCGTCTACCAGTTCCACCACCTGTTGCCCGAGTTCTCCGCGCTGGAGAACGTCGCGATGCCGCTCACCATCCGGCGAGCGTCCGGGAAGGAGGCGCTCGATCGCGCGCGAGCCATGCTGGACGAGGTCGGGCTAGGGCATCGCATCGCGCATCGTCCCGGCGAGCTCTCGGGCGGCGAGCGCCAGCGGGTCGCCGTCGCGCGCGCCATCGTGACCCATCCGGCCTGCGTGCTCGCCGACGAGCCCACGGGCAACCTCGACCGCGAGAACGCCGCGCGCATCTTCGACCTCATCCTGGAGCTGAACGGCCGCCACGAGGCGGCCTTCGTGATGGTCACGCACGACCCGGCGCTCGCCGCGCGCATGGGCCGGCAGCTGCGCATGACCGATGGAAAGGTCGCGGCCTAGCCTAGCCGCGCTTGCGTTCGCGCAGCACGTCCAGGAGCTGCTGGCGCGCGATCTTGACGCCCTTCTGGAAGTAGTCGATCCGCACCAGGTCTTGCGGCGAGGTCTTCGTCGGTTGCACGCCGATGCCGTCGCGCGGCGACCACGTGCCGCGACGCGCTTCCGCGAGCGCGTGCTCGGCCTGGTCCACCTGCGCGGAGGCGCGCGCCACCGCCGCGTCGGCGTCGACCAGCTGCGCCGCGAGGTCGAAGCCGGCGAGGCCGGAACCGGAAGACGGTGACACCGACGGGGAGCCGATCTCACGCTGCTCGACGAGCTTCGCGTCGCCGGACGGCGGCATGTCCGAGAACATCACGGTGCCATTGGGCCCGATGGACTTGTAGAGCATGGCCGCCTGCGCCGCGGGGGCGAGCACCAGGATGAGGGCGGGCAGGGCAACCGAAATTCGCATGGCCCAGTGTCTCAAGCGTCCAAGAAGCGGTCGAGACTCGGCGGCGCCGTCCTGCTAGTCGTTTGGGATCAGCGATCCTGGAATGACGGCAGCGAGGTATCGGAATTCCGACGCGCCGCGGGGAACGACGCCTACGGCGCTACAGCCAGCGCTCGACGGCCGAGCGCAGGTCCCCCGGCGACTTCACGTGCACGGCCTGCATTCCGGTCGCGCGCGCGCCCTCGACGTTGGCGAGCGTGTCGTCGAAGAAGAGGATGTGTCCGAGAGGCACGCCCAGGGACCGCGCCACGGCTTCGAACGCGGCCGCGTCGGGCTTGCGCACGCCCATCTCGCAGGAGATGAACTGCCGCTCGATGGGTCGCAGCGCGCCGGCATAGCGCCGCTTCCAGTAGCCGTGGTGCGTGCGATTGGTGTTCGAGAAGAGGTGCAGGGGAATGCGGGATTCGAGCCGGGGCAGGAGCGCCACGCTCGGCGCGATCTCGGATCCGAACACCTGCTGCCAGCCGTCCTCGAAATCGGCGTCCCCGAGATCGATGCCGAGGGCGGCGCGCTGCGAGGCGTAGAACTGCGCGGCGTCGATCTCGCCGCGTTCGTGCGCCTGGTAGGCCTCGCCGTGCTCGAAGCGCGGCTTGATTTGTTCGAACGGCACGCCCGCGAGCTCGGCCCAGCGAGCGAACACGCGGTCGAAGTCGATCTCGATCAGCACGCCGCCGAAGTCGAAGAGCAGCGCCTCCACCGGGGGCTGCGTCATGCGGCGACGACCTCGCGCATCCACTGGCCGATCACGGCGCCCACGCGCGTGACCGGCACGTTGCGCAGCGGGTGCGCGAGCCCGTAGAACATCGCCAGGCGCGCGCCGGGGATGAGGCGGCCGGCGGCAAGCGTCTCTTCCCACTTGACGATGTGATCGCGGTTGGAGCTCACCAGGAGCACCGGCCGCGACACCGCCCGCAAGTCGTCTTCGCTCATCGGCGCCTTGGCGCCCAGGTCGCCGAAAAAGACCGCGTTCGCGAGCGTGACCGCCTGCCAGTAAGGTCCGTGCGCGGCGAGCATTTCGGCGGCGCGCGGGTTGCCCGGCCGCGCGAGACGGTCGGGCTGCGCGAGGTAGGTCCAGTAATTGATCGTCTGGGGGTCGAAGACGAACTTGGCCGCGATGCTGCACGCGCCCAGGACGCGCTCCGGGTGCCTGGAGGCGAGGTAGATCGCCGTGTAGCCACCGAAGCTGTAGCCCACGACCACGGCGCGCTCGATGCCTTCGCGATCGAGGCGTGCGACGACATCCGCGGCCGCCCCTTCGATGGAAAGCCGGTCGGGCAGCTCGCGGCCGCCGTGGCCGGGCAGGTCGTGCACGATGACGCGCCCGTGCTCGCGCAGCGGTGCGGCGAGCGGCTCCATCTCGCGCGCGCAACCGTTGGCGCCGTGCAGCATGACGATCGTCGCTTCACTCATGCCTTGCGGCGCGTCCGGAAGGTGATCGAGTAGCGCAGCTCCGCGGTCGGCGCGATGCTGTGTTGCCAACCCCAGCGCGCTTCCTCGCGCAGCAGGTAAGCCGAGCGCGGCGCCAGGTCGAGCATCAGGATCGCGTCCCGCGGCTTGGGCGGAAACCGGCGGAAGCGCATTCGCGCCGAGCCCACGAGCGAAACGCCCGCGACCATCTCGAACTGCGGCACGTCGCGATGCCAGCCGAGCTGGGTGCCCGGCCGGTACTCGGACACCAGCGCATAGCCGAAGTCTTCCGCCGGCACCTGCGCCCACCGTGCCACCTTCTCGCGCAACGGCAGCAGGAAGGAAGCCATGACGGGCGCCGGCGTGAGCTCGTTCGCGTCGAAGTCGTAGCCCGCGCCGAAGCTCGCGACGCGGCGCTTGGCGGTGAACTCCTTGTACGCCGCCTCGTGCAGCTCCAATGAGCCGATGCCCGCGAGGAGCGCGGCTTCCTCCTCGCGCGAGATGAAGTCGGGCACGTGCAGCAGGCCCGATGGCAGGCTCGCGCCTTCGGCGAAGAGCTCGGCCTGGGCGCTCATCCGAAGTCCACCTCGTCGAGCGAGCGCCACAGATACCAGGTGGCGCACGAGCGGTAGGGCGCCCAGGGCGCGGCGATTTCGCGCATCTCATCCCGGGAGAGCGGCTCGCCCTTGTTGTAGGCACGCTCCATGGCGCGCCTGAGGCCCAGGTCGTCCACCGGCAGCACATCGGGGCGCATGAGTGAAAACATGAGGAACATCTCCGCCGTCCAGCGTCCGATGCCCTTCACGGCCACGAGTTCCTCGATGATCTCCTCGTCGGTCCTGCGCGGCCAGCGCCGGGGCTTCACCTCTCCCTCGTGGAATCGCTGCGCGAGGTCCTTCACGTAGGCGACCTTGGAGTTGGAGAAGCCGCAGGCGCGGATGAGCGGCGCTTCCTTCGCGACGACGTTGGCCGGCGTGACCTTCCCCACGCAGTCGGCGAACCGGCCCCAGATCGACTGCGCGGCCTTCACCGAGATCTGCTGGCCCACGATGGCGCGCGCGAGCGTCTGGAACGCGTCGCCGCGGCTCACGATGTTGGCGTCGGGGAACTGGCGGATCAACTTGCGCAGCACCTTGTCGCGCTTGGCGAGGTACGCGGTCGCCTCGTCCCAGTACTGCGGCTTCATTTCTTCTGCGAGGTGTCGCGGCACTCCAGGGGCAGGTATTTCTCCGGGACGTCGGTCTCGTCACGCCCCTGGGCCTCCATGCCCTTCGGCGTCGGCAGCGTGTGGCACATCCACGCGATGGCGACCGCCGGCTCCTTGGGCACCACCGCCGGGCGCAGCGTGAGCCGCTTGCCGTCGAGGACCTTGCTCACGTTGTTGCCGAAGGTGAGGGTGACCGCGCCATCCTGCACCTTCACTTCGCGCACCAGGTTGCCGACGATCTTCTCCTGGTCGGGCACGCCGGCCTGCTTGTTGTTCTGCGGCATCTCACCCGTCGCCCCATAGGCGTCGGCCACGCCCTTGCGGGCGACGTCGGCCGTGACCATGGCCTCCTTCACCTGCCGCTTGAGCGTGCTCTCCTGGATGCCGGGCAACGCCATCATCGCGAGCGCGGCCAGCACGCCCACGGCGAGCATCAGCTCGATCCATGTGAACCCTTCGTGGCTCTTCATGCACGCAATGATACCGGTCGTCGGTTGCGGGGCTCGGGCGTTGGAAGGGCATGCGCTCTTTCGTCCTTTCGTTCGCGCTCGGCACGCTCGCGTTGCAGCAGTCGCCCGAGCTGCCCGGCTGGCATGTCGCGGCATGGGGATTGGCGGCGTTGCTGGCGGCGTGCATCCGCCGCACTGCGATGCTGCGCGTCGTGTTGGTCGTGGCTGCGGGCTTCGCGATGGGGTTCGGATACGCCGCGTGGCGCGCGCAGGCCCGGCTCGCGGACGAGCTCGCACGCACATGGGAGGGACGGGACGTCGTGGTCGTGGGCCGGATCGCGAGCCTGCCGCAGGTGAGCGACTGGGGATCGCGATTTCTCCTCGACGTGGAGCAGGCGACCGCGGGCGGCAGCGTGCCGGCGAGCATTGCGCTCACGTGGTATGCGGACGCGAAGGGCAACAAGCCTGCGGCGCGGCTCGTGCCCGGCGAGCGGTGGGAGTTCACGGTGCGCCTCAAGCGGCCCCGCGGGCTCGCCAACCCGCACACGTTCGAGTTCGAGCCATGGGCGCTGGAGCGCGACATCCGTGCGACGGGCTACGTGCGCGCGAAGCCCGCGCCGGTGCGCGTGACTTCGGCCGTCGATGGTTGGCCCTACAGCGTGCACCGCTGGCGTGACGCGATCCGCGCTTCCATGCAGGACGAGCTGGGCGAGGCGCGCCTGCGCGGCGTGCTCGTGGCGCTCGCCATCGGCGACCAGGACGCGATCGCCGCGGACGACTGGGAGGTGTTCTGGCGCACGGGCGTGGGACACCTCATGAGCATCTCTGGGCTGCACATCACGATGTTCGCCGGGCTCGCCTTCGCCATCGCGCATTTCGCGTGGGTGCGGGTACCGGCGCTCGCGTTACGCATCCCGGCGCGCAAGGCGGCGGTCATCGCCGGCACGCTGGGCGCGCTCGGCTACACGCTGATGACGGGTTACGCCATCCCGGCGCAGCGCACCTTCGCCATGCTCGCCGTGGTGGCGCTGTGCGTGCTCGCCGATCGCCACGGTTCGGCATCGCGCGTGCTTGCGCTCGCGGCGCTCGCGGTCCTGTTGCTCGATCCGTGGGCCGCGCTCTCGGCCGGATTCTGGCTGTCGTTCGGTGCGGTGGCGGCGATCTTCTATGCCATGGGATGCCGCACGGGCCAGCCGGGGAAGCTGCGCGCCGCGCTCACCGAGCAGCTCTCGGTCACGGTGGTGATGGTGCCGATGCTGCTCGCGCTCTTCCAGGAAGTCTCGCTCGTCTCGCCGCTCGCCAATGCGATCGCCATTCCCGTCGTGAGCCTCGTCGTCGTGCCCCTCGCGGTGGCGGGAGGTTTTTCCGGATCTGCCTGGTTGCTGTGGGCGGCGCACGAGCTGATGGTGCATCTCATGGCTCCCTTGGAGATGCTGGCCGGCCTGCCGCTCGCGATGCTCGAGAGCCACGCTCCCGCCGGCTGGGCGGTGGCCGCCGCGGTCGTTGGATGCGCCTGGCTGCTCGCGCCGCGCGGGGTGCCGATGCGATCGGCCGGCGCGATCTGGCTCGTCCCGCTCTT
>Ga0136846_1223636_pt1 | contig 11765 bp, 9 predicted proteins | sample HopSoiMetagenom2_FD_96841 | JGI IMG/M metagenome (GOLD analysis project Ga0136846, IMG submission 96841) | Grasslands soil microbial communities from Hopland, California, USA - 2 Assembly 2016 (version 4) | ecosystem: Environmental > Terrestrial > Soil > Grasslands | place: USA: Hopland... | reverse complement strand
GCCTCGGCGTGAGCGGCGACTCGAAGGCGTACACCTGCGCGACCGGCCCCATGCCGTGGGAGGTCACGGGAGCCTCGGCACGCGGGGAGAGCGGAAACGCCCCAGCCCACTTCTGGATGAGCGATTGCTGCGGCGACGCGCCGATCACGAGCAGGTCGGCATCCGCGAGCGCCGCCTCGTCCTGCGGCGACACGACGCGCACGCGGGTCGCGACCTCGCCGGTCGCCTCGCCGATGCGGCCCATCAGCGCGAGCATCGTCTCGATGTCGCCCGCCGCGGGCTTTTCCGGCAACACGACGATGGTTTCCGAAAGGTCGGCCACGCGCGTGAACGGGTAGCCCAGCGTCGCGAAGTGGCTCAGGTTCGGCATCGCCGCGTAATGCGGCAGGCGGCTGAAGTCCACGAGGGAGTCCGGAAGGACCGCGGCGCGCGCCGGCGCGTTCGCGCAGGCGCCGTCGGCGGTGAAGCGGAAGCCAAGCGCGATCTCCATGCGGCTCGCGAGCCGCGATGCGGGAATGGTGAGCTCCAGGGTCGTGGACACGGGCTCGCGCGCGAGCCGCAAGGGCAAGGTCTGCAGCAAGGCGTCGTTGATGGCGACGTCGAGGTTCGCATCGATGGCGCAGGCCGGTGCGGTGTACCGCAGGTTGAGGAAGAGCGGCACGCCGGCTGCGCCCGCACCGCCGAACTCCGGCGGGATCCTGAATTCCACGCGAACCGGTGCGAGGCTCGCGGCGCGCCCCGCGGACTCGAGTTGCGAGGCCTCGGTCGCGAGCTCCGAGAATCGCACCGGCCGGTCGGTGGGCGTGAAGGCGGGCGCGGCGTACGGGACGGCGGGTGCCGCCTCCCCGCCGCGCTTCACGGCGGCGGCTGCGCCGGACAGCTTGAGCTTCGGCGACGCGAGTGCCGCGGCCGCAACCCGGAGGTCGTCGGCGTCGCGCCCCATCACCACGAGCAGCTTCGAGCGCCCATCGGCGGGGTTCGTCGTCATGCGCAGCTCCGGCCCTGCGGCAGCAGGAAGCGAGGCGAGCGCGGACGGCCGCTCCGTGTTGGTCACGAAGGCGATCGAGTGGCCTGGCGTGAACGCATCCATTTCGACGGGAAAGCGCGCGTCACGCCAGCTCGCGAGCCGGCCCAACCACGAGGCGGCGATCGCCGCCGCGCGCAGGCTGCCGGGCGAGGGCTGCGCGGCGAACACGAACGGGATGCTGAGGCGCCGTTGGTCGTGCCGGTCGAAGAAGGGCTCCGGAAGGATGGCGAGGTCATCGGCAACCGCCAGCGCCTGCACTGCGATCTCGATCTCGCTTTCGCCGCTCACCTCGGCCCAGAGACCCGGGCGCGTGGGATCGGGCGGCATGGTTCCCGCCGCGGCGACGAGGGCGAGCGTGAGCTTGTTCCAGCCGACGATGAGGCGCGGATCGAAGTTGAGCTCACGCAGCTGCGGGCGCCCGGCGCCCTCCGCGGTGACCGGCAGGTTGCCGATGGTGTCGCCGTTCAGGATGAGGCGCACCTGGGAAGCGCCCGGTGCGAGCGCGGTGGAATAGGAATAGCGCAGGCGCAGCGTCGCATGCGTGGCGAGCTCGTCGCTGCGATGGCCGAAGCCCACGTTCGCGGTCGCACCGTCGCCCGCGAGCACGATCGCCGCCGGGGAGCCGAAATGGGTGAAGGGATTGCTGCGGGATTCCGCGGACGCGGCAGTCGCCAGGACGACCAGGACGCCGGCGGCCACGCAACGTAAGGCGTTCATCGCTCCACGATCGTCGGACCCCTCCCCGGGTGACGGCGCATTCTAGTCTAGAATCGCGCGTCCCTTCGACGAGGAGTCCCGATGGAAGCGGCGCCGGCATTCGGATTCAGGAGCGTCTCGGACCGGCTGGGCTGGTGGAATTTCTATTTCATCGCCAAGCTGGCGCTCTTCGCGCTCGGCCTCATCGGCTTCCACCTCGTGGAAAACCTCGCCTTCGCCATCGTCCTCGGGGCGATGGCGGCGCCGCGCTTGCGGCGCTTGCGCCCGTGGCTGGGGGTCCCCGTCGCAATCGCCCTTCTCTACTACGACTCGTGGTTGCCTGGGCTCTCGCGCGTGGTGTCGCAAGCAGGGCTCGTCGCGAGCTTCAGCAGCAGCTACCTCGTGGAGCTGGCCGGGCGGTTCGTGAGCGTGAAGGCGCTCGCGGCCCTGGCGATCGCGGCCATCGGGTACGCGGTGGCCGCGCGCTTCGTGCGACTCGACGTCTTCGTGGTGCTCGCGATGCTGGTCCTGCCCTTCACGCTGGGCGGTCCGCCAAAGATGCTGCCGGAGCCGGTCGCCGCGGCGCCGAAGGGCGAGGCGCCCCAGAAGAGTCCCGATGCCATGCTCGCGGAGTTCTTCCAGAAGGAAGCATCGCGCAAGGTGGCATTCCCCAAGCCCGCGGACGGCGCCCCGCCCTTCGACGTGATCTTCCTGCACGTGTGCTCGCTCTCCTGGGACGACCTCGAGGCGACCGGCATGGACAAGCACCCGTTGCTGGCGAGCTTCGACATCCTCTTCCGCCGCTTCAATTCCGTATCCACATACAGCGGGCCGGCCGCGATCCGTTTCCTGCGCGCGCCGTGCGGGCAGCCCACGCACAAGGCGCTCTACGAGCCGGCGGACGCACAGTGCCTGCTGATGCCCGACCTGCAGCAAGCCGGCCTGGAACCGCAGCTCCTGCTGAACCACGACGGGCACTTCGACAATTTCCTCAAGGTCGTGCGGGACCAGGGGATGCAAGCCGCGCCGCCATCGTTGAAGGGCATCGCAGCGCCGATGCGAGCCTTCGACGACTCGCGCATCTACGACGACGCGGCGATCCTCGGGCACTGGGTGGAAGCGCGAGCCAAGGATCCGGCGCCCCGAGCCGCCGTGTACTACAACACGCTCTCGCTTCACGACGGCAACAGCCTGCAGTCGGAGCCGCACACCAAGAGCGCGGAAACGTACAAGGCGCGCGTGGGCAAGCTCCTCACCGACTTGCAGGGCTTCATGGACAAGCTGGAGAAAAGCGGACGCCGCGCGGTCGTGGTCCTCATACCCGAGCACGGCGCCGCATGGCGCGGCGATGCGGCGCAGATCGCGGGGCTGCGCGAGATCCCGACCCCGGCCATCACGCTGGTGCCCGTGGGCGTGCGCGTGATCGGCCCCGACGCGAAGCGCACCGGCGACGCGGTGCAGGTCGCCGAGCCCGCGAGCTTCCTCGCGCTGTCCGAGATCGTCGCGAGGATGCTCGCCAAGCCGCCCTTCGGCGCCGCGGGGTTCAAGGCGCAGGACTATGCGGCGGGCGTCCCGACGACCGCGTTCGTGTCCGAGACCCAGGCCGCCACCATCCTCGGGCGCGGCAACGGCTACGTCATCCGGCAGGAGCAGGATGCCTGGAAGGAATTGCGCTAGTTCACCGGGCTAGAATGCCCGCATGGCGTCCCGCTTCTTCCAGAGCACCATCGCCGTCGTCTACGACTTCGACGGCACCCTGTCGCCGCAGCCGATGCAGGAATACACCGTGCTGCCCAAGATCGGCGTCGAGCCGCGCGAGTTCTGGGCGCGGGTGAACCGCGACGCGCGCGAGACCGAGAGCGACATGATGCTGGTGTACATGCGCCACATCATCGAGGCGCTCGAGCTCGGCCGCATCAACGTGAAGCGCGAGGACTTCGCCGCGATGGCCGATGCAATCGAATACTTCCCCGGCGTGCCCACGTGGTTCACGCGGATCAACCAGTACGTGCGCCGCAAAAGCGCCGGCAAGGTGAAGGTGCAGCACTACCTCATCTCCGCCGGCCAGAAGGAGATCCTCGAAGGCGCCTCGATCCGCCGGCACTTCAAGCGCATCTACGCGTCCGAGTATCACTTCGACCACCATGGCGTGGCGACCTTTCCGAAGCTGCTGGTCACCGACACCATGAAGACGCAGTTCCTGTTTCGCATCAACAAGGGCCGCGAGGGCATCAACGAATCGATCAACGAGCACATGCCCGAGGCCGAACGCCCGATTCCCTTCCAGAACATGATCTACGTGGGTGACGGAATGACCGACGTGCCGTCGATGGCGCTCACCAAGAAGTCCGGCGGCCACACCGTGGCGGTATACCAGCCGGGCGGCAAGGGGCGCGAAGTGTGCGTGAAGCTGCTCAACGCCGGGCGCGCGGACTTCATCGCGCCGGCGGACTATCGCGCACCCTCCAAGCTCACGCGCCGCGTGGAGCTGCTGCTCGACGCGATCATCGCCGGCATCGCGTACCGGCGCGAGGCCTTCCGGGTCCTGGCGGAGAACCGCCGGGCGTGAGCGCCCTCACCTTCCAGGCGCTGCGGCGCCTCGCGGACGGTCGCTTCCACTCCGGGGAAGACGTCGCGCGCTCGCTCGGGCGCTCGCGCGCCACGCTTTCCGAAGCGCTGAAGCGCGTTCCCGACCTGGGAGTCGAGATCTTCTCGGTGCGCGGCCGCGGCTATCGCCTGGCCGAGCCGCTCGAATTCCTCGACCCGGCCGCGGTGCTGCGGCGTAGCGGGGGCGGCATCACGCTCGAGATCGTGGACGAAATCGACTCCACCTCCACGCGCCTGCTGGAAATGGCGGCGGCGGGCGCTGCCTCGGGCACGTGCCTCGCCGCCGAGTGGCAGAGCGCCGGGCGCGGGCGCCGTGGCCGCCCCTGGGTGTCGGCGCTTGGCGGATCGCTCACCTTCTCGCTCCTGTGGCGATTCGAGCGCGGCGCGGGCCATCTCGCGGGACTGTCCCTCGCGGTGGGTGTGGCGGTCGCGCGCGCGCTCGCCGCTTGCGGGGCGCAGCGCGTGCAGGTGAAGTGGCCCAATGACCTGGTCGTGGACTTTCGCAAGCTCGCGGGCATCCTCGTGGAGACGAGCGGCGACCTGCAGGGTCCTTCGGTGGCCGTGATCGGCGTCGGCGCCAACTACCGGCTCAACGAGGCGGTGCTTGAACGCATCGACCAGCCGGTGATCGACGTCGCGCACTGCGCCACGCCGCTGCCTACGCGCAGCGCGCTCCTGGGCGAGATGCTCGGGCACCTCGCACCGGCGCTCGCGGATTTCGACGCGCGCGGATTCCCGGCCGTGCGCGATGCATGGCGCGGGCTGCACGCGTACCAGGGCCGCCGCATCCGCGTCATCCCGCCACGGGATCCGCCCTACGACGCGGAGGTGACCGACGTCGCGTCCGACGGGGCACTGGTGGTCTCGCTTCCCGATGGGCGGAGCGCCTCGCTTTCCTCCGCCGAGATCTCGCTGCGTGTCCGGTAACCTCCTCATCGACGCCGGCAACAGCCGGGTCAAGTGGGGTGTGCATGACGGCCGCGGCTGGGCCGCGCGCGGCGCCGTGCCGACCGCCCAGGCGAATGCGATCGGTTCGGACTGGAAGTCGCTCGAAGGAATCCGCAACGCGACGGCGTCCAACGTCGCGGGGGTTCTCGTTGCCGAAGACCTGCAGCGGGCGTGCCGCGAGCGTGGCATCGCGCTCGCGATCGTGCGCTCCCAGGCGGCCCAGCTGGGCGTCACCAATGGCTATCGCGAGCCGTCGCAGCTCGGAGCCGACCGCTGGGCCGCGCTCATCGGTGCGCATCACGCGGTCGAGGGCCACAAGCTGGTGGTCACGGCGGGGACGGCGCTCACGATCGATGCGCTCGCCGCCGATGGACGCTTCCTGGGGGGATTGATCGTGCCGGGGGCGGCCCTCATGCGGCGCTCGCTCGATCGAGGCACCGCCGGCCTGCGGCTGAGCGAGGGCGCGTTTGCCGATTTTCCCGCCGCGACCGCGGACGCCATCGCCACCGGCGCGATCGACGCGTGCGTCGGCGCAATCTCGCGCGTGGCGCAGCGCATGCATTCGCACGGCTGCCCGCCAGGACGCGTCGTGCTTTCCGGCGGGGCGGCCCAGGAAATCGCGCCGCACCTTCCCATGGCGCACGCGTTCCACGAGAATCTGGTGCTCGACGGGCTCGCGCTGATCGCCCGCGAATCCGCCTAGGCCTCCGTGTCCCGACTCGTTTTCTTCCTGCTGCTGCTTGCCATCCTCGCCGTGGGCGCCCACCTCTGGCTCTCCGGCCCCGTCGAGAAATCCGATTTCGCCGCCCGCGAGAAGAACCGCGAAGAGGTTCGCATCGTCGCCGTGACCCCGCCATCGGTCGCCGCGCGGCGCGCCGAGGATTCCCGCAAGACGGTCGCCACGCTCGCGGGCGCGGCGTGCGTGGAATTTTCCGGCATCGCGGCGGGTGACGCGTTCCGCGCACGCGAGGCCTTCGCGGCGCTGCAGGCCGGACAGCGCATCAGCGAGCGCCGCGTGGAGGAGATCACGCGCTACTGGGTCTTCGTCCCCGCAGTTCGCGACCGCCGCGCGGCCGAGACCCGCATGGCCGAGATCCGCAAGCTCGGCGTGAGCGACCTTTCCATCCGGCCCGACAACGCGATCTCGCTCGGCGTCTTCTCCACCGAGGACGCGGCGCGCCGCTTCCTCAGCTCCATCGAGGCGAAGGGCGTGCGCGGCGCCGAGCAGGGACCGTTCACCAGGGACCTGCGCGAGCTGGTGATGCTGGTGCGCGAGCCGGATACGGAGCTGGTCGCGCGCCTCACGCTCCTGCAGCGCGACTTCACCGGTTCGCAGCTGCGGGCCGTGCCATGCCCGGCGCAATGAGGCGCGCGTTCATCGCGCTGCCGGCCCTGCTCGTCGCGGCGGGCTGTTCGCTGCTGGACCCGCACAACATGATCGGGCGTCAGATGGGCGAGGCGACGGGCATCCCGACGGAGCCGATCCCCGCGGCCGGCAACCGGCCGCTCGACGCCAGCGCGCGCGAGCACGCGTTCGATTTCGTCTGGTCCACGATCAACGAGCGCTACCACGACCCCGCATTCAACGGCGTGGACTGGAATGCGGTCGGTGCGCGTTATCGGCCGCTCGCGATCGCCGCGCCTACCGACGAAGCGTTCTGGGACGTGCTGGATCGCATGACCGGCGAGCTCAAGGACGCGCACACCCGCGTCGAGTCGCCCGCGCGGGTGGAGCTTCGCCAGCGCGACGAGTCGATCACCCTGGGGTTCGGCTTCGTGCCGCTCGACGGCCGCCTCGTGATCTCGGGCGTGAACAACGAGTCGGACGCGTGGTGGGCGGGCGTGCGCCCTGGCATGACGCTGGTGTCGATCGCAAGCGAACCCGCAGGGGCTGCGTACCAGAAGCTGCTGGCGGATACGCGCTACGATTCGACCGACCGCTCGCGGCACCTGCGCGCGCTTAGGAAGCTCCTCACGGGGCCGGACGGCATCCGCATGGCCTTCACCTTCGAGCGCGCCGACGGATCGCGCTTCGATGCCACGCTCACCCGCAAGCGCCTCAGCACGCGGCCGGCCTCGAGCCACCGCCTGCTGCCCAGCGGCTACGGCTACCTGCGGCTCACGCAATGGACGATCGGCGCGACAGCGCGCGCGCTCGAAGGCATCGATGCCCTGAAGGACGCGCCCGGCATGGTGATCGACCTTCGCGGCAACCCCGGAGGCTCCGTGCACGCCGTGAACTCCGTGCTCGGGAAATTCTTCGCGGAGAAAACCGAGGTGGGCCGCGTCACCACCCGCACCGGCCGTCCGGTGTCGCTGCTCTTCGGCACGGTGGAGATCATCAAGCTGAAGAGCGAGATCGAGGGGAACAAGAACGCCTACACGAAACCGGTGGTGATCCTGCTCAACTCCGGCAGCGCCAGCGGCAGCGAGCTCTTCGCCGGGGAGATGCAGGCGGCGAATCGCGCGGTCGTCGTGGGGCAGCCCAGCTGCGGCTGCCTGCTGGGCTTCCTCGGCTACACGCGCATCCCCGGCGGCGGCGAGCTCGCCTACAGCGAGGTCGGCTTCGTGCTGGCGAACGGGCAGCGCATCGAGGGGCAAGGCGTGATGCCCAACCATCCCGTGCCGCTCACGGTGAACGACCTGCGCCTGGGCCGCGATCGCGTGCTCGAGGTCGCCGAGGAAGTTCTCGGCAGGCTAGCGAGCAAGTCCGGTGGCTAAGGCTCGCGGCGTTTCCGCGCTCAACCCCGGCGTCGCGCGCCGTGAAGTCTGGGCGTGGGCGATGTACGACTTCGCCAATTCCGGCTACACGACCGTGGTGTGCACCGCGGTCTTCAACGCTTACTTCGTCTCCTCGGTCGCGGGCAACGCGCCGTGGGCCACGTTCGCCTGGACCGCGGCGCTTTCGGCCTCCTACGCGGTCGTGATGGTCATCGGGCCGCTGCTGGGCGCGTGGGCCGACGCCCATGCGGCAAAGAAAAGGCTGCTCGCGTTCTCGACCGCGATCTGCATCGTCGGAACCGCGGCGCTCGCGTGGGCAGGCCCCGGCATGGTCGCCTATGCCGTCGTCTTCATCATCGTCTCGAACGTCGCCTACTCCATGGGCGAGAATCTCTGCGCCGCGTTCCTGCCGGAGCTCGCGACGCCCCAGGCGCTGGGCAAGGTCTCCGGCTGGGGATGGAGCCTCGGATATTTCGGCGGCATCCTGGCGCTCGGCATCTCGCTCGCGTGGGTGATGACTTCCGCGTCGCGTGGCACCACCACGGCGCAGGCGGTGGGTGGCACGATGATCATCACGGCGGCCGTATTCGCGATCGCCGCCATGCCGACCTTTCTCTTCCTCAAGGAGCGCGCGAAGCCGGGCGACGCCTCGGATACGCGCAGTGCGTTCGCGCGCCTTCTCGAGACCGCGCGACAGGCTCGGCGGTACCGGGACCTCGTCCTCGTCTTCGCCTGCGGCACGTGTTACCAGGCGGGCGTCGCGACCGTCATCGCGCTCGCGGCGATCTATGCCGAGCAGGTCATGGGCTTCAAGACCCAGGACACGATCATGCTGGTCCTGGTCGTGAACGTGACGGCAGCCATCGGCGCCTTCGGCTTCGGCTACGCGCAGGACCGGATCGGGAAGGTGGCGGCGCTTCGGCTCACGATCGTGGGATGGCTGGTGATGATCGTCACCGCCTACTTCTCGAGCACCGCGGCCGTCTTCTGGGTCGCGGCGAACCTCGCGGGCCTGTGCATGGGATCGAGCCAGTCCGCGGGACGTGCGCTGGTGGCATACCTCTCGCCCACCGGGCGCAGCGCGGAATTCTTCGGGCTCTGGGGCGTGGCCATTCGCCTCGCGGCTGTGCTGGGTCCCCTCACGTACGGGGGCGTGACCTGGGCGACGGGGGGCAACCACCGCCTCGGCATCCTGATCACCGGCGCGTTCTTCATTGCAGCGCTCATTGTGCTTGCGTTCGTCAACGAGAAGCGCGGTCGCGCGCAAGTCGCATGACGATGTCGGGCCGGTCGGAGATGATGCCGTCCACGCCCAGCTCGAGCATCTTCGCGATCACCTCGGGCTCGTTTACCGTCCAGACCACCACGCGCACGCCGGCTGCATGCGCGTCTCGCAGGATTGCCTCGTCCACGTCCTGGTAGCGCGGCGACCATATGCGGCCGCCGGCCGCGCGCACCATCCTCGGCACGGAGCCATGGTCAGCGAGGCGAAAGCCCGCCGTCCACGGCGTTGGCGCGCAATCGGCCGCGCGCGCGTTGGCATCGCCCGCCGACGCGCCGGCGCATATGGTGTCGAAGCCGCGCGCCTGGACCGTGAGATACGCCGTCTCGATCTCCGGTGCCTCGCGCTGCACCACCGCGAGCGGCCGCCAGTCGAAGGATTGGATCGTCACCCGGCGCTGCACTCTCGCCCGACGGACTTCGTCGATCACGGCGCGCGCGAAGGGCTCCGGCGCCAACGAGAGCTCCGGCCGCGTGGGATCGCTCTTGATCTCGATGTTGAAGCGCAGGCGGTCCGCGCCCTTGCGGCGCGCGAGCTCGAAGAGCTCCGCAAGGCGCGGGATGCGGGTGCCATCGATCGCGCGCTGCTCGGTGAACGGCTTGCCGTAGGCGCTTCCCGGGTTCAGCCGGCCCACGTCGTACTGGAGAAGCTCCTCGTAGGCAAGGCTGTGGATCGCGGGCCCCCGTGCGGCCAGGAAGGATCCATCAGGCCCGCGCGTGATGTCGGGATTGAGCGCGGCATCGTGGGAGATCACGACCACGCCGTCGCGCGTGACCGCCACGTCGAGCTCCACCGTGGTGACGCCGAGGTCGATGGCGCGCTCGAACGCGGGCAGCGTGTTCTCGGGCAGGAGCCCACGCGCGCCACGGTGGCCCTGGACGTCGAGCCGGGTTGCGCACCCCGCGGCGAGGGCAAGCAGCAGTGCCAGGAGGAATCGGATCATTTTCCGGATTATTGCGTATCATGGCCGCCATGGCGCAGGCCAAGCGCACGCTCTACGAGATCCTCGAGGTCCCCGCGGACGCGGGCCCCGAGGACATCGCACACGCGCACGAGCGCAAGGTCCTCGAGATCAAGCGCGCCACCACGTTCGACCCGAGCGCCGCCTTGTTCGTGAAGCAGGCGTTCGAGGTGCTCGGCGACCCGAAGCGGCGAGCGGCATACGATGCGTCGCTGGTGAGCTCCGCCGAGAAGGCCGCGGCGCGCGCGCAGCCCGCCGATCTCGACTTGAGCGAGGACGCCGAAGCCGACGACCGCTCGCGCAAGATTCGCCTGCTCGGCATTGTCGGGGGCATGGCGGCCGTCCTCATCGTGCTGTTCCTGGTGTTCCGGCCGGGCTCGCCGCCACCCGCGCCGCCTCCCGAACCGGTTGCCGAGGCGAAGCCCGCGCCGCCGCCTGCGCCGAAGCTGCGTACCGGCAGCGAGATCCTCGCCGATGCCGCAACCTCGAGCGGCCAGGTGCTCAGCTATTCGATGTCGGGCGCGGCGACGCCGCTCGGCATGGCGGTCGAGGTGGAGACCGGGCAGATGGTGACCACGTGCCACGGCATTCCCGCGGGCAGCAAGCTGGTCGTGAAGGTCGGCAACCAGGCGATGCCGGCGGACCTCACCATCACGGACGAGGAGCTGGACCTCTGCCGCCTCTCGATTCCCGGCTTCACGACGCCGCCGCTCAAGCTCGCGAGCGACGATGCCAAGGCCGGCGACAAGGTTTTCCTCGTCGGCATGAACGCGAAGGGCGAGATGGCGGCCACCGAGGGCAAGGTGACCCAGCTGCGGCCCACGCCGACGGGACCGGTGCTCGAGGTCTCGGTGCCGATCTCCGCGAGCGCGAGCGGCGGCGGCGTCTTCAACGACCGTGGCGAGCTCGTGGCGGTGGCAACCACCGGGCACCCAGCGGGCGCGGGCCTGAACATCGCACTGCCGGCCTCATGGATCGCGCAGATGCGCTCGCGCGCCACCGCGCCGAAATGACCCGCCGCGGCGCATGCGCCGCGGCCCTCCTCCTGGCGACCTGCGATGCCCGGGGCGGCCGACCGCTCACGGTCGAGGATGCGTCCGTCGTCGAGGACCATGGCTGCCAGGTGGAGGCGTGGATCGACCGATCGCGCGAGGCGACCACCGGCTGGATCGTGCCCGCGTGCAATTTCTTCTGGAACACCGAATGGCAGGCGGGCTTCGCGCGCTCGCGCGAGGGCCAGACCCGGTTCTCCGATGCCTACGTGCAGGCGAAGACGTTGCTGCGCGAAGTGAAGGACGACGCGTGGGGCTTCGCGACCGTCGTGGGCGCCACGCGCCACCCGCTGAACGCGGTGCATCGCGGCTACGACAATCCGTATGCGCTCGCGGTGTTGACGGTTCCGGTCGGGAAAGCGCCGACCCTCCTGCATGGCCAGGTTGGCTGGCTGCACGACCGCGAGAAATCCCGCGACGTGGCCCTGTGGGGCATCGCCGCCGAATCGCCGGTGCATCCGTCGCTCGCGT
>Ga0136846_1239594_pt1 | contig 11767 bp, 10 predicted proteins | sample HopSoiMetagenom2_FD_96841 | JGI IMG/M metagenome (GOLD analysis project Ga0136846, IMG submission 96841) | Grasslands soil microbial communities from Hopland, California, USA - 2 Assembly 2016 (version 4) | ecosystem: Environmental > Terrestrial > Soil > Grasslands | place: USA: Hopland... | reverse complement strand
TTTGCCGAGCTGTTCGACGGCAGCGAACACGTGCTTGCCGTCGAGTGCGAACGCACGCGCACTGGTCGGAGTCTGAACCGCGAGCTCGTTGATGTCGGCGCCGGCGACGAACGCCTTTCCCTTGCCCGTGAGAATGACCACGCGAACGCCATCGTCAGCCTTCAGTGCCAGGATCGTGTCGCGCAGGGCTGCGAGTGTCTCCGCATTGAGCGCGTTGCGAACGTGGGGACGATTGAAGGTGACGGTTGCCACCGGTCCGTCACGATCGAGGAGAAGACTGTCTGAAGACATGACGCGGGCCGTGCCGCTAAAACGGGAACGGATACATCAGCCACCCGAGCACGACGGCGGCCACGATGAATCCGGCAAACATCACGCCTCCAAGACGCACCTGGCCGCGGACATCGTCTTTCGCAATCACGGCGAACACCAGCGACACGAAGAAGGCGAACAGCACCATGAGCAGCAGGTGGCTCTTCACTTCCGACCCCGCGCGACGTCGAACGCGTCAATGACGACCAGCAGGTTGAGCAGTCCCGCGACGATCAGAAACGCGTTCCCGTACTCGTAAGTGACGGCACGCACGCCGCCGGCGCCGACATCAACGAGCTCGCGGTTCAGACTCCGACCAGTGCGCGTGCGTTCGCACTCGACGGCCAGCACGTGTTCGCTGCCGTCGAACAGCTCGGCAAACCGGTGATCGCGGCCATCAACGGCTACGCGCTCGGCGGGGGCTGCGAGTTGGCCATGGCCTGCACGATCCGGCTCGCTGCCGACACGGCGCTGATCGGGCAGCCCGAGATCAATCTGGGCATCATCCCGGGTTACGCCGGCTCGCAACGCCTGGCGCGGCTGGTCGGCAAGGGAAAAGCGATGGAGCTCCTGCTGACGGGCGCGCCTGTTTCCGCCGCCGAAGCGCACCGCATCGGCCTCGTCAACCGGGTCGTCGGCGTCAGCGCACTGATGAACGAAGTGCGGGCGCTGGCGGACCAGCTGGCGAGGAACGCGCCCATCGCGATGCGCTACATTCTCGATGTCGTCAATCGCGGCCTCGAAATGCCGCTCGCGGAAGCCGCCGACTACGAAGCGACGCTGTTTGGCCTGATCGCGGCCACTGACGATATGCGCGAAGGCACGCGCGCCTTTCTCGACAAGCGCAAGCCGGAGTTCAAGGGACGCTGATGGCCGCGGGCGCGTCGATCCGGACGATTGAAGGACTCCCATGCGCCACCGGTCTCCGCGTGGCCATCGTCGTGTCGAAGTATCACGATTTCGTGACCGATCGGCTGCAGACGGGCGCGCTGGCGGCGCTGGCCGCATCCGGCGTTGCCGAAGCGAACATCATCGTGGTCCGCGTGCCGGGGGCGTTTGAGATTCCGTCGGCCGCGCAGCACGCAGCGTCGGGCGCGCGGTTCGACGCGGTCGTGTGTCTCGGATGCCTGATTCGAGGCGAGACGCCGCACTTTGAATACATCAGCTCGGCCGTCGCGCACGGGTTGATCGCGGCCGCGGCGGCGACGGGTGTGCCGATGACGTTCGGTGTACTCACGACGAATTCGGTGGAGGAAGCCCTCGAGCGCGCTGGCGACGGCCGGAGCAACAAGGGGTGGGAAGCCGCAGCCGCCGCGGTCGAGATGGCGACGCTGATCGCGCGGCTCCGAACGTGACGCGGCCCGCTCAGCAGGTCGCGGCGGGGCGCCGCGCGCCATGAAAAAAGACCGGCGCCGTCGCGCGAGGGAAGCGGCCCTCCAAATCCTTTACCAGTGGGACGTCGGCCGCGGGGACGTGGAACGGGCGATTGACACGTTCTTCGGCCATCAGTGGCCCGACGCCAAACCGGCGCCCGAAGATGTGCAGGTGTTCGCGTCGGGTCTCGCGCGCGATACCGTGGCCGGGCTTCCCGCGATCGACGCGCTGGTGGCCGAGACCGCCCAGCACTGGCGCCCCGAACGCATGGCGGTGCTCGATCGTCTTATCCTGCGGCTGGCGGTCTGCGAGCTGATGCGCGATGTCGGCACGCCTGCGGCCGTTGTCATCAACGAAGCGCTGGAGCTCGCCAGGACCTTCAGCACCGAGGACGCGGTGAAGTTCATCAACGGGATGCTCGACGCGATCAGAAAGCAGCTCAAAACACGGTCATGACTTCGCTCGACGAACAACTGCAGCAGCGGCGCGCCAACCTCGACGAACTCGTCAGGCTGGGGGTGGACGTCTACCCGCGCCGCTTCGATCGCACACACACCATCACGGCGCTCGCCGGCACGTACAGCGCACGTTCGCACGACGAGCTCGAGGCCGAGCGCGTCGGCACGACCACCAGCGGTCGCATCCTCGGCATCCGATCCTTCGGCAAGGCAAATTTCCTCGTCCTGTCGGACGGCCTGGCGAAGATTCAGGTGTACGTGCGCCAGGACGCGATGCCGGCGATCGATTTTCAGACGTTCAAGCTTCTCGATTTCGGCGACTGGATAGGCGTCACCGGCCATCTGTTCCGGACCAAGACGAACGAATTGACCATCTGGGCCTCGCGCGTGCAGTTTCTCGCGAAGTGCCTCGTGCCCCTGCCGGAGAAATGGCACGGGCTCACCGACGTCGAAACGCGATACCGGCAGCGCTACCTGGACCTCATCGTCAACCCGGAATCCCGCCGAGTGTTCGAGACGCGCAGCCGGATAGTGGCCGCGCTGCGCGAGTTCATGACGGCGAGAGGGTACCTCGAGGTCGAGACGCCGATGATGCAGCCGCTCGCCGGCGGCGCCATCGCGCGGCCTTTCGTGACGCACCACAACACGCTCGACATGGAGCTGTTCCTGCGGATTGCCCCCGAGTTGTATCTCAAGCGGCTCACGGTCGGAGGTTTCGAGAAGATTTTCGAAATGAACCGCAACTTCAGGAACGAGGGGATTTCGACCCAGCACAATCCCGAATTCACGATGATGGAGTTCTACGAGGCGTACGCGGACTATCAGGCGCTGATGCGGATGACCGAGGAAATGCTGGAGACGGTGGCGCAGAAGGCCGTCGGCGCCAGCGTCGTCACGTTCGGCGATCACGAGATTTCGTTCAAGGCGCCGTTTGCGCGGCTGTCGTTGCGTGAGGCGGCCCGGACGGCCGCGGCGCGGCGCCTGGGGCGGGATGTCAGCGAGGCCGAGCTGCGGTCGCGCGACACGGCGGCGAGCCTCGCGTCCGCGCTTGGCCTCGACGTCAAGCCGGGTGACGGCGCGGGCCACATCACCACGGCGATCTTCGAGACGCTGTGCGAGGCGCAGCTGGTCCAGCCCACGTTCGTCTGTGACTTTCCGACAGAGGTCTCGCCGTTGTCCAAGCAGAAGCCGGACGATCCTGACACGGTGGAGCGCTTCGAGCTCTACATCGCCGGCTTCGAGGTCGCCAACGCATTCAGCGAGTTGAACGACCCTGCCGAGCAGCGTCGCCGGTTCGAGGAACAGCTCAAGGACCGGACGCGCGGCGACCTCGAGGCCCACGCGATGGACGAGGACTACGTCCGCGCGCTCGAATATGGCCTGCCGCCGACCGGCGGTGAAGGCGTGGGCGTCGACCGGCTCGTCATGCTCCTCACGAACAGTCCGTCTATCCGCGACGTCATCCTTTTCCCTCTGATGAGGAAGCGCGAATGATTGCGACGAGCCACGATCCACGGGCCGCGAGTTATTAATGGAGATCCCGTTCGAGCTCCACGTCGCCGTCCGCTACCTGCTCGCGAAGCGGAAGCAGGCGTTCATCTCCGTCATCTCGCTGATTTCGATCATCGGTGTCGCCGTTGGCGTCGGCGCCGTCGTCATCGCGCTCGCGGTGATGACCGGCCTGCAGCAGGAGCTGCGCGACCGGATCCTCGGCTCGAACCCGCACGTCTACGTGTCGCGGGTCGGAGGCCTCGACGATTATCACGCCGAGGTCGCGCGGCTGCGGAACCTCCCCGGCGTCATCGGCGCCGCGCCGGATGTGCTCGGTCAGGCGTTGATTTCCGCCGGCCGCGGCGCCAGCCCGGTGCAGATCAAGGGCGTCGACCCGGCGCTCGAACCGAGCGTCACCGATGTGCAGCGGACGATGCGGGCGGGAAGCCTCGAGAGCCTTGCCACCAGGGGCGACGCGATTCCCGGCATCGTGCTCGGCAAAGATTTGGCCGCATCCCTTGGTGTTGCGGTCGGCGACTCGGTGCAGGTGCTCACTCTCGAGGGCGTGTTGACGCCGATGGGGAGCCGGCCGCTCTCCCGCAAGCGGCAGGTGGTCGGCATCTTCCAGTTGGGCCTGTACGAGTTCGACTCGTCGTATGCGTTCGTGCTGCTGCAGGACGCCATGCGTCTGTTCGACAAGCCGCAGGTGGATTTCATCCAGCTGCGTGTCGCCGACGTCTACAAGGCCCCACAGATCGCGGCGAATGTCCGGGAAAAACTGGGCGAGCAATACTCGACGGAAGACTGGACCGTCATGAACAAGCCGCTGTTTTCGGCCTTGACCCTCGAGAAAATCGCCGTGTCCCTTGCTGTCGGCCTGATCGTCATCGTCGCCGCCCTGAACATCGTCGCCACGTTGATTCTCCTCGTCATGGAGAAGCACCGTGACGTGGCCATCCTGAAGACGATGGGGGCGAGCGCCAGGAGCGTGACGACGATCTTCATGGTGCAGGGGCTGATCATCGGCCTCGTCGGCACTTCCGTGGGCGCCGCGCTCGGATACGGCCTTTCGTTCATCTTTAATCACTTCCGCCTGATTAAGGTGCCGATCGACGTGTATCAGGTGTCGTACCTTCCTTTCACCGTGCTGGCGAGCGATTTCGGTATTGTGGTCGGCGCCGCAGTTGTGATCTGCTTTCTCGCGACCATTCATCCATCGCGGCAGGCCGCGCGCCTCGATCCCGCCCAGGCGCTCAGGTACGAATGACAATCGACGCCGGCAAGAGGGACACGACGATCTGTGCGCGTTCGCGGGTCGAAGGTGAGGCACGTGGCGCTCGTTGACGCACGGGGCATCCTCAAGAGCTTCCCGGTCGGCGGACGCCGGCTGACGGTGCTGCAGGACCTCGATCTGCAGGTCGAGGCGGGCCAGATGGTGGCCATTGTCGGCGCCTCGGGGGTGGGGAAAAGCACATTGCTTCACGTCCTCGGCGGGTTGGATCGCGCGGACCGGGGCTCGGTGACCGTCGGCGATGCCGAGCTGACGGCCATGCCCGACGCCGACGTGGTGGCCTTTCGCAATCAGCGCATCGGTTTCGTATTTCAGTTTCATCACCTGCTCCCGGAGTTCTCGGCCATCGAAAACGCCGAGATGCCCATGCGCATTGCGCGACTGCCGCTGGCCGAGGCGCGGCAGCGCGCGGACGCGCTGCTCCGGCGCGTCGGTCTCGGCGAACGGCTCGACCATCGCCCGGGGATGCTGTCGGGCGGGGAACAGCAGCGGGTCGCTGTGGCCCGCGCGCTCGTGATGAGGCCCACGGTGCTGTTGGCCGACGAACCGACGGGCGACCTCGACGAACAGTCGGCCGATGCGCTGCATGCGCTGTTGCGCGAGATGCATGAGGCGTTCGGGCTCACCTCGGTGATTGCTACGCATAACCCGCGGCTCGCTGCCGCCTGTGACCGCGTCCTGCGCCTCGTTTCCGGCCGCCTGGTTCCGGCATAGCCCGGCTGTCGACGTGGCGGCGACCTGGCGGGGCGAGGAACCGCGCTACGGCTTCGAGCGTCCTAAAGATGGGTCGGGAACCCTAAGGTTCTCAGGGACTTATCAATCACAATGCCGTAGGACGGCCATCAACGATGCCGTATAATGTGGTCAGCATGAACGTGACCCCAACCCCATCGGCTTTCACCTAGGGACGCTGGATGTTCGAACGGTATACCGAACGTGCTCGTCGCGTGCTCTTCTTCGCCCGGTACGAAGCCAGCCAGCTTGGCAGCAACTCCATCGAGACCGAACACCTTCTGCTCGGGCTGATCCGGGAAGGCAAAGGGCTGACCAGCCGCATTTTTGCGCGTTCGCATCTGTCGCTGGAAAACATCCGCAAGGAAATCGAAGGCCGCACCGTGTTCCGCGAGAAGGTCTCGACATCGGTCGAGATGCCGTTCAGCGCGGAGACCAAGCGCGTCCTGCAGTTTGCGGCCGAAGAGGCCGATCGCCTGCTGCACAACTACATCGGGACGGAGCACCTCCTGCTGGGCATCCTGCGCGAGGAGCGATCCGTCGCGGCGTCGATCCTGATGGAAAAGGGGATGCGGCTGAACACGGTCCGCGAGGACATCGTGCAGCTGCTGAACGAGAAGACCACGCTGACGCGCGTCAAGGAAACGCCGCTGCTCGCCGAGTTCAGCCGCGATCTGACCGAGTCGGCGATGAAGAATCAGCTCGATCCGCTCGTCGGCCGCGAGCACGAGCTGGAGCGGGTGCAGCAGGTCCTGTGCCGCCGCACGAAGAACAACGCTGTTCTGATCGGCGAGCCTGGCGTCGGCAAGACCGCGATCGTCGAAGGCCTCGCGCAGAAGATCGTGTACGGCGACGTGCCGCATTTCCTGGCGGACAAGCGCATTCTCGCCCTCGACATCTCTCTCATCGTGGCGGGCACGAAGTACCGCGGTCAGTTCGAAGAGCGCCTCAAGGCGATCATGAAGGAGCTGACCGACAACCCGAACATCATCGTCTTCATCGACGAGCTCCACACCCTCGTGGGCGCGGGCTCGGCCGAAGGGTCGCTCGACGCTGCCAATATCCTGAAGCCGGCGTTGTCCCGCGGCGAGATCCGATGCATCGGCGCCACCACCCCGGCGGAGTATCGCAAGTACATCGAAAAGGACCGGTCGCTCGAACGCCGGTTCCAGGCCATCAAGGTGGATCCGCCCGGCGAGCGCGAGACGATCGAGATCCTGCTCGGCGTGAAGGATCGGTACGAGTCCTTCCACCACGTCGAATACACGCGCGAAGCGATCGACGCGGCGGTGTATCAGTCGAACCGCTACATCACCGACCGGTTCCTGCCGGACAAGGCGATCGATCTCGTCGACGAGGCCGGCGCGCGCGCCAAGCTGAAAGAAGCCGGCTACAGCGAGGAATTCGGCGAGATCAACAAGAGCATCCGCATCGCCGTCGAGCAGATGGAGAGCGCGGTCTCGCAGAAGGATTTCGAGAAGGCGCAGTTCTACCGCGAGCAGGAAGTGACGGCGCGCGAGAACCTGCAGTTCGTCCGGGAAAAATTCGACGTCAAGTCGTCAGCGCGCAAGGTGGTCGTCGGCAAGGCCGAGATCGACGAGGTGGTGTCGAAATGGACCGGCGTGCCGATGGCGTCCATCAACCAGGATGAGGGCGACAAGCTGCTCCGCATGGAAGGGGAGCTCCACCGCCGCGTCATCAGCCAGGACAAGGCGATTTCCGCCATCGCCCGGGCGATTCGCCGCTCGCGCGCCGGCCTGAAGAACCCTGCGCGTCCCGTGGGCAGTTTCGTGTTCCTGGGGCCGACCGGCGTCGGCAAGACCGAGCTTGCCCGTGCGCTGGCCAACTTCCTGTTCGGCAGCGACCACGCATTGATCCGCTTCGACATGTCCGAATACATGGAGAAGCACTCGGTGAGCAAGCTGATCGGCTCGCCGCCGGGGTATGTCGGCCACGAAGAAGGTGGCCAGCTCACCGAAAAGGTGAAGCGGAATCCGTACTCCGTCGTCCTGCTCGACGAAATCGAGAAGGCGCACCCGGATATCTTCAATATCCTCCTGCAGGTGTTCGAGGACGGCCACCTGACGGATGGTCTGGGAAACCGCGTCAACTTCAAGAACACGATCATCATCATGACGTCGAACATCGGGGCTCGCTTCATCCAGAAGAAGAGCTCGATGGGGTTCCAGACGTCGGACACCGGTGAAATCGCCAAGAGCGTCACCGACATGGTGCTCGGCGAGGTGAAGCGCACGTTCAACCCGGAATTCATCAACCGCATCGACGAGATCATCGTCTTCGAGGCGCTCGGCGACGACGACCTGCGGCGCATCATGGGCCTGCTCGTCACGCAGTTGAACGAGAACCTGACCGACCGGAAGCTGATGATCTCGCTGTCGCCCGAAGTGGTGGACTGGATTATCGAGATCACCTGCAAGGATCGGTCGTACGGCGCCCGGCCCCTGCGCCGGGCCATCCAGCGCTACGTCGAAGATCCGCTGTCCGAGGAGCTCATTCGGGGCCACCTCCACGGGGGCGAGATCGATGTGTACCTCGAGGCGGGGGCGCTGTCGTACCGGCCCGCGGGCGAACTGACCGCCGGCCGCAAACTGGCCTAGGCCCAGCGCGGCGGCACCCGCTCCCCCCGGCCGTCCGCTTCCCAGCGGCGTCTAAAAACCAGTAGAGTAAGAGGTTCACGCGTTCGCCAGTGTTGGTAGCTTCTTGATGTTCAAGCGTGTCGTGATTCTGGTGGGCTTGGCCATTCTGGGCGCCGCCCCGCTCCGGGCGCAGACCCCGTTGCCGCCTCCGCCACCTGCGGCGGCCCCGACCACTACCGGATCTGTTCGGTTCTGCGGCCAGGATGTGCCGCCGCCGGCGGCGCTTCCGCCCGCGAACTCGCCTCCGGTGGTCTACCTGTTCGGGCCGTGTTTCGAGGCACAGGGCGGAGCATCGGTCATCGAGCCCGAGACCTACCTCTATTACATCCAGCTCAAGCCGAGCCAGCCGTCGCAGGGCAATTGGACGCCGTACGACGAGGCCGCCGAGAAGACGATCCTGGAGGACTTCCACCGCCTGTGGAACACCAACTTCCTCGACAACCTGTCGATTGACGTCACCGACTACAAGTTCTCGAACGGCGTCATCGGCAAGCTCGTGTCCTACAACATGGAAGAGCGCCAGCGCGTCAAGATCGTCGATTACGTCGGCTCGAAAGCCGTCGAGACGTCGAAGATCGACGAGGCGCTCAAGATGTCGATGTCGGAGATCCGGCTCGATACCTTCATCGACCCCGCGCTGGTGCGAAAGGTGTCGGGCATCGTCCGCGACATGCTGAAGGAGAAGGGCTTTCAGAGCGCCGAGGTCACGCCCGAGATCGTACCGGTGGAGGGCGGCCCGAAGCTCGTGCACCTGACGTTCCACATGTCCGAAGGCCCGAAGGTCAAGATCAAGAAGATCGAATTCATCGGCAACAAGGTGTTCGACGACGACACCCTGAAGAAGAAGATGAAGGGGAACCGCGAAGTGTGGATGTTCTCGTTCATCAACGGCCGCGGCGTGTTCCAGGAACCGAAGTTCGACGAGGACGCCGACAAGATCACGGAGTTCTACAAGGAGCACGGGTACATCCGGGCCAACGTCGGCGTCCCCGAGCAGAAATTCATCAGCGATTCCGAGGACAAGAAGACGCGGTGGATCGAGCTGAGGATTCCGATTACGGAGGGCCGCCAGTACAAAGTCGGCGAGGTCGACTTCACGGGCAACACAATCATCAAGACCGAGTATCTGAAGCCGTTGTTCAAGCTCAACACCGGCGAGGTCTACAACGAGAAGAACGTGCGCAAGGGCATGGAAAAGGCGCGCGAAGTGTACGGCGGGGGCGGCTATTGGGAATTCACGGGCTTCCCCGACTATAAGTTCCACGACGATCCAAATCCGGCCGAACCGCAGGCTCCGCAGGCGCTTGCGGCGCCTGTCGAACCGGGGCCGCCCGTGGTCGACGTGACGATGAGGCTGCAGGAAGGGCAGCAGTACTTTGTCAATCGCATCACGTTCGTCGGCAACTCGACCACGCATGACACGGTCATCCGGCGTCAGATGCGCCTGGCCGAGGACGGCGTCTTCAACACCGAGGCGCTGAAATCGAGCATCAAGCTCGTGAATCAGCTCGGCTACTTCAAGCCCCTCGAAGGCGGCAAGGACGTCGACGTTCAAAAAACGCCGAACGAGACGAACAAGGTGGACGTCCGGGTGAAGCTCGAGGAGCAGAACCGGAACCAGCTGACATTCGGCGCCGGCGTGTCCCAGTACGAAGGATTCTTCGGGCAGCTGTCGTTCCAGACGTCGAACTTCCTGGGACGCGGCGAAAGCTTTACCGTGTCGCTGCAGGCCGGGTCGCTCGCGCAGAACTACACCGTCGGGTTTACGGAGCCGTTTCTGTTCGACCGGAACATGACGGGTGGCGTCCAGCTCTTCAAGCAGGAAATCCACTACATCAATCAGTTCACGCAGAATACGACCGGCACCACGCTGACGTTCGGGTACCCGCTCGGCAACTTCACGCGGTTCTTCGCCAACTACAGCTACCAGCACGTGACCGTCAGCGAGTTAAACTCGATCTACTCGGATCCGACCTTGATCCGGCGCAATCCATTTCTGCAGGATTCGCTGTTGCTTGGGCAGGGCGGCGAGCGCGTCATCAGCAAGATTACGCCGAGCATCGTGCACAACACGGTGGACAACCCGATCTTCCCGACGTCGGGCAAGCGGTTCACCGCTTCGATGGAACTCGCCGGGCTCGGCGGCAACACGAACTTCTACAAGCCGAGCCTGGAAGGCGTGTACTTCTGGAAGCAGAACCAGCGGATGTCCCTTGGCATGCGAGGGCAGGTGGAGTACATCCACCAGTTCACAGGCTCGTTTCCTCTGCCGATCTTCGAGAAGCTGTTCCTGGGCGGCGAGTACAGCGTCCGCGGCTTCGACATCCGCAGCATCGGGCCGTCCGATCCGTTCACCGGCCTGGTGCTGGGCGGCAACAAGAGCCTGCTGTTCAACCTCGAGCAGGGCTTCACGATCGCCGGGCCGGTCCGCGCCATCCTGTTTTACGACGCGGGGCAGGTGCGCGACGCCGGAGAGCGGTTCTCGTTCTGGGAAGATACGCGGATTCCGATCATCCCGCCAGGCCCGATCCTGGTGGATCCGAATGCGCCCATCACGCTGGTCGATCAGAATGCGCCCGGGCCGCAGTTTACGACCGCCGGGCAGCACAGCGCGTTCAAGACATCCACCGGCGTCGAGATTCGATTTTTCATGCCCGTGCTCAACGTCCCGTTCCGGCTGATCTTCTATTGGGATCCGCAGCGCTGGGGCGTACGGGACAACAACCTGCAGCCGCAGCAGGCCTACGGATTCCGTTTTGCCGTCGGATCGACTTTTTAGGCGAGGAAGTTTCATGCACCGATTGTCCTGTCGCGCCCTGCTGCTCTCGATAGCCATCCTGGTGATGGGCGCGTGTTCGAACCCCCCCATCGTCACCAACCCGTCGCCGGGCCTGCCCTCCACCGACGTGTATTCCGGCACGTTGTCGAAGAACGGGGCCTTCACGCACGCGTTCAGCATCTCGAGCCTGGGCTCCATTACGGCCTCGATCGTCTCGCTCGCGCCGAACGCGAGCCAGCTCCTCGGCTTCCAGCTCGGCGTCTGGAACGGCACGTCGTGCACGGCCTCGTCTTCGACGGACGTGGCCACGACCGGCAGCACCATTACGCTGACGGCATCGGGCGCGGGCGTCGTGTGCGTGCGGCTGTACGATGTCGGTTTCATCGACGATCCGGTGTTGTACCAGCTCCAGGTCGTTCACCCCTGATTTGGGGTAAAATCAAGCACTTCTGTCACGAAAGGACTGAAACGCAATGAAAGGTTTTGCTGTTGCCGCGACGCTCGCCGTTGCGCTGAGCGCCGCTCCCGTGTTCGCCCAGGCCGCCGGCCAGGCCAGGCCGCCTGCCCCTGCTCCCGCGCCCGCCGCAGCTCAGCCCGCGCCCGCGCCGCTGCCGCCGCCGGCTCCGTTTCCGGTCGGGGCGAAGATCGCCTTCGTGAACCTGCAGCAGGTCGC
>Ga0136846_1235411_pt1 | contig 11768 bp, 11 predicted proteins | sample HopSoiMetagenom2_FD_96841 | JGI IMG/M metagenome (GOLD analysis project Ga0136846, IMG submission 96841) | Grasslands soil microbial communities from Hopland, California, USA - 2 Assembly 2016 (version 4) | ecosystem: Environmental > Terrestrial > Soil > Grasslands | place: USA: Hopland... | reverse complement strand
TGGTGGGGCCGTCGGGCACCGGCTCGGCCCAGCGGTAGTGCTCCGGTTCCTGGACCTGGCAGAAGTAGGGGGCGTTGAAGACTTCCTGGAATCCGATGACCTTGGCGCCCTGGCGGGCGGCCTCACGGGCGTGCTCCACATGTTTGGCGACCATGGACTCGGTGTCGCCGGTCCAGGTGGCCTGGACCAGAGCGGCACGTACGACGTTGGCCATGACCTGCTCCTTCGGCTGGACGTCAGAGAGCCTCTACGCCCGTAGACAAGGTCACATAGGTCGTAGGGGCTTGAAAGTAAGCCTCCGGAGGAGCCTTGCCAAGACCATCGTCGTTAACCCGCGGAGTCGATCACGTTTCACACTCCTGTGGGCGAGTCGCGTCCAGCCGGATCACGCACTGTGGCCCGCCACCCGCAGGGCGTGCACCACATCCCAGTACCGGCCCTCGGAGGCACCCTTGGCCGCCTCCAGCAGCAGCGGTACGAGGCGCTGGGGGTCGGCGGCGACACTGCGGGCCGCGTCCTCGGGGGTGCTGACCCGGACGTACGCGTCGAGCAGCGCCCGCACCTCACGCCCCCTGCCGTCCTCGGCGAGCCGGAGCACCGCCTCGCCCACCTCGTGCGCCGGCCGCACCATGCCCTGCCGCAGTGTCTGCTGACCGTCGTCCACGCGCCCCGCCGCGACGAGCGCGTCGGCGGCGGCGACCAGCCGGTCCGCCGGCAGGGAGGCTGCCTCCCAGAGCAGCGTGGCCCAGTCGGCGCCGAGCCCCGCACGGTGCAGCTCGGCGGCGAGCAGCGGAAAACGCGCGGCGGGCCACTGGGACGCCTCGACGAGCAGCGCGTGCGCCTCACCGCTGCGGCCCTCGCTCCGCAGTCGTACGAGGCTGCGGACGGCGTCGATGGTGTCGTGCCGGGCGTCGTCGTCCAGCGCCTCCCGCACGGGCGTCGCGGGCTTGGCGGCAGCGGCGGCCCCGGCGAACCGCGCCCCCCGCGGACTACGGCCCGCCGGGGCGGCGGGCGCGGCCTGCGTGGGTTCGACGACGGGCGTGCCACCCGTGTCCGCGTCGTCCATCGCCCCGGCGAACCGGGCACTGCCCCGGGCACGACGCTTGGAGCGCTGCTTGGCGGCGGGGCGGGAGTCGTCGGGGGCGGCGGGGTCGGGGTCGGGGGCGACGGCCGGAGCCGCGTACCAATCGGCGGGGAGCTGCGGCGCCGCCCGCTCATCCGGAGCCTCCCGGTCCCCGGAGGCGTCGGCCGGGCGGCCACCGTCCGGGGCGTTCACCCACCCGATACGACGATCACCGTCACGCCAGCCGGCCGTCTCGTCGCCGGGGGCCTGACGGCCGGGACTGCGGTCGTCCCCGTAGGGGGCGCCGTCGCGGTCCTCCTGGCGGCCGACGCGGCGGCCGTCATCCCGCCGGCCGGATGCCTCACCGCCGGGGGCCCGGTCGTCTCCGTAGACGCCAGGGCGGGTGCCGTCGTGGTCGCCCGTGCGGCTCGGGTCGTCGCGCCAGGTGGGTGTCTCATTGTCGGGGGTCTGGTGGTCGGCGTTGCCGTAGGTGGGACTGTTCGAGGGCTGTTCGTGGGCGCCTCGTTCGTTCGCGTAGCCGGCGAGCTGTTGGTCGGTGGTGGCGGTGCGCTGTCTCGGGAGGGGCAGGGGGTCCGCCGGATGTGGCGCGGTGTTTCTCACGCCGCCCGCGAACAGGTCCGCCTCCTCGTCGCGGTCGCGGTGGGGAACGGGCGCGCGTCTCACCGTTCTGCGGGCCAACTGGTCGAGCCGGTACCGGAGTTCTACGCAGCGGGCGGAGGCGCGTTCATGGTCGTCGTGGGCCCAGGCGAGGTCGAGGCGGAGGCCCTCGGCCTCCTCGTGGGTGGCGGCGGAGTCGAGCGACCGCCGCAGTTCGGCGAGCCGTTCGGCGGCGTACTTCTGTTCGCGGTGCATCACGTCGAGCCGGTCCCCGAGGGAGTCGCGGGCGCCGGGCCGGGCGTCGAACACGGTCAGCGAGGCCTGATGCAGGGCTCGCGCCCGCTCGGCCTCCGGAGTCACGGCGCCGCTTCCGTGCCCGGCCGCCAGATCCTGGAGCAGCGCCTCCACGACGTCCCACGGCGGGACTTCACGCCCCTCAAGGCAGGCGCGCATACCGTCGGGGTCGCGCTGCCAGAACACGCCGCACCAGCCCGCGCCCTGATCAAGGCGGGCTAGCAAGCCGTGCAGATATCGCGCGAACTCCCTTACCTGCACGGGGAGTTGTTCCACCGTCATGATGTTCACCCCATGCCCGACCGGAGTTGTCCGCCCCGAAGAAAACACCAGCCGTGTTACGGATGGGCTACGGGGGGTTTTCGGACCGGACGCAGAGTACCGCGCGCCCGGCGGAACATGACGTGAGCCTCGGTGACAATGGCCGAAACAGCCCCGCGCGACTCACGCCGCGACCGGGGCGGGCGGCGCGCACTGCCCGACCAGTTCGTCCATGGAGAGCCCAAGGACCCCCGCCAGCGCCGCGACCGTGAAGAAGGCCGGTGTCGGCGCACGGCCGGTCTCGATCTTACGGAGGGTCTCGGGGGAGATACCGGCGCGGGCGGCGATCTCCGCCATGCTGCGGCCACCACGCGCCACACGCAGCAACCGGCCGAGCCGTTCGCCGCGTTCACGCTCTTCGGGGGTGAGGGGAGTGCGTACCATGTCGCCATTCTAATACCGGTATAGTAATTGGCATGGTTGAACTCAAGACGGACACAGCGATCGACGCCATGTACGAGACGGGCCAGGTCGTGGGCCGAGGCCTCATCGCCGTCCGGAAGGCCGCTGACGTGGGCGTTTCGCTCCGGGAGCTGGACGAGGTGGCACACGAGGTGCTGCGCGCCGCCGGGGCGACCTCCCCCTTCCTCGGCTACCACCCGTCCTTCGCGCACACCCCGTTCCCGGCGGTGCTCTGCCTCTCGGTGAACGACGCGATCGTGCACGGCATCCCGGACGACTACCGGCTGCGCGACGGCGACCTCGTCTCCGCCGACTTCGGCGCCGAACTGGGCGGCTGGGCGGGCGACTCGGCCATCAGCTTCATCGTGGGCGAGCCTCGCCCCGCCGACGTACGGCTGATCGAGACCGCCGAGCGGGCCCTCGCGGCGGGTATCGCCGCGGCGGTGGTCGGCAACCGCGTCGGCGACATCGCGCACGCGATCGGCGAGGTGTGCCGTACGGCGGGCTACGGCGTCCCGGACGGCTTCGGCGGCCACGGCATCGGCCGCCGTATGCACGAGGACCCCCCGGTCCCCAACGAGGGCCGCCCCGGCCGGGGCATGCCGCTGCGGCACGGCCTGGTCCTGGCGATCGAGCCCATGCTGATCGGCAGCGGCAAGGACGGCTACCACGAGGCCCCGGACGGCTGGACCCTCCGCACCAACGACGGCTCCCGCGCCGCCCACGCGGAACACACGGTGGCGATCACCGAGTCGGGCCCCCGGGTGCTCACGGCGCGGCAGGAGGCACGGACGGTCTAAGGGCGCGACAAGGCGGCCGGCCCTCCGTCGGCCGGCCGCCCCGCACCGCTTACGGCGCCGGCCGCACCACCATCGCCGACCCGCCGCCGCGTCGTACCGTCTCCGCCGCCGCCAGCCACTTGCCGTTCGGCAGACGCTGTACGCCGGTCGCCGCGCCGATCTCGGCGTTGAGCCGGAAGCCGTGTCCGAGGGCCTCCAGCTTCGTCCTCAACTCGCTGTCCATGAGGCCGGGTTCGAGCTCGGTGGTCGTCTGGTTGCGCTGACTCGCGCGCGGTGCGGCGATCGCGTCGACCAGCGGGAGCCCCCGGTCGAGGAAGCCCGTCAGCGTCTGCAGGACGGTCGTGATGATGCTCGCGCCACCGGGCGAGCCTAGGGCCACCACCGGCTTGCCGTGCGCGTCCAGGACGATCGTCGGGGACATCGACGAGCGAGGCCGCTTTCCCGGGCCCGGCAGGTTCGGGTCGTGGACGGCCGGGTTGGCCGGGGCGAAGGAGAAGTCCGTCAGCTCGTTGTTGAGGAGGAATCCACGGCCCGGCACCGTGATGCCGCTGCCGCCGGTCTGCTCGATCGTCAGCGTGTAGGACACGACGTTGCCCCACTTGTCGGCCACCGTCAGATGGGTCGTGTTCTCGCCCTCGTACGTCGTCGGCGCCGCGACGCCCGTGCCGGCGCAGGCCGCCGGGTGGCGCGGGTCCCCGGGCGCGAGGGGACTCGTCAGCACCGCGTCGTCCTTGATCAGGCACTCCCGCGAGTCGGCGTACGACTGCGACAGCAGTTCCCTGGTCGGTACGTCCTCGAAGGCCGGGTCGCCCACCCAGCGGCCCCGGTCCGCGAAGGCGATGCGGCTCGCCTCGATGTAGCGGTGCAGGAACTGGACCTCGCTCGCCTTCGAAAGGTCCGTCTTCTCGAGGATGTTGAGGGCTTCACCGACAGTCGTGCCGCCCGACGAGGAGGGTGCCATCGAGTAGACGCCCAGACCTCGGTACGACGTCTTCGTGGGCGCCTGACGCTTCACCCGGTAGGCCGACAGGTCCTTCAGCGACAGCTCACCGGGGCGCGCGTTGTAGCCCGAACCAGGGTCCACCGGCGGCTTGTTGACCGTGTCGACGATCTCCTTCGCCAGCTTCCCCCGGTACAGGGCACCGACGCCCTTGCGGCCCAGTTCAGCGTACGTACGCGCCAGTTCGGGGTTCTTGAAGCTCGAGCCGACCACCGGCAGCGCACCGCCGGGCAGGAACAGCTTCGCCGTGTCCGGGAAGTTCCTGAACCGGGCCTCGTTGGCCGCGGTCTGCGACCTGAACGTGGCGTCCACCGTGAAGCCGTCGCGCGCGAGCCGCTCCGCCGGTTTCAGCAGCGTATCGAGCCGCCGGCTGCCCCAACTGTCCAGCGCCGCCTGCCAGGTCGCGGGCGTGCCCGGCGTGCCGACGCCCAGTCCGCTGGTGACGGCGTCGGCGAAGGCGATGGGCTGCCCGTTCTCCAGGAACAGCCCCGAGTCGGCCGTCAGAGGTGCCGTCTCGCGGCCGTCGATCGTCCGTACCGTACGGGACTTGGCGTCGTAGTAGACGAAGTAGCCGCCTCCGCCGATGCCGTTGGAGTAGGGCTCCGTCACTCCGAGCGCGGCAGCCGTGGCGACGGCGGCGTCCACCGCGTTGCCGCCCTTGCGCAGCACCTCGACACCGGCGGCCGAGGCGTCCGCGTCCACGCTCGCCACGGCGCCGCCGTACCCGACGGCGACCGGGACCTTCTCCGTGGCCGTACCCGCTGGCGTGGCGCCCGAGGGTGGCGCGGCCGCACCCACCGACACCATCGTGGCCGATACCGCCAGGACCGCCAGACTCCGCGCGACAGGGCGACGCATCAAATACCTCCAGTCAACGACCGTCCGCGCAGCGTAACTTCATCCCGATGGTCCCGTAAGGGCCTCTCGAACACCTCTACGGTTGACCGCTAGCATGCGCGCCCATGACTGACGACGTGCGCAATATCGTCCTCGGTGTGGTCGCGGCCGGTATCAGCGCAGCCCTCGGCTGGCTGGCCCGCACCTATCTGTGGAAGCGCAAACTCCGCCGCAAGCAGGCCTTCTTCGGGCTGCCGGACCACTCCGAGTCGCTGCTCGTGGTGAACCGGGAGGCGGGTGGCCCCGAGTTGACGGTGATGCGCCACGACGTGTTCGCGCTGCTGGAACTCGCCGCGCTCATCAAGGACTGCAACGCCCACGCGCAGGTCGTCGCCCACGACGCCACACAGCAGGGGTTCGGCGAGCGGACCGAGTTCTGTGTGGGCGGCCCGGCCTCCAACGGTCGCGTTCCGCATCACCTAGCCTGCGCGTTTCACTTGCTGCCGTGTCCGGATCCTGAGCGGAAACACGAAAGTGCCTTCTGAGCTGGGATAATGAGGCTTGTCCAGGGCTTCTGTCACCACAGCAGGAAGGCACTTTCTGCGTGCACACTACCGCCTCGCGTCCCAAGCTCGTGGTGTCGGCCGACGGTCGCGGAGTGGTTAGCCATGCCGGATCCCGCCTGCTGGCCGATCTCGCCGACGCCACGGGCCTGACCGGCTCCTTCGCCAACGCGCTGCACCGGTTGCGGCCGCGCGGCACCGGTCACGATCCCGGCCGGGTGGCGGTCGACCTGGCGGTGATGCTCGCCGACGGCGGCGAGGCCATAGCCGACCTGGCCCTCCTGCGCGACCAGCGCGAGGTATTCGCCACCGCCTGGCGCGTCCTGGCCGACATCGACACCACCACCCTCGCGGCACTGCGCACGGCCCGCGCCGCTGCCCGGGAGACCGCCTGGCTGCAGGCCGCCGAGACCCGGCGCGGATACCGAGCTCCCGCGCGGGCGGACACGATCTGACCGGCCTGGTCCTGGACCTCGACGCCACCCTCGTCACCTGCCACTCCGAGAACAGGCAGCCGCCATCTACAAACACGGCTTCGGCTTCCATCCGCTGCTGTGCTTCCTGGACAACACCGGCGAGGCTCTGGCCGGCCTGCTGCGGCCGGGCAACGCCGGCGCGGACACCGCGAGCGACCACATCACCGTCCTGGACGCCGCCCTCGCCCAGATCCCCGATGCCCATCGCCACGGCACCGACACACTCCCATCGCGGGCGGCGGATCCATCCAGCACCTCGAGGTCCGCCACCGCGCGCACGCCCGCGTCGAGGACCGCATCCGCTGCGGCAAGGCCACCGGCTTCGGCCGCTTTCCCTCCCGGCTCTTCCACATCAACGCGGCCTGGCTGGAGCTGTCCCTGACCGCGATCGACCCGCTCGCCTGGACCAGCACCCTGCTGCTGGACGGCGAACTGGCCACCGCCGAGCCGAAGAAGCTCCGCTACCGGCTGCTGCACGCCGCCGCCCGCATCATCCGCGGAGGCCGCCGCCTCCACCTGCGGATCGCCGCCACCTGGCCCTGGCGTCACGAGCCGGCGAACGCTTTCGCCTGCCCCGCGGCCCTGCCGAGGCCAGCAACCTGACCAACCCGTACTGTCTCTGCCCACCCACAACCCGAGGAACCCGGAGCACCCGACCCGAGCGCCGGGCCCCAGGCATGCCCACCCACCAACACCCACGGCCCACCACAGTCAGCCCAGCTCAGCCGACCCAACCGAAACGGCGAGGCTAAGCGCCTACGAGACCTCAGCCGTCGTACGAGAAGAAGCCGCGCCCGCTCTTCGCACCGAGGTGCCCCTGGTTCAGCAACGTGCGCAGGAGTTGGCGCGGGCCTTCCGGGATGCCGGGGCGTTCCTTGGCGTAGTGCTCCTCGACGTCAAGGACGACGTCCAGGCCCACCTGGTCCATCGCGAAGAACGGACCGAGGGGCGTGCGCAGGGTGTCGCGGAATATCTCGTCGACCTCCTCGGGGGTGGCCACACCCTCGGCGGCGACCATCAGGGATTCACGTTTGATGGCTGCCCAGATGCGGTTGAAGATGAATCCGGTGCTTTCCCCGCGCACTTCATAGGGTCGCAGTCCGAATTCCGGCAGGACGGTCATCAGCTGCTTTATCACGTCGGGATCCGTGCTGCCGCTGGACATTACTTCCACGATGCGGCAGGCGGGGAGCTGGGTGAAGAAGTGGGTGTTGACCACCCGCTCCGGCCGGACGGTCACGGCGTCCGCGACGAGGCGTGTGGAGTAGGAGGAGGAGTTACTGGCGAGGACCGCCGACTCGGGGGCGGTCCGGCCCAGTTCGGCGAACAGGTCGCGTTTCAGGTCCAGCCGCTCGGGGATCGCCTCCACCACGAGCCAGGTGTCGCGGACCGCGTCGGCGAGGTCCTCCAGCGGGACCACCGTGCCCAGGACGCCGCCCGGTACATCCGCCGCGACGTGCGGGAGCTGGTCCGTCACATAGCGGGCCGCGGCGGCGCGCTGCTCGGCGGACGTGTCGAGAATCCGCACCTCGCCGCCCCGGGCGGCGAGCATCAGGGCGATCCTGCGGCCCATCGTCCCCGCTCCCACGACGGCTGCCGGACGGTCCGGCACGGTGAATTCGGCGACCTCCGGGGAATTCTGCATCACGCCTCCACTTTCGAATTCAGGTAACCATCTTCGGGATTCAATCATGTTCTGCTGATCGACTACTGACGAGGAACTGATGCGGTTTTTTCTGGTTAATCCGCCTTCTGTGGGCACACTTTTCCGTGGTAGCTTCAAAAAGCCCTAACCATAAATCCGCCCCTTTTTGTCATTCCTGCTGGAGTTCTGATGAACGAGTGGTTTCCGTCGGCGGACGCCCGCCCGGACGCCGAGGCCCAGCTTTTCCTCCTTCCGCACGCCGGCGGTTCCCCGCTCGGCTACCTGTCCTGGAGCGCCGGTCTGCCCCGCGGGCTGGAGCTGCGCGCGGTGCAGTTGCCCGGACGGCCCGGGCAGAGCGGCGAGGCGCCCCGTTCGGCGCTCGGTCCGCTGGTCGAGGAGTTGTGCGACGCGGTCGAGGCGGAACTGGACGGCCGGCCGTACCTGTTCTTCGGGCACAGCCTCGGCGCGCTGCTGGCCTACCGGCTGACGGTGGCACTCGCCGAGCGGGGCGCGGCTCCACCGACGCTCCTCGCCGTGTCCGGCTGGGCGCCCGAACTGCCCGACGCCATCGGGTTGTCCCTGGTGCACCGGATGCCGGACGCCGAACTGCTCGCCACGGTGGACCGGTTGGGGCTGGTGCCCGCCGCGACGCCACGCGAACGGGCGCTGCTCGAGGCCGCCGTACCGTCCCTGCGGGCGGACTTCTCGCTGGTCGCGGGGTACGAGGACGACGGTGCGCGTACGCCGTGCCCGATCGCCGCGTACACCGGGGCCACCGACCCTCTGATGCCGCCCGGGGCCATGCACGCGTGGTCCGGCCGGACCGCGTCGTTCCTCGGTGTGCGGGAGTTCCCGGGCGGCCATTTCTACCTGTTCGAGCACGCCATGGCGATCCAGCTCGATCTGGACCGCCATATCCGACGCCAGTCGGCCGGCCCCGTGCCCGCCGACTGGTCGAGTCCACTTCCGCTGGAGGGTTCATGCAGCCAGCACTGACCGGACCGCCTCCCCCACCCACCGGTCCGACGGGCCCGGATGCCCGGCACCTGCGCGACTGTCTGGGCCGGTTCGGCACCGGGGTGAGCACGGTGACCTACGCCGAGGGCCACGGTTCCCGGGGCATCACCATCAGTTCGTTCACCTCCGTGTCCCTCGCCCCCTCCCTGGTGCTGGTCAGCGTCGGCCGCCGGGCCCGGGCCTGCGCGGGACTGCGCGGCGCGCCGTTCGTGGTCAATGTCCTCGCCGCCGACCAGGCGCCGCTCGCGCTGCACTTCGCCGGCCGGCCGCAGCCCGAGTTACCCGTCCCGTGGGTGGACCAGGACGGCGTACCCCGGCTCGACGGCACGGTGGCCTGGCTGCTGTGCCGGCCGTGGCGCGCCTACGACGGCGGCGATCACATCCTCTTCGTCGGCGAGGTACAGGACTTCGCCTCCACCTCCGGCGACCCGCTTCTCTTCCAGGACGGCTCCTTCCGCCGCCCCGGCCCGCGGATCGCCGTACCGCCCACCCTGGAGACGGCATGAAAGTCACCTATTTCCAGCAACTCCCCTACCGCCGGCTTCCCGACGACTTCGGCCTGCGTCACGAGTCGGTGGTCACCACGCCGTACCACGACCTGGTGAGCCCCGAGGGCGCCCGCGCCACGTTCGGGGACGCGATGGAGGAGCTGATGCACGCGGCGCGGGCCGGTTTCGACGCTCTCGCCGTCACCGAGCACAGCCAGACCTCCTTCGACGTGTGCCCCAACCCCGATCTGCTCGCGGCCGCCCTGGCGTACGCCACCGAGTCCGAGGGCCTTGAGACGGCGATCTATCCGCTGGGACGTTCGCTCGGCAAGAGCCGTGAGCCGCTGCGGGTCGCGGAGGAGCAGGCCATGCTGGACTGCATGACCGGCGGCCGGCTGATCTGCGGCTTCCCGATCGGCCTCGCCTACGACGCGAACATCAACAACGGTGTGCCGCCGATCCAGACGCGCAGCCGATACGAGGAGAACCTGGAGCTGGTGCTGCGGGCCTGGACCGCGAGGGAACCCTTCACCTTCAACGGAACGTTCAGCCAGCACCGGGCGGTCAACATCTGGCCGCGTCCGCTCCAGGATCCGCATCCGCCGGTCTGGATCACCGCGACCGGCAACCCGCGCACGATGGAGCACATCCTGCGCTCGGGCTTCGGCTTCAACTACTTCGGCTGGTTCGGCGCCCGGCTGACCGGGCCGCGCATCTTCCGGCGGTTCGGCGACATCGCCGACCGGCTGGGCGTGGCGTTCAACCCGTACCGGATCGGGTTCATGCAGGTCATCGCCGTCGCCGAGAACGACGCACAGGCCGAGGCACTGTACGGGCGGCACGTGGAGTACTTCTTCCGCAACGCCATCGGCGCGATGCCGCTGCACCGGCTGATGCTGCCCGGCGGCATCGACCCGCGCGGTGTCGAGGCCCTGCTGACCGACCCGGGTGACACGGGGGTGTACGCGAACATGCGCACCGCCACCTACCGGGAGCTGGTCGAGGCGGGCTGTGTGATCGCCGGCAGCCCCGACAGCGTGACCGAGCAACTCACCGAGATCTCAAGGGAGTTCGGCTTCGGGAATCTGCACGCGATGCTGCAGTTCGGCTCCCTGCCGACGGCTCTGGCCAAGGAGAACATCGACCTGTTCGCCGCGGAGGTCCTGCCGCGGCTGCGCGGGGTCTGGGAGGACGAGAACCATCCCCATCACTGGTGGCCGCAGCGGCTGGGCGGCGCGCCGGCCCTCGACGCAGCCCCAGTCGCGACGGCGGGAGGCACCCGATGACGGACACCGGCTCAGCGGTACGGCAGGTCGAGGTCTGGGGCGGCCGGCTGGACCTGCGCCTGCGGGTACGGGGCCGCGGGCCGGCCCTGGCGTACTTCCCCTCCATCGGCACGCCGGCCGACGATCCGCTGGTGGCCCTGCTGGCAGAGGAGCACACCGTCCACATCGTGGAGTTCCCGGGTACCTCCGCGGGCGACCCGTACGCCGTCCACGCGCTCGACGACCTGTGGGACGTCGTCCTCGCCCACGAGGAGGCGCTGCGGACGGCCGGACTGGCGGGCGCTGTGGCGGTCGGTCACGGGTTCGGCGGGATGCTGGCGGCCGAACTCGCCGCGTCCTTCCCCGACTTGTTCTCCCGGCTGGTCCTGCTCGCCCCGATCGGCCTGTGGGAGGACGAGGCGCCGGTCGCCGACTGGCTGTCGGCACCGGCCGAGGAACTGCCCGGGCTGCTGTTCGCGACGCCTCCGGAACCGGTCACCGGTGACAGTGACCCGAAGGCTGCCGTGGCGGCGGCGGTGGCCGCCGTGTGGGCGATGGGGTGCGCCGGCAAGTTCGTCTGGCCGGTGCCCGACCGGGGCCTGGACAAGCGGCTGCACCGGATCACGGCACCCACCCTGCTGCTGTGGGGCGAGGCCGACCGGCTCAACCCGGTGTCGTACGCCAAGCGCTTCGCGCACAAGATCGCCGGCAGCACCGTGACGACCCTGCCCGACTGCGGTCACGCCCCGCAGTGGGAGCGGCCCACGGACACCCACCGCGTCGTCAGCACGTTTCTCGGCGAAGTCCGCATCGAAGGTCTCGACGCAGGAGGAAACCGCACATCATGAGCGTTGCACTCATCACAGGCTCCAGCAGCGGTATCGGGTTGGAAACCGCGATCGCCGCGGCCCGGCGCGGGATCGTCACCTACGCCACCATGCGGGACCTCTCCCGGGCGGAGGACCTGCGCAAGCGGGCC
>Ga0136846_1227036_pt1 | contig 11768 bp, 9 predicted proteins | sample HopSoiMetagenom2_FD_96841 | JGI IMG/M metagenome (GOLD analysis project Ga0136846, IMG submission 96841) | Grasslands soil microbial communities from Hopland, California, USA - 2 Assembly 2016 (version 4) | ecosystem: Environmental > Terrestrial > Soil > Grasslands | place: USA: Hopland... | reverse complement strand
AAGAATATACGGCAAACAACCCCAGGCTCAGCAATATCATGAAGCATATCAAAGCCAATATTTCCCAGAGTATATCCATAGTTCTAAGTTATTCTAAACTTTCCCTACCCCGCCTTCTTACTGTTCTTATAGCCATTTTTCAGCAACCACTGCAATACTTTATCGCGTTGATCGCCCTGGATAAGGATCTCGCCGTCTTTGGCAGAACCGCCGGTTCCGCAATAGTTCTTTAGCTTCTTGCCCAGGTCTTCCAGGTCTTCTTCGGTTCCAACAAAATCAACGACCAATGTTACCGCTTTACCGGCACGCAGCCTGGTATTTAACCAGATGCGCAATTTCTGTTGCTCGGGTGGCAAAGTTTGCGAACCGCCTTTTTGCTCTTCTTCAAACCTAAAATTGGGATCGGTGCTATATACGAAACCCTTGTTATCAGGTTTATTCTTTTTACTCATTGTTTTAATGCTTGGTTATGGATCTCTGAGTTCGTCAATGGTCAATGGAACAGACCAGTAATTAAACAATAACAGCTTTCAAACTCAAATCAAGACTCACGGCCTGGTGTATAAGAGCGCCTACGCTTACATAATCTACGCCGGTTTGTGCATATTCCGTGATGTTCTCCAATGTTATTCCACCACTGGCTTCGGTCTCATACTGGCCGTTTATTATTTTCAATGCCTGACTTAACTGTTCGGGCGTAAAGTTATCCAACATAATACGGTCAACTTTGCCAAAGGCCACTACCTTTTTAACATCATCGAGGCTGCGGGTTTCCACTTCAATCTTTAACCCGGGTTTTACCTGTTGTACGTATTGCCAGGCCCGGTCGATAGCTTTTTCCAGTCCACCGCTATAATCAATATGATTATCTTTTAACATGATCATATCATACAACCCCATCCGGTGATTGTGGCCACCGCCTATACGCACAGCCTCCTTTTCGAGCACTCGAAAACCAGGCGTGGTTTTGCGGGTATCCAGCAATTTGGTGGCGTATCCTTTTAACTGGTTAGTATATTGTCGGGTGAGGGTGGCAATGCCGCTCATGCGCTGCATGCAATTCAACACCAGCCGTTCGCATTGCAGAATGGTATGTACCGTGGCAATTACTTCAAATGCATTTTCACCGGGCAACATGGTATCGCCATCTTTTTTAAAAGCAATAAACCGGGCGCCAGGTTCCTTATACCTGAAAATAGCCTCAGCCACCTGCATACCGGCCATGGTACCCGCCTGTTTTATCTTTAACACGGCTTTCCCTTTTGCATCGGCAGGTATAGCCGATAAGGTAGAGTGATCTCCATCCCCAATGTCTTCGTTCAGGGCTGCTTCAATTAATTGATGTAGCTGTTCATTGAATGTGAGCATAAATCAAAGGTAATCAATTGGCAATTTGCAACAGGCAATAAGCAACAGTTCACGAACAGCGGAGTGTTCGGGTGCAGACAAGCTAATGACAAAAAGGAAATAAATTTGGCAATTGTCCATTAGTCCTGAGCCGAGTCGAAGGATTATTCCGTTACTTCAAACCCAAGCTCCTGAACAAACTGCTGGTCGCCCTTTTGCTTCATAAAAAATTTAGTGCGGAAGTTTCCATTTTTGGTTTGCAGTAATCCGATGCAGAACTGGGAACCATTTTGCTCCCCTTTATGTTTTACTACGAAGTTCTTTACAGTATTGTTGGCAAAAAAGTCTTTTAAGATCATTTCAGCCTGGCTTTTGCTGTAATTATCACTCTTACCTGGTAATGATAAATCAATCCGGCTATCAAAATATTTTGAAAGCTGACTGGCATTACCGGTTTTCATGGCCGCGACTACGTCGTCGATAGAATAAAGGGGGGCAAATGACACCAGGACCAGCGAAATGGTTACCATCGCAAATCCCAGATACTTTTTCATAAATGAACAAATTTTACGTTTCACCGCTAAATTCGCTAAAAATATGCCAAAGTAAGAATGCCGCCAAAAATTACTACTACCAGCGCATTGCCTTACCTTTGCATTTCTCAATAACAAGCCAAACATAATCATCTAGTTATATGCAAAATAATAAAGCTATATTAGTCATCATGGACGGTTGGGGCCTTGGAAAGGTTAAATCTTCAGATGCTATTCAAAATGCAAAAACTCCTTTCGTAAGCTCGTTGTATGCAAAATATCCTAATACCACTTTAACTACCTGTGGCGAATTAGTAGGGTTACCCGATGGACAAATGGGAAACAGCGAAGTGGGGCACCTGAACCTGGGCGCCGGCCGCATTGTATACCAGGAATTACAACGCATCAATGTTGCCGTTCGCGATGGCTCCTTTTTTAAAAATGAACATTTATTAAAAGCTATCCGCTTTAGCAAAGACAATAAAAAACCTTTACACCTTATAGGACTGGTGAGCGATGGCGGGGTGCACTCTCACACCAATCATTTAAAAGCCATTATAACCCTGTGCAAACAGGAAGGCGTTTCAGATGTATTTGTTCACGCGTTTACCGATGGCCGCGATACCGACCCAAAAAGCGGATTGGGTTTTGTTACCGACTTACAGCATCACCTGAACGACAATGTTGGTAAAATAGCTTCTGTAAGCGGTCGTTATTATGCGATGGACCGGGATAAACGCTGGGAGCGGGTGAAACTCGCCTACGACGCCCTGGTAAATGGCATTGGCGAAAAATCAACCGATGCCCTGGCTGCTATTGAACACTCCTATGCCGCCAACGTTACCGATGAATTTATTAAGCCAACTGTTATCCTCGGTTCTGACCAAAAACCTTTGGCTACAATAAAAGATGGCGATGCGGTTATCTGTTTTAACTTCCGCACCGACCGTTGCCGGGAGATCACTGAGGTGCTTTCTCAAACGGATAAGCCTGATTTTGGCATGAAGAAACTGTCGCTGAACTATACCACCATGACGGAGTATGATAAAACTTTCAAAAATGTGAACGTGGTATTCGAAAACGATAACCTGAATAATACGCTGGGTGAAATTCTGGCCAATAATGGCAAGAAACAGATCCGTATAGCCGAAACTGAAAAATACCCGCACGTATCTTTCTTTTTCAGTGGTGGCCGCGAACAGCCTTTTGAGGGTGAACGCCGCATTATGATCCCTTCACCCAAAGTAGCTACCTACGATCTGCAACCCGAAATGAGCGCGAATGAAGTAACCGACGCCATTGTTCCGGAAATTGAAAAAGAATCAGCTGATTTTATCTGTCTGAATTTTGCCAATGCCGACATGGTGGGTCACACCGGCGTTTTCTCAGCCGCCATTAAAGCTGTTGAAACCGTTGACCATTGTGTTGAACGCGTGATTACTGCTGCGTTGGCGCATGGTTATACCGTTTTCTTAACTGCCGATCATGGCAATGCCGATTACCTCATCAACCAGGACGGTACGCCCAATACCGCCCACACCATGAACCTGGTGCCTTTATTCATTATCGATAACAATTTTAAAGGAACTATTAAGCCAGGCAAACTGGGTGATATTGCGCCCACTATTCTTACAATGATGCACTTACCTATTCCAGCAGAAATGACGGGTGATGTGTTGGTTTAAATAGTTGACCAGTTGACGGGTTTGATCAGTTAACCAGTAAATACATAAAAGAAAGGCTCTCCGGTAATCGGGGAGCCTTTCTTTTATAAGTTCTTTGAACAATCCTGGTCAACTGGTTAACTGGTCAACTTGCCACATGCTCCATATTTTCTTCCCTCGCCCCAACCGGCTCTGTTTGTGAAATAAAGGGCCGTTCGTCTTTGTCGTAATCATAAGCCCAGCGATGCACTTCGGGGATCTCACCGTCCCAGTTGCCATGCGGCGGATGGATGGGTGTGGTCCACTCCAGGGTGGTAGCCTGCCAGGGATTTAAACTGGGTACCGTTCTTCCCTGGAAAATGGAAGAAAATAAGTTGAAGACAAACAACAACTGCACCGCAAAAACAATGATGGAAGCAATAGTGATAAACCGGTTCAGGTCTTCAAATTGATTGAACGATGCCCAGTTGGAATAATCCAGGTAACGGCGCGGCATACCTGCCAGGCCTTCATAGTGCATGGGCCAGAAGATACAATAAGCTCCCACAATACTTACCCAGAAATGAATATTACCAAGCGTGGTATTCATATACCGGCCATACATTTTAGGGAACCAGTGATAAATACCGGCAAACATCCCAAACATAGCCGCCACGCCCATTACCAGGTGAAAGTGTGCAATGATAAAATACGTGTCGTGCACATGCAGATCGATGGTTGAGTTACCCAGCCAGATACCGGTTAACCCGCCCGAAATAAACACGCTTACAAAACCAATGGCGAACAACACCCCCGGCGTAAACCGGATATTTCCCCGCCACAAGGTGGCCAGCCAGTTAAACACTTTTATGGCTGAAGGTATGGCTATCAGCAAGGTCAATAGTACGAACACGGAACCCAAAAATGGATTCATGCCCGAAACAAACATATGATGCGCCCATACCAAAAACGATAAGATGGCTATGGCGAACAACGACCCTACCATGGCGGAATAACCAAAAATGGGTTTGCGCGAATTAATGCTGATCACTTCCGATGCAATGCCCATTGCGGGCAATATCACTATGTATACTTCCGGGTGGCCCAGGAACCAGAACAGGTGTTGGTATAGAATAACATTTCCGCCCTCGTTTGGCAGGGCTTTACCAATGCTGCTCAAATAAATATCGCTCAGGTAAAAGCTGGTGCCTCCGTGGCGATCGAACAACAACAGGATAAAGCCTGAGAGCAACACCGGGAATGATAATAATCCCAAACAGGCAGTAAAGAACAAGGCCCATATAGTTAAGGGCAACCGGTTCATGGTCATGCCCTTGGTGCGCAGGTTTAAAATGGTTGAAATGTAATTGATGCCGCCCAGCAGGGTGCTTACCACAAACAAAGCCAGGGAGATCAGCCAGTAATCCATTCCCTGACGCGAGCCAGGCATGGCATCCCCCAGGGCGCTTAGCGGCGGATAGGCCGTCCAGCCACCGCTTGCCGGACCGGTTTGTAAAAAAAGAGAGGAGAACATGACAACGCTGGCCGCCAAAAAGAACCAGTAAGAAAGCATATTCAGAAATGGCGAAGCCATGTCGCGGGCTCCGCATTGCAGGGGAATTAAAAAGTTGGCAAAGGTGCCGCTTAGTCCGGCTGTCAGCACAAAAAAGATCATGATGGTACCGTGCATGGTAACCAGGGAATAATAGAACTCAGGATTAATTCTTCCCCCTTCGCCCCAATGGCCCAGCAAGTCTTCGAGGATGGGAAACTTTTCGCTCGGATAGCCCAATTGTATCCGGAACAATACGGAAAACGCAGCCCCGATGATGGCCCAGATCATGCCTGTTATCAGGAACTGACGGGCAATCATTTTATGGTCGTGACTAAATACATACTTGCTCCAGAACGATTGTTTGGCATGTTCCCCATGCTCTTCTTCATTATGTATTTCAATTGATGGGGCGCCGGATTGGGTTACTTCCTCTAAATTGGCCATGGTCACTCGTTTTAAAAATATCTTGTAGAATTTATTGCCCGGTCAACAGGTAGGTTTCATGCCGGTGTTTTAGGGAACAGACAGGGTTAAGTAGTTATTTAAAAATGCAGCAAAACTTACGCCACCAGGTTAGGATAAACTGATGAGATTCATGACAATCCAGATTACAAACGACAGAAACGCCCGCTAAAGCCTGATTTTGCCACATTAAAATTGGCGCCCCGGAGCGTTAATTTTTTATAAATAGCGCAGCTATTACATCGAAAAATTGTCTAAATTACAGGGCAACCAAACGGTTTATATGACCGACGACGCCATTTTACAAGGCTGTTTACGTAACGACACTACTGCCCAGCGGGAGTTGTACAACAGGTACAGCCCAAAAATGCTGTCTGTGTGTTACAGGTTCGCCCACCACCGGGAAGATGCTGAAGACATGTTACAGGAAGGATTTATCAAAGTGTTTTCACAGATACACACCTTTCAGAACAAAGGAGCATTTGAGGGTTGGATACGGCGAATCATAGTTCATACCTGTATCAACCATCTCAAAAAGAACAAGAAGTTCAACGAAAGCGTCGATATCATTCATGCAACCAGCATCCAGGTGCGCGAAGAATCAGTGCCTTCAATAGTTCAGGCAAAACAAGTAGTAGAATGCATCCGTCTGCTACCTATAGGTTACCGTACGGTTCTTAACCTATATGCCATTGAAGGTTATTCGCACAAAGAAATTGCCGACATGCTGGATATTGAAGAAAGCACCAGCCGTTCGCAATATACCCGGGCCAAACAAATGCTTGAAGATATTCTGGTAAAGAAAAAAATCATCATGCGGCCTAAAGAAAAACACAATTGGTTAGGAGTAGCAGCAGGTAGATAGCATTGTGATTTACTTTCAATGTATGTTATCTCACTTACTGATACAGACTTAACCCTATGAAAACATACCGTACAAACAAAAATTGATATGGAGCGAGGTTTTTATAAAGAGGATATTGAAGAACTGCTGAAAGAGAAATCTGACCAATATAAGATGTATCCTTCTGACAAGGTGTGGAAAGGCATTCACCGTTCATTACACCCAAACAGAAAGTGGTATTGGTTAAGTTTACTTCTCTTTCTGGGTGCTGTTGGTTATTATACATTCATTGAATTCATCACTCCTTCAACCAGCAGCAAGGCTATCAGTAAAAATAATCCGGCTTCCACCATTTCAAAATCAACTGAAACAACTACCGAATCAAGCGATAACAAACCTGCAGTGATAGTTCCTTTTGGCAATCCAAAACAAACTGCCAGTACTTCTAACGGCAGCGTGGCCAAACAAAGGACTTTTGTACTTAATCCTGATAACAACGACGAAGGCAATACCGGTGTGGTGATAAACATGAATCAACCACCAATGGAACCTGCCACTACCAACAATATTGACATTCCGGGCAATCCCATACTGGCATTTAACCAGGCAGCCCCTGTATATGACCTGGATAGCAGACCGGTTAAAGAACTCTGGCAACCTGACCACATGGAAGGCGGCGCTGCAGCGCCTGAGTTCAGCAATCAAATTTTCCAGGTACCAGCCGCCACGTCTTTAACCAACCCTGTTGCTATCGATGGATCTAAGCTGGGTGAGAACACCCATAATGCCCAGGAAGACAATAAACGAGCAGGCTGGCTGGCCAATAATGCGGTATATGAATTACCGGTGCCCAAACAAAAACGGCTTGGCTGGCAGTTGACGTTCACCCCCACCATGAACTATCGCACCTGGAGGGGAAGCAACTATCCTTCAGATGTTAAAACATTGCCTCTTGCACCAATTATTGAAGGCGATCCGGAAAAGCTGGTGAACCATAAACCGGCCATGGGCTTTGAAGTGGGTTCAAACATCCTGTACACGCTCAACAAAACCTTTACTCTGAAAACGGGTTTACTGTTCAACTTTACCCGGTACGATATTCAGGCATATAGTTCTTCCAATTCTGAACCGGCCACCATTGCCCTTAATTCAAACTGGGGTATTGCCACCGGTGAGCTTACCACTTATACGCGTTACCGCAACTTTGGTGGCGATGCTGCAGAGAACCTGCACAACCAGTACTTCCAGTTGTCGGTTCCTCTGGGTATGGAAGTAAACCTGCTGGGTAAGGATAAAATTCACGTGGGTATTGGCGGAACCGTTCAGCCAACTTATTTACTAAACCGGAACAGCTACCTGCTTACAGCCGATTACAAATACGCCACCGAACCTTCACTGGTTAGAAAGTGGAATGTAAATACAAGCGTTGAAGCTTTTATCTCTTATAAAACCGGCGACCTGAAATGGAAGGTGGGTCCGCAATTACGTTATCAATTGTTCTCAAGTTATATTCAGAAATACCCTATCCGCGAGAACCTGTATAACTATGGTATCCAGATAGGCGTAACCAAAACTATCCGCTAATACTCGAGGCAGGAAGTAGAATGTAAGAGGTAAGACACTCGCGTTCTTCGTATTTCCTACTTCATACTTCATTCTTCATTTCTATTACATTATAATCATACTTTTCGATAGACACTTCGTCTGCAATAGCGGAATTCAATAATTTTACCCGATGAAGCGGATAAACCTAATTTTTCCGGCCCTGTTATTACTGGCCGTAGCCTGTAAACACAAACCCCAGCAACCTGCAGGTGATGTTCAACCTACCCAGGATTCACTGAATTCCGGCACTTATTTACCCATCTCAGATTTTATTAAAAATGATATTGTCAGGGTTGATACTTATGCCGGCGGTATTCTGAAAAAAATGAATACCGAGGGCCGCAAAGACTCGGCCTACATTCAGCCGGCGGAGTTTCATAAGCTGGCCAGCCAGTTCCTGCTGACCGAACTGGATTCCGCTTCGTTCCATCCTCATTTTACCGAACATTCGCTGATGGATGAAACCACAGAAATGCTGAACTTTATTTATACGGCAAAAGACCCCGGGAGTTCGTTGCGGAATGTTATGGCATTCCTGCAGCCCAGCCTGGCCACCGACCAGGTAAAACGCATTTACATGGAACGGTCTTTCAACAGCGGCGACACCACCATTGAACAGAAACTTACCTGGAAGATGATGGAATATTTCTATGTGATTACCATTCGTCAACCAAAGAACGGGCCGGCTGTTACTTCTATGGAAAAGGTGATCTGGGACCCCCAGGATTTTGCCGATTAAGGAACCAACTATCATGACAGCACAGGAATTTCAACAAATTGCGCCTACTTTACCGGTTGACCCCGGTATTTACAAATATTATGACTCTGCAGAGACCCTGCTTTACGTAGGTAAGGCAAAGAACCTCCGCAAACGGGTGAGCTCTTATTTTACCAAAACGTTCACCTCCTATAAGACCCATGAGCTGGTTCAGCGTATAAGGCGCATAGAATTCACCATTGTACCAAGTGAGCAAGATGCCTTCCTGCTGGAGAACTCGCTGATAAAACAGTTTCAGCCGCGTTTTAACATCAACCTGAAAGATGATAAGACCTATCCTTACATTGTCATCAAAAAAGAGAATTTCCCGCGCGTATTCCTTACCCGACGTAAAATAAACGACGGCTCGGAATACCTGGGTCCCTTTACCTCGGTAGCCAAGGTGCGGGAGCTGCTTGATTTTGTAAAGGCCAATATTCAGTTACGCACCTGTAAACTGAACCTCACCCCCGCCAACATCCAAAAGGGCAAGTTCAAAGTTTGCCTGGAATACCACCTGGGCAATTGCAAGGGACCTTGTGAAGGCCATCAAACCGAGGAAGAATATGGGGATGGATTAATGCAGTTACGGAATATTCTCAAGGGCAACCTGGGACCGGTGATCAATCATTACAAAAAAGAAATGAAGGAAGCCGCCGAAAACCTGGCGTTTGAGAAAGCCCAGATAATGCATAAAAAAATTGAACACCTCGAAGAGTACGACGCCCGTTCGGTGATCGTAAGCAGGCACCTGGGCAATGCAGATGTGTTCTCGATCTTACGCGATGGAGATATAGCCTATGTCACTTACCTGATGATGCAGAACGGCACCATTGTACAAACCCATACATCGCAATGGGAAACCCACCTCGATGAACCAATTGAAGAAGTATTATCATTTGCCATTGCGCAACTGCGTTCCACATTCAATAGCCAGAGTCCCGAGATCATTGTTCCGTTTGAGATTGAATATGATGAACCGGAAATAGTGCTTACCGTGCCCAAAGCCGGTGATAAAAAGAAACTGCTTGATATGGCCGCGCTGAATGTGAACTATTTCAAAGAAGAGATCAGGCAGCGGAAAATGCTGAAGCTCGATGGTAAGGATGCATCTACCAAACACCGGGTGCTGGAACAAATACAACATGACCTGCAATTACCGGCTATTCCCGTTCATATTGAATGTTTCGATAACTCCAACTTCCAGGGCAGCTACCCCGTATCGGCTATGGTTTGTTTTAAAGACGGCGTACCCAGTAAACAGGATTACCGCCACTTCAATGTAAAAACGGTGCAGGGCATTAATGACTTTGCCACCATGAAAGAGGCTGTAACCCGGCGGTATAAACGATTACAATTAGAACAGCAGCCCTTTCCGCAACTGGTGATCATTGATGGCGGCAAGGGACAACTGGGCGCCGCACTGGAAGGCATCAACGAATTGGGCCTGCAGGGCAAAATGACGATGGTAGGACTTGCAAAAAATGAAGAGGAGATCTTTTTCCCGGGCGATAAGGAATCGGTTAAGCTGCCTTACAACAGCGATAGTTTGAAACTGATCCGCTCCATTCGCGATGAGGTGCACCGTTTTGGGATTACGTTTCACCGTAATAAACGCAGCCAGGGCACTTTCAGGAACGAACTGGAGCAAATAAAGGGTATTGGTCAGCACACGGCGGAACAATTACTGAAAGAGTTTAAATCGGTTAAACGAGTAAAAGAATTGAGCCTGGAGGAGTTGAGTGGCGCCGTAGGTAATGCAAAAGCTACTTTGATAAGGAATTACTTTGATAAACCCGATCAGGCTGAAGCAGGAAATACGAAGTAAGAAGTATAAAGCTCGCGAATGTCAGATCCTAATTAATACATGCATTTCGACTGCGCTCAATGCATTTTAGCAGACCCTTCGGCTTGCGCCTCCGCTAAAGCTTCAGCGACACGCGGACGCTCAGGGGTCTAAAAAGAAAAAGGGGCCCGGATAGACATCCAGCCCCGTTTTTAAAATCCAATATCCTATGAAAAACCATTGTAAAAATAGTGAATAGGCGGCACAAAACAATACCTGATAGTGGGTATTTTTAAAAAAAATCTTGATATAATGTTTATACAGCGACTCCGATTTTCACATGTCTTACAATGGCTTAATGCATTAAACTAAAAAGGGTATCGTAAATTTACGATACCCTTTTTAGTTATAATTAATTATAAAGATGTCAAATCTTAGTATGACCAAAGATCCTGCTCGTAGTTAAATATCCGCTCCTTCATGTCTTCGCCTTCTAACAGCGCCAGGATGGGATCTTTAATGTACGATCTGATGAACTCATCATTGGGGTTGTTAACAGTTGATTTGATGATGCGGCTTGCGAACATGCGGCTCTCAAACAACTCTTCCCAACTCATACGGGCGCCAAAGTTTTTACCATTGTACACCTCGTGTTTAGCAAAGATGGGTCTAAGATCGGGGTAGTATACCCAGAAGATGGGGGTTACATCGCGGAAAGAGCCATCGTCATTGGTAATGGTCTTCAGCGGGGCGATCCCGAGGATACGCACCTGCATACGCGAAGATTCTTTGTCGAATACCCAGTCTTCCTTGATCCAGAATCTTTCTATTTTATCAGGATTGAACTCCTGTACGATGGTAGTATCACGCATGATCCCTTTAGAACCGTCAGGATCCTTTGTTAAGTCGGGAACCTGGATGATGGTAGGCGTACCAACCAGTCCTTTCACGATATCCTTGAAAGGTAAAGGCGTAGTAAACCGGTCGTCATCTGATGAGAACGCAGTGATACTGTCGTTTTTGATAGCGTTTAACAGGATATAAATGAACCGTTGATTACCCTGGTCGCCTTCTGCTTTGTATACGAAAGGCAGGTTCATTTTCTCGTGTACGTCAATCTCACGCCAAACCCGCTGCATATACACGGCATCGTCTTCCCGGATGTGTTCGTATGCTAAGGGAATCCGGTCTTTAACCAGGTTACGCTCGATGGCATTGTCATTACGCAGCGATTTT
>Ga0136846_1223073_pt1 | contig 11770 bp, 6 predicted proteins | sample HopSoiMetagenom2_FD_96841 | JGI IMG/M metagenome (GOLD analysis project Ga0136846, IMG submission 96841) | Grasslands soil microbial communities from Hopland, California, USA - 2 Assembly 2016 (version 4) | ecosystem: Environmental > Terrestrial > Soil > Grasslands | place: USA: Hopland... | reverse complement strand
ACTCAGCGAACCTTGCCATCAGATCGAGGTTTTCCCCGGCCGTTTCCTTGGCGAAACCGAAGCCGGCATCGAGCACGATATGGTCGTCCGCAACGCCACTGCGCCTGGCGATTTCCAGCGACGCCTTGAGGAAGAAAAACTGGTCGTCGATGACGTCGGACAGTTTTTGCCGCTCGCGCCCGGTGTGCATGATGATCAGCCCGGCACCGGTCTCGGCGGCGACACGGGCAATGCCAGCTTCGCGCTGCAAGCCCCAGACATCATTGACGATATGCGCGCCGGCGGCGACGGCCAGTCGCGCGGTTTCCTCGCGATAGGTGTCGACCGAAATCAGAGCTTCACCGAGGCCGGCGAGCGCGGCGATGACCGGCAGGATACGGGCCTGTTCTTCCTCCGCCGTCACGGGAGACGCGCCGGGGCGCGTTGATTCCCCGCCAACATCGATGACGGCAGCGCCTTCTTCCACCATGCGCCGCGCCTGGGCCACCGCCTGTTCCGGCGCGACAAACTGCCCGCCGTCGGAAAAACTGTCCGGCGTGACGTTGAGAATGCCGACCACGATGGCCTTCCCGCCAAGGTCGAGATGGCGCCCATGCGCCAGTTGCCATCGCCTTGTCGTCATTGTGCTTCAACCATGTGGCTCATTGAGCGCTTGCAATCCATCAACGATGCGTGATCGGTGGAAGATCAATTCCGTTGCGCCGGCAACGGCCGTAAAGCAAGGTGAGTGAAGAGGCAACATGATGAAACGACACCTGCTCTGCGCCCTGATGCTGGCTTTGACCACTTTGCCGGCGAATGCCGCCAATCTGGTGAAAACCTACAGTTATTTTTCCGTCGGCGGCAGCACGCTGGATGACATCGAGGCGCAATTGTCGAAACACGGGCCTGAGGTGAAAAGCACCGGGATGAGGCATCCTGGCGCCACCCAGATGGCGTTCACCACCCGCATCAGCTATGCGCAAACCGCCAATTCCTGCCGCATCGCCAAGGCCGCCGTCACCGTGAAGGTCAAGGTAATCCTTCCGGAATGGCGCAGGCCGCGCAAGGCCGATCCCGATGTCAGGCTGTTCTGGGACACGCTGTCGGCGGACATCAAGCGCCATGAGGAGCGCCATGTCGAGATTGCCAAAAACCATGGCCGCCTGCTTGAGGACGCGCTGAACGCGACCTATCCGCAAAGGACCTGCGCCGAGGTAAAAGCCAAGGCTGCCGAGATTACCGCGGCCGAGCTCGCCAGGCACGACCAGGACCAGTTGCGCTTCGACCGCGTCGAAGGTGTCAATTTCGAAAGCCGCATCCTGCGGCTGCTGCGCTACCGTATGCAGCGCGTCGAGAGCGGCCAGCTTCCGCCCGGCTGACGACAGGGCCGGAACAAAGCCAATCCCACCGAAACATGAGGCCAGCCCCAGAAAATTTTCGGGCAAAGGTCGAAATCGGCCTATACGGAACGACATATGTCAGGCCCGCAAGGCGCGAGCTTCGAAACACGAGATCAAGACCAATTGAAGCGGCTGATGGAGCGAAGCGGCCGTCGGGCGCCGCGCAATCGCGCGCCAGCATATGGATGAACTGACATGGACCAGACTGTCGACAAGGCGGTGATGACAGCCGCGCCCCTGACGGAAAGCGAGAAGAACGTCATCATCGCCGGCATCCTCCTGTCGATGCTTTTGGCAGCGCTCGACCAGACCATCGTCGCGCCGGCCATGCCGACAATCGGCCGTTCCCTCGGCCATGCCGACTATCTGCCGTGGATCGTGACCGGTTACCTGCTGACGGCGACCGCCATGGCGCCGCTCTACGGCAAGATCTCCGACGTCTATGGCCGCCGGCCGACTGTCTATGCGGCAATCCTGATCTTTCTCGCGGGATCACTGGTCAGCGCCATGGCCCCCAACATGTTCGTGCTGGTCATCGGCCGGGCGATCCAGGGTGCGGGCGGCGGCGGCCTGTTTGCCCTGGCGCAGATCGTCATAGGTGACCTGGTGCCGCCGCGCGAGCGGGCGCGCTATGCCGCCTGGATTTCGGGCACATGGGCCGTCGCCAGCATCGCCGGACCGTTGCTCGGCGGCGGTTTTGCCGAACATCTGCACTGGTCGCTGATCTTCTGGATCAACATCCCGCTTGGCATCGTGGCCATGGCGATCATCAACAAGCCGCTGCGCAAACTGCCGGTCGCCGCAAAGCGGCATCGCATCGACGCGCTTGGCGCACTGCTTCTGGTGGTGGCGACGGCATTGCTGCTGCTGGCGCTCAACTGGGGCGGCAGCGCCTATCCCTGGGCCTCGCGCGAAATCCTCGGCCTGCTCGCCTGTTCGGCGGTGTTCTGGGGTGCCTTCGCGCTGCGGCTCATGCGTGCGGCCGAACCGCTGATCTCGCTTGAAGTGCTGAGCAATCCGATCGTGCTGGCCGGCACGGCGTCGATGTTCCTGCTGCAGGCCGCCAATATCGGCCTGTCGGTATATCTGCCGGTCTACCTGCAGTCGATCATCGGCCTCTCGGTCAGCCAGTCGGGCCTCGCCATGCTCGGCCTGCTGCTCGGCACGGTCGCCGGCGCGACGTTCAGCGGCCGCACCATACCGCGTTTCTTCCACTACAAGCGCATTGCCATGATCGGCGTCCTGTTCGCCATCATCTGCCTCGGCGTACTCAGCCTGGTTGCCGGTCGCGCCTCGCTGCTGGTGGTCGAGCTTTTGACGATTTGCATCGGGCTTGGAACCGGTACCACTTTCCCGGTCGCCACCGTCTCGGTCCAGAACGCCGTCGACCGTTCGCACCTTGGCGTTGCCACCGGTGTGCTGACCTTCCTGCGCTCGCTGGGCAGCGCGCTCGGTGTCGCCATGCTCGGCGCCGTAGCCCTCGGCTACGGCCTGCCGCTGGCCGGCGAAGGCGCGCCGGCTGCCGGACAGATCGTATCGGCGGTACCTTTCACGATGATCTTTCTTGCCGCGGCACTGACGCTGGTGCTGGCGCTGATCACGCTGGCGCTGATGCCGGAGAAATCGCTGCGCGGCCGGGACGAGACCGAGGCGGCGGTTCTGGTGGAGTGAACCGAAAGCCCTGTAGGACCTATTCGACGACGCCGAGCTTCTTCTGCAGGCTGGTTGAGGACGTGGTGTACTGGAAGACGATACGCTCGCCGGGGCTGATGATGCGCTTGGCCGCCTGCGCCATCAGCGCCACTTCGTGGAACCCTGACAGGATCAGCTTCAGCTTGCCGGGATAGGTGTTGATGTCGCCGACGGCGAAGATGCCGGGCACCGAGGTCTGGAATTTCTCGGTGTCGACCGGAATGAGGTTCTCATGAAGGTTGAGCCCCCATTCGGCGATGGGCCCAAGCTTCATGGTCAGGCCGAAGAACGGCAGCATGCGGGTGCACGGCACCTCGATGTCACCGTCCGGACCGCCCTTGATAACAGCGGATGAGAGCTGGCCGTCGGCGCCGGTCAGGCCGCTGACCTGGCCAACGCGAAACTCCAGCTGCTTCATCTCTTGCATGGCATACATCTTGTTGACGCTGTCGGGCGCGGCGCGGAATTCCGGGCGGCGGTGGACCAGCGTGACGCTTTTCGCCACCGGCTGCAGGTTCAGCGTCCAGTCGAGCGCGGAATCGCCGCCGCCGACGATGACGAGGTCGTGGCCGCGGAAATCCTCCATGCGCCGCACCGAATAGAAGACGCTCTTGCCCTCATAGGCTTCGATGCCGGGAATGGGCGGCCGCTTGGGCTGGAACGAGCCGCCACCGGCGGCAATCACCACCACCTTGGCCTCGAACACCTCATTCTCGTCGGTGGTGACGCGAAAGGTGCCGTCGTCCAGCGTCTCCAGGCCGGAGACCATGCGATTAAAGGTGAAATCCGGCTTGAACGGGTGAATTTGCTCAAGCAATTTATCGACCAGCCCCTGCGCCGAGATCGAGGGCCAGCCCGGAATGTCGTAGATCGGCTTTTCCGGATAAAGCTCGGCGCATTGGCCGCCGGGCCGGTCGAGAATGTCGATCAGATGGCACTTCATGTCGAAAAGGCCGAGTTCGAACACGGCAAACAGGCCGACTGGCCCTGCCCCGACAATGAGTGCGTCCGTCTTGATCGTGTCGGTCATACGATGGGCCTCCAAACCGGCACGAGACTGCATGAGCATTGCCCCGCTGCCAAGCCGCGGCGGGAAAAATCGGAGAGGCCGGCGGTTCAGCCCTGGCGTTCGGGAACCCGCACAACCAGGCCGTCAAGCGCGTCGCGAACCTTGATCTGGCAGGACAGGCGCGAGTTCGGCTGAACATCATAGGCGAAGTCGAGCATGTCCTCTTCCATCGCCTCCGGCTCGCCGACTTCCGCCGTCCAGGCTTCGTCGACATAGACATGGCAGGTCGCGCAGGCGCAGGCGCCGCCGCATTCGGCCTCGATGCCCGGCACCGCGTTGCGGATCGCGTTCTCCATGACGGTCGAGCCGTTTTCGGCTTCGACATCGAAAGAAGTGCCGTCATGGGCGATGAAGGTCAGCTTGGTCATTGGTCACCTGAAGGGAGTCTCAGCCGAGATAATCACTCCGCCAGACAAGTCAACTGCGGCGCGAAAGCGTCGTTTTGTGACGTTTTTTCGGGAAGCTGGCTAAAGCGCGGCCTGGCCCCGCCGATTCATCGCGGTGGCTGCGGCCAAGCGGCCGCCATTACCGGTTGATGGCGGCGATGAAATCGCGCACTTCCTCGATGAGTGCGCCGAGGCGCTTGAGGACGCGGGTGTCTTCCGGTTGCTGTTCGATCGACGTGGCGCAGTCGGCGATGGCGAATGCACCGACGCCGCGTGCGGACCCTTTGAGCCCATGCGCCAGCAGCAATCGCTCCCGGACATCGGCATCGAGAATCTTGTCGCGGACGGAAAGCGCCTGCTGCACGAACAGCGCCAGCACCTCTTGTTCGAGCGCCCGATCGCCCATCGTCTGGCGGGCCAGATGGGCCAGATCCACCGGCCGTGACCGGGCCGGCCCCGACGTATCGCCACCCGGCATTGAGAAGGCAATGCCGCTTTCACCGCGTACCAATTTGAAACTCCATATTCCCGATCGCCAAAAAATAGGCGATTTCCGTCGCCAACGCGTTAATGACTGGCCTGGAAAATTGTTGCTTCAGAGGCAGCCGGATCACGTTGTCGTTAACCTTATATTTAAAGTTTTACGTATCTCGCGGAATGCATGTTTTCTTTACCCCTGTGTGTCATTACGATACGAGGGTCCATTTTCAGCCTCCTGCGTGGGATAAGACAAGCCAGAATCAGGCAAAACCAAAAAAGTCCCTCGGCAGCTAGTACAGGGTAGCGAAGGCATGGCGAAGAAACCAACGACGACCAGAACTCTCGACAGCGACGTGGCCAGGGAACTCGAAAAGGCACTCGACCTCGACCTCAGCGGTGACGGCAGCGGCGATCTCGATATCGCGGCGTCGATGGAAGATCTGGAAGCGCAGATATCGCAGGCTGCGGACGAACTGGCGCGCGAAGGCCGCACCCAGAAACCCGCCCCCACTCCAAGCGCACCCATCCAGAACCAGAGCGCGAAGCCGGCTGCAAAACCCAAGCCTGCCGAACTGCGTCCGGTGGAACCGCGCAACAGCGCCCAGCCGGCCGGTTTCAAGCCGGCAAACGATGACCGCCAGAAAGACTACAAGACGCTGCTGCACAGCCTCAACCGGCGTGCGTCGAGCACGATCTATTGGGTCGTGGCGTTCGTGTCGCTGGCCTGGATTGCCGGCGCCGGCGGCCTCGCCAATCTGCTGTTTGGCCCGAGCATCTGGAAAATCCGTACATTCGATCAACTCCTGGCCCGCCCCGAGCTGATCGGCCTCGCAATCGCGGCAGTCATACCGGTCGTCCTGTTTTGGGCCTTCGCGGCAATGATCCGCCGTGCGCAGGAAATGCGCATCGCCGCCCAGTCGATGACCGAAGTGGCCTTCCGCCTCGCGGAGCCGGAAAACCTTGCCCAGGACCGTGTGATGATGATCGGCCAGGCCGTTCGCCGTGAAGTGGCGGCGATGGGCGAAGGCATCGAGCGCACGCTGGCGCGCGCCGTGGAGCTCGAAACGCTGGTCCACAGCGAGGTCAACCAGATCGAACGCTCCTATTCGGAGAATGAATCCCGCATCCGTTCGCTGGTCGACGGTCTCGGCAGCGAGCGCGAAGCCGTGGTTACCCATGCCGAGCGCGTGCGCGCCTCGATCACCGGCGCGCATGAAACGCTGAAGGACGAAATCGGCGCTGCCTCGGACATCATTCGCGACTCCATCCTCAACGCGTCGACCAAGCTGTCGATGACGATCACCAATTCCGGCGACACGCTGATCGACCGCATCAATGAAAGCTCGATGTCGATCTTCGATTCCGTGGAAACCCGGCTCGATTCGATCACCGACCGGCTGTCGACCTCGGGCGAAGCCTTTGCTTCGCTGCTCGACACCCGCATCGCCAAGCTGACGGACACCACCGACGGCCTGACCCGCTCGCTGACCGACCTGCTCGACGACCGCACCACCGGCATGGTGTCGCTGCTGGGCGGCGCGGCGCGCACGCTGAGTTCGGAATTCGAATCCAGCCTCAACGGCATCGAGCGCACGCTGGCCGAGCGCGGCCAGGCGCTGATCAGCGAATTCCAAACCCGCGCCGAGGCGCTGGACACAGGCACGCAGAAGCTCAACGCCGCACTCGAGGCGCGTGCCCGCCAGATCAACGAAACGCTGGTCGAGCGTGCTCGCGAGATCGCCCACACCTTTGCCGAGAGCAAGGACCATCTGTCGGCGATGATCGATCAGGGCAAGACCCAGATCGGCGCCGACATGGCCGACATCGTGTCGTCGACCTCGTCGATGCTCGAAGCCCGCGCCAGCGATTTCGCCGGCCGCATGGAGGCGGCCCGCCATGTCGTGTCGCGCTCCTTCGACACCGACATCCAGCGCCTTGCGGACGCTCGCGTCGGCATCGAGGAAGCGGTCGAAAACCACAGCCGCAAGCTGTCCGAAAGCCGCGAGCGCATGGCGGCCGCGATGCAGGCGGACCTGGCGAAGTTCGCCGAGGGCCGCGCCGGCATCGACGCAGCCGTGACCAACCAGGTGCAGAAGCTGGCCGAAGGCCGCAACCTGATTTCGCGCGCTTTGGAAGAGGATCTGCGCAAGGTCAACGAGTCGCGCGCTGCCATCGATGCATCGCTGGGCAGCCATCTCGAACGCCTCGAAGAAGGCCGCAACCGGCTCAACCAGGCCTTGCACGAAGACTCCGGGAAACTTGTGCAAGCCCGTACGATCATTGATGAAATGGTCGCCGGACATGTTGGAAAGCTGGCCGAAGGCCGCAACATTCTGTCGCGCGCCTTGGAGGCCGACCTCGGCAAGCTGGCCGACAGCCGCGCCTCCATTGACGGGCTGGTCGCCGGCCAGGTCGAAAAGATTGCCGAAGGCCGCGCCATCCTGACCAAGGCGCTGGAAAACGACATTATCGGCATCAAGGGCGTGATCGAGAACCACTCGGCAAAGCTGGCCGAGGACCGGACCGAACTCAGCAAGGCGCTGGAGAACGACCTGTCCGGCATCAGGGGCCTGCTCTCCGACCATTCGAGCCGGCTTGCCGACGATCGCAACGTGCTGTCCCAGACGCTCGAGGCCGACCTTGCCAAGCTCGCCGAGAGCCGGTCGAGCATTGACGGGCTGGTCGCCGGCCAGGTCGAAAAGCTGGCCGAGGGCCGCGATATCCTCAAGCGTGCTCTCGAAGCCGACATCAATACCATCAAGGGTGCCATTGCGGGTCATTCCGAAAAGGTGGCGGAAGAGCGCAGCCAGCTTTCGAAGGCATTGGAAGCCGATCTGCAGAATGTGAACAGCCTGATCGCCAACCACTCGAGCCGGCTTGTCCAGGATCGTTCGACACTATCGCAGGCGCTTCAGGATGAGCTGCACAATGTAAGCGGCATCATGGCCGACCATCAAAACAGGCTCGTCCAGGACCGCTCGGCCCTCTCAAAGGCATTGGAAGACGATATTGCCAAGCTGGCGGAGAGCCGTTCCAGCATCGATGGGCTGGTCGCCGGACAGGTCGAAAAGCTCGCGGAGGGCCGAGACATCCTCAAGCGGGCGCTCGAAGCCGATCTCAGCACGATCAGGAGCGCCATTGACGACCAGTCGCAGAAGCTGACCGCAAACCGTGGAGAGTTTGCACGGGTGCTGGAAGCCGATCTGGAAAATGTCAACAGCCTGCTCCAGGGTCACAGCGACAAGCTGGCCCAGGATCGCGCGACGCTGTCGAAGGCTCTCGAGGACGACCTCGCCAAGCTGGCCGAAAGCCGGTCGAGCATTGACGGGCTGGTTGCCGGCCAGGTCGAGAAGCTGGCCGAAGGCCGCGACATCCTCAAGCGCGCCCTGGAAGCCGACCTGCAGAAGCTGTCGGCAAGCCGCGGCGAGGTCGACGACATCATCGCCGGTCATGTCGGCAAGCTGGCCGAAGGCCGCAACATGCTCACCCAGGCGCTGGAAAGCGATCTGGCAAAGCTCGCCGACACGCGCAAGGATGTCGACCGCTCGCTGTCGGGCCATATCGACCAGATCGCCGACAGAAGCACCGACATTTCCGCGGCGATCGCCGCCGATGTCGAGAAGATCGAGCTGGCCTTCAGCAAGCAGACCGGCATCATCGAAGAGCGCGCCGGAACCATGGAGCGCGCGCTGTCGGTGGGTGTCGACAATGTCCGCAACGTGCTGGAAAAGAGCGCCGTCTTCGTCGCCGGCGCGTTGCGCGAGAAGGTGATGGAAGTCACCAGCGCCCTGCACGAACAGGCGGGCGCTGCCTTCAGCGATGCCGATCGCAAGATCGCCGAGCGCGCCGAGCAGACCTCAGCCGCCCTGCTGGCCCGGGCCGAGGACATCGCCCGTACCTTCGAGGATGCGGATCGCCGCCTGCACGCCCGTGCGGAAGATACGTCGAGCGCCTTGATTGCGCGCGCCGAGGATACGACGAATGCCTTGCTCGCTCGTGCCGAGGATACGACGAGCGCCCTGCTCGCCCGTCATGACGAGACGTCGAATTCGCTGCTGGCGCGCGCCGAAGCGACGGCTGAACGGCTGGCTGCCCGCGCCGGCGAGATTGCCGGCACGTTCGACGCCGCCGATCAGAAGCTGGTTGCCCGTGCGGTGGAAACCGCACAGTCGCTGGCCGACCGCGCCGGCGACATCCTGCGCAACTTCGAGGGTGCCGACCAGCGGCTCTCCATGCGCATCGGCGAATCGGCCGAAGCGTTGGCCGCCCGTGCGTCGGACCTCGGCCGTATCTTCGATGCCGCCGACCAGCAGCTGATCTCGCGCATTGCCGAGGGTTCCGACGCACTGTCGGCCCGCGCCACCGAAATCAGCCGTATCTTCGACGACGCCGATCACCGCCTGGTGTCGCGCATCGCCGACTCGACATCGACGATCGGCGAGCATGCCGAAAACATTGTCGGCGCCTTCGCCAGCACCGAACAGCGGGTTGCCGAACGCGCACGCCAGACCGGCCAGGAACTTGCCGTCCACGCCCGCGAAATGGAGCAGGCGCTGGCTGGCGCCGACGAGCGGTTGGCGGCGAGCGTTGCGAACGCAGCCTCCCGCGTCGAGGAACAGGTCGCCAGCGTCGAGAACCGCCTCCTCTACACCACCGAGACGATGGGCCAGAAGCTCAACGAGCAGGTTTCCAGCGCGGAAGCCCAGCTCATCTCGCGCGCCAACACGATTGCGGAGACCTTCACCGCGGTCGGCCAGCACATCGGCCAGAGCACCAACGACGCAGCCAAGACCATCGGCACCAACACCCGCGAGCTCAACACGATGCTGGCGGCGCGTTCGGCCGAAATGTCGAAGATCCTCGACGAAACCGCGCGGCCGCTGGTCGAGCGCTTCGCCCAGGGCGGCTCGGAACTGCAAAAGAGCATGGAAGAGGTCACCGAACGCGCGACCGAGAAGCTGCGCAGCGAAAACGCCGCCCTCGTCAACGCGCTCGCCAGCCGCACGGCCGAAACGCTGTCGGCTGTCGAAGGCGCCCGCTCGTCGCTGGCCGACAGCGTGTCCGACCTCATCGGCCGCATGAGCGTCTCCTCCTCGCAGCTCGGTGAGCTGATCGAACAGGCGGCGGTCAATCTCGGCCAGGTCGACGAGCGTCTCAGCGGCAGCACGCAAAGCTTTGCGGCGACCACCGAAAAGGCCGCGCAGACCTTCGCCAGCTCGGCAAGACTGGTCGATTCGAACACGACGCGGCTTACCGAACTGTCGTCTTCGACGCTGCGCGAAGTGGCCTCGATCGCCACCAAGTTCGACGAGCACAGCCGTCTGTTGTCGTCGGCTTCGGACCTGTTGAGTTCGGCGCAGAGCAATCTCGAGCACACGCTGGAGCGGCAGTCGTCGCTGGAAGACCTCGCCGTCGGCCTGGTCAAGAAGTCGGAAGACCTCGAGAAGGTGATGCGTTCGTTCGAAAACCTTGTCGGTCAGACCATGCAGAATGCCGAAGGCAAGACGCTTGCCTCGGCCGACAAGATCCGCATTGCCATTGCGGAAGTGGTCGATTCGGCAACCAACCGTTTCGCCGATGCGACCGAGGAGATGCGGCGCACCGCGAGCTCGATCAAGAGCGAGCTCGACCTCACCCGCGCCGAGCTCAAAAAGGGCGTCATCGAGATGCCGGAAGAGGCCAAGGAATCGACCTCGGCCATCCGCCGCGCCGTTGCCGAGCAGATCAACGCGCTCAAGGAACTTTCGGATATCGTTGCGAAATCCGGCCGCGGCGGCGACAATGCCGAGCCTCGCGGCCTGCGCCCGACGCCGCAAGCGCCGGTCCAGCGCCCGGCCGAGCCGGTGCGCCGCCCGCCGCCCGCGCCACAGGCGGAGCGCCCGGCTCCGCAGGCCCCGCTCGGCGGCCTGCGCGGCACGCTCGATATCGAACGTCCTGCCGAGGCTCCACGCCGCGACGCCAATGCCCGCACGCCGCAGGGCGGCTGGGTTCGCGATCTCCTGAGCGGAGCTTCTCGTGAAGAGGAAGTCGCCAGGCCGGCAGCGCCCGCGGAAGCACCGCGCGCGGCTCCCACGCCGCGCTCGCCGCTGCATGTCATGGAGTCGCTCAACTCGCTCTCCGTCGACATTGCACGCGCAATCGACCATGACGCGTCGATTGAGCTGTGGAACCGCTACCGGAGCGGCGAGCGTGACGTGTTCACGCGCCGCCTCTACACGCTCAAGGGCCAGCAGACCTTTGACGAAATCCGTCGCAAATATCAGGCCGAGGCGGAGTTCCGCGCCGCCGTCGACCGCTACTGCGACGATTTTGAAAAGCTGCTCAAGGATGTCTCGCGCAACGACCGCGACAACATCATGGCGCAGACCTACCTGACGTCGGACACCGGCAAGGTCTACACCATGCTGGCCCACGCTAGCGGCCGCCTGCACTGATCGGGATAGCGATACCAATGAGAAAGGCGGGCTTCGGCCCGCCTTTTTTGTTTCCGCCTCAACGAACTTGCCGTGCGAAGCGGACAAGACCTGGAGGTCTGCGCCGCCCCTCATCCGCCTGCCGGCACCTTCTCCCCGTATAGTGACGGGGAGAAGGAGACCGGCCGCAAATGTCGGCGCACTTCCTGCAATGTCGGCGATTGGCGAAAGCGGTTATGACAGCGTCTTTCTCCCCATCAGTATACGGGGAGAAATGCCCGGCAGGGCAATGAGGGGCAGCACAGACATTTCAGTAAGAGCTGCTGGTCAGTAAGAGCTGCTGGACGT
>Ga0136846_1223063_pt1 | contig 11770 bp, 11 predicted proteins | sample HopSoiMetagenom2_FD_96841 | JGI IMG/M metagenome (GOLD analysis project Ga0136846, IMG submission 96841) | Grasslands soil microbial communities from Hopland, California, USA - 2 Assembly 2016 (version 4) | ecosystem: Environmental > Terrestrial > Soil > Grasslands | place: USA: Hopland... | reverse complement strand
GCTGGAAGACCGCATCATCCCCGACATCATTGCCTGAGCGGAAGCTGCCCTAATCGCCACCCGATCACGTGATCGAGAGCCGCGCAGCCCGCTCGCGCAGCAGTGCGACCAGCTCGCCCGTCCGTTCTTGCGACGTCTCGATCGGGACCACCAGGCACATCGTCGCCTCGACCTTGCCGGGCGCCGAGAAGACCGGCGCCGCCAGGCATTTGGTGTAGGCGTCGACAAGGCCTGAGGTCATGCAATAGCCGCTGACACGCGCTTTTGCGATGTCTTCGATGAAGTCCTCGAGCTCGATCTTGCGGCCGTCCGGCAGCACGAGGTCGTCCTCGACGATCATCGCCTCGATCTGGCTGCGTTCGAGGCCGGCGAGCAGCAGCCGGCCGGAGGCGGTCCAGGGCAGCGGTATCTGCAGGCCGGTGGCCGAGCTGATGCGGAACGGCCTGGTGCCGGGGCTCGAATGGACGATCGTGTAGCGGCCGCTCTGCAGCATGCACAACTCCGATGTCTCCCCCGTCTCGCGCGATAGCGTGTCGACCTCCTGCCGCCCGCGCCGGAGCAGGTCGTTGCCGCGCATGTACGCCATTCCGTAGAGGTAGAGCTTCTTGCCGAAATAGACGCGGTTGCCGTCGCCTGCCATCTCCAGCAGGCCGGCGTCAACCAGCTCGCGCACCAGCGTGTAGGTCGTCGAGCGCGGAGCGTTGAGCCCCTTGGCCAGCTCGCCGATGCCGATCGCACGCTGCGTGGCGTGCAGGAACTCCAGAATGTGCAGCACGCGGTTGAGGCCCTTCTCGCGCGAGCTCGCGGGCTTCTCCGCCTCCGCGCCGTCTGTCGTCCACTCGCTCAGCGCTTTGCCATCTTGCATTGTCGATTCTCGGTGTTAGTATCTGTCCTGTACAGGATACATGCGTCTCTTGTAAGAGACAATGGCTTTATCGATTACCGACGCGTGTATTCGTGTGGGGAACACAACACAAAAGGAGGTCGCTGTGAACGACACATCCGGAAGACGTGATTTTCTGAAATTGGGAGTGGCAGGGCTGGCCACTGCCGGCGCGCTGACCGCAATCAGCGTCGAGAAGGCCGCCGCGCAGGCCGCGTCCGACAGCGTGCTGCGCACGGCGCTCGATCGCGGCAAGCTGATCGTCGGCACCGGCAGCACCAATGCGCCGTGGCATTTCGAGAACGATGCGGGCGAACTGGTCGGCATGGACATCACCATGGGCCGCATCCTCGCCAAGGGCCTCTTCGACGATCCGACCAAGGTCGAGTTCGTCATGCAGGATCCGGCGCAGCGCATTCCGAACGTGACCACCAACAAGGTCGACATCACCATCCAGTTCATGACCATGACCGCGCAGCGCTCGCAGCTGATCCATTTCTCGCGACCCTACTACGTCGAAGGCGTCGCGCTGCTGACGCTGCCCGGCTCCGAGAACAAGACATTCGACAAGCTGCTTGCAGGGGGCTCCGCCACCCGCATCTCGATCCTGCAGAATGTCGATGCCGAAAGTTCGGTGCATTATGCCTTGCCGCAGGCGCAGGTGATGCAGATCGACACCCAGGCGAACGTCTTGCAGGCGTTGGAATCCAAGCGCGTCGATGCCGCCGCGGTCGACCTGTCCACCGTGCGCTGGCTCGCCTCGCGCAACCCGGACAAATATTTCGACGCCGGCAAAAGCTGGTATTCGATGCTCTACGGCGCGGCGCTCAGACAAGGCGATCTCGACTGGCTGACCTTCGTCGACCAGACCTTCACCATCGCCATGTTCGGCCATGAGACGGCGCTCTACGACGCCGCCTTCAAGGAATACTTTGGCCAGGAGCCGCCGCCACGCCATCCGGGCTTCCCGGTCATCTGACGAAGCCTATCTGGCAAAGCCGGCGGGAGGTGCCGTCCTTACGCCGTTTATCCTCGACACGGGCCTGGCGAGTGGCGGATGCTTGATCCGTCACCGCAGGCCATTGAGACGGACACATGGGCTACACGCTCAATTTCAACCTGATCTGGCGGCATTTCGACAAGCTTTCGGGCGGCCTGCTGCTCAGCCTCGAGCTTGCCGTGATCTCGATCGCCATCGGCATCGTTATCGGGCTGGTGCTGGCGGTCTGGTATGTCTCGGCCGGGCGCGTCGTGCGTGGCGTCATCGCGGCCTACGTCGAATTCATCCGCAACGTGCCGCTGATCCTGTTGGTCTATCTGGTCTTCTACGGTCTGCCGACCGTCGTCGACATCGCCTACAGCGCGCAGACCTCTTTCGTCGCCACACTTGCGCTTTATAGCGGCGCCTACCTTGTCGAGGTGTTCCGCTCCGGCCTGGAGGCCGTGCCGCGCGGCCAGATTGACGCCGGCAAGGCGATCGGGCTTACACCCTGGCAGCGGCTCATCCATGTGCGCCTGCCGACGATGATGCGCATCACGCTGCCGGCGCTCTCCAACACCTTCATATCGCTGTTCAAGGACACGTCCGTCGCGTCCGTCATCTCGGTGCCCGAACTGACCTATGGCGCACAATGGATCAATTTCAACACCTTCCGCATCGTCGAGGTCTATCTGGTGGTGACGGCGATGTATCTGGTGACGGGCTACGTCCTGCTTTTCGCGCTTCGCTTGATTGAGCGCTGGTACAGGACGGCGCGCTGATGCTTGGCCAGATCGCCTATGCCCTGCCGTTCCTTGCCCAAGGCTTCGCGCTGACGCTCTGGGTGTCTTTGCTGGTCGTGGTGCTGTCGCTGATTGCCGGCGTCATTCTCGGCGTCGGCCTCGTCTACGGCCCCGCGCCGCTGCGCTGGGTGGTGCGCATCTTTAGCGACACCATTCGCGGCATCCCGATCTTGGTGCTGATCTTCTTCGTCTATTATGGCCTGCCGGCGGTCGGCGTTCACCTGCAATCCTTCTGGGCCGCGGTGCTGGCGCTCACCCTGTTCAAGACAGCCCAGGTCGTGGAATATCTGCGCGGCGCGGTCGCCTCTATTCCAAAGGGCCAGTCGGAAGCGGCGATGGCGATCGGCCTGACCTTCCGCCAACGGCTCGCCTACGTCATCTTCCCCCAAGCCTTCCGCCGCTTCCTGCCGCCCTGGATCAACGGCGTCACCGACGCGGTGAAGGGCAGCGCGCTGGTCTCGCTGCTCGGCATCACCGACCTGATGCAGGCCATCAACCAGGTCATCGGCCGCACCTACGAGGCGATGCCACTCTACATCCTCGGCGCTCTTCTCTATTTCGCCGTCAACTATGCGCTCTCGCTCGCCAGCCGCCGGCTCGAGCGGCGCTTCGCCTTCATTCGGGAATAGCACGATGGCCACCAGTTCCAGCGACAGCGCCGCACTTCTCGATATTGCCGAGGTCTCGAAATCCTTCGGCTCCGTCGAGGTGCTGCGCTCGGTGAGCCTGCAAGTGGCGAAGGGCGAGGTGGTCACCGTCATCGGCCCGTCCGGCAGCGGCAAGACCACGCTGCTGCGCTGCGTCAACTTCCTCGAAAGCTATGACAGCGGCTCGATCCGCATCGACGGCAAGGAGGTCGGTTTTCGCGACGGCGGCCAGCGCCAGCGGCGCAGCGAGCGCGACTTGGCCAGCATGCGCGCCGAGACCGGCATGGTGTTCCAGAGCTTCAACCTCTTCCCGCATCTGACGGCCGCCGGCAACATCATGCTCGGTCTCACCAAAGTGCGCGGCAAGAGCAAATCGGAAGCGCGCGCGATCGCCGAGCATTGGCTGGGCCGCGTCGGCCTCGCCCACAAGGCCGACAGCCTGCCGGCCGAGCTTTCCGGCGGCCAGCAGCAGCGCGTCGGCATTGCGCGTGCGGTCGCCATGGAACCTAAAATCCTGCTGCTCGACGAGATCACCTCGGCGCTCGATCCGGAGCTCGTCGGCGAGGTATTGGCCGTGGTGAAAAGCCTCGCCGAGGACGGCATGACCATGGTCATGGTGACGCACGAAATGGCCTTCGCGCGCGATGCCTCCAGCCGCATCGTCTTCATGGCCGATGGCGGCGTCAGCGCCGTCGGTCCGCCGAGGGATGTGCTTGCCGCCGAGACCACCAACGAGCGCCTCCGCTCTTTCCTGGCGCGTTTTCGCGCCTCGCATTTCTGACATTGGTGGCGAGAGCCACCCATTGTCGACAGCGGATGGCTAAGCCATCCTAGGGAGCCTTCTTCCATGACGCCTTACATCCGGCTCGCCGAACTCGGCCTGACGCTGCCCGAACCGCCGACGCCCATCGCCAACTTCGTCACTCATGCCGAGAGCGGCCGGCTGATCTTCCTGTCCGGCCAGGGGCCGCTGCGCGCCGACGGCACGCTTTGCACCGGCAAGGTCGGCGAGGACGTCACCGTCGAGCAGGCCTATGAGCATGCCCGCCTCACCGGCCTCAATTTGCTCGCTGTCATGCATGAGGCGGCGGGCGACCTCGGCCGCATCGTGCGCGTGGTGAAGCTGCTCGGCTTCGTCAACGCGACGCCGACCTTCAGCGACCACCCGAAAGTGGTCAATGGCTGCTCCGACCTGTTCGCCGATGTCTTCGACCGGATCGGCGGCCATGCGCGCTCGGCGATCGGCGTCGGCTCGCTGCCTGGAAACATCACTGTCGAAATCGAAGCGGTCGTCGAGATCGCTTCCTGACATTAGGATCTGCTGTCATGAAAACCTTTTCCGAAACCGGCTCCAACACCACGATCCGCGAGCGGCTGGGGCTTAGGCCCATCATAAACGTCTCCGGCACGATGACGACGCTCGGAGCCTCGATCATCGTCCCCGAGGCGATCAGCGCCATGGCGGAGATCGCCTCACAATGGGTGGAGATGGATGACCTGCAGCGCGCCGCGAGCACGGTCGTCGCGCGCCTGACCGGCGGCGAAGCCGGCTTCATTACCGCCTGTTGCGCCTCGGGCATCACCATGGCCGTCGCCGGCACCATGACCGGCACCAACCTTTTGGCAATCGAACGGCTGCCGGACAACACCGAAGGGCTGAAGTCGGAGGTCGTCATCCAGCTCGGCCATATCGTCAACTACGGCGCGCCGATCGATCAGTCGGCCCGGGTCGCCGGCGCCAAGGTCGTGCCCGCGGGCACGGTGAGCGTCACGCAGGATTATCATGTGCGCGAGGCGATCAACGAGCGCACGGCGGCAGCGCTCTACGTCGTCGCGCACCACACGGTTCAATACGGCATGCTTTCGCTGGAGGAATTCTGCGAGATTTGTCATGCCAAAAAAGTTCCGGTGATCGTCGACGCGGCGTCCGAATACGATCTGCGAAGCTTCCTCGCGCGCGGCGCCGATATCGTCGTCTACAGCGGCCACAAATTCCTCAGCGGGCCGACCAGCGGCATCGTCACCGGCCGCAAGGACCTTGTCCGGGCCGCCTATCTGCAGAACCGCGGCGTCGCGCGCGCCATGAAGGTCGGCAAGGAAAGCATCGCTGGCACCATGGCGGCGCTCGAAGCCTGGGAAAAGCGCGACCATGCCGGCATCCGCCGGCGCGAAGAGGCGGCGCTCAGCCTGTGGAAGGAGGCGCTGCAGGACATTCCCGGCATCGGTGCGCAGATCATTCCGGACCCGACCGCCAACCCGCTCGACCGCCTGCAGGTCTTCGTGCGGCCCGAAAGCCGCTTCACCGCCGCTGGCCTGGCTTCCGCGCTTGCCGCCAGCTCGCCGCCGATCATCGTGCGCAACCACGAGGTCGAGCGCGGCCACTTCTTCCTCGACCCGTGCAACCTCCATCCCGGCGAAGCGGAGATCGTGGCGGAGCGGCTGAGGGCGGTGCTGGCGGCGAAGGAGCGGCCAGCGGATGCGATAAAGGCGGCGCGCAAGGATTCCGCCGGCGCCCTGCGCTGGCCGGATTAGACTCTCATTTGTCCGGCCGGCCGCAGGGCAATTGCTTCAGCGAAATGAGAGTTTCTGATTTGTCGCTAAGACCGAGGTCGGCGCTGCCAAAAAGTGTGGGCGATAGAGGTGCAATTCGGCTAGGCTTGGCCGTCAGCAAAAGCACTCCTCTTCGGAGACCACCATGGTCCATTGACCCCACACTTTTGGTACTCTCCTATCTCATTGCGTAACGGATGAACCTTGACATCCGTAAATGCAAAGCTGGCCTGGACGACGCGACAAGCTTTCACGATAGAACTGCCGTCGCCACGCGTCGAGGAAGCACACCAACGGATAGAAACGAGGCTGCCAGGATGGCACGGCGTTGCAAGGAGGCATTCATTTCCAGGCTGGCGGCGGCGCCTGCGGCAGCCAAGGCCAGCCTGCAATCCGCGGTGACGGGGTGTCGACCCCATCCACGCACAGCAAAGCCAGACCTTATCGTCATCGACGGCAGTCAGACCAATCACGAGGCAATCCGATCCTGCGGTGCCGAAAGCCGCCTATGCCGAGCTTCGCGCCTGCCATCGTTCGCCCCTTCAACGTGTTTGGACCCGAATCTATGCGCAAGGTCGAAACGCATGCAAGCCGTTGGAAAGGAACCTAGGCTGGCTTGTCCACCAGCGGCTTCTTTCTTGTCGGTGGCTTGTAGGCGATCACCAGCCTGACTGTATCGGCGTTCACGGTGACCGGAATCCCGAGGTTGATCGTGACCTTGCCGTCATCAACGCGCGTCACGTCCCCTCGAAGCTCGATCTCCTGGCCGTGTGTCACCTTCGACGTTCGATCAACAATCGAGTGCGGCTGTGCATAGGATGGGATCGATACGCTCACCCGGTCCTCTGTGACCCGCCTGCGCACCTTCGCCGTGATGGCGACCTCATCGCCGATGTTGATGCTGCCCTTAGCCATGCGCATTTAACTCCGAACAGGGGAGTTAGTTCTAAAGCGATCGCTAATGGAACAATCGACCGGCCACCCGGTTGGGCCGCGCGGTACGGTTCGTGATATCTCCGGCCGCTAGGAGTCTCGATCCCCTTTGGCTCCGAGACGGGCCTGCCCGGTTGACCCACGCCGGGCGGGCCCGTTTCGTTTCAGTCGTCCAACTCGGGGCGGAAGTTCCGATAGCCCGCCGCGGATGTTTCACCATCACCGCAGCGGTCTAAGGTGGCCGGCGCCTCTCGTTGGGGAGATTGCTATGTCCAAAGGACGTGATCGCGTACTCTTGGCAGCAGGGCGTGCATGAATATATTCTACACTCGGTGCGGCGATCCACTCACGAGGACCGCTAACGTCGAACAAATATCCCTTCGTTGAAGACACGCTCGGTCAGAAGCTGCAGGCCTGCAAAGGCCTTTCGGTCGACTGCCTGACGTGCAAGCGTAAGGCGACTCTAGACGTTGCCGAACTGGTCAAGCGGCTCGGGCCGGTCACGGATGCCTGCAGTGGGATCTGATCGAGGTGATCTTCTATCACGGATGCCACGCCGCAGCGCGATGACCGGCGGCCCGGCCGGCTGCGGGGGTAGCACGAACCGGGCCTGACCGGCGGGGGCTCACAACACATGGCGCCGGCTGAAGGCGATTATACTCCCGCCCCCGCCATCCATAGGCTGCACAACGAGGTAGGTCGCACAAGTAATGCGTGTATTAGTACACCCTAATTAGTACTGTAGGGCGGGACTGTCTCACATTAGGAAATTATCCATGGCGCGAAATGTGCGATGTCGGCCCGTTATCGACATGATGCCGAACGGGCTTGGTTGGCGTGGCGCGCCGGCATAGGCAGGCGAGCCTCTCACGCCTCGGGGCGCCGCCACATAGATGCAGCCTGTCTTGAAAGCCGCGCCGTTGCTGGCCGCTATCGCGTCGAGCGCCCACGCGGTCGAGGATCCGGCAGATAGCTGAACTGGCCGTTGTGCAGCACGATGAACACGGCCGCCGGGAAATCGACGGGCAGGTTGCCAACAATCCGCTTCAGCGGCTCGATGCCGCCCGTCGACGCGCCGATAACGATGACGTTCTGGTTGTTCGAAGCCTCCGATGCGCCTTTGGACGGACATTTTGCGAACGACCTCCAAATTGGGCTGTCAACCATCGCGACGACCACGGCGACCTCGCGGTTCAAGCGATCCGGTCAGTCGTTGAACCGCCGGTCGGTTCGCGCGCCAGGCGCAGCCGCGACGGCGCCTGAGAAAACCGCTTGGCGTGAAGTCTGTGCGGGAACATCGGAGATCGCTGACAGTTCGGCTTTACTTCGGATGCCTCGCCAAGGCGTCTGTTGAAGATCGGTGGGCAACACCTGATCAGCCCGTGCGTGTCCCTCGCATGCGGGGGCTTCAGCGCTCCGGCAGAACCTGCCGCGCGCTGTGCAGATGTCGCCGCTATTAGAACAGGAGACAGCAATGAAGCATCAGACATCATATGAACTTCAATCGGTTGCGGTCATTGACCGGCTTGGATTGATCCCTCTTGCAACGAGAGCGCAGCGGATAGAGCGGTGGGCTGATGTGCTCGATCGAAATCCCATGCGGTGCCTCTCGGCGCTAACGGGCACCGAATATGTCGATCCCGAGGTTCGCGAACGGGTGCGGGCGGACGGGTCGCCGCTCGCGGTTGCGTTCGATGATCCATTGCTGCGCGCCGCCGGATTGCAGTCGGACACGTATGGCGAAGGCAAACGCTTCTTCGAACTTTCCGATTGGCAGTTGCACGATGTCGTCTGCAGCTGTCACGCCGGCGCCACGATGCAGGCCAGTTGGGCTGCCGCGCGGGTTCGCAGGCTCATCACCGGAAACCGGATTCTGGCCTGGCTCAGAAGCCGCTTCGTGCATTGAAAAGGCTCGTCCGGCGAACTCAGGTCGCCGGAGACAACGCCAAAAGGTATTTCTTGGCCGGGCTAGCCCAATCAGCACCCAGCGGCTTCTGCACCCAGCAGCGGCCCGGCGCTCTGGCGGAATCAGCCGCCGCGCGCCGGACCTGACCGGCGGGGGCTAGGACGAAAAACATGGCACCGGCTACCCCGAAGACATATCAGTCTTTGCTAATTTCTCCGCCATGCGAACGAAGGACGCCAACAGCGTGAGGAAGAATGGTCCGAACGAGGACCGACCTACCGGAAAGCGCGTGACATCTGGTCGGTAAGTGGCTTCAGCAGATAAGACCAGACGCTGTGCTGACCCGTGCTTATGTGAACCTCGGCCGGCATGCCCGCCTTGAGCACTTTCGCGTCTGTCAGGCAATCGGTCTTGTTCTCGACACTGATGCGAGCCGAGAAATAGGAGAGCTGGCGCTGTTGGTCCTTGATCAGGTCTGCAGAAATCCATTTCACCGTACCCTGGCAGGCGGGTGTCGTGCCGGCATCGAATGCCGGGAAACGAATTGAGACCGGTTGACCGGAACGAATATCATCCACTCTCGGCGGGGGAATAAGCGCGTCGACGACAAGATTGTCCGCATCGGGGACAATTGTCATGAGCAACTCCCCTGGAGCGATTACACCGCCAACCGTATGGACGGTGGATTGTTGTATCGTTCCGGATTGCGGCGCGCGGATTTCAGTTTTGGTCAACTCGTCCTGCGCCACGATCTTGCGCTCGTCGAGCTCGGTTCGCTTGGCTTCCGTTTCACGCAGCTCTTTCGTCACTTCGCTGCGCCTTTGTTCGTCAAGCTGCAGAACCTGCAATTCGGTTTCGGTGATCTTGACCTGGGCTTCCGCGACGGCCGCCGCCAGCCGCCCAGATTCGCCTTTGGCCCGTGTCGCGTCCAGCCTGACGTTGCTGAGCCTCTCTTTCGAAACCAGTTTCTTGGAGTAGAGAGTATCCACATCGGTAAGATCGCGGCCCAGCAAAGCCGCGGATTCGTCCATCGCAGCCTGCTGTGCCTTCAGGCCTTCGAGCTGACGCTGGATCTGCTCGGTTTGGCTCCGAAGCAACGTTTTTTGGCCCGCCAATTCCGACGCCCGCGTTTCGAGCAAGGCGCGCTCGCCATCGATCAGCGCTACCACGCTTGGCTTGTCCATCTCCGCCTGAAGGGCGGCTGGAAGCTGCATTGTCTCCCGCCCCTGTCGCTCCGCCTCCAGCCGGGCAAGCCGTGCTGTGGCGCGGTCGAAATCCTCGCTGATAATCTGAAGATTTGCCCGCGCCAGCGTATCGTCCAGTCTGACCAACACGTCGCCGGCCCGAACATGATCGCCATCTTGCGCAAAGATGCCGCTGATCGTGCCGCCAGCCTGGTGCTGGACCTTCTTGGTGTTGCTCTCAACCACCACCGTCGCGGGTGCGATTACGGCGCCCGCAATCTCAGTCAAGCCAAGCCACAGTCCTCCGCCGACGACCAGCAGGCAAGTCACTGCCACTCCGAGAGCCAGGCTGGGTCCGAGGCTGCCGGGGGACTTGAGCGACTTCGCATCCGTGCCGCGCTGACCACCATCAAGCCAGGCGTGAGACGGCAGGAACGCAAAGACCCGAGACAGGACATCATGCATGTCCGCTTACACCCCTTTGAATTGGAACGACCGGGGATGGGCGGACCGTCGCAGGAGAGGGTGGTCGCCCCATGCTCGCCAAGATCTCCTCGCGGGAGCCAAACGAGCGGACCATGCCATTGGCCAGCACCAGAACCTGATCAATGTTGGTAAGAGCGGACGGACGGTGTGCGACGACAATGACGATGCCTCCACGCTGACGCACGGTCAGAATGGCTCCGGCAAGTGCGGCATCACCTTCGACATCCAGATTTGAGTTTGGCTCGTCCAGGACAACGAGAAAAGGCTCGCCATAGAGTGCCCTGGCGAGGCCGATCAATTGTCTCTGACCTGCCGACAAAGCCCTGCCGCCCTCGCCAATGCGTGTTTGGAAACCCTCCGGCAGGTGCATGATCATTGAGTAGACGCCTGCGGCCCTGGCGGCTGCAAGCACGCCTTTGGGATCGCTCTTGCCGCCGAATCTGGAGATGTTGTCCGCTACGGTTCCGTCAAAAAGCTCGACGTCCTGGGGCAGATAGCCGATGTGAGCGCCGAGCGAATGTGGGTTCCACTGATCGAGAGGGGCCCCATCCAACCTCACCGTGCCATGCAGCGGCCTCCAGGCTCCGACCAGTGCCCGCACGAGCGTCGTCTTCCCGGAACCGCTTGGGCCCACAATGGCCATGCCCGCGCCGCGCGACAGTTGGAAGCTTACGTCAAGCACGGTCGGCTTTGGCATGCCGGGCGGCGCCACCGTCAAATTCTCGACCGCCAGCCGCGTTTGCGGCTGGGGCAATTCCATGAGGTCGATCGGGTTTTCAAAGGAATCCAACATGGCCCTGAGTTGGAAATAGCTGTGCCGTGTCGCCAGAAAGCTTTTCCAGTTTGCGATCGCCGCATCAACCGGAGCAAGCGCGCGGCCCAGCAATATGGACGATGCGATGATCACCCCCGGGGATGCTTCCCCGCCGATGACAAGGTAAGCGCCAAGGCCGAGCACCGAAGACTGCAGCGCCATCCTCAGCGCCTTCGACAACGAGCTGGTCCCGCCTATGATGTCCGAGAGCCGCTCCTGATGGGCCAGGTAGCTATGAACGATGTCGCTCCAGCGCCCGGCCAGCCTGGAAGACAGGCCCATGGCCTGGACGACCTCTGCGTTGCGACGGCCGGACTCAGCAAGAGCACGCTGCGAGATCATGGCTTCGGATGTCAGCTTGGCAGGCCTGCGACCGAAAATTTCCGCGACCGCGGTCAGCGCCACGACGGCAAGAGCACCGACGGTCGCCAGCACACCGAGTGATGGGTGCAGCATATAGATGACCAGCAGATAAAACGGAATCCAGGGCGCATCGAAGACGACAGTCGGCCCCGATCCCGACAGAAAGCCGCGCAGGTGGTCGAGGTCTCGCAAGGGGTCCAGCCGGTCTGCCTCCCGACCGGC
>Ga0136846_1241721_pt1 | contig 11772 bp, 12 predicted proteins | sample HopSoiMetagenom2_FD_96841 | JGI IMG/M metagenome (GOLD analysis project Ga0136846, IMG submission 96841) | Grasslands soil microbial communities from Hopland, California, USA - 2 Assembly 2016 (version 4) | ecosystem: Environmental > Terrestrial > Soil > Grasslands | place: USA: Hopland... | reverse complement strand
ATGCTGCCGCCGGCCTCCAGGACGGCGAAGGGCAGCGCCACGAGCATGACGCGATCGCCCACGAGCGACAGCACCTGGCCGGCGAACAGCAGGCGGAACTGCGGCTCGGTGACGAGCACCTCGGGGACGAGACGGCGGCTCATCGCGGCAGCGGCCCGCCGGCCAGCGCGACGACGACGCCCGCGACGGCCGCGAGCAGCAGCGTGAGCACGACGCCGCGCCGCGCCGCCAGCAGCAGCACGGCCGCGCCCGCGAGCACGGCGAACTGCCACGCCTCCGACAGCGCCGCGGCGAGCACGACCGCCGACCCGAGGATCGCCCCGATCGCCGCCGGCCCGGCGCCGTCGAGGAACGCGCGCACGCCGGCGTTCGCGCGGAGCTCGTCGAACCGCGGTGCGCCCACGAGGACGAACAGGAACGACGGCGCGAACGCGACGGCGGCGGCGAGCAGCCCGCCGCCGACCCCCGCCGCGGCGTAGCCGACCGCGGTCACGGTGTGGATCACCGGGCCGGGGGTCACCTGGCCGAGCGCGACCGCGTTCAGGAACTGCCCGTCGGTCATCCAGCCGTAGCGGTCCACCGCGTCGCCCTGCATTAGCGGGACGATCACGAAGCCGCCGCCGTAGGAGAGTGCGCCGACCTTCAGCGCGACCCATGCGAGCGCGCCGAGGCCGCCGGCGGCCGACCCGGCCGCGAGGAGGACCGGCCACGCATGACCGGCCACGACGGCCCGCGCCCGGCGCAACCCCGCCTCGAGCAGCCCGCACGCGACGAGCAGCAGCACGAGCCACGGGCCGACGGTCGCAGCGGCGAGCGCACCCAGCCCCAGGTAGACGACCCATCGAGCCCGCGCCGCGCCGCTGACGCGCCCGTAGCTGCCCGGCACCAGGCTCGCCCCCGCCTGCACCGCGACCGCCGCGACCGCCGCCCCGGCGCCTGCGCCCGCCCCGCGGATCCAGTCCGGCGGGCTCGAGGCGAGGAAGACGGCCGCGAGCGCGAGCATCGCCACGAGGCCCGGCACGACGAAGCCGAGACCGCCGAGTACGGCGCCGAGCGCGCCCCGCACCCGCCACGCGCAGAAGATCGCAAGCTGCGTCGAGGCCGGCCCCGGCAGCAGGTTGCAGGCGGCGATCGCGTCCTCGAACTCGCGGTCGCTCAGCCACCCGCGGCGCGCGACGCACAGCTGGCGCAGCAGCGCGATGTGCGTCGGCGGGCCGCCGAACCCGATGCACCCGAGCCGCCCCCACTCGCGCAGGACGGTGCCGGCGGACGCCCGCATCGCCGCGCAGCGTACTCACGGGAAACGGCGGGTCAGCGCGGCGGCGTGCGCGGGCGCTTCGCGCGGCGGGCCGACGCCGCAGCGAGGCGGGCCTCGCTCTCCTCGCGCTCCTCGTCGGTCATCTTGCGGACGACCAGCCGGCCGTCGGCGATCGCGCGATCCATCTCGGCCTGCCGCTCGGCCTTCTTGGCGGCGGCGGCGTCACGCTGGGTCGGTCGTTGTTGCGCCATGGTGCCTCCCTCAAGCGATGCGTGCTCGACGGCATGGCGGCCCGGCACGCCTGGCGGCGCGCCGCAGATCGGCGGCGCGCCGTGAACGGCTGGCTAGTGCTCCGTGAGCGCGCCCCCGCAGTGGGGGCACGAGCTGCGCTCCGCGACGCGCTGGGCGTCCCAGAAGCGCAGGCACCGGCGGCACATGACTCGGACCATCGGGGTCCTCCTTCCTGCCGGGCACGCCGCGGCGATGCGGGTCGCCGCGGGCCCGGGGTGTCGCGTCGCGCCTAGAGCGCGGTGACGTTGACGGCCTTCGGCCCCTTGTCGCCGGACTCGGCGTCGTAGGAGACCTTCGCGCCCTCGGCGAGCGTCTTGAAGCCGCTCGCGTTGATGCCGGTGTGGTGGACGAACAGGTCCTTGCCACTCTCGTCCGGCGTGATGAAGCCGAAGCCCTTGTCGTCGTTGAACCACTTAACGGTTCCGGTTGCCATGTCATTTCCTCCACGGCTCTGGTCCTGCGAACCCGGAGGCTGCCAAAGCGACGACTGCGGGCGCTGAACACTCTTGTGCCGGACGCGTACGACCGGCCTAACGCCCAAACCGTACCGCACGAGACGGTTCGCAAGCAACGTTCGGTCCACGCCCGCCGGTCAGCGGAACGTGTCGGCCGTGATGCGGCTGACCTCGGTCACCACGTCGGCCGGGATGCCCGCGCGCTTGGCGGCGGCGATGATCGCGTCCGGGCTCGGCGCCTCGTAGAGGCAGTACGAGCGGTGCCGGTCGGCGCTCAGGAAGGAGAACAGCCAGCTCACTCCCTCGTCGCCGTTGATCTCCTCCAGGAGGTTCACCTCGTCGCTCGACATGTCGAGCTGCTCGGCGAAGTTCCGCTCGATGACGTAGACCGGCATCGGCCGATGCTAACCGCCGCGCTGGCTCTCGACCAAGGAGTTTCGATACGCGTACCCGGCCGCCTCCGTGCGGTTCGCCGCGCCGGTTTTCCGCAAGATGGAGCGCACGTGGTTGGCGACGGTGTGGCCGCTGATCGACAGCTCGACGCCGATCTCGCGGTTGCTGCGGCCGAGGGCGACGAGCCGCAGGATGTCGACCTCGCGCCACGAGAGCGCGTCCGGCGGCGTGCGCGCGGGGTCGGCCTGCGCGCCGAGCGCGCGGGCCCGCGCCAGGAGCATCGGCATGCCGATCTTCTCGGCGAGCATCGCCGCCTCGCCGAGCATCGCCGCGGCGCGCTCGGCGTCGCCGTCGCCGTCGCGACCGCGAAGGGTCCGGCCGTAGGCGTACAGCGTGTGCGCGACCCACGTGCTCGCCCCCATCTCGCGGTTGAACGCGAGGGCGTGCTCGAAGTGCTCGGCGGCGAGGTCGAGCTCCCCGAGCGTCGCGGCGAGCATGCCGAGGTAGCGGTCGGCGGCGCCGTAGCACGCGACGCCGTGGCCGATCACGACGTTGCCGCCTTGCAGCGGCGCGAGCTCCGGGTACACGAGCGCGGCGAGGTCGGCGTCCCCCACCGCCGCGCAGGCGTCGGCCAGGTACGTGAGCGACGCGAGCCACAGCGCGGCGCGGAGCGCGTCGAAGCCCTCGTCGCGCACGTGCTCGAGCTCCCCGCGGGCCTCGTTCTCCATCCCCAGCTCCGCGAGCACGGCCGCGAGCCCGGGCCGCCACGCGCCGCCCGGCCGCGCGCTCCCGGCGAGCAGCCGCGTCGCCGCGGCGAGCTCCGCGAGGCGCCCCTGTTCGCGCCGGATCGAGAACATCTGGATGCCGTAGACGCTCGACGCATCGCGCGCGGTGAGGAGCCGGCTCCACTCGTGCGAGCGCTTCGCGGCCGCCTCCGCCTGCCCCAGGCGGCCGAAGCTGAGCGCGAGCGCGGAGGCGTAGTGCTCGGCGACGTGAAGCGTGAAGGGCTGGCGCAGGCGCTCGGCCATCGCGTGGACCGTGGCGTGCTCGCGCGCGGCCCGCTCGAGGTCGCCGAGGTCCATCAGGGCGGCGACGCGCCACTCCATCGCCTCGGCCTCCAACTCGCTGTTGCCGAGCCCGGCGGCGAGCTCGCATGCCTCGTTGAGCATCTCGATCGTGTCCTCGAGGCGCTCGTCGCTGCGCGACCAGTAGCAGCGCATGAGCACGGTGGCGAGGCCGAGCCGGTCGTCGAGCCGCCGCGCCATCATGGTCGCCTGCTCGCGCACGACCTTGCTCTCCGCGTGTTCGCCGACGAAGCTGTGGGCGCGGCCGAGCCCGGCGAGGAGCATCACCCGCAGCGCGGAGTCGTCGTCGCCGAGGGCGTCCGAGGCCTCCCGCAGCAGCTCGACCGCCCCGGCGTCGGTGATGCCCGGCCGCCAGCAGCCCTCTTCGAAGCCGACCGCGGCGGTGGCGAGCATGTGCGGGTCGTCGATCTCGCGGGCGATCTGCGCGGCGGCGCGGAATGCCTCCATCGCGTCGCCGTCCCGGCCGGCGCGCAAGCGGGCCGTGCCGAGCTCGAGCTGAGTCTCGCCCCGGCGGCGCGGATCGTCGATCCCGAGCTCGAGCGCGGCGCGGAAGCGCGCCTCCGCCTCGTCGAAGGCGAGCGTCTCGAGCGCCGCCGAGCCCGCCAGGAGCGCGTAGTCGACGGCGCGGCGCGGGCCGTCGACGGGCACCGCCTCGGCGAAGTGATGGGCGAGGTCGGCGAGGCCGCGGCTGTTGCCGCCGTCGCGGCACTGCTCGAGCGCCTCTCCTACCCGGAGGTGGAGCTCGGCGCGCCGCAGCCCGGCCATGCGGTCGTACAGCGCGCGGCGCACGAGCTCGTGGGTGAAGCGGTAGGCGAGCCGGCGCGCGGGGACCTCCTCGATCATCCCGTGCGCGACCGCCTGCTCGACCGCGCCGGGAAGCGCGGCGCCCGGGACGCCGGCGCGCGCGACGACCGTGAGGTCGAACTCGGGGCCGGCGACGGCGGCGAGCTCGAGCAGCGCGGTCGTCGCGGCGGTGAGGCGGTCGAGGCGCTGTCCGACGACCTCGCGCACGCCTTCGGGGCTGCCCAGCCCGGCGAGCGCGGCGGCGAGGCGGGCGGCGTCGGCCATCGGCATCGTGCCGGTCTCGAGCAGCGTCCGCCACAGCTCGGTCATGAGGAACGCGTTGCCGCCGGTGAGGTCGTGGAGGGCCGCGCCGACCGTCGCCAGGTCGGGGCCGATGTCGCCGCCGACGGCGCGCTCGACGAACTCGGCGATCTCGGCGGCGGTGAGGCCCGTGAGGCGCATCCGCACGACGCCCTCGGAGCGGCGGAGGTCGACGAGGGCGTCCGCGAGCGAGCGGGGCACGTCGGCCTCGGTGTCGCGGAACGTTGTGACCACGAGCGCGCGGGCGTCGGCGGCGCCGCGCGCGAGGTGGCGCAAGAGGAGGAGCGTCCCGACGTCGGCCCAGTGGCCGTCCTCGACGACGACCACGAGCGGGACGCGGCGACCGACGGCGGCGAGCAGGTCGGCGACCGCGGCGTGCAGGCGGTGGCGCTCGGTGTCCGGCTCGGCGGCGACCGGCAGCGGCAGTTCGCCGACGTGGTGCGCGAGGCCGGGCAGCAGGCGGGTGAGCTCGCCCCCGCCCGGGCCGAGGTCCGCTCGCAGAGTCGTCGGCTCGGTCGTCCGCACGAGCTGCTCGAGCGCCTCGACGAACGGCCGGTACGGGCGCTGCACGACCGCGTCGCACGCGCCGTAGAGGACAAGCGTGCCATGCCCGGCCGCCTCGTGGGCGAACTCGCGGACGAGCCGGCTCTTGCCCGAGCCGGCCTCGCCGCCGACGAGCGCGAACCGCAGGCTGTCGCTCTCGCCGAGGGGGACGAGCGTGCGTAGCAGTGCGAGCTCGCGCGAGCGGCCGGCGAACGGCAGCGACGGGGAAAGGCGCAGAGGCCCCGGGAGCTTGGACGGCATCGAGTTCGAGAGAGGAGTAGTCAGATCTGATCATCCCGGGGTCGCGCAAGTGGGCGCGAAAGAGGGTCAGTCCCGGTCATGACACGGGCTCGTGCCGCACCTACCGTCAGGGCATGAGCACCACAACCTCTCTTGCCGAGCTCGGCCGCCGCGAGCTCGTCGGCCTGACCCTCGTGGGCCCCGACGACCTGGGATACGACGAGGCCCGGGCCGTCCACAACGGCATGATCGACCGCCGGCCCGCCCTGATCGCGCTTTGCGCGAGCCCCGACGACGTGACGCGCACCATCGCCTTCGCGCGTACCCACTCGGCGCCTCTCGCCGTCCGCGGCGGCGGCCACAACGGCGGCGGCCTCGGCGTCGTCGACGACGGCGTCGTGATCGACCTCTCGCCGATGGACGACGTCTTCGTCGACACCGCGGCCGACACCGTCCGCGTCGGCGGCGGCGCCACCTGGGCGCAGGTCGACGCCGCCACGAACGCGCACGGCCGCGCGACGCCGGCGGGGATCATCTCGACGACGGGCGTCGGCGGCCTCACGCTCGGCGGGGGCATCGGCCACCTGACCCGGCGCTTCGGCCTCACGATCGACAACCTGATCGGCGCCGACGTCGTCCTCGCCGACGGTTCCCAGGTCTACGCGAGCGAGACCGACCATCCGGACCTGTTCTGGGCGCTGCGCGGCGGCGGCGGCAACTTCGGCGTCGTGACGACGTTCGAGTTCCGCACCCACCCGATCCCGCCCGCGCTCATGTTCGGCCCGACGTTCTGGCCGATCGAGCAGACCGGCGAGGTCCTGAAGTGGTGGAGCGAGTTCATCCCGGCGGCGCCGCGCGAGGTCAACGGCTTCTTCGCGATGCTGACCGTGCCGCCGGTCGACCTCTTCCCGGAGGAGCTGCACATGCGGAAGGTGTGCGGGGTCGTGTGGACCGTGGTCGGCTCGGAGGACGAGGCGACCCGTCTGCTCGCACCGGTGCACGACGTCGGCACGCCGCTGCTGCATGGCGTCGGCCCCGTCCCGCACAACGTCGCGCAGGGCCTGTTCGACGGCCTGTACCCGAAGGGCATCCAGGCGTACTGGCGCGCCGACTTCTTCGACGAGGTCACGGACGAGCTCGCCGCGCAGCACCTCGAGTGGGGCCGCAAGCTGCCGTCGGTGTCCTCGACGATGCACCTCTACCCCATCGACGGGGCCGCCCACGACGCGAGCAACGGCGACACCGCGTTCGCGCGGCGCGACGTGAAGTGGGCCGGGGTCACCCTCGGCGCCGACGGCGATCCCGCGCGTGCCGGCGAGATGCGCGACTGGTGCGTCGGCTACTGGGACGCCACCCACCCGTACTCCGCGGGCGGCGGCTACGTCAACTTCATGGGCGAAGAGGGCCAGGCGCGCGTCCGCGACACGTACCGCGGCAACTACGACCGCCTCGCGCGCATCAAGGCGCAGTACGACCCCGAGAACGTCTTCCGGGTCAACCAGAACATCCGGCCCGCCGGGGGGTAGTCGCCGGAGTTCGGGTTCTTCCGGGGGGATACGGAACGGCGAGCACCGGCCGGGCGCCTGCGCCCCGGCCGGTGCTCGGTCGTTCGGGCCGCGACACTTCGGGCCATGACGTCCATCGGGATCCTGGGCCTGGGCGAGGCCGGCGGGACGATCGCCCGGGACCTGCGCGCCGCCGGGGCCTCGGTCCGCGGCTTCGACATCGACCCCGCCACGGAGCCCGACGCTGCCGACACCGAGTCCGCGGTGGCGGGCGCCGATCTCGTGCTGTCGCTCGTGACGGCCGCCGAGGCGTTGACGGCGGCGCGCGCGGCCGCGCCCGCGCTCGGTCCCGGCCAGATCTATGCCGACGCGAACACCTCGGGCGCGGAGCTCAAGCGCGCCGTGGCGGCGGTCGTCGAGCCGACCGGCGCCGCGTTCGCCGACGTCGCCCTCATGGCGCCCGTCCCCGGGCGCGGCGTGTCGACCCCGGCGCTCGCGTCGGGCGCCGGTGCCGGGACCGCGGCCGAGATCCTCGGTCCGCTCGGCATGCCGGTGACCGTGCTCGACGCGGAGCCCGGCGCCGCCGCCACGCGCAAGCTCTTGCGCTCTGTCGCGTGGAAGGGCGTCGCGGCGGTCGTGTGCGAGGCGCTCGCGGCCGCGCGAGCCGCCGACCTCGAGGACTGGATGCGCGGCGAGCTGCTCGGCCTCATGGCCACCGCCGACGAGGACACGCTGGCGCGCATGGAGGACGGCAGCCGCCGGCACGCGGCCCGGCGCACGCACGAGATGGCCGACGTCGTCGCGCTGCTGCGCGAGCTCGGCGTTACGCCGCACACGTCCGAGGCGGCGCGCGCGCAGCTCGAGCAGCTCGCGGCGACGGACGGCCGGCTCGAGACGACGCCTTGACGGGTCGCGGGCGAACCGGTTGAGTCGCCGCCCGTGGACTTCACCTCGTCGGCGGAGAAGTACGACCGGTTCATGGGCCGATACACGCGCACGCTCGCGCCCGCGCTGGCGGACGCGGCGGGCGTCGAGTCCGGCATGCGCGTGCTCGACGTCGGCTGCGGGCCCGGCGGCCTGACCGAAGCGCTCGCGGCGCGCGTGGGCGCGGACAACGTGGCGGCGATCGACCCCGCGCCCCAGTTCGCGGCGGCGTGCCGCGACCGCCACCCCGGCGCGGACGTGCGCGTCGGCGGGGCCGAGGACCTGCCGTGGCCGGACGACTCGTTCGACGCGACGCTGGCCTCGCTCGTGATCGCCTTCATGCGCGACGCCGACCGCGGCATTCGCGAGATGGCGCGGGTCACGCGGCCGGGCGGCACCGTCGCCGCGTGCATGTGGGACGTGCCCGGCGGCGGCATGACGATGCTCAGCACGTTCTGGCGGGCGGCGCGCGAGCGCGATCCGGATGTGGTGGGCGAACGCGCCCGGCCCGGCCTGGCCGAGGGCGACATCGCCGAGCGCTTCCGGCGCGCGGGCCTCGAGGACGTCGTCGAGGGCGCGATCGAGGCCACGGCCGACTACGCGAGCTTCGACGACTTCTGGGAGCCGTTCACGTTCGCCGTCGGGCCGGCGGGCGAGTACCTCGCGTCGCTCCCGCCCGACCGGCAGGCGGAGCTTCGCGAGGCCTGCCGCGCGGCGCTTCCCGGCGATGGGCCGTTCACGCTGACCGCCCGCGCGTGGTACGCGCGCGGCACCGCTCCGGGCCCGGCGGGCTAGCGGCTCTCTCCGCGCCCGGCGACCGTCCTCAGGCCCGGCCGGCCCGCCGCCGGCGGCGCGCGAGGATCAGCGCCCCGGCGCCGACCACCGCCGCGGCGACGACCAGCACCTCGAGCGCTGTGAAGGCGTGGTGCACCGTGTCGTAGCTGCTGCCGAGCGTCCACCCCAGGGCGGCGAACCCGAAGCACCAGATCGCCGATCCCGCGAGCGTGAGGACGACGTACGAGCCGAACGGGCTCTCCAGCACGCCCGCCGGAATCGAGATGAACGAGCGCACGACCGGCGTCAGCCGCCCGAGGAACACCGCCGCGCGGCCGTGGCGGTCGAACCACCGCTCGGCGCGGTCGAGCGTGGCGGCGTCGAGGTGCAGCCAGCGCCCGTGGCGCTCGACCAGCGCCCGGCCACCCCACCGCCCGAGCGCCCATCCCGCCACCGCACCGGTGAGGTACCCGAGCGTGCCGGCGAGCGACAGGACGACGTAGCTCTCGACGCCGGTCGGCAGCGTGTGCCCGAGCAGGACTGGCTGCTGCTCCGCCAGCGCGCCGCCCGCGACCGCGCCGGCGACGAGCATCGTCAGCTCGCCGCCCGCGGGCAGGACGGCGTCGATCGCCATGATCGCGAAGATCGCGTAGGCGCCGTGGCGCGCGACGGAGTCGGTGAGCGTCTGCGTGATCGACGCGACGATGAGCGAGTGCATCGGACGGTCACGAGGATGACCCCGGGCCCTGAACGCTTCCTGAACGGCCCGGCTTGCGCGACCCGATCTCGGCGCCCGGCGTCGACAGGACGAGGCGCACGCCGTAGTACGGCTCCGCGCGGGAACCGGCCGTTCCGCCGCCGCAGGGTGGAGCGGTCGCGGCCCAGCCGGGCCGCTCCGACGCGGATCAGCCCGCCGCCCGTTCAGGTTGGGGGACCTACCATCTGCGGGGAATGGGGCCAACTTCCGTGGGCGTGTGCGAGGACGACGACGAGCTGCGGGGCGTGCTCCGCAGCGCCCTCGAGCGCGACGGGGTGACGGTCCGCGCCACGGCCTCGGGCACCGAGGCGGTACGCGCGTTCGGGGCCGAGCCGCCGGACGTCCTGGTCCTCGACGTCGGCCTCCCGGACGCCGACGGGCGCGACGTCTGCCAGGCTCTGCGCGCCCGCGGCGTGACGAGTCCCGTGCTGTTCCTCACCGCGCGCGACGCGCTGCCCGACCGCATCAGCGGCTTCCACGCCGGCGGCGACGACTACCTGACGAAGCCGTTCGCCCTGGCCGAGCTCCTCGTGCGGGTGCAGGCGCTCCTCCGTCGTGCCGGCGCGAACGGCGCCGACTCCGGCGCGGAGGGCGCCGCGGGCGTCGCGCTCGACCCCGTCCGCCACGCCGTCGCCGCGGGCGACCGCCGGGCGCGGCTCACCCCGACCGAGTTCCGCCTCCTCGCCGCGCTCGCCGGCCGGCGCGGGGCGGTCCTGCGCCGGTCCGAACTCGTCGCGGCGGCTTGGCCTCAGGGCGCGATCGTGCACGACAACACGCTCGACGCCTACGTCGCGCGCATTCGCCGGAAGCTGCGCGACATCGACGCGCCAGAGGCGGTCGAGACGCTCCGCGGGGTCGGGTACGTCCTGCGGTGACGGTCCGCCGGCGCCTGCTGCTCGTCTCCCTGCTGACGCTGGCCCTCGGCCTCGGGGCACTGCTCGTGGTGGGCAACGTGCTGCTGCGTGCGGGCGTGCAGGCGCAGGCCGGGGGCGTCCTTCGCGCCCGGGCCGACGCGCAGCTCGCCGAGCTGACCGTGACGCCGACCGGGATCCGCGTGCGCGAGAACAGCGGCGACGAGGTGCTCGACCGCAGCACGTGGGTCCTCGCCGGCAACCGCGTCGTCGAGCGGCCCACCGGCGTGTCCGCGCGCCTCGACCGCACCGCCGAGGCGATGGGGCGCCGGCGCCGCCGCATCGAGCGCGACGCCCCCGGCGACATGCGCCTGCGCGCCGCGCCGGTCACCGACCCCCGCTCCGGCCGGACGGCCGGGGCGATCGTCGTCGGGTACGCCATGGCGCCGCTCGAGCGCATCCAGCACGAGGTGCTCGTCGGCTCGTTCTTCCTCGCCGGGCTGGTCCTCCTCGCCGGCGCCCTCGCCACGCGGCGCGCGCTCAACGGTGCCCTGCGCCCGGTCGCGCAGATGACGACCCGCGCCGAGGACTGGGGCGCTCACGACCTCGACCGGCGGTTCGATCTCGGGCCGGCGCGCGACGAGCTGACGGGCCTCGCCGCCACGCTCGACGGCCTGTTGGCCCGGATCGCGGCGTCGCGCCGCCACGAGCAGCGCTTCGCGAGCGAGGTCGCCCACGAGCTGCGCACGCCGATCGCCGCGCTCCGGGGCCGGGCCGAGCTCGCCCTCGCCGCGACGGGAGACGAGGCCGCGCACGAGCGCGAGGTGGCGTTGCGCGCGGTGGTCGACGACGCGATCCGCGTGGACCGGGCCATCGACGCGCTGATGGCCGTCGCCCGGCGCGAGCTCGATCCCTCGGCCGGATCGGTCGACCTCACCGCGCTCGTCGCCGACATCGACGGCGTCGAGGTCCGGGTCGACGGCACGCTGCCGGCGGCCGAGGGCGAGCCCGAGGTGGTGCGCCGCGCGCTCGCGCCGCTCATCGAGAACGCGCGCCGGTACGCCCGCGAGCAGGTGGTGCTGGAGCTCTCGTCGGGGGCGGGGCGCGTCCGCATCGCCGTGCGCGACGACGGCCCGGGGCTCGAGGCGGCGCTTGCGGAGCGCGCGTTCGACCCCGGAACGCGCGGCCCCGGCGACTCCGGCAACGGGGCCGGGCTCGGGCTGCCGCTCGCCCGCCGACTGGCCCGGTCGTGCGGCGGCGACGTCACCCGGGGGCCGGGCCCCGGCGGCTGCTTCGTGCTCGAGCTTCCCGCCGTGGGCCGCGAAGCAATCATGTAACCGTCAGGTCGACGCCGCACCCTCTCGAGCCATGAGCTCCACGACGCAGGCTCGGCCGGCCGCCCGGATCGGGCGCACGATGCTGAACAAGGTCCCGGAGGTCACCCTCTACTTCTGGGTCATCAAGATCATGTGCACGACGGTCGGCGAGACAGCGGCCGACTACCTCAACGTCAACCTCGGTTTCGGGCTGACGAAGACGACGCTCGTATCGGGCGTCCTCCTCGCCGTGCTCCTCGCGGCGCAGTTCCGCCT
>Ga0136846_1236384_pt1 | contig 11772 bp, 11 predicted proteins | sample HopSoiMetagenom2_FD_96841 | JGI IMG/M metagenome (GOLD analysis project Ga0136846, IMG submission 96841) | Grasslands soil microbial communities from Hopland, California, USA - 2 Assembly 2016 (version 4) | ecosystem: Environmental > Terrestrial > Soil > Grasslands | place: USA: Hopland... | reverse complement strand
ATGAAATAATCTCGTACGGCTTTTTTATTTGGCAGTGACGAGAGCCAAAGGCTCTCAGGAGCAGACAAATGAAAAAGCCTCACAGACGCGAAGCGGATGAATGGTAGCTATCTGTTCCATTTCGCGGGTTATTTTGTCCTCCATAGAGTTCACTGCTCGTATGCAAACTGGACTTATTTTTACCTGATTAACCACTGACTATTTACGTACATCTCCAATTCAAAATATTCATTGACCAGAACAAGAAAAAAATCTCCATGAAAAAAATATTTCTATCTCTAATAACATTTTTCATTCTAGTCCTGTTTTTGAATTCCTGTAGTCAAAAGGATCAGAATCCCGTTTTGACTGTTGAAGGTGGGAAAATTCAGGGAGTGGAAATACCCAATAAAGGAATTATCGCTTATAAAGGAATTCCTTTTGCTGCACCCCCTGTTGGAAACCTTCGCTGGAAAAGTCCTCAACCGGTTGTGCCCTGGGACGGGGTAAAACTTGCAGATAAATATGGCGCAGCTGCCATGCAGGTGACCTGGGATCCTAATAGCTTTTATGGCAAAGAATGGCGTGCCAGTGGTTCTGTTCCTTTTAATGAGGATTGTCTTTACCTGAATGTCTGGACTCCGGCAGCCGGACAAAAAGATAAAAAACTTCCTGTGGCAATGTGGATTCATGGAGGCGGATTCCGGGAAGGTTTTGCCTTTGAACCTGAAATGGATGGTGGAGAAGATTGGGCATCCCGCGGAGTTATTTTAATCCAGGTTACCTATCGCCTCGGAGTAATGGGCTTTTTCTCACACCCTCTTTTATCGGAAGAAAGTCCTGATAAAGTATCAGGAAATTATGGTTTGATGGACCAGGCAGCTGCACTGAAATGGATTAAAAATAATATTGAACAGTTTGGTGGTGATCCCAATAACATTACCATATTCGGGCAAAGTGCTGGAGCCGGAAGTGTACAATCTCTTTGCGCATCGCCAATTTCTAAAAACATGGTAACAAAGGCTATCAGTATGAGTGGTGGTGGCCTGGGAAATTTCAGACCAGCAGTCAGGCTTGACACTGCCCAACTGAATAATAAAAAAATGATGGATTTTTATGGTAAAACAACATTGGATCAAATGCGTGCCATTTCCTTTGACGAATTCACAAAAATGGCAAAGGAATACGGTGACACTACCAAAACACGGGTTGGCTGGGGACCTGTAATCGACAATTATTTTTTAAAAGGTACATTCACTGATGTAGCTAATGCAAAAGAAATTGCAGATGTGCCATATATGATCGGATATACTTCCAATGATCTTTCTGATATGACCAAACCTGTCAGTGATTTCAGTGCACTACGTGCAACACAAACCAGCAAACCCGTTTATGCCTACCTGTTCCAGCGTCAATTACCTGGTGATTCCAGCGGAGCCTTCCATTCTTCAGATCTCTGGTATGTATTTCATTCATTACGGCATAGCTGGAGACCCTTTACAAAAGGAGATGAAGATCTGAGCATTAAAATGCTTGACTATTACACCAATTTCGCCAAGACGGGTGATCCCAACGGCAAGGACGGAGGAATCTGGCATCCTTATACAACTGCCAGCCCGGAATTTTTAATACTGGACGCCGATAAGGACAAAGCCGTATTAACTATGTCTGCCACTCCACAATATAAAGGCAGTCTTATGAAACGTTAGCGTCTGCATCCATATCGAATTATCAGAAAGCCCGGAATTATCCGGGCTTTCTGATATCTATTATTAATATTATAATATTCCTACCTTCCTGTATTGACGAAAGGAGAATCAATAAAGAACGTCTAATCATCAAATCAGCAGGAATGAAAAAAACGATGTCTGTGCTACCAGCTCTCTTCCTGATAGCTGCCGCATTTACTCTTCCAAAATCAATTAATAATTTAAATGAGCCTCCTCAGGTTATCAACGCAGAATCAAAAAGCCGTATCGATAAAATGATGAGAACCTATATTGATTCCGGCAAAACAATGGGACTCTCTGCGCTAATACTTGAAAAAGGGAAAGAGGTTTACTTTAATGCTGCTGGATATGCAGATAAGGAAGCTAATATTCCGATGAACCGTAATACCATTGTTCGCATTTTCTCCATGACCAAACCAATAGTAGGTGTTGCACTGATGAGCTTATACGAAAAAGGAAAATTCAAACTGGATGACCCACTATCCAAATACGCGCCGGAATTTTCTGATATGAAGGTGTTTATTGGAACAGATGCAAATGGCAATGCCATACTTGAACCTGCAAAACGTCCCATAACTATCCGTGATATCACCCGCCACACCGCAGGCTTTGCAGGAGCTGGTAATTCGCCACTGGGAGCTATGGTGAGAAAAGCAGACATATTCAATCGCAACAATACACTTGCGGAAATGGCTAAAAGATTGGCAAGCTTGCCACTCGCCTTTCATCCAGGTGATCAATGGGCCTATGGCCCTTCAGTTGATGTACAGGCTTATCTGGTGGAAAAGCTTTCAGGCAAACCATTTGACCAATATCTACAGGAAGTAATTTTCAATCCACTAAAAATGGAGCATACAGGTTATTATGTTCCTGAAAGCGAAAGAAAAAATTTTGCTGCTGTGTATAACCGTGATCGGGCGACAGGCATACTAACACGTCAGCCAGACTCATCAGCCAGCCTGTTGAACACAAAACACTGGACATTAAAACAGGGTGGCCTCGGCCTTACCTCCACCATAGATGATTATATGAAATTTGCTCAAATGTTGTTGCATCAGGGCCAACTAAATGGTGTTCGCATATTAAAACCTGAAACGGTAAAGCTTATGACTACAAATCATCTTTCTGATACCATTTCAAAACGAATGTGGTTGCCGGACAGAGGACAGGTAGGTTTTGGTATTGATTTCGCTGTACGACTTGCTCCACCCAAAACAGAAGCAGAGAACAATGGCATTGTTGGGGAGTTTTTCTGGGATGGAGCATTGAGCACACTTTTCTGGGTGGATCCCCAAAATGAACTGACTGCAGTCCTATTTACCCAATTGAACCCTTATGATCAGGTAAAGCTGCATAATAGCTTTCGTGATGCCGTTTATGGCGAGTATCATCCAACCGGACATTAACAGCCTTTAATAATTATTATCGGTACTTTAGTAAACCTTTTTATTCATTCAATAATAGAAAATAATGCCAGGCAAGTCCTCAATTACAACCCTTTTGCTTGCAGCAATTTTGCAGGTAACAGGTATTTACAACATTACTTATGCCCAGGATAATAAATTGACCAATAAAGAAAAAAAAGATGGTTGGGAATTATTGTTTGATGGAAAATCCATGAGTAAATGGAAGACTCCCGGATCAGACAGTTTTCCTTCAAAAGCATGGAATATCAGTGATGGGACTCTTTATCTTGAAAATCTTGCTGGCCATCCAACAGGTGGGGATATAATATCCAGAGAACAATTCAATGATTTTGAATTGACCTGGGACTTCAAATTAACCGAAGGCGCCAACAGTGGTGTAAAATACGATGTGCATGTTTACAATCCTCCGGTCCAGGGTCTGGGCACTGTCCTGGGACCGGAATATCAACTTTTAGACGATGAAAAACATCCTGATGCCAAATTGGGGAGAAATGGAAACCGCAAATTAGGCTCCCTGTATGATATTTTGCCCTCCGCAACCGGCAAGGCAGTTCGTCCCATTGGAGAATGGAATACTGCCAGGGTTATAGCCAAAGGAAATCATGTGGAGCATTGGTTAAATGGAGAAAAAGTTCTGGAATACGAAAAGGGAGATAATGTTTATAATGAAGCATTTGCACATAGCAAGTTCACGGGGGTAAAGGATTATGGCAAAAGAGAGAATGGCCACATTCTTATTCAGGACCACGGCAATAAAGTGTTTTTTAAGAATATTAAGATCAGAAAATTATAGCTGACTTATTAAGCCCTGTTTGCTATCTTTTTAATTGCTCATGCCCTCATCATTCGTTCCAGAGGCTGGAGCTATTGGAGGTTTTTTATCCATTTAAACAGGGGTTCCATCCAGTCGCTCATTCTAAATACGAATCCGTGGCCGCCTTTGGGATAAATGTGCATTTCGGCAGGTACTCTATGATGCCGTAAGCTTTCATAATAAGCTATGCTATTGTCAATATCAACTGTCTTGTCATCTCCTGCATGTGTAATGTATGCAGGTGGAGAATCCTGATCTACCTTTAATTCATTGGAATATTCATTTATCAGTTCTTTTGAAGGCTCCTTTCCTAATAAATGATTCCTGGAGTCAATATGGGTTAAACTGTCCTGCATGGATATTACAGGATATATTAGTATCTGGAAATCCGGCCTTAAACTGGTATTATTATTATTTTCAATCAATGATTTTTTAAAATGAGTTGCTTCCGTTGAAGCAATATGACCACCAGCAGAAAATCCCATTATGCCAATCCTGTCACGATTAATTCCCCACCTTGAAGCATTTTCCCTTACTACTTTTATTGCCTGTTGGGCATCCTGAAGCGTTCCAATTTTCCTGTCAGTAACAAAGGAATCATTAGGAAGCCTGTATTTAAGAATAAATGCTGCGATCCCGTTTTTAGCCAATTGTTTTGCTGTATTTATTCCTTCTCCCTGGTATACAATTACCGTATAAGATCCGCCAGGAATTACAACAATGGCTGTACCAGTGGCTTTTTCTTTTTCTGGCAGGTAGATTTCCAGTGTGGGAGTTATTGATCGGCGGATGAGACCCTGCGAAAGATTTAATCCTGTATCAACAATACCCGTTTGTTTTGAATTAGGAATGGCTCCGGGGTAAAGGTTAATTATCTCCTGCGCATGAATTGCAACGGAAAAAAGGCAAGTCTGCAGGAAGAAAAATATAAATCTTTTCATTTGAAATGACAATTGGTAAGTTGTTTTGATTAAAGATCTTTTATCCTGCCCACCCTACCTGGTATTAACAGGCAAATTAGGGCATCAAATCTTCAATTACTTCAATTTCTCAGAATTTTATTATAAATAATCTCTCCCAAACTCCTCCTCTACAAACTTGCTTAATTCTCCGTACAGCCACTTCACTCCTTTCCAGTCATGAGTAACTGTCTCTTTCAATAATGACCAGAGAATAATTCGCTGGTCTTCTACCTCAGCATGCTTTATGAATGATTTAACCTTACGGATTAACGAATCCAGTTCCCTTTCTTCCAATTTCATAACTAACATTGACAGGTTGAGCAACGGCCAGTACAATCATTAATATTGAATAATGATCGCAAAAACGAAGGTATACACAGGGAAATTCAATAACAAAGTGAAAACCTCACCAAAAATGTTTTTTTAAGGAAAATATCGTCCAGATCCCTGGAAGGATCTTAATTTTTGACCCGGCTTTGATTCACTATCCAGGATAACAGCTTCCAGTCGATACTTTTTTCCTAAATGAATCATCGGATCATATCGTAAATGAAGAAACTCTCCCAGTAATAATAAACCTGCAGCAATACCTAATCCGGGCAAATTCTTTTTTGCGAATGGAGGATCCTTATCTATCAGATGATTGGTAACATTTAATGTTAAATAACCTGCTCCTAATGCCTGGAACAAAAAACCATTTTTAACCCACATAAATTTCGTGTGGCCCGGGATCACTATTACACGATCATCTTTATAATAGATCATCTGCTTTTTGGCAGGCATAACTTCTATTTCCCGGATTGAAAATCTAAATCCACTAATATGAAGGGTATCATATCCCATCATGGAATAACGGAGTATTTCCTGTGTTAAATAAAATGAGTCTGGAGTTATTCGGGTGATGACGCCTCTCAACCAATCGCTGTTCGTGGGTTTGATAGTAATCCGCGATCCAATCCAGAAATGCTGCAGGGGCTTATCCTTTTTTTTCAATACCAGGAAATTGCCCTGCGCCCTGACTGCAAAAGTGCAGAACAATAGCAATATCAACGCATTGGTTTTGATCATTCGGCGCCAAAGTATCAAGAACAGGGTTAAAATAGTGTTAAGGGACTAACTGCGGAGAAAATAAAGTTGTGGAACTGGTAGCCTGGACAGATGAATAAATTGCCCGCAAAATAAGTTTAACAGGTTCAATAAGTTTAAAAGGTTAAAGAAGTGCCTTATTTGTTATGCACGTCTTTAACCTTTTAAACTTATTAAGCTTTTGGATCCTATTAAACCTTTACTAATTGCACGTTGCCGATAAGCTTCACATTTTCACCCAATGCAAGGCCACCTGTTTCCGTCAATGAATTAAACGAAAGTCCAAATTCCTTGCGATTGATCACTCCACTTACTTCAAATCCGATCTTGGTATTACCATAATGATCTTTTTCAGAACCTCCATATTCAGCTGTTAATTCCACTTCTTTGGTTACTCCTTTCAACGTTAGCTTACCAGTGAGTCTATAAATACCGGCGGTTTCAGTTTTGTCGAAAGCAGTTGATTGAAATTGAATGGTAGGATAAGTTTCCGCTTCAAAAAAATCACTGGTCTTTAAATGGGTATCTCTTGCTTCCTGACCGGTTGATATACTTTTCACATCGATCTGCAGGTTAATAGTTGCCCCATCAAATTCCTTTTCATTTGCTACCATTTCTCCCTGGAACTTCTGGAAGGAACCAGTTACAGTTGAAATAACCAGGTGTTTTATTTTGAAAAGTATCTCAGAATGTAATGGATCGATCTGCCAGCGCGTTCCAACGGCCTGATCCAGGGTGCTTTTTGATAATGTTGTTTCCATTTTGTTTTGTTTGTTTGAGAACACAAAGCTATGTATCTTTGACTTACAAAAAGTAAGTGCTTACCTAAAGGTAAGCTAGTATTAACTTGGTAATCAGCTTTATATGTTCACACCTGCTCACCATAATGTCAACTCAAAAGAGTGTCAAAGCGCTCTTTCCGCAGTTCAGGATGCACTGTATGTGCTGAATGGAAAATGGAAATTGCCGATAATTATCGCCCTTAGTGAAGGCAAATCAAGATTCAATGATATTCAAAAGAATGTACAGGGAATTGCTCCTAAAGTTCTTTCAACTGAATTGAAAACTTTGGAGTTGAATGGTTTTGTTACACGTGAAGTGTATAATGAATTTCCGGTCCTGATTGAATATAAACTCACGGAATACAGCAACTCCCTGGAACCTGTGATTTCTGCACTTCGCGACTGGGGTTTACAACACAGGGACAGGATCAAAAGCGAATACCGGAATAAGAAAAAGGTTGTTGCAGGACCTAATCCTTTATAATATTTGGTCGGCCAATTTACGGTGACCCTCCATTAATGATTTGTCAGCATCCCTGTATTCCGGCGTCTTACCTGTTATTATTTCGAGTGCCTGTTTGTACAACGCCCCCATTTTGGTGCTACATACCAATAAAATATTTTTTCTGTTTTTCATGATATCACTCAATTCATATCCTATCACCAGGCCACTGAGATAATGATAATTTTCTGCTGGTTTTGAATTAGCCAATAATTGCCCCGTACGTACATGAAAAATGGAATTGAGCAGATTTCCTTCCCTTCCTTCCTTTACTCCATTACTGAAAGCACTGGAACCTGCCTCTACTTCACCAAGACTAACCGATCTGGAGAGTAAACTTTTTGTTGCCAACAGATCAAACACCTCCCCGGTCATATAGGTTCGAAAATCAATCAGACTCCCCTTATTGATAATTGCATGTTTGGAATGTGTTCCCGGAAAGATGACAAGCCATTCTTCTTTATTATGCAGATCACAACCCAGCAACATAGTCTCTTCCCCCCGCATCACATCATTGGCAGATCTTAACCCTGATACAAGAATCATTTCATGAGGGAAAGTATCAGTGGCTGGGATTTTATTTATGGGGAGGCTGCCTCCACTTAAAGAATAGGGAATGCTGCCATAGGACAACTCAAGCATTCCGATGGAGGAGGAAGCCATCCCTGAAATAATTATTGGCAGGCCCGCTGTGGCCGTTCTCAATGCTGCAATTGCAGATGATAATTGCTGTTGATAAAAAGGAACTCTTTCAGCAGAAGGTTTGCCGGAATTTACCCATTCATTGTTTATTGCTGCAATCCCTTTCCCATCTGTAGTTTCAGCCAACACTTCCCCGTCTCCCATTCTTACCAATCTTAACCGGAAAGAACTGGTTCCCCAATCACAACTTAAAAATGCATTGCTCATATAAGTACCATCTTTATTTTCTTACCATCCTCTAAATTGTTATCCTGATGCCAGTAATTTTTTATTTACTGATTGCTTTGCGGGCGTTTTCCTCTATTGTTTTATAATCTTTTTGACTCATTAATTCTTTGGTGGCAATCCAGCTTCCTCCAACAGCTATCACGTTTTTTAGACTGATATATTCCTTCATGTTGTTGATATTCACCCCTCCCATCGGGATAAACTGAACTTTCAACTGCTCATAAGGTCCTTGCATAGCCTTAAGGAAAGCAAGTCCTCCCAATTGTTCAGCAGGAAATAATTTAAGGATTGAGTATCCCTGCGAGCAGGCGATTTCAATTTCAGAGGGAGTCATTACTCCCGGAACAAAGGGCATTTGACATCTTGCCGCTTCGTTGCAAACCTGCTGGCTGAAGCCAGGGCTTAAGCCAAATTGTGCACCTGCATTGTTTGCTTCTTTTACCTGGGCAGGAGAAAGTAAGGTGCCTGCCCCAATATTGATCTCCGGAAATTTCATTCTGATCTGTTCAATGGCGTTGGAAGCTATATCGGTACGGAATGGTATCTCCATTGTCAATAATCCTGCTTTCGCTAATGCCTCCGCCACAGGTAATATTTGATCTTCTTTTTCAAAAGTAACTGCAGGCAGGATCTTTTGAGACAGTATGGCTGCCAGGAAATCTTTATTCATTAGAAGTGATTTTGCTTCCCGATTCTGTTTAATATTGGAAGGATGCAACTAAGTTAGCATGAAGTAGTTTAATATTATCTGCGCTTTTGTGAAGGTTCCTTTATTTCTATCCACACGGGAGCATGATCACTTGTTTTCTCCCATCCCCGGACATACTTATCAACTCCCCCTCCCTGTAAGCGTTTTTTTAATTGTGGGCTGAGTAAAAAATGGTCTATTCGAATCCCTGCATCACGTGCAAATGCATTGCGGAAATAATCCCAGAACGTAAATATCTTTTCTTTTGGGTAAAGTTTGCGAATAGCATCTGTCCATCCCTGGGCTACAAGGTTTTTATAGGCAGCACGGGTTTCCGGAAAGAAAAGAGCATCTTTTACCCAGCTTTCCGGTTTATGGCAATCCATCTCGGTAGGAATCGCATTAAAATCACCAACAAGTATTACAGGAACTTCAAGAGCCAATAGCTTTCTGGCGTGAGCGGTTAAACGCTTAAACCATTTCAGTTTGTAATCGAATTTGGGGCCGGGTGCCGGATTTCCATTGGGCAGATAAAGGCAGCCTATAATGACACCATTCACTTCTGCTTCTAAATAACGACTATGTAAATCTTCCGGATCTCCAGGCAATGCACGTCGTACTTCATGGATCTCTCCCACTCTGGAAAGAATAGCTACGCCATTCCAGCTTTTTTGTCCATGCCAGAGTGCGAGATATCCTGCATTCTTTATGGCATTGAAAGGAAATTTTTCATACGGGGATTTTAATTCCTGCAAACAGACAATATCCGGCTTCGTCTCCTCCAGCCAGCGCAGTAAAACAGGCAATCGCCCATTTACACCATTCACATTATAAGTAGCGATCTTCATTACAAAAAAATGTTTAATAGTTAAAGAAGCCTAATAGGTTTAAAATGTTTCCCGGTCGTGAATTACTTTTTTAACTTCTTAAACCCCTTAAACTTATTGAACTACATTAAATATCGTGCCGCAGACTTGCTATCCAAGCGCACCGCTGATTCGGTTAAATATTCCTTCGGGTTTCCATTTTCTTTTTTCACCCCTTATCATTCTTCTGGATGTCCGGACGTATTCAAAAGGATGACTTCTCAAAAACTCAATCGCCGCTTTATTATCAACTGGCACAGATGCCATCTGCTTTGTTTTCAGGCGTAGTTTCATCAATTCAATTCCCGCTGTATCATTGTCAGCTATGATCACCCCATCATATAATGCGGGGATATAAAAACCCTGTACATTATTATTTTCGACATACAAAAAACTGGTACTGATATAAAGCTCAAGGGTAGCAGCCCGGCCTTCCCCGGATATCCTCCGGTCAAGCTCCAAAATATCCTTCCTTAATTGTTCATGAAAAGGAACTATGAAGGGAGAAATAGCCTGTTCCCTGTTGTAGTTCTCACAATTAAAATGCATGTATTCAGTCTGCACCTGAAATCCATTCTTCAGGTACACCGGGTAACCCAGATCTGTAGCATCGAGCTGAATAGTTTTGTAATGCTTTTCATCAAGATTATCAATGAGGGCTTTTGTAATGGCTTTACCTGCACCCCTGTTTCTGTAAGCAGGATCTACAATGATCATTGCAAGCCACGCAGTATCAGTATGCCGAATGGCAGTACCTACTCCTGCAATTTTATCATCGATGACAACTTTTAAAGGATCGCAAATAGGAGATTGTGTATGGTATTGAAAGTTAGCGCGGATATCTCCCCATCCGGGCGGCTGTAATGCTTCTAAATTTGGAATATCTTCATATTGTAAGGGCTTAACTGTCATTTCACAAAATCGTCCTGTTCCATAAGGACGATTCTTCAAAAATATAATTTCATTTCCACTCTGCGATTATTTGCCCTGCCGCCAGAATTGCCATTATCATCCACAGGCCGGGTTTGCCCAAAACCTTCTGCTTTGAGCCTTGCAGCATCAATGCCCTCTTTAATAAGATAGTTCATCACTGCATTTGCACGGTTCTGACTAAGTACCTGATTGGATTCAGGAGTTCCCTGGTTGTCTGTATGCCCTTCAATTATCAAGTTGAGTGATGGGTCTGACTGCAAAATTCTAATTACAGTTGCCAGTGCAGAATACGACTCCGGCAATATGGTAAATTCATTAGTTGAGAAGAAAATATTGCGGGCGGCCTTCTTCATTTCATCTGTAAGTTCTTTTTTTACAACAGGACATCCCCTGTTTTCTCTCGATCCAGCTTTCGTTATACAATTATCTTCTTCGTCATTGACACCGTCCTTATCGGTGTCCGGGGGCGGACAACCCTTATACTTAAGCATTCCGGGTTGTTCAGGGCAGGCATCTTCTGGATCCAAAATCCCATCACCATCCCGGTCTCCGGGACTGGCAACGAAAGGAGGTAAGCGGTTTACTTCAACCGATTTTCTTATCTTCTTTTTGGCGATCAAGCCTCCTATTCCGATACTGTAATAATTATGCCCATTGAACTTTTCTGAAAAGGGCCACCGATACTGAGCATTTGTCAACAGAAAAATATTATGATAACTAAATTGAATTCCCAGACCAGCTGGAATGAACCCGGTAAAATTGCTTTTATAGTTCAGGGCACCAATACCCGTAGATAGAAAAGGCTGGATCCAGCTCTCTTTTGAAAACAGCCGGCCACGAATAAGACCGGCTGTTTCAAGTAATAATTCTTTATCTGCAGTATTAGTTGTATGCTGGCTTATCCTGGAAGTATAGGAACCATTAAATTCTACTGACCAGTCCAGGAAATGATTCACCGTTCCAATATATCCTATACCAATGCCAGGATCCATTTTCCTGCTCGTAATATTTGCTTCATTGAAATCTCTTAACAGGAAATGAGCTTCCAGCACGGAAGGATGTCGGTATAAATT
>Ga0136846_1243257_pt1 | contig 11773 bp, 12 predicted proteins | sample HopSoiMetagenom2_FD_96841 | JGI IMG/M metagenome (GOLD analysis project Ga0136846, IMG submission 96841) | Grasslands soil microbial communities from Hopland, California, USA - 2 Assembly 2016 (version 4) | ecosystem: Environmental > Terrestrial > Soil > Grasslands | place: USA: Hopland... | reverse complement strand
TCAAAAAATGGTCCGCTGTGGTGAAGGCCGCCAATGTACCTTCGGAGTAATCGCAAGCGAGCCGTCCTGGAGAAAATACTGACCTACGGCCGGCGGATCAATGATGACTGACAAAGAAGCCTTCAGTGGAGTTCGCGTCCTGGATTTCAGTCAGGGTATTGCAGGGCCTCATTGCGCGATGCTGCTGGCGCAGTATGGCGCCGACGTCATCAAGGTGGAACCGATTACAGGAGATTGGGGTCGTACCCTCGGCCGTTCTTATGGCCAAAACACCGCGCATTCGATCGCATTCAACCGGGGAAAGCGGTCGATTGCGCTGGACCTGACAAAACCGCGCGGACTTGACGTCGCGCACCTCCTGATGAGGCAAAGCGACGTGGTCATCGAGGCATTTCGGCCCGGCGTGATGGAAAAATACGGACTTGGTTACGAGGATGCCAGGGGCGACGACCCTGAGATTATCTACTTGTCCATCAATGGGTTCGGCAGCCAAGGCCCTGATCGCATGCTGCCGGTCACCGATGCCGTGATCCAGGCCTTCTCGGGCCTGATGACCGTCGCCAGATCCAGCGACGGTGTCCCCAACCGTCTCACTATGATTCCGGTTGACGTCGTTACCGGTCTCTATGCGTTTCAGGCGGTTGCCACGGCGCTTCTGCGAAAGTCTCGGTTCGGCACGGGTGGCTACATCGAGACCAGCTTAATGCAGTCGGCTGCGGCATTCCAGGCGGCTAAAATCATGGAGTATCATCTTGAGGGTGGCGAGCCTCAACCGCTGTATTCTCCAGTCGCTACTCTGCGTACCAGCGATGGCTATCTCAACGTCACGGCGATGCGTGAGCAGCACTTTGTAGCCTTATGTGACGTCATAGGACGACCAGAGCTAGCAACTGATCCGGCCTATCAGGGTCGCGAGCTGCGGATTCGAAATGAGGCAAGCTTGCTCGCCAGCCTTCGAACGGAGTTTGCGAAGGAAACGACCGCTTACTGGGCCGACAAGCTGACGGCGGCTGGTGTCATGAATGCGCCAGTACAGACCTATGCTGATTTTCTTGACCATCGGCAAACCAAGGCCGTGAAAGCGGTCGACTATATCGAGCATCCCGGCGTCGGCACAATCGCTATCGCGCAAATACCGGGTGCGCCGTCCGTTACGGGTCAGGATATTAGCCGCACCAGGGCGCCGCTGATTGGCGAACACACCTCGGAGATACTTGCCGATCTAGGTTTCAGCAAAGATGATGTTGAGGCGATGGTAGCCGATGAATCGGTAGCTTTGCCGCCGCAGTAGACCCTTGACGACGACACCTCTCGATAGAAAGGAGCCGATTCCGCATGCTTCAGGCGGCATCACGCCGCCCAGGTTCGGCCTCGCGGACGGCTTCCGTCGGCAACCAAAGGATCCGGTCACCGAATATTACAGGGTTGCACGATACGATGCCCAAGCAACTTCCCCTTTTTGAAATCCGTCTGAGGAAACGCGGGCGCGCGTGCCGGTGGTACCTCTGCACGATCGTTGGCCACGCCGTCATATGGGGCTCTGAACGCAGCCGGGCCGCCGCCAATTACCGAGCTCGTCGCGCGCTGTTTCAGATGCTGCTGGTTTCCGCGTACCGACCGCACTGGTCCGGCTATCCCAGCGGAAGCACTTCGCGCCGCACCCCATTCATCAGCTGAATGAGAGAGTGTGGATCTTTCAACTGGTAAGGCAAGGAGGGCGCTTGTCCCGACTCGATCTGGCCTTCGGCGGCGCAAATCCTCACAGGCCGTCTCGGAACATGTTCACAGTGGCCTCGATAGGCGAGGGAAGGGGCTGAGCTCAGATTCAGCCCCCGATCATCCGGCTTTCCGCTCGGTTTCCGTCGATGCTTCCAACATCGGCTGTCCAAGCTCGAAATCTCCGGGATTGCTTTACCGGCAGCTGCCTGAAGATCGCCGACCATCCCCATAGTCGCCTCGATTACCGACAGGATCTGCGTTTCACGCTTGGCGTTCTTCTCGGGGTCCTCGCGCATATCCTCCAAAATCGCCTTGAGCCGCGCAGCGCCCCTCAACAGCTGCCGATCGAGATCCGCTTTCACGGTTATCGGGTACTCCTCAAAAAGCATGGTCCTTTCGTCGTCATGCTCAGCTGCGAGCCTGGAGGTCTCCATTTTCAGCGACGGAGTGGGTCGACATAACCGTCGTCGAGCCCACGGCATAGGTGAGGGCGTAGGCAGTGACCAACTGGCCGCGGCGGAGAGCGAAATCCCCCTGTCAGTGGCCATTGTCGGCAAAAGTGCCTGCATAACAAAAGCTCCCGTGCCGATCGCGAACGCCGCTAAGGCAAGCCAACGAGCCCAATGCCGCGGACCCCGGCATTCAATTGGTTCAAGAATCATTGAACAATGTCGGCAGATCGCTATTATTCTGGCCATGAGCCGCACACCTCTTCATCCCACCCGAGAGCAGATCGAGCTGCCGATCGTCTTGGACTGCCTAAGCGATCCGATCAGGCTCGCCATCGTCCATCAGCTCGCCCGGCAGGAACGTTTCAGCAGCGAATTGCGCTGCGGTGATTTCAGCGGCCTCAGCCGGAAGTCTAACCTCGCCTACCACTTCGCCAAGCTTCGCGAATGCGGGGTGATGCAGATGCGTGTGGCAGGGACCAATCGGTTCTTACGGCTGCGCCGCGAGGATTTGGCGGCCCGCTTTCCAGGCCTGCTCGATGCCGTGATTAACTCCGCCGACAAAGATGCCGACCGGCTGCAGCTGCTATGGCTCGATCCAGTCGACGCTGTTCGTGACAATGTATTGCTGGAAGCGGGCTCGGATATTCCATAATGTAAGTTATGCGAATCACAAAAGCTTATGTAAATCAGTAATTTACGTGTCTTTTGCGGAATTCATCCCTGCCCGGCAAACCGCTTCAACTTTATCGTATCGAGATCGCGCTCGCCCGGGCGGCTGGCTTTTCGTCGCTTGGTCAATACGCTCAGTGACCCGAAGGCTGGCGGAAGCGAGCTTCGAATCCAACCTCTATAACCGCTACAAGACCTGAGCCAAATTTCTCGTTACTGGCTCATCGAGTGGAGCAGCGAGAGTCGAGCACTGCTCGTTTAGCCAATCCTCATTTCCGCCGCCGGCGTCCGTTCGACTTCGGCAGCAACCTCGGTGATGATCTCGCGCAACCACATCAATCCGGGATCCATGTGAAACGACGCCGGCCACTGCAGCAGTTCCCGAAATGCGGGGAAGCGGACCGGGGCGCGCAGCAATTTTAGGGGAAACCTTTTCGCAAAGATCGCCGCGAGGCGATGATGCATCGTCGCGATGCGGTCCGTTCCGATCACCATCGCTGCCATCGCGGTGAAGTTTGGGGCAATGATTTCGATGCGGCGGCGGTGGCCCATCTGCACGAGCGCCCGCTCGTCGAAAGACAAGCCGCGAATCGGCCCGAGCTGAGCCGTAATATGTCCGACCTGAAGATAGCGGTTGAGCGAGATCGACCGGCCGAACTGGCGGCTTCCGTTCCAGGCCACGCAACAGAATTCGTCGCCAAACAGGTGCTGACTAGGATGGCCCTCGATGCGGCTCGTGCTGGGAATGACGACGAAGTCGACCTCTGCGCGCTGCAGCTGATCGTCGACTCGATCGCTGAATGGTAGAATTTCGAGGCAAACGCGCGGGGCCGCGCGGTAGACGCGTTTCATCACGGCATGCATCAATACGATGCTCGCATAATCGGAAACGACCAGACGAAAACGCCGCTCGGAACTCTCCGGGTCGAATTTTGGCGGAGAGATCAGGTTGGATCGAATGCGGAGCAAGATGTCCCGGGTCGGCTTTTCGAGTGATTGCGCCAATGGCGTTGGAAACAGCTTTCGCTGTGAGATTGTGAAAATCTCGTCGTTGAAATACTGACGCAGCCTTCCAACCGCGGCGCTCATCGCCGGCTGGCTGAGATGAAGGCGTCGACTGGCCGCGAGGACGCTGCGTTCTTCAAGGATCGCATCGAGAGCGATGAGGAGATTGAGGTCCAAGCCTTCGAAGCGCATTTTCTCACATCCATAGGGTAAATATCACAGATCAATATAATCGATTTTTCACATTTCGGGAACAGTGCGACAAGATTCAGCGGCCGAATAGCCGCCAATAAACGGTCAATCGCGCATGGGAGGAACACTGTGATCAAGCCATGGATATTCGAATTCATGCAGGCCCCCAATCCGAGCGATGGGACGGCGTTGCCCGGCGCTGTGACCGCAGTGTTCGACCACGGTTTTTCTTTTTGGCTTGAAGCCGAGCGGCTCGGCTTCGAAGGCATCTTTTTCAGCGAGCATCACTTCGCTCACTCGTTGAGCCCGTCCCCCAATCTGCTGATCGCAGCCCTCTCTCGCCACACGTCGAGACTGCGCCTGGGAACGATGGGAAACGTCGTGCCGCTCTACGAGCCTTGGCGCATCATCGAAGAGCTGACGATGCTCGACCATCTAACGAATGGGCGCCTCGAGATCGGGTTTGCAGCCGGTGTACCGCAGGAACTCGCGCAGATCGGCCTGGGCATGGCGGAAGCCCGCGAGCGGTTCAACGAAGCTCTCGACATACTTGATGCGGCCCTGATGAATCCCGTCATTCATCACAGCGGCAAGTACTGGAAGTTCGAGAACCTTAACTTGATGCCGGGTATTTTCCTGCAGGCTGCGCCGCCGAAATGGACGACCGTCGTCAGCACCGCGTCCGCGCAGAAATCCGCCCAACGGCGGTCCAAGATCTGCACCGGCTTCGAGTCTGTCTCCCGCATATCGGAGATCTTCGACGCGTACCGGAGCGAGTGTACCGCGTTGGGACTGCCAACCGGTCCCGACCAGCTCGGCATCCGCCGCAACATCTCCATTTCGCGCGACGCCGCCGCGGCAACGGAAGAGGCGCATACGGCAAAGGCGGCGACCTTGAAGATCGTCGCTGGCGATCCGCGCGTCGCCCACCGCGCCTCGTCGACACTCGATGCGCCGAAGGCCGGAGCCGGATTTTCACTGCATGACGACGACTACATCGCGGGCACGCCGGCGCAAGTCGCCGAGCAGATCGTCGATCAGTGCCGCAAAGGCGGCGCGGGTCATTTTGTGGCGATACTGAGCCGGGGCAGTTCGACGCGTCGCCTCGAATCGCTCTCTCTGTTTGGCGAAGAGGTTCTTCCGCAGATGCGGCGCGCGCAGATCGGCTAAGCGCGGGCCCCGAGAGTCACAACGGCTGGAGCAGAGGATGGTTCAGGACAGACCTCTCATTCTCGGGATTGGCGGAACGCCGCGACGCGGGTCGTCATCCGAACGCGAGCTCGCGATCAGCCTCAAGGCGGCCGAGCAAAGGGGTGCGAGGGTCATCCTGCTCTCCGGCGCAGAATTGATGCTGCCGATGTACATGCCCGCCCAGCCGCAATCGGATCAGGCGTCTCACCTCCTGTCTGCGTTACGGGACTGCCATGGCCTGATCATCTCCTCGCCCGCCTACCACGGCTCGATCTCCGGATTGCTCAAGAACGCGCTCGACTACGCCGAAGAGCTAAGGACCGACGCGCGCGCCTATCTCGAGGGAATTCCAGTGGGCTGCATCGCATGCGCTGGTGGCTGGCAGGCGGTCGGGCAGACGCTGGCGGCGCTCCGAACGATCGTGCATGCGCTCCGGGGATGGCCTACCCCATATGGAGCGATGCTCAACACCTCCGCAGCGTTGTTCGATGCCGACGGAAACTGCACCGATCCGGCAACCGCGCGCCAGCTAGAGACGGTCGGCCACCAGGTGGTGGAGTTCGTGCGCATGCAACGCCTCGCAAGACAGCCAGCGCCTCTCATTGCGATCGACGCGCGGCAGGCCCGAAACGAGCAGGGAGTTTGACGTGACTTTCGAAACACTGAGGCTCGACATAGACGGCGTCGATACGGTGATAAAAGCTATCGGACAGGGGCCCGCCGTCGTTGCCCTCCATGGCGCAGCAACCATCGAGGGACATGAATGGGCACGCCACCTTGCCAACAGGTTTCGCGTCTATCTGCCGTTTCATCCAGGCTTCGGCGAAAGCGGGCCCGCCCCGCACATTTGCGGGATGCAGGATCTGATTGTCCACAACCTGCGGCTGGTCGCGGCGTTGTGGCTTGATCGGCCGCACCTTGTCGGACATTCTATGGGGGGCTGGATGGCCGCGGAGATGGCTGTCGTCGCCGGTGATCGTTTTGCTCGTCTGGTGCGCAAGGCGCCCGCAGGATTGAACCATCCCGATCATCGCGGCGCCGACCCCCGTAGCGTCGATCCGCAGGATTTGCCTCAGTACTTCGCACACCACGCCGAGATCGCGGCCCAATACTTTCCCGGAGGCGCGCTTGCGCCTCCGCTCGAACAGTTCGTAGCGGCAAGGGAAAGAGAAGGCAACGCGCTCGGTCAGATCATGAAAGCGCATGGCATGGGGCACCCAAATCTCCGTCGCTGGCTAAGCCGCATCCCCAATGAAACCCTCCTGCTTTGGGGCGACAAGGACAGGATCGCGCCGGCCAGCCAGGCGGAGGTCTGGGCGAAAGAAATTCCGAACGCACGCATCCATATCGTGCCAGGTGTCGGGCACTTTGCCATGCAAGAAGATTCGGATTGCGTCACAACAATCGGCGATTTCCTCGCGGGTTGAATTGCGCGAGCTCCCTCTTTGCGGCGGCCGAGTAAGAACCACCACGTTCCAACAATCAAATTCGGGGAGACGCATATGAGGGCCATCATGGTCGCGCTTGCTCTGGCTACGGCCATGTTATCGCCATCGCTGGCGCAGAATTCGCCCCCCTCTTCGTCCGCTCGCTGGCCGGCCCATCCGATTCGCCTCATCGTCAACTTCCCGGCGGGCGGAGCCGCCGATCTGCTTGCCCGCCTGATAAGCCAGTCGCTCAGCGAGGCCTTTGGCCAACCGGTGGTCGAAAACAAGGGTGGCGCCAACGGAAATCTCGGTGGCGAAATGGCAGCCCGCGCCAGGCCGGACGGCTACACCTGGTTGATGTCATCGGGCGAAATGGTCGCGATCAATCCGCGTTGGTATGCCAACCTGCCCTTCGACCCGACGAAAGACATAGTTCCCGTCGCTTCCGTTGCGCGCGTCCCCTTCTATCTCGTCGTTCGCAAGGAGGGCCAGGCGCAGGATTTCAAGGCGTTCGTCCCCGATCTCAAGGCCAACCCCGGCAAGCGCAATTTCGGATCGCCGGGAATCGGCAGCTCTCCACATCTCGCCGCCGAGATGCTCAAGAAGATGAGCGGCACGGAGGCCGTCCACATGCCGTATCGTGGCGCAGCTCCGGCGCTGAATGATCTGCTGGCGGGGCATATCGACTTCCTGTTCGACCCCGGCATCGCCATCGAGCACGCGAAGTCTGGCGTATTGCGGGCCCTTGCGATCGGAAGCCCGCAGCGCTCGCCTCAGCTCCCCGATGTGCCGACATTGGATGAACTCGGCCTCACCGGTTTTGACGCGGACGCCATATTTGGCGTCTATGCTCCTGCCGGAACCCCACCGGAGATCATCCTGCGCCTCAACACTGAGATAAACTGGTCGCTCGCGACGGCCACGCTCAAGGAGCGTATCATGGCCGTCGGCAATGTACCTCTCGCGATGGCGCCCGATGAGTTCGGCGCGAGAGCTCGCGACGATCCCAAGCGGTTCGGCGTGATCATCCGAGAGCGCGGGATTACGGGAGCCAATTAGTGCTGGAAGCTCTCATCGCGCCCATGTCTGAGAAGACGCATGGGCGGCCTCCTTCAAAAAAAATAACTTAGCTGCCTCGTGTTGCAAGTATGTCTTAGACTAGCCATGCGCTCTTCACGGTAACGCCATCCTCGACCATCGCCCTCTAAAGGAGAGGGTCACATGTGCGAATCGTGGCGGCACCATCAATTCAGATGGTCGATGAGCTGCGAAAACTGTTTGTCCAGTTAGTACCCCATTCCCTTGCACAAAAGACCTGCAGACGCCGTCGACGGAAGCTCGATTATTGGAGGGCGTGTTGCTGACTTAAATCCGATGACGGCTGCAGCGCGCAAGACAAGCTCATCGGCGTCGCGCGCGCCGCAGAGTTGAATGCCGATCGGCAGACCATCATCGTCGGGCTGTCCGGGAATGGAGATGGCTGGGACCCCCAGAGCATTGGCGAAGGCGGTGAATACGGCGTGGCCGCGGGGTCCCACAGGCGTTCCAGCGATAATCTCGGGATGCGAAATACCGATCGGCCAAGGCTGTGCGGCGGTTGTCGGCAGCAGCAGGACATCGAAGCGCGCGAACAACGCGGTGAATTCTTGCTCTACGGCGGCGACGGTCTGAAGCATGGCGAGATAATCACGTGCTGTATGGGTGCGGCCGCGTTGGGGTATCGCAGCGATGGCGCTTCCGCTTTGGCCGCCGCGCCACGGGTACTGATCCATCAACCAGGCGACGCCGGTTTCGCTAAGCATCGGCCAGATCTTGCCGATCGGTTCGGCCAGGCCAAAATTGTCGAGCCGCACGACCCGATGGCCTTGCGCGGTAAAGATCTCGGCGGCCGCGGCGACGCTTCGGGCGATTTGCGGATCGACCGGCGCATCGGCGAAGGTCGGGATGTAGGCAACGCGCAATGGCTCTGACGCTGATTCCGGCGCGATCGATCGGCCGTCAGCAAGGATACCGAGCATCGCGTTGACATCGTCGAGGCTGCGGCCGATCGGGCCGACCACTTCGAAATCATTCAGGATCGCAGGCAGGCCGTGCGCACGGGGCACCCGACCGCGCGACGGCTTAAACCCGACCAGGCCGGTATGACCGGCAGGGCGCCGGATCGAGCCGCCGCCATCCGTGCACAAAGCCAGCGGCCCGATGCCGGCCGCGACCGCTGCGACTGCCCCGCCGCTGGAGCCGCCTGGCGTCAGCGCGGGATTCCACGGGTTGCGTGTCGGGCCGAACAGCGTGTTGTCTGTAATGCCCTTCACCGTGAATTCCGGCACGTTGGTCTTGCCGAGAATGACCGCGCCCGCGTCGCGCAGCTTGGTGACCGGCGTTTCGTCGCGCGTCGGAACATGGTCGGCGTAGAGGCAGCTGCCCCAGGTGGTGCGCAGTCCGGCGACGTGGATGTTGTCCTTGATAGTAATGGGAACGCCATCGAGCGCGCTCTTGGGCGCACCTTTGCGCCAACGCGCTGTACTGTCTGTGGCGGCTGTCCTGGCCCCATCGCGATCGAGCGTCACCACGGCATTCAGTTGTGGATTGACGGTGTCGTGCCGAGCGATGACGGATTCCACAGTCTCACTCGGCGTTGCTGCCCGCGCCGAATAGGCCTTCACCAGTTCCGTCGCGGTCATGGTCCAGAGCGGGATATCGACACTCATAACCGGATGATCGCTGCGATCGGCGCTTGGCCAGGAGCGCATTGATGCTCCGTCCCGCCCGAGACGAAAATCGCCGGATCGGATGTCAGCGATGCGATCACTGCGCCCAATGCGGCACGCGCATGGCGTTCGTAGTTGATATCGGCGTCCGAGAGCATGGTGTTACGGTGCCCCCTGATCTTGCCGGTCGGGCTTGCTTCGGCCTTGGCGAAGATCGCTGCAATCCGGGATGTCTCCTCGCCAGTCGGCTCCGCAGAAAGCGTCAGCCCTGCACTGGCCAGCGCACGGCGAACGCCACTGGCGTCGATCGCGTCGATCAATACGGCGTGGCCGATGCGGAACGGGCTCGTCGCCCGGCTTGAATTGCCGAACAGCAGGATCTCGCAACTGACCAACTCGCCGCCGGCGGAGGTCGAGGCCACCGCCGAATAGACGCCGAGATCACCGGCAATGCGCGTCGCGTCAAAAGCTTCCTGGGTAACTTCGCCAAGACCAAGCGCCACCCCCAGCGCCATCGCGCCGCGTGCGAAGGCCTTCGAGCCATTCGGGTCGCGCGTCGCGGTGGTAACGCCCCGCCGGTCCGCATCTGCGATACTTGCCGGCGTCAGCAACGGTCCCTTGACCTGGACGTAGTGAACGTCCTCGGGGCGATCGATCCCCGCCTCCAGCAAGGCTTTCTGGACTGCGTCGGCAACGGCGGATGCATGTCGCTTGGTGCCGATTTCCTCCGGCGCAATCGTGCCGCTCAAGGCGATGCCCATCGCCAGCCGCTTGCTGCCATCCGGTTTACCCTGAGCCGGCGTGCGGGTCAGGATGGTGGCGTGGGGTGACAGCACGCCCTCCGTTCCGCCCGACCAGACGAAAGCGACCCGCTTGCCGACCTCTTCGGGCGAGATGGCGAGATGTTTCGCGAGCAGCAATTGATACGACAGCGTCGCAAAGCCGCGGGTGAAATCGTTGGCGCCACCATTACCTTCGGTCTTGCCGATCAATGCGATGATGTTCGCGGGATCGACCGTCCCGGCGTCGATCAGGGCAGCCAGCCCGGAAACGTCGCTGGGCGAAGCCATGTCGATCTTGTGGACGCTGATGTGCATGAGAACTCCTCCAGATCAAGTATGTCTGTGGTGATGAAAGTCAGTGTCGGATGAAGGGATTGCCTATCGCAGCCGGCAAGCGGGCGGTGCGACTAATGCCGGCGAGCAGCGCCAGCGCGAGGCAGTAGGGCATCATCTGCATGACGTAGGAACTGACGGGCAGACCCCAGCCTTGGGCGCGCAACTCAAGGGCAGAAACGAAGCCGAAGATTAGGCATCCGGCCATGGCGCCGACCGGCGTCCAGCGGCCGACCAGAACGGCAGCCACCGCCATGAAGCCGCGGCCGTTCGTCATGCCGTCCGTAAAACCGCCGACCTCCTGAAGGGCGAGCACGGCGCCGCCCAACCCGGCCAATGCACCGCCCGCCACGACCGCCAGCATGCGAATCCGGATCGGATCGTTGCCGGCCGCAAAAGCCGCGTCCGGATTTTCGCCGACTGCGCGAAGCGCCAGTCCCGCGCGTGTCTTCGTCAAAATCAGAGCGACAGGGACGACCAGGGCAAAGGCCAGATAGACGATGGCCGGCTGGCGAAACAGAACTGGCCCAATGACCGGAAGATCCGACAGCAATGGCAAGGGCCGCGCGCTGGGCGGTGTCAGTCGGATCACGGGGGCACGACCGCCGAACAGGCCGCGCAGCAGGAAGCTCGACAGTCCAAGGACCAGCACGTTGACGGCGAGGCCCGTCACCATCTGGTCCGCCCGACAGCGTGCCGTCGCGAAAGCGAGCAGGCAGCCGATGATGGCGCCGCCTAGCGCGGCCAGAACGAAGCCGAGCGCGACATTGCCGAAGGCGAAAGCCGAGATCGCGCCGGTAAAGGCACCCGCGAGCATCATGCTCTCGATGCCGACCGCGAATGTGCCGGCCTTTTCGCTCAGGAGTGCGCCCAGCGCGGCAAAGAGCAGCGGTGTCGAGATACGGATCGTGGCGGCTGCGAGGTCCGCAATCTGCGAGAGATCCATGGTCATACCTTGCCCGGTTCACCGCGCAGCCCCAGCGCGCACAATACGAACACCATCGTCAGTCCCTGAATGACGAAGACCAGCGACGATGGCACACCCACCTCGCGCTGCATCGCCAATGCGCCGGCTTCCAGAAATCCGACGAACAGGCCGGCTGGCAGAACAGCGAGTGGATTGAGCGAGGCCAGAAGTGCGACGCCGACGGCGTTGAAACCAAATCCGGCGGAGAATCCCTCGATCAATCGATAGTGCACGCCCAGTACTTCGACGCCGCCGGCCAGTCCCGCCAGCCCGCCGGCGAGCAACATCACGCGCATCGTTTGACGGGCGAGCGAAATGCCGACATAGC
>Ga0136846_1243244_pt1 | contig 11776 bp, 10 predicted proteins | sample HopSoiMetagenom2_FD_96841 | JGI IMG/M metagenome (GOLD analysis project Ga0136846, IMG submission 96841) | Grasslands soil microbial communities from Hopland, California, USA - 2 Assembly 2016 (version 4) | ecosystem: Environmental > Terrestrial > Soil > Grasslands | place: USA: Hopland... | reverse complement strand
GATCATCTGGAGAATAGCCAAGCTGCGGATCATGAGCGCTGCGCTTCACCCCGAGAGACGGATAGCCGATCCCCCTTCATGACCAGCCGAGGCCAAACGACCTTTGTCCCGCTGAGCTTGCTGTTGCGGGACGCATTCCGTTTATGTCCAACAGCGCCGTCCGCTTGAAATGTAACGGCGGACGGCGCTGCTCCAGCCCCGGGAGGGTGATGCAAAATCCCGGTTTTTTCAGTCTGCGCTTTCGCCGACCGCGGTCAAACCAAAACCGATTGATTTGGTGAATCGTGGCGAAATGTATCCAGTCTCGCACCGCAAAACATCAACCGTACGGTTGAGATCCGGGAAAAACGGGAAAAACGTCCGTCGGTACGTTGATGGACAGACCCTTCTTTTCGAGATTCCGCAGGCTACAACCTTAAGAATCGTCGGGCGGCCAAGCTTAAGGCTCCGACGGAAGGGGCTTGGCAAAGTCGGGAAAAATAGGCAATCTACAATTTTTGGATTGCCATGCCAGCTTATCTCGTCCGTTCGATTGACAATCACCGGATCGTCGGCTTCTTCTTCGCCGAAGATCCCAGAAATCTTGCCCTTGCGGTCCATGACTGGACGGACACGGACAGTTGCGAATATGTCCAACTTCCTGGTGGGGGCATAGTATGGGCCGGGTCGGCGGTACCCGTGCCTATGAATCCGGGCATCGAGAACGAGGCAGATTGGAATATGCCCGAACTGCCTTTCGCGAGCGCGACGGTGTCTGAAACCTGGCTCAACGTACTCTACGGCTACACGCCGAAGCTTCGCTGGATGAAGCTCAGGGCCGAAAAAAGACCGGAACCAACCGCGCCCGCGCCTTCAGAGCCGATGAGTACGGCACAGGTCATTCCCCTGCGGAGACCGCGCTCCTAGCAAACCGGCAAGCGACGAAATCAATATGACGGCAGAGAAGCTGCCGCGCGCATATTGGCTATGCTCCTTTCTGTTGGTCGGCGTAAGGAAAGAGCGCGTCCATGATGTCTGGCCCGCTGATCGCCCCAATTTTGGAAATTTGTAAACGAAGAAGAGCGGGAAGCAATCGACTCTCTGCTGTGCGGTCGGCCGATGCAGACTGCTCACGAAGATGCAGTCTCGGTCCCGTCACGTCGCGTACTTTATGAATTTGAGTTCGACGTATCTGGCAAAGGGCTTTCCCGGCGCCATCCACTGAGATGGGGCAAGGGCGATCGGCCGTTACTCCGTCTTGGACGTGCTCCAGGACAAGGCGCGCCAACTCGACGTCACCTCGGAAGTCATCGCCACGACCTTAAACTCCGTGCAGGAGGTTACGCCGATCACCGAGGTCCGCGACAGCATCTATCTTGTCGATGTCACCGGGGGCGACGACGCCGAACGTGTCTCCATCGATACCGTGCGCGACCTGCAGTTGACCGGGCTCGGCGGTCAATCCCTGCCGCTTGGGGCCGTGGCCAATCTGGGTTACCAGCTTGAGCAGCCGACGATCTGGCGGCGTGCGCGAGCCCCCACTAGCCCGTTGAAGGCCTGCATTGTCGTCAACGTGCAGCCGAAGACGGTCGTGGACCAACTCGCCCGAGGTGGCTGAGTTCGGCAAGGCGCCGCCGTCGGGGTATTCCGTCAAGGTCGGCGGCTTCGTGGAGGGGAGCACCAGGAGCTAGGCCCCGATCGTGGCTGTCGTTCCGCTCATGCTCGTTTGTCATCGCGACGGTGCTGATGATTCAGCTGCACAGCTTCCGTCGCCTGTTCCGGGTGTTCGCGGTTACGCCGCTCGCCGTCATTGCGTGGTCATGGCGCTGCTGCCCGAGCGGCGCCCCGCTCGGCTTCGTTGCCATCCTCGGCCTGATCGGCATCTTGGTGCGCAACTCCGTGATCTCGATCGTCCAGATCGAGGATATCAGAAAAGGGGGTGGGCAGCGTGGGACGCGGTGTTGGAAGCAACCGAGCTTTGCATGCGGCCGACTCTGCCGACTGCAGCGGCCGCAAGTCTCGCGCTGGTTCCGATCGCGCGCGAGATCTTCTCGGGACCGATGGCCTACGCGATGATGGCCGGCATCATCGTCGGCACGCTCCTGACGCTGCTGCTCCTGCCGGCGCTATACGTAGCCTGGTTCCGCATGCAGCCCGTTCACGAAGACCCATCACCAACACACGAGTCCGCATCGTCTCTGCTTGAGGCGTCTTCGCCGGAAATGATCTCCGTGCCCGAGCCGGTGCCAGTTCTCGAAACACAGATCCAACAATGAAAAGTACAATGGCTCGCAACATACCTCTCATGCTGGTCGTCGCGCGACGCCCCGCAACTATGGCGCTCTCGCCACATACAGCTTTCGCGCAGTTCCGTCCGCCACCCCCGATGGCCGGACCTCCCCGATTGCAGCCGGTCAACCGCCTCCACCGGCATCCGGAGGTCCTCCGGCCCTCACCGCGCGTCCGCTGATGGGACTTGGCGGAGCGCCACGCGCCGGCCTCGGCGCCTGGCGCCTAGTCTCGGCGCCGTAGCTGCGCCGAGGCACGCTCTCGCGGTGTCTGGGCGTGCCGGCTCCTTTGGCTGCGATGGACCGGTGGTGGCGGGTGCATCACGCGGCAGACCGGTCACCTACAACCGCTTCGGAAACTACCGCCGCTATGGCGGATCCCGATGCGGCTACCGCGCCGCCGCGGGCGTCTACGCTGCCGGAGCCGCGCCTGGCTACGCCTATGGCCGCTCGCGCGATGGCTCGGAAAGTGACTGCTACTACGCCTACAGGCGATACCTGCGCGTTACAGTTTGCCAGCAAATTCGAGATCTGCGCAGGATAGGCTATGCTCGGATCAATACTGATCAGCTTTCGTAGGCAGCACCAGATTGTTAGTGTCAATGGAGTCTGCGATACGCGGGTGGCGAATTCCAATTCACGACAATCGACACTGCTCGTTTTGATCACTGTTCTTCCATAGTGAGGTCAGTGTGCAGCGAGAGATTCCCACTCAGGGCTTAATGGCGGTACTACTCGCCGCGTTTCGGAGAAGACGGGCCTGTAGGGCCAAGAGTTCATTGTCACATTGGCAGCCCTGCCATTGGATGGCTTAGCGACTAAGTGCCGTCCGGCAGCTATACTATTTTCGCTGAAATAGTATAAGAGACATGTGCGAGAAACTAAGGTCACTAATTGAAATCACAAAGTTATCGCTTTTCCGTGGCCCCGATGATGGATTGGACTGACCGGCATTGCCGGGTGTTCCACCGTCAACTGACGCGGCGGGCGCTGCTCTATACAGAGATGCTGACGACCGGCGCCATCATTCATGGCGACCGGGAGCGGCTGCTCGGGTTCGACGCATTGGAGCACCCGGTGGCGCTTCAGCTGGGCGGCTCGGAGCCGCATGATCTCGCCGAGGCTGCGCGGATCGGCGAAGCGTTCGGCTATGACGAGATCAACCTCAATGTCGGCTGCCCGTCCGATCGCGTCAAGGACGGCCGCTTCGGTGCCTGCCTCATGGCGGAGCCGGAGCTTGTGGCGAGGTGCGTCCAGGCGATGAAGCGCGCAGTTGCCGTGCCCGTCACCGTGAAATGCCGCATCGGCATAGACGATCAGGATCCGGAAGTCGCGCTCGACGCGCTCGCGCGCGCGGTGGTCGCCGCAGGCTGCGATGTGCTGATCGTGCATGCCCGAAAAGCCTGGCTCAACGGCTTGTCGCCGAAGGAGAACCGCGACATCCCGCCGCTCGACTACGACCGCGTCTATCGACTCAAGCGCGCGATGCCTGAGGTTCCTGTCATCATCAACGGCGGCATCCCCGGCATCGACGAGGCGAAAGCGCATCTCGAACATGTCGAGGGCGTGATGCTCGGCCGCGCCGCCTACCAGGAGCCCTGGCGGCTGCTCTCCGTCGATTCCGATATCTTTGGCGAGGCGACGCCGCATGAGAGCATGCAAGGCGCGCTCGAAGCGATGATGCCCTATATCGAGGCTCAACTCGCGCGCGGCACGCGGCTGCACGCCATGACACGGCATCTCGTCGGCGCATTCCACGCCGTGCCCGGTGCGCGCGCCTTCCGTCGACATCTTGCCGAACAGGGTGTGAAGCCGGGCGCCGGTCTCGACGTGCTGCGCGATGCGATCGCCCGTGTCGGTGTGCGCGCGCCGGCGGAGGCGGCGGCTTAGCCGCTACCACGGGAAGGACCGGATCGAAAACCGGCCCTTCACGATCCGCCTCAGCGGAACCGGTCGAACTGATAGTGACGCCGACATGGAAGGTGCGGAATTTGGCGGAGTTCCAGTCGTGCTTGCGCTCGCTGGAGGCGGATCAGTCGACCGCGATGCGCGAGCGGCGGTGGCTGCTCTGCAGTTCCGGATAACCGGTGAGCATCAGCTTGTCGGCGCGCACGCCCCAGCTCTCCAGGCGGTCGAGGAAGCTCATGCCGAGCAGATTGGTCTTCATCTGACCGCGCTGCACGACGAGGGCCGGCACGGATTTCTCGACGAGGTGGCCGACGGAGAGACGGTCGAGGGTGAGGCGGGCCGCCTTGGTGTGGCCGCCCGCCGTTTCGAGATCGACGTCGTATTCGAGCATCTCGAGCGGCAGCCCGATCGCTTTTGCGGTCTCCCAGGTCAGCACCACGGAGGTCGCGCCGGTATCGATCACCATCGGTGCGGCGACGCCGTTGATTTTCGCACGCAGCGCGAACTCGCCGCCCTGGCCACGCTGGATCTGCACGGCTGGGGCCGGGGCGGCGGCCTGTCCGCGGAAGATGTGCGAGACCTTGTTGCTAGCACGTACGAACTGATCCGGATCGCCATAGGCGACGACGGCACCTGCGGTGCCGGCGAGCATGATGAGAACGAGCAGGAAGCGTATCATCGCGCACCTCCATATGTGCGCGGGCCGGTCAACTGCCTTTCGGCGAACCCGCGATCGGCGCAAGTCCAGCCTCCGCCATCCGCACCGGCAGCAGCGCCATCACCGAGAGGCGCTCCGTGCTTTCCATTGCGTGCCAGCGCGCGATCTCCGGCAATGTGCGGCCGCAGCCGAAGCAGAGCTTGGTCCGGGGATCGATCATGCAGACGGCGACGCACGGCGTTTCTTTGCTCATTAGGGTATAGTGAGGGATGGTCAGGCATTTCTGCAAGCATATCGTTAAGAGCCCGTGCCTGCGCTCATGATTGGCTTGTGGCGCGGTCTGCGCCTCTCGTCGGGAATGACGGAACCCTCGGGCTGAAGCGGCGGAGAATCATCCGTCAGCGGCGCCAGCGCGCTCATCACGCGCTCCGGCGGGAAGGTGACGATCACCTCGGTGCCGATGCGCAGCTTCGATTTCAGCGTGAACGTGCCGCCATGGAGGTCGATCAGGTTCTTGGCGATGGGCAGGCCGAGGCCTGCGCCCTGCTCGGCGGACTTGATCGAGTTCGAGCCCTGGCCGAACGAGGCGAGCACGATCGGGATCTCGTCCTCGGGAATGCCGGAGCCAGTATCCTTCACCGAGAGATACTGTCCGCCCGACGCGGTCCAGCCGGCCTTGAGCCATATCTCGCCGCCTTGCGGGGTGAACTTGATCGAGTTGGAGAGCAGGTTAAGCACGACCTGGCGGATCGCGCGCTCGTCGGCCCAGAGCCGCGGCATGGCCTGTTCGAACACTTCATGAATGGTGATGCCGCGGCTCGATGCCCGCAGCTTCATCAGATGGTGGCAATCGGCGACGACGCCGACCAGCGACACGGCTTCCTCGTTCAATTCATAGCGGCCGGCCTCGATCCGCGACAGATCGAGAATCTCGTTGATGAGGTTGAGCAGGTGCACGCCGGAATTGTGGATGTCGGCGGAATACTCTTTGTAGACCGGCACCGCATGCGCGCCAAAGATTTCACTCTTCATCACCTCGGAGAAACCGAGGATGGCGTTGAGCGGCGTGCGCAGCTCGTGGCTCATCTGCGCGAGGAAGCGCGATTTGGCGACGTTGGCGGACTCGGCGCGGTGGCGCGCTTCGTCAGAGATCGCCTTGGCCTGCTCGAGCTCGCCGATCAGAGCGTCCTTCTCGGCGCGTGCCTCCAGCGTGGCGAACGTCGAGGAGTGCAGGCGGTGCGCCAGCAGAACGAAATAACCTTCGGCCGCGAGCGCGAGTCCTGCCAGGATGTAGTTGTCCAGCGAGCCGATCATCGCAAAGCTCAGCGCCATCGCGACCGCGACCGGTGCGGTGGCGGCAAGCGCCGCGATCGGCAGATTGGCGGCGAGCATGCTCGATACTGCGATCACCAGCAGCATCAGGAACATCATCAGCGTTTCCGTGACCATGTCGAGCACCGGATGGATCAGGATCGTCATCCAGCACAGGCCATAGAGCAGGTCGAGCACGACGAAGCGCGTCCGCCACGCCCGCGTCGCCGTCGGCGAGGCGGGCTCGGCCAGGAAACGGTGACAGCTGCGGATCATCGCGGCGTGGATGCAGAGCATGCCGGCGGTCCAGGCCGCGGCTGGAATCGGCTGCATCCACAGTCCGAACAGCACGCCGGTTGCGACCACCAGCAGCATTACGACATAGGAGGCTGATAGCCGCGTCTGGGCATATTGGCGCAGCATCTCGGCGTCGAAGGCCGGCCGGGTTCCGCTGGTCGACGTTAACTTGTCGCGGGCCTCGCGCACCCGCTGCGCCGCAGCCCGTCGGCTGCTCGCCGATGGAGCGCTTACCGGTTCGGCCGGAAGCTGCACTACCTCGGGCTTTTCAGCGGGGTTACTCATCAAGCAACACGATTCCTGCCCACGCCGGACGCGGGCCTTCTGCATTGTCTATCTCTGGCAAGAAATCCTTAAGAGGTGACTTAAGGAGCTAAAGAATTACGTTAACCCGGCGTTAATTTGGGGCCGGGCGCGCCACTCAATGCAGCGTCGCGTGCTGCGCGATGTAGACCACCGCGCCCGCCAGATAGCCCGCGAGCGCGGGGCCGGCGATGCGGCGGGCGTACCAGAGGAACTCGATGCGCTCGAGCCCCATGGCGGCGACGCCTGCGGCCGAGCCGATGATCAGGATCGAGCCGCCGGTGCCGGCACAATAGGCGATGAACTCCCAGATGAAGCTGTCCGGCGGATAATGGGCGAGGTCGTACATGCCCATGGTCGCGGCGACCAGCGGCACGTTGTCGATGATGGCGCTGAGCAGGCCGAGCACGACGACGATGACGTCCTGGCGGCCGAGCGTGGCATCGAGCCATTTGGCCAACATCGAGAGCAGGCCGGCATGTTCGAGGCAGGCGACCGCAAGCAGGATGCCGACGAAGAACACGATCGAGCTCATGTCGATCCGTCCCAGCGCGTGCACCAGCGTGAGGGGCTGGCGCACATGCTCGTCCTTGTGGCGATGCACGATCTCGCCGACCAGCCAGAGCACGCCGAGCCCGAACAGGATCCCCATGAACGGCGCCAGATGCGTGACCGCCTTGAAGGCGGGCACCGCGATCAGCGTGCCGAGCCCGAGATAGAACATCAGGTTGCGCTCGAACCGATCGACGGCCAGCAGCCCGGTGTCCTTCGTCGGCGGCGCGATGGTCTTGCCCTTGAGCGAAAAACTGACGAACACGAGCGGGACGAGCAGGTTGAGAAGCGAGGGCAGGAACACCGCGCCCATGATCTTCACCGGCGAGATCTGTCCGCCGATCCACAGCATGGTCGTGGTGACGTCGCCGATCACGGTCCACGCGCCGCCCGCATTGGCAGCGATGACGATGAGGGAGGCGAACAGCAGGCGGTCATCGCGGCGGGCGATGAGCTTCTGGATCAGCGAGATCATGACGATGGTGGTCGTCAGATTGTCTAGGATCGCGCTCAGGAAGAACGTCACGAACCCAATCAGCCAGATCAGGGTGACCTGGCTGGTGGTGCGGATCAGCGAGGTGATGACCTCGAAGCCGTCATGGGCATCGATCACCTCGACGATGGTCATGGCGCCGATCAGGAAGAATACGATCTGCGCGGTGGAGCCGACGGATTCGTCGAGCTGGCGGCCGACCAGGGCGTGGTCGCCGGTCGCGATCGCGTAGACACTCCAGAGCAAGCCCGCACCGAGCAGGGCGGACGCGCTCTTGTTGACCCCGATCGGGTGCTCGAGCGCGATCGCCGCGTAGGCGAGGACGAAGATGGCGGCGATCGCGATCAGCAAGGCAGGGCCAAATCGTCAGTGATCAGCGATTGAGGCGCGCGAGCAGGCTCGACGTATCCCAACGCTTGCCGCCCATCTTCTCGACCTCGGCGTAGAACTGGTCGACCAGTGCCGTCACCGGCAGGTTGGCGCCGTTGCGACGAGCCTCGGCCAGCGAGATCGAGAGGTCCTTGCGCATCCATTCGACCGCGAAGCCGAAATCGTATTTATCGTCGTTCATGGTCTTGTAGCGGTTCTCCATCTGCCAGGACTGCGCGGCGCCCTTGGAGATGGTTTCGATCACGGCGGCGACGTCGAGGCCGCTCTTCTTGGCGAAGTGGATGCCCTCGGAGAGGCCCTGCACGAGGCCGGCGATGCAGATCTGGTTGACCATCTTGGTCAACTGGCCCGAGCCGGCGGGTCCGAGCAGTTTGCACATCCGTGCATAGGCGCCTGTGATGATCGGCTCGGCGCCGGAATACGCATCCGCAGCGCCGCCGCACATCACCGTCAGCACGCCGTTCTCGGCGCCAGCCTGGCCGCCGGAGACCGGAGCGTCGATGAACTTGAAGCCGGCCTTGGTGGCGGCCGCGTCGAGCTCGCGCGCGACTTCGGCGGACGCGGTGGTGTGGTCGACGAAGGTTGCGCCCTTCTTCGTGCCGGCGAATGCGCCATCGGGGCCGATCGTGACCGAGCGCAGGTCATTGTCGTTGCCGACACAGCACATCACGAAATCCTGGCCCTCGGCGGCAGCCTTCGGGGTCGCCGCGGTCTTGCCGCCGAACTTGTCTGCCCATTCCTTCGCCTTGGCCGCTGTGCGGTTGTAGACGGTGACCTCATGGCCCCCTTTTTTCACGAGGTGTCCGGCCATGGGGAAGCCCATCACGCCGAGACCGAGGAAAGCGACTTTAGCCATTGTGGTACCTTGTCCGTAGTTTGGGTTTTACGGTTCTTGCCGGGCGAGGGGGCGCCGGGTTCCGCCATGAGGACGGATCGGGGCGCACCATAAACCCTTGCGGGCGGAGGGCAACGGCTTCGTTTGGCGGCCCCCTGTGCTAGGCTGGCGGACCTCAAGGACTTCAAAACAAGGGAGCGAAAGCATGGGCGGCGTGAGCGTTGGCGTGCTCGATCATTTCAACATCCGGACCCGGCATCTGGCTGAGACGGTCCGCTTCTATGAGGACGTGCTGGGCCTGGAAAAAGGCGCCCGGCCGAATTTCGCCTTCCCGGGGGCCTGGATGTACAGCGAGGGCAAGCCGGTGGTGCATCTCGTCGATATTTCTCCGACCTCGGAACCACAAAAGCCGGATTCCGGCGTTGTCCACCACGTCGCCTTCGTCAGCCGCGGTTTTGACGGTATGAAGCAGCGACTGACGTCCAAGGGGGTGAAATTCGACTCCCGCCAGGTGCCCGGCGGCGACCTCTGGCAGATATTCGTTCACGACCCCAATGGCGTGATGATCGAGCTGAATTACGAGGCAGCCAGGGAGCAGGGGGGTGCGCCCGCCGAGATGGCTGACGATATCGGCAGGCAGTAGCCTTTTGGGCGTTTCCGCTCTAATGGGGCATCCTGAAGCCTTGGGCATGATCACACGTCTCTGGACCATGCCCCGTTTGGGAGATGCGCTTTGAGCGTGACGCAGCAACAGGTTCTCGACAGCCTCGCCCGGATCAAGTCGCCGCGCGGGGTCGCGCTCACCAATGCCGATGTGCTGAGCGCGATCAGCGCCGCCGACGGCAAGGTGTTCTTCTCGATCAATGTAGATGCCGCGGAGGCGCGGGCCTGGGAGTCCGTCCGGGCTGAGGCAGAGGCTGCCGTGCGCGCCATTCCTGGCGTCACCACGGTGATGGTGGCGCTGACGGCCGAGCGCAAGGCCGGTGCCGCGCCGCCACCGCCGCCAACGTCGAGCCGCGGCGCGCCCGGCGTGCAGCCGGTCCATGCCCACAAGCCGCCTCCGCAGGGCGGCGCTCAATCGCCGATGGCGCGTCAGTCCGAGATTCCGGGCGTGGCTGCCGTGATCGCGGTCGCCTCCGGCAAGGGCGGCGTCGGCAAGTCGACCACCGCGCTCAACCTGGCGCTGGGCCTGCGCGACCTCGGCCTCAAGGTCGGACTGCTCGATGCCGACATCTACGGTCCCTCGGTGCCGCGGCTAACGGGCCTGCACCAGAAGCCGGAGCTGGATGGCGAGCGCAAGATGATTCCGCTCCGGCGCTTCGGCCTCGCCATCATGTCGATCGGCTTCCTGGTGGAGGAAGAGACCGCGATGATCTGGCGCGGTCCGATGGTGATGTCGGCGGTGACGCAGATGCTGCGTGACGTCGCTTGGGGCACGCTCGACGTGCTCGTGGTCGACATGCCGCCGGGTACTGGCGATGCCCAGCTTACGCTTGCGCAGAACGTGCCGCTGAAGGGCGCCGTCATCGTCTCGACCCCGCAGGACCTGTCGTTGATCGACGCACGGCGGGGGCTTGCGATGTTCAAGAAGGTCAACGTGCCCGTGCTCGGCATCGTCGAGAACATGAGCTACTTCCAGTGCCCGCATTGCGGCACGAAATCGGACATCTTCGGCCATGGCGGAGCGCGCCACGAGGCCGACAAGCTCGGGGTGCCGTTCCTGGGCGAGATCCCCCTGCACATGGCGATTCGCGCCACCTCGGACGCCGGTAATCCCGTCGTCGATAGCGAGCCGGACGGCCCCCACGCGGCGATCTATCGCGCCATTGCGGGTCAGGTCCGGGACCAGCTCAAGGGCGTGATCGCCGGGGCTTGAGGCTTCCAGGCCGGTCCTTGGGGAGATGCGACTTTCGTAGCGCCCCGTCATGCCATTGTCGCGTTTCGAAAGGCGGGCTTCCGTGTTAAACGCCCACGGCAGTCAAGCCCCATCGGTTCGACGCGAGCCAAACGCGTCGCCGAAATGAGCGGCGGCAATGAGGAAGTTCGGGGAAACGCCCCAGCAAGGAGAAACCTGAAGATGAAGCGTCGTGATTTCCTGAAAGTGTCGGCAGCAGGCGCGGCGGCGACCGCCGCGGTGGCCTCGCCGGCGATCGCGCAGTCCTCGCCCGAGATCAAGTGGCGCCTGACCTCGAGCTTCCCGAAGTCGCTCGATACGATCTATGGCGGTGCCGAGCAGATGGCGAAATACGTCGCCGAAATGACCGACAACAAATTCCAGATCCAGGTCTTCCAGGCGGGTGAGATCGTCCCCGGTCTCCAGGCGCTCGATGCGACGCAAAAGGGCACCGTCGAGATGTGCCACACCGTGTCGTACTACTATGTCGGCAAGGATCCGACATTTGCGATCTTCGCGTCGGTGCCGTTCGGGCTCAACGCGCGCCAGCAGAATTCGTGGCTGTACCAGGGCGGCGGCAACGAGCTCGCCAACGAGTTCTTCAAGAAGTCGAACGTGATGGGCTTCCCCTGCGGCAACACCGGCACCCAGATGGGTGGCTGGTTCCGCAAGGAGATCAAGACCGTTGCCGACCTCTCGGGCCTCAAGATGCGCATCGGCGGCATCGCCGGCCAGGTGCTCCAGAAGGTCGGCGTGGTGCCGCAGCAGCTCGCCGGCGGCGACATCTATCCGTCGCTGGAGAAGGGCACCATCGACGCCGCCGAGTGGGTCGGCCCCTATGATGACGAGAAGCTCGGCTTCCAGAAGG
>Ga0136846_1220440_pt1 | contig 11776 bp, 9 predicted proteins | sample HopSoiMetagenom2_FD_96841 | JGI IMG/M metagenome (GOLD analysis project Ga0136846, IMG submission 96841) | Grasslands soil microbial communities from Hopland, California, USA - 2 Assembly 2016 (version 4) | ecosystem: Environmental > Terrestrial > Soil > Grasslands | place: USA: Hopland... | reverse complement strand
TCCGAGGAGGATGCCGGAAGCGCGCAGGCGAGTGCCTCCGGAAACACGGAGAACCCGAGCGGCCTGTTCACCGCGCCGGGCTTTTCGGCCCTCGCCTTCGCCGGCGGCAGCGTGCCGGGGTCGGGCAAGCTCGGTCCGCGCGCGCCGCTGCAGCCGGTGGCGGTGTGGACCGGCCGCGCGCCCGGAACGAACGTCGCCGACAACGAGGAGCCGCCGGCCCGGGCGCGCGGCCGCAAGGGGCGCAAGGCGCTCGCCGCAAAAGCGAAGCCCGTCGCCTCGCCGGCAGCGCAAGCCTTCGCCTCGGTAAAACCCGCCGCCGTGATGGACGACGGCAAGGGCGAAAAGCCCGCCGCGAGCCCGGCCGCGACGCTCCAGAAGACACCGCCCCTGGTGAAGCCGAAAGCGGCGGCGAAGCCGGCCGTCGCCCGCAAGAAGGTCGCGCATGCGAGCGTGAAGGCCGAGCGGACGAAGCAGGCGGCAAAACCGGTTGCGAAGAAGACCGCGGCGGTCGCGAAGCCCAAGGCCGCGAAGCGCAAGGCCGAATAGGGTCCCGCGCGGCGCGAGCCCCGATGCGGTGACGAACCCGTCCGGCTTGTCCGGCCTCCTGTTCGCGCTCGCGGCGGCGTCGCTCTACGGCGTCAACATCGTCTCGACGCGATTCGCGGCGCTCGCCGGCATCTCCGGCGTGACGCTCGTGTTCTACCGCGTCTTCGTGATGCTGGCGCTCGTCGCCGCGGCGGCGGCACTGTGGCGAACGCCGCTGCGGATCGCCCCCGGCGAGCGCGGCACGGTCGCGGTGCTCGGCGTCGCGACGGCGGCGCTCGGCGCCGCCTATCTCTCCTCCGTCGCCTTCATCCCTGTGACGGTCGCGGTGGTGATCTTCTATACCTACCCGGTGCTGATCGTGCTCGCGAGCCCGCTCGTCGACGGGTCGCGGATCACCGGCACGCTGATCGCCGTCGTGGCCCTCGCGGCGATGGGCGTCGTGCTCGTCGTCGGGCCGGCCTTCCAGGCGCTCAACTGGCGCGGCCTCGCGCTCGCCGCGACGGCGAGCGTCGCGACCGCGGTGCAGTTCTTCGCCGCCACCCGCTGCCGGCGCACCGGGGTCGTCGCGAAGGTGTTCTGGATCCACCTCATGGTGCTGCCGGCAAGCGCCGCGATCGGCGTTGTCGCCGGCGCGCTGACGCCGCCGGGCGTGCTCGGCCTCGCGCCCGTCGCCGTCGCGGTGACGGTCGGCGGCTATGTGCTGGGCTTCGTGTTCCAGTTCGCGGCGCTCGCGCGCTCCTCGGCGGCGGTTGCCGGCATCGCGTTCTGCGCCGAGCCGGTGGTCGCGGCGCTCGCCTCGGCGGCGATGCTCGGCGAGCGGCTCACCGCGCTGCAGCTCCTGGGCTGTGCCCTTGTGCTCGCCGCGATCCTGACCAATGTGGTGGCGGAGCAGCGCCGAGCCCGCGCTCCGGAATAGCAAGCCCGCATCATGACCGAGCAACCGCGCGGCCCGCTGCCGCCGATCCCCCTCACCGTCCTGACCGGGTTTCTCGGCGCCGGCAAGACGACGCTGCTCAACCGGCTGCTGCGCGATCCGGCGCTCGCCGACACGGTCGTCATCGTCAACGAGTTCGGCGAGATCGGCCTCGACCACCTGCTTGTCGAGGCGGTCGAAGACGGCATGATCCTGCTCGCCGCCGGGTGCCTCTGCTGCACGGTGCGCGGCGATCTCGTCCAGACCCTGGAGGATCTCCTGCGCCGGCGCGACAACGGCCGAATCGCGCCGTTCCGGCGAGTCGTCATCGAGACCACCGGGCTCGCCGATCCGGCGCCGATCCTGCACGCCGTGCTGTATCACCCGTATCTCTCGATGCGCTACGCGCTCGAAGGGGTCGTCGCCGTCATCGACGCGGTGAACGGGTCGGCGACGCTCGACGCGCACGAGGAGGCGGTACGGCAGGCAGCCGTCGCCGAGCGTCTCGTCGTAGCGAAGGCCGATCTCCTCGTCGACGCCGGCGTGTCGCTCGCGCGTCTCAAGGAGCGCCTGCGGGCGCTCAATCCCGGCGCCGAGATTCTCGTCGCGGAGCATGGCGCGGTTCCGGCCGGGCGCCTCGTCGGCGCCGGGCTTTTCGACACCGCGGGCAAGATCGCCGACGTGCGCGGCTGGCTCCAGGCCGAGGCCGTCGAGGCGGCGGAGCGGCGCTCGCACGCCGCCGCCCACGCGCATGGGCCAGATCATGGGCATCACGCCGGCCATCATCACGACGTCAACCGGCACGACGCCAGCATCCGCGCCTTCACGCTGACGAGCGACGAGCCGGTGGCGCGCGGCGCCTTCGACATGTTCCTCGACCTCCTGCGCTCCGCCCACGGACCGAAGCTCCTGCGGGTCAAGGGCCTCGTCGGGCTCGCCGACGACCCCGAACGCCCGGTCGTGATCCACGGCGTCCAGCACGTCTTCCACGTGCCGGCGGTGCTCCCGGCTTGGCCGGACGCCGACCGGCGCAGCCGGCTCGTGTTCATCGTCAAGGACCTCGACAAGAGCTTCGTCGAGCGGCTCTGGGACGCGTTCCTGGGCAAGCCGCGCATCGATGGCCCGGACGCGGCGGCGCTCGCCGACAATCCGCTGGCGCTCCGACGACCGGCCTAAAGGCCGGAATGGTTTTTGAATCCTGAACCCGCATGAGGAGCCGGACCGGGCCTTTTGTCCCGTTCCGGCACGATCGGAAGGGTTTGGGCCCATGGAAGCGCGCTCGGCACCGTTTTTCGGGACCGGCCCGGTCTCGCCCCGCCCGGCCCCACGCCGCCTGCGGCCGGCCTGGACCCAACCCGGCGGCGTCTACGAGGTCGAGCTCCGCACGGCCCACGAGATCGGCGCCGATCTCGCCGCTTGGCGCGCCCTTGCCGAGCGGTCGGTCGAGCCGGCGTTGTTTGCCGATCCGGACGTTCTGCTGCCCGCCCTGCAGCATCTCCCCGACGGGCGCCAGATCAGCCTCATTCTGGTCTGGCAACCCGCCGCGCCGGCGCGGCTGCTGCGGGGGCTGTTTCCGGTGGCGATGCCGCGCATCCCGCTCGCGCCGGGCGAAGTGCGGCTATGGCAGCCGGCGGGCTTTCCAGTTTCTGCCGCGCTCCTCGATTCCGAGCGCCCGGCCGCCGTCGTCGCGGCCGTCCTGTCGTTCTGCGCCGCGCGCGGACAGCGCTGCGCTGGCCTTGCCGCGACGGCGCTCCCAGTCGAAGGACCGTTGGCCGAGGGCCTGCGGACGGCCGCCGCCGCGAGCCGCCGGCACCTCGAGCGCCTGTCGCCGCGGCACGGCGTTGCGACCGCCGCCGCGTTCGCGGCGGACGAGTGGCCGTTGCGCGAGCCGCAGCTGCGGCTCACGCAGGCCCGCACTCCCGGCCAGGTCCGAGACGCGGTCGAGACCTTCCTGGTGCTCGACGCGGCTGCGGGGAAGGAGCGTGGCACCGCGGCGCTGACCCAGGACGCCGGCACCGCGAGCTTCATCCGCACCATGACGCGTCAGCTCGCGCGGCGCGGGCTCTGCCGCCTCGACCTCCTGCACCGCGGCGCCGAGCCGGTCGCCGCCGCAATCGTGCTCGAGAGCGCCGAGGCGCTGTGGCTCTGGCGCGCCGCCGGCGCTCCCGGACTCGGGCGCGGCGCCGATCGCATCGTCGCCGCCGCCGCCGCGCGGGCGCGCCGGGCCGGCAAGCGCCTGATGCTCTGCGACGGCGCGCCGGTCTCGACCGAGGCCGCCGCGGCGCTCGCTCTCAAGCCGCTGGCGCTCGTCGACCTTCTCGTCTCGACGCGGCCCGGCCATTCTGCCGGCGCCGCCGCGATCCGGCTCAAGACCCGCATCGAGCGCCGCATGCGTCAGGCCGCGGCGGCAGGCCGCGACCGCCTGGCGCGGGCCTAAGCCTCCTGCCGCAGGAGCCGCCGGATCACCTTGCCGGTCGTGGTGAGGGGGAGGTTCGAGCGGAACGAGATCTCGCGCGGGTACTCGTGCGCCGAGAGCCGTCCGCGGACGAAACCCTGGATGTCCGAGGCGAGCGTGTCGGAGGCGCTGTAGCCCTCCTTCAGCACGATGAAAGCCTTGACGATCTCGGTCCTGACCGGGTCGGGCTTGCCGACCGCCGCCGCGAGCGCCACCGCCGGGTGGCGGATGAGGCAGTCCTCGATCTCGCCCGGGCCGATGCGGTAGCCGGCCGAGGTGATGACGTCGTCGTCGCGCCCGACGAAACGGACATAGCCGTCCTCGTCGAGCAGGCCCTGGTCGCCGGTCGTCATCCAGTCGCCGATGAATTTCGCCTCGGTCGCGCCGGGCTTGTTCCAGTAGGACAGGAACATCACCGGGTCCGGCCGCGCGACCGCGATCTGCCCGAGCTCGCCGGGGTCGCACGGGCTGGCGTCGTCGCGGATCACCGCCACCTCGTGCCCCGGAACCGGCTTGCCGATCGCGCCCGGCTTTGCGACCCCGATCGCGGCACAGGAGGAGAGCACCAGGTTGCACTCGGTCTGGCCGTAGAACTCGTTGATCGTCAGGCCGAGCGCCTCCCGGCCCCAGGCGAAGGTCTCGGCGCCGAGCGTCTCGCCGCCGGACGCGATGGTGCGCAGCGCCAGCGCGAAGCGCCCCCGCGGGTTCGGCACGGTGCGCAGCATCCTGAGCGCCGTCGGCGGCACGAAGGTGTTGCGCACCTGGTGATCGGCCATCAGGCGGAACGCCTCCTCGGGATCGAACTTCTCGGTCTTTCGCGCCACCACCGGCACGCCGTGGTGAAGGCCGGGCAGAAGCACGTTGAGGAGCCCGCCGGCCCAAGCCCAGTCGGCCGGAGTCCACAGCCGGTCGCCCGGCTGTGGCAGGAACTCGTGCGGCATCTCGACGCCGGGTAGATGACCGAGAAGCACCCGGTGGGCGTGGAGCGCGCCCTTCGCCGGACCGGTCGTGCCCGAGGTGTAGATCATCATCGCCGGATCGTCGGCCGCGGTGTCGACGGGCGTAAAATCCGGGCTCGCCGCCTCGAGCACCCGCGAGAAACCCTCGGCCGAGCCGTCCGGCCCGTCGGTCGAGATCACGCATTCGAGCGCCGGCAGGTCGGGCCGGATCTCCTGAAGCTTGCCGAGCCCCGCCGCGTTGGTGACGAGCGCCTTCGCCCCGGCGTCGGCGAGCCGATAGGCGAGGGCGTCGATGCCGAACAGGGCCGCGAGCGGCAGCGCCACCGCGCCGAGCCTGTACACCGCGATATGGGCGATCGGCACAGCCGCACCCTGGGGCAGCAGGATCGCGACACGGTCGCCGCGGCCGATGCCGCGGGCGCGAAGCGCGTTCGCGAGGCGGTTCGAGCGCTCCCGCAACGCCCCGCAAGTAAGAGCTGCGACGCGCCCGTCGGGGCCGATCTCGAGGATGGCGGCGCGTTCCGGCTCCGCCGCCGCCCCGCGGTCGCAGACGTCGACCCCGATGTTGTAGCGCTCCGGAATGCGCCAGCGGAACGCGGCGACGAGGCCATCATAGTCGGGGGCCGGCGTGAGCATGCCAGGCTCTTACCAGAGGCGGCGAGGCGCGGCCACGAGGGTGTCAGTCGACCTTCCGCTCCGCCGCCGCCGGCAGGAACTGGTCGTCGAAGACGTCCTCGGGCTTGGGCTTGCTCTTATAGGGAAAGGCGAGGCCGATCTGGTCGAGCGCCCGCTCGAACCGGTCGCGATCGATGCCGCCGAAGCCGTTCTCGCGCACCCAGGGCGTGGCGATGTTCTGCTCGATCGCCATCGCGAGCCGCTCGAGCTCGACCTCCTTGCGCGCGAGCTCGTTGCGCTTCAGCACCGTATCGATGGCGGCGCCGGGGTCGGCGATCGTGTCGCGCAGGCCCTTGGCAAGGGCGCGCAGGAAGCCCCTCACGGCCTCCGGCTTCTCGGCCGCGAACTTCTGCGAGACCAGGACCGCGTTGCCATAGAGCTCGAGGCCATGCTCGCTCATCGGGATGACGACAATGTCGTCCGCCGGTACGCCGCGGGATTTCAGGTTGATGAACGAGGTCATGGCGTAGCCGAAGACGGCGTCGACCTCGCCCTGCGCGAGCAGCGGCTCGCGCACCGGGAAGCCGACGGTGTCGACGCGGATGGCCCACTCCTTCTCGTCGATCTTGTTCAGCGCCTTGAGGACCGGCCATTGCGCATAGGCGGCGTCGGCGGACGGCGCGCCGAGCCGGCGCCGTTTGAGGCTCTCGAGCTCGGGCGTAATGCCCCGGCTGCGGCGGCCGACGATGGCGAAAGCCGGCCGGTCGTGGAGGATCATCACCGCCTTGGCGCCCGCCGCGGGGTTCTCGTCGCGGAAGCGCACCAGTGAGTTGATGTCGCCGAACCCCATGTCGTAGGCGCCGGTGCCGACGCGCGTCACCGGCTCGCGCGATCCCGCCGCCGGCTCGATCGTCACGTCGAGCCCCTCGGCTTTGAAATATCCCTTGTCGAGGGCGACCGTGAACGGCGCCGCCGGGCCTTCGAAGCGCCAGTCGAGGGAAAAGCGCACCGCCGTCTGGGCGCAGGCGGGCGTGCACGCCAGGACCGCGGCCGCGAGCGCCAGCGCCAGCCCGGCGATTGGGCTCCTCGGGGCGCGGCGGACGGCGACAGGCATACGCAACTCCAGCGGCATGGCGCGAAAGGACGAGAACGCCGCCGCCCGGAATGGGCGCGACGTTGCGTGACCCTTGCACCTGACGCAGTGCAACCGGAATGCCGCGGAGCGTCAACCCGCAGCCATGCGCCAGCGGGATCGAAAAGTGCTCCGAATCCGCATAGCTTGATTTCCGAGCCCTGACCGGAGACCGCCGTGACGCCCGTCGCGCGCTTCGACGCCCCCTATGCCGAAGACGATGCGGCGATCGCCGCCCGCCTTCTGCACGGGGCGCGGCTGCCGGAGGAACGCGAGCGCCGCGTCGACGCGGGGGCGCGCGATCTCATCGCGGCGATCCGTTCCGACCGCGCCGGGCTCGGCGGCGTCGAAGAGGTGCTGCGGGAATATTCGCTGTCGACCAAGGAGGGGCTCGCCCTCATGGTCCTGGCCGAGGCGCTCCTGCGCGTGCCCGATGCCGCGACCGCGGACCGGCTCATCGAGGACAAGCTCGGCCAGGGCGATTTCGTCCACCACGAGACCCGCTCGGACGCCTTCCTGGTCAACGCCTCCGCCTGGGCGCTCGGCATCACGGCGCGCATCATCCAGCCGGGCGAGACGCCGGAAGGGATCCTCGGCCAGCTCGCGAAGCGCCTCGGCGTGCCGGCGGTGCGCGCCGCGACCCGGCAGGCGATGCGCGTCATGGGCAGCCATTTCGTGCTCGGCCAGACGATCGGCGAGGCGCTCGAGCGCGCCGCGGCCGGCGCCGGCCGGCTCTATCGCTATTCCTTCGACATGCTCGGCGAGGGCGCGCGCACTGCCGAGGACGCCCACCGCTATCTCGAATCCTACGCCGCGGCCATCGCGGCGATCGGGCGCGCCGCCGGCAACGAGCCGCTGCCGGAGCGCCCCGGCATCTCGGTCAAGCTCTCGGCGCTCCATCCCCGCTACGAAGCGGTGAGCCGCGATCGCGTTCTCGCCGAGCTCGTGCCCCGCGTCGTCGCGCTCGCGCGACAGGCCCGCGATCATGACCTCAACTTCACCATCGATGCCGAGGAGGCAGACCGGCTCGAGTTGTCGCTCGACGTGATCGCGGCGGCGCTGCCGGACCAATCGCTTGCTGGGTGGGACGGCTTCGGACTGGCGATCCAGGCCTATCAGAAGCGCGGACTCGCGGCGATCGACTGGCTCGCGGCAACCGCCGATCGCCTCGATCGCCGGCTGATGGTGCGCCTCGTCAAGGGCGCCTACTGGGACACCGAGGTGAAGCGCGCCCAGGAGCGCGGCCTCGACGACTATCCGGTGTTCACCCGCAAGGCGATGACCGACTTGAACTACATGGCCTGCGCCGAGCGCCTCCTGGCGCTGCGGCCGCGCATCTTCCCGCAATTCGCGACCCACAACGCGCTGACCGTCGCCTCGATCGTCGAGCGCGCCGAGGGAGTCGCGGGCTACGAGTTCCAGCGCCTGCATGGCATGGGCGAGTCGCTCTACGGCCGCCTGATGGAGAGGGTCCCGGGCGCTGCGTGCCGAACCTATGCGCCGGTCGGCGGCCATCGCGACCTCCTCGCCTACCTCGTCCGCCGCCTGCTCGAGAACGGCGCCAATTCGTCATTCGTGTCGGTCGCGGCCGATCCGAACGTTCCGGTCGCGTCGCTGCTGCGGCGTCCGGCGGAGATCATCGAGCGGCCGGAGGCCGCCCGGCATCCGCGGCTGCCGCTGCCGCGCGACCTGTTCGCCCCCGAGCGCCGCAACTCGCGCGGCGTTGAGTTCGGTCACCGGCGCTCGCTCGATGGTTTGCTGGCGGAAATCGAGGCGCAAACCCCCTCTCCCCCCTCGGAGAGAGGGATTAGCGCCGCGCCGGTCGTCGACGGCAGCGTTCGATCGGGAACCGCTCGCGACGTGCTCAGCCCGACCGACGGCGCCGTCGTCGGTGAAATCACGGAGGCCTCGTCCGGAACCGCCGACGAAGCGATGGCGACGGCGCAGCGCGGCTTTCGGGCCTGGAGCGAAACCCCGGCGGCGGAGAGGGCGGCGGCGCTCGGTCGCGCCTCGGACCTCCTCGAGGCGCGGCGCGGGCGGCTCATCCACCTGCTGCAGGCCGAGGGCGGCAAGACCCTCGACGACGCGCTCTCGGAGGTGCGCGAGGCGATCGATTTCGGCCGCTATTACGCGGCGCAGGGCCGCCGCGTGTTCGGGGCCGGGGAGCCGATGCCCGGGCCAACGGGCGAGTCGAACGTGCTGCGCCTCCGCGGGCGCGGCGTCTTCGTCGCGATCTCGCCGTGGAACTTTCCGCTCGCGATCTTCTTCGGCCAGGTCGCGGCCGCACTGATGGCCGGCAACAGCGTCGTCGCGAAACCGGCCGAGCAGACGCCGCTCGTCGCCGCGGCGGCCGTCCGCCTCCTGCACGAGGCGGGCGTGCCGACGAGCGCGCTGCAGCTCGTGCCCGGCGACGGCGCCGTCGGCGCGCGGCTCGTCGATCACGCGGCCGTCGCCGGCGTCGTCTTCACCGGCTCGACCGAGGTCGCGCGGGCGATCAACCGGGCGCTCGCGGCGAAGAATTCGAGCATCGTGCCGCTCATCGCCGAAACCGGCGGCATCAACGCCATGATCATCGACGCGACGGCGCTCCCCGAGCAGGTCGCCGACGACGTCGTCACCTCGGCGTTCCGCTCGGCCGGCCAGCGCTGTTCGGCGCTCAGGCTGCTGTGCGTCCAGGACGACGTCGCCGACCGCATGATCGCGATGATCGTCGGCGCCGCCCGCGAGCTGAAGCTCGGCGACCCGCGCGACCCGAGCGTCCATATCGGGCCGGTCATCGACGCGGAGGCCAAGGCCCGGCTCGATGCCCACATCGCGCGCATGCGGCGCGAAGCGAAGCGGGTCTGGCATGCGGATTCTCCGTCCCATCCGGGGCAAGCCGACCTCTTCGTCGCGCCGCACGTGTTCGAGCTCACCCGTCCCGGCGACCTTGCCGAGGAGGTGTTCGGGCCGATCCTGCATGTGGTGCGCTACCAGGCTCGGGATCTCGAGAGCGTGCTCGCGGCGCTCGAAAGCTCGGGCTACGGCCTGACGCTCGGCATCCATTCGCGGATCGACGCCACGATCGAGCGCATCGTCGCCCGCCTCGGCGTCGGCAACGTCTACGTCAACCGCAACATGATCGGCGCCGTCGTCGGCGTGCAGCCCTTCGGCGGCCACGGGCTCTCCGGCACCGGGCCGAAGGCCGGCGGCCCGCATTATCTGCCGCGCTTCGCAACCGAGCAGACGTTGACGGTCAACACCGCGGCCGTCGGCGGCAATGCCATGCTCCTCGCGATCGAGGAGTGATGTGTCGCCGGTGCAACGCCGGCGCGGCGCGACCGCGGCTCGGGTTGACCCGGAGAACCGCGCTCGCCACTGTCGCGCTCGAACGGCGAGGCAGGACGAAGGCATGCGCGTGCAGAGGCTTGGCAGGATCGGGGCGGGGCTCGCGGGCACAATCGGGCTCGCGGGCTGCTCGACCGGCTACATCTATGCGACCTACGGCCCGCCACTCGGCCCGACGCTCGTTACCGTCGGCTGCCACACCACCTATGAGGTCTACGAGAACGCGAAAGAGCGGCTGATCATGGTCCGGACTAATGTCGGCACGCAGATCGCAGGCGTCGTGTGTCGCGATCCCGGCGTCACCCCGACGCCGCGGCGCGCGGTCGAGTATCATTTCGAGGCGACGAACCGGCCGAAATGCACCGTCGCCGAGGAGCGGAAGCTGTCGCCGATCCACTGGGAATACGTCTACAGCTGCCCGGCGTGAGGCCTCGCCTCAGCCGCCGGCGAGCGGCTCGAAGAAATAGCAGCCGTTGAAGCGCACCGCCGTCGTTGCCGTCTTCAGGTCGAAGTCGGCCGGGGCCGTCTCTGGCTCGTCGACCTTGCCGGTGAATTCCCAGGCCTCGTCGCTGAGGAACGCCGGCACCGCAAAATCCTCAGGCACCGCGCAAAATAGATCGTGTTCGCCGCGATGGCGAAAAAGGTTGTAGGCAAGCATGTCGGCCCTCCGCCGGGTTCCCGGTTCTGTCGGCGAATCGGTTCTAGCCGCGGCGGATGTCGGAACTGTGTCGCCGACGTTTGCGCGAACAGCGGCCGGCGGGCGCGAGCGGCGCCGTTCGGCCTGCGGCGTGGCGCCGGCCTTACTCTTGCGCCGCGTCCTTGCGGGCCGGGCGACGGCCCGCCCTTGCGACGCTCCCGGTGGTCTCGACATCGACCTCGCCGGCACCGATGACGGTCGGGCCGTTGAGCCCGAACAACGCGATCTGCGGCCTGCAGGGATCCTGCGGGCCGGGACCGGTCCGCAGCTCTTCGGGTTGGCAGCGCGGAGCGAAGTGTGTCGGGAAGCTCTGGGCGTGGGCAGCGGCGGTCAGGCCGACCAAGGCCGAGAAGACGGCGACGCCGAGGCGAGAGAAACGTCGGATCATGCTGGCCCTCTCGTAACGGAGCCCGCAGGCGGGCTCGCCGTCACAACGGGCAGGATTGCCGCGAGTTCCGGGCGCGCCCAGCGCAGCGCGAGTGCAACGGAAAAAGCCCGCCGGACGTCGCTTCGAGAGGCTGATCCGACGGGCTTGATCGTTTGGTTGCGGGGACAGGATTTGAACCTGTGACCTTCAGGTTATGAGCCTGACGAGCTACCGGGCTGCTCCACCCCGCGCCACCCTGACGGCTCCGAATTCAAGAAGCCGAAACTGAAACGCGGCACTGACGCGCCGCGAAGACGATGAAGAGGGATTTGTCCTTGGCAGGCCCGGCAACGACCTACTCTCCCGGGTCTTAAGACACAGTACCATCAGCGCTGAGGAGTTTAACGGCCGAGTTCGAGATGGGATCGGGTTCGGGCTCCTCGCTCAAGCCACCGGACCGGCGAAGGACAATTGGCAAGCATGGTCTTTTCGATCCGGCCGCTGTCGTGCGGACACGGACCATGAGAGCGATCAAGCCGATCGAGCGATTAGTACCGGTAAGCTCAACGCGTCACCGCGCTTACACACCCGGCCTATCAACGTGGTCGTCTTCCACGGCTCTCAAGGGAGTACTCGTTTCGAGGTGGGTTTCCCGCTTAGATGCATTCAGCGGTTATCCCGTCCGTACATAGCTACGCTGCACTGCGGCTGGCGCCACAACAGCTCCACCAGAGGTACGTCCATCCCGGTCCTCTCGTACTAGGG
>Ga0136846_1210817_pt1 | contig 11777 bp, 9 predicted proteins | sample HopSoiMetagenom2_FD_96841 | JGI IMG/M metagenome (GOLD analysis project Ga0136846, IMG submission 96841) | Grasslands soil microbial communities from Hopland, California, USA - 2 Assembly 2016 (version 4) | ecosystem: Environmental > Terrestrial > Soil > Grasslands | place: USA: Hopland... | reverse complement strand
CGCGTGCGCGCTGGTCGGGCCGAACGGCGTGGTCGGTTCGTATCGCAAGATTCACCTGCCCTTCTTGGGCATGGATCGATTCACGACACCCGGCGATCGGCCGTTTGCGGTTCACGAGGCGGCCGGCATGCGCATCGGCATGCACATCTGCTACGACGGCGGCTTTCCGGAATCCGCCCGCGTGATGATGCTGCAGGGCGCCGACCTGGTCGTGCTGCCGACCAATTGGCCGCCCGGATCGGAATGCATGGCGGGCTTTGCGGTCAATACGCGAGCGATGGAGAACAATATCTACTACGCCGCCTGCAATCGTGTCGGCGAAGAACGCGGCTTCCGCTTCATCGGCCAGTCGAAAATCTGCGATCCGAGCGGCCGCGCGCTGGCCGAAGCGGCGCATGACCGCGAAGAAATCTTGTACGCAGAAGTCGATGTGGCGCGAGCGCGGCAGAAGAAGATCATTCGCGTGCCCAACCTGCACGAGATCGACCGCCTGCGCGATCGCAGGCCGGAGATGTACCGGGAAATCATAGAACCCCAATAGTGTCCTTGCGGTTTTCCAACCCCCCTCATCAGTTACAACTAGCTTTCACGACTAGCTCAATGTTGTTGTGGTAGAATTGTATTGGTTAGAAATGCAACGCGAGGACAAGGCATGAACAAGATCGTCGTGAAATCAAGAGTAAACAGCGACGGTATGCTTCATTTGAAGCTGTGCGTGGGGCAGGCCGAGGCAGATAAGGACGTCCAGGTCACGGTCGAGCCACTCTTGTCCGCGCCTAGGTCGGAAAAGCCATGCATGACTGCTGCTAACCTACTGCAATCCGGCCTCGTCGGAATCTGGGCCGATCGAGCAGATATCGGCGAAAGTAGAGAATTCGCTCGACGCCTTCGTGCGCAGGCCCAGGCGCGGAGCCATAGCGCATGACGCTGCTCGACACGGACGTCGCCGTCGATATTCTTCGCGGCCATCCACCGGCCGTGTCTTGGCTTCAAGGACTCGGGTCTGCTCCGCTGGGACTTCCTGGAATCGTCGTGATGGAGCTGATTCAGGGCTGCCAGAGCAAGCCAGAGCAGCAGCGCGTTGAGAGGATTTTCGGCCACTACGCACTCTACTGGCCGAGCGACGCGGATTGCCAGCAGGCCCTGGTTGACTTTGCTGACTACCACTTGAGTCACAACCTCGGCCTGCTCGACGCCTTGATTGCGCATACCGCCAACGGATTGAATGAAGAGCTCGCAACGTTCAACGTAAAGCACTACAGCGCTGTGGCGGGCCTGAAAATCGTTCAGCCCTACTGACCGACGCTCAAGCAGTATGTCATCGCTCGGTTTGCCAATCTACCAATCCACCACGCTGCCGTCATCGCGGTCGTACGTGCGCTGATACGGCTGCGGCTCGCCGACTTGGGCCAAGAACTTGTCCTCGTCGATCTCGATGCCCAGGCCCGGTGCGGTCGAGACAGGCAGATACCCCTTCTCCGCCTTGAACGGATGCTTGAGCAGGTTGTCGTGGGTGCGCACGCCTTGCTCTTGAATCAGGAAGTTAGGAATCGCCGCTGCAATCTGACAGCTCGCAGCGAGTGAGCACGGCCCCTGCGGGTTATGCGGTGCCAGTGGCACATAGTACGACTCGGCCATGCCGGCAATCAGCCGCAACTCGGTGATGCCGCCCGCATAGCAGATATCCGGCTGAATGATCGTGGCGGCCCGCTTCGTCAGGATGTCGCGAAAGCCCCATTTGGTGAAAATCCGCTCGCCTGTGGCGATCGGCAGGTGCGTTTTGGAAGCGATCTCGGCCATTCCTTCGACATCCTGGCACTGGATCGGTTCTTCGACAAAGAACGGCTGGTACGGCTCGATGGCTTTGATCAGCAGCATGGCCGTTTGCGGCTGAACGACACCATGAAAGTCAAACGCGATATCGATATCCGGACCGAGCCGCTCGCGCATGTCGGCGAAACTCTTGGCTGCGCGCTGCACGTAGCCCGCGCTTTCGACGTACTTGTAAGCGGCGCGATCGTCAGCGCGCAGCGCGCCTTTCATGGCTGTGCAGCGACCTTCCGCGACGTCCTGGCGGCTCCCATAGACGCGAATCTTTTGCCGCGTCGGCCCGCCGAGCAGCTCGTGCACAGGCAGGCCGAGTGCCTTGCCCTTGATGTCCCACAGCGCCATGTCAATACCGCTGAGGACCGCCGTCAGCACCGGCCCGCCGCTATAGAAGCCGTGACGATAGATGGCCTGCCAGTGCTTGGTGATCGGGCGCGGGTCCTGTCCGACGAGATACTTCGCCATCTCCTGGGCTTCGGCCGCGCAGGCTTTGCTCTTGTCCTTGAGCATCTCCCCCCAGCCGACGATTCCCGCGTCGGTCGAAATCTTCACAAAGACCCAACTATTGCGATGGATAAATGTTTCCAGCTTGGTGATTTTCAGCGGCGAGCGGCCGGGAATGATCGCTTTGTTCGCATTGGCCGACGCGGCTTCCTGGGCGAGGGCCTCCATCTGAGCGAGACCACTAATGAGGCCCCAGGATCCAACAGAGGCGGCAGCGCGGCCGAGAAAACGCCTGCGCGACAGCTGATGGGCATGAATCGATTCAATCATTTCATCTCGGGACATCACGAACGCGTTGGACATGACGTAGTTCCTTCAGTTCACGGTTTCGGCCGAAAGGCGATCGCCCAGCGCCGCCACGCTAACACACGCGGGCCCGATATTCCACGATTCCATGGTTTTGGAACGCGAGCACCCTCAGAATCGACGTTTTCGTCAAAGTCGCCGGATTCGTTAAACTCGCTGCCAATCGGCTTCCGACACAAACTGATGCGCTGCAGTCTGTTGGGAGAGGGAGGTTCAGAGATGGAAGGGGGGCAGGGCGTGAACGCCGGCGGCGCGCACGCTCCGCGCTTATTGCTGAGGCGACTGCTGGCTGCTTGTCTGGTGAGCTATCTGCTGCTCGCTGCGCCCGGCTGCAGCGGTTTATCCCACTGGCTTCGCAATGGATTCAAGGTCGGTCCAAACTACTGTCCGCCATCGGCCCCACTCGCTGAGGAATGGATTCAGCAGCAGGATGAGAAGGCCGTTGTGGCCGCGCCGCCGGAGGATTTTGCCTGGTGGGGTGTATTCAACGATCCGGCCCTGAACGGCCTGATCGAGACGGCGTATCGGCAGAACCTCGATCTCGCTGCGGCGGTCACGCGGATCATGGAAGCGCGGGCCCGACGGAGCATTGCCATCGGCAACTTGTTCCCACAGTCGCAATCAGCTTTGGCGGCGTATGCTCACGGCCAAATAAGCCGGAATCTTGGCCTGCCATTTCCAGGCAGCTTGAATTTTTGGGCCGATGGCTTCAACGCCTCGTGGGAGCTCGATGTGTGGGGCCGTTTGCGGCGGAACATCGAGGCTTCGAATGCCAATCTAGACGCGGCGGTCGAAGGTTACGGCAATTCGCTCGTCATGCTGTTATCGGAGGTGGCGACCAACTACGTGCAGCTTCGAACATTCGAGCAGCGGCTCGCTTATGCCCGCCAGAACGTCGAGATCCAAGCGAAATCGCTGGAGCTGGTGCAGGTGCGCTTTGAGCTGGGAACGGCGTCGGAGCTCGATCTGCGCCAGGCGAAGGCCAGCCTGGCACAGACACAGGCAACGCTCCTACCGCTCGAATCGGGCCGCCAGCTAGCCAGTAATCAGCTTTGCATCTTGCTCGGCATGCCCGTCAACGATTTGGCGCGGCAACTCCAGCCGCGGCCAATCCCCGCCGCGCCGCTTCAAATCGCCGTAGGAATTCCCGCCGACCTGTTGCGCAAGCGGCCAGACATCCGCCGAGCCGAGCGGCAGGTCGCCGCCCAATCCGCCCAAATTGGCATCGCCGAATCGGATCTTTATCCGCGGCTGGCAGTCACCGGCTTCATTGGCTACGCGGCCCAGGATTTCAACGGACTGTTCGACGCGCAAAACTTCACAGGCTTTATCCTGCCAACGCTGCAATGGAAGATTTTGAATTACGGCCGGGTTGTCAACAATATCCGTGCGCAAGACGCACTGTTTGAGAATTCGGTGCTGCAGTATCAGCAGACGGTGCTGCGCGCGGGGCGCGAGGTCGAAGACGCGCTGGTGCAGTTTGTGCAAACGCAGCGACAGGCGCGGTTCCTGGAACAAAGTGTTGCCGAGTCGCGCCGCGCTCTGGAGATCGTTCAAGAACAGTTCAAAGGGGGCACCGCCGATTTCAATCGTGTCTATACGATCCAGGCACAGGTCGTCGATCAGCAAGATCAGCTCGCCGCGGTTAAGGGCAACGTCGCTCTGTACCTGATTCAGGCCTATAAAGCGCTCGGCGGTGGCTGGGAGTATTTTTGTCAGGGATATGGGCTTCCAACCGGTGAAATGTTTGTTGCACCAATCGAGGAATTGCCGCGACCGGCCGAAAGGTGAGTTTGAAGCCATCGCCAGGCGGCTGCATCTCCCGGTCAATTCCTTCCGACATTTTCGGCGACGCGCTTGCGGCGCGAAAAAAAGCGCACGATGATGTAGCGACTCGTCCCTCGTGATTCTTGTACCGGAGAAGCTCTCAATGTCCGCTTCACGCGTTTCTCGCCGCCGTTTTCTCGCCGGATCGGCCGCTGCAACGGCTGCTCTCGCCGCTCCCGCTATCTTGCGAGCGCTTGATACGAATGGACGCATCAATCTCGGGTTCATTGCGTCCGGCGGACGCGCGCGGGCCAATCTATCGGAAATGACGAAGCCGGGCGGAGTGGAGATCAACGTTGTGGCGCTGTGCGATGTGAATGGACAAAACCTGGAGAAGGCGGCGCAGCAGTATCCCAAGGCGCGACTTTACAAAGATTTTCGCAAGCTGCTGGACGAGTCGAAAGATCTCGATGCCGTGGTCGTAAGCACGTGCGAGCATACGCACGCGTATGCGGCGGTGCCTGCGCTGCAGATGGGCAAAGCGGTGTATTGCGAGAAGCCCCTGTCGCGCGATGTGCAGGAGTGCCGCGCGATGCGCGAGGCGGCAAAGAAGGCCAAGGTCGCGACACAAATGGGGACACAGAACCATGCCAACCCCAACTATCATCGCGTCGTGGAGCTGATTCACAGCGGTGCAATCGGGCCGGTGAGCGAGGCGCACGTATGGGTCTCGCGCGCCTGGGGGCGGCAGACGCCGCAAGAGGCCGAGGAGAACAAAGACGTTCACGGCATGTGCACGCGGCCGGATGGCACGAAGTACTTCATCACGGAGCGGCCCACGGAAGCACAAGACCCGCCGAGCTATTTGGATTGGGATCTATGGCTGGGGCCGGCGCCCGCGCGGCCCTATCACGAGGCGTATTTTCCTGGACCACGGTGGTATCGGTGGTGGGATTTTGGCAACGGCACGATGTCGGACCTCGGCAGTCATTGGAACGATCTGCCGTTCTGGGCTTTGAAGCTCGACGCACCGAAGACGATTGAAGCGATGGGACCAGATCCGCATCCGGAGATCGCCCCCGCGTCGATGACAGCCGTTTATGAATATGGCCCCCGCGGCGACATGCCGGCTTGCAAATTGACATGGCACCAAGGCACACACAAGCCGCAGATCTGGAAGGACAAAGGAATTCCGCAATACACCAACGGCGTGCTGTTCATTGGCACGAAGGGGCGGATGCTCCTGGCCGATTACAGCAAGCACGTGCTGCTGCCAGAAGCAGAGTTCAAAGACTTCCAGCGGCCCGAGAAATCCATCATGGATGGCCCGACACAGCAGCAAGAGTGGCTGCTGGCAATCAAAAACGGCACGCCGACAGGCAGCCCGTTCAACGACTATGCGGGCCTGTTGACCGAAGCCAACCATCTGGGCAACGTCGCTTTTCGGACGGGTCAAAAGATCGCCTGGGACAGCGCGAACATGCGTGTCACCAATACTCGCGCGGCCGATCACTACATCAGCCGAGAGCCGCGCTCGGGCTGGCGTCTCAGCGGTTTGGCTTAAGGAAATCGTAAGAATCGCGCAGGACATCTTGTCGCGAGTTGCGGTGGAGTGTCGTTGTCGCTTGGAGCAGCGCGGCGCTTGTGTGGTGGTGTGCATCCAGTCGTCCTTCGCAGATACGGCATTGAATTTGCTTGGCTGGATCGCCGTCTTCGACCGGGCGCGCTGCCGCTCGCATCCTTAGAGTAGTAGCCGTGCGCGCAAGTCCGAGTAAATCACCTCCATGTCTGCGCACGTTATTTCGCCACGACATCAAGTGGGCGTGCTGTTTGCGCTATTAGTGCTGACGGCGCTGACGGTGGGCGTCTCGTTCCTCGACCTTGCTGGGCGCTGGCACATAGCAGCCGGCCTCGGCATTGCCGTCGCGAAGGCAACGCTTGTCGTTCTATTCTTTATGCACGTGATTCAGAGTTCGGCGGCGACGCGGGCGGTAATTGTCGTCGCTGTTTTTTGGCTGGTGGCGGTATTGTTTGCGCTCACCTTGACGGATTACACGACGCGGGAAGCCATCTTGGTGGTGCCCGGCCATTAGTCGCTTAAGAAGGGAATCTCATGTCGCACGCGTTTCGCCCTCTGCCGCCGCTGGGTCTCGGCTTGGCTTCCGTCGTGCTGGGGGCCATTGGGCTGATGCTGTTCGTGGTACCAATTCTCGCAGCTCCGATCAGTGGCTGTGGAGTCCTCGCTGGCATTTGCGGAATTGTTGCCGCAGCCGCTGGGGTGCGAAACGATTTGCGACTAGCAGTCGCGGGCGTTGCCCTGTGTGCGTTAGCGCTCGCTGTTGACCTGGCGGTTCAATACGCGCCGGGCGGTTATCTGGGACGGCCGGCGGAGCCGCAGATCTTTTTCCCCGGATCGCGGGGACCGCACGTGCCGCCGCCGGCGCCGTTTCGCGGTGAGCTTGTTCCCGCAACAGGCTGGCGAAACGTGTGAAACAAGGATTGTGATCGAGATGCCCCAAGTATTCCCTCGTTGGACGAACGTTGGCTCCAAGATGAGCATCTTCGGCGTGCTCACCTCGTTAGCGCTCGTGACTTGGGCTTCGATGGTATATGTGCAATCGTCGTATGGCACGAATGCCGGCTTGCGGCTCGTGCAGCCGGTGCCGTTCAGTCATCAGCACCACGTGGGCGGCCTGGGCATCGACTGCCGCTATTGCCATACGAGCGTCGAGCAATCGGTATTTGCCGGAATGCCCGAGACCAAGACGTGTATGAATTGCCACTCCCAGATTTGGGTCGGCAGCGAGATGCTGCGCCCGGTGCGGGAAAGCTACGCGACCGACCGATCGATCGCTTGGGAGCGAGTCTATAACACGCCGGGCTTTGTCTATTTCGCGCATCACATCCACGTACAAAAGGGGATTGGCTGCTCATCGTGCCACGGACGCATTGATCGGATGGCCTTCACCGAACAAGCGGCGTCGCTGCTCATGGAATGGTGCCTCGAATGCCATCGCGATCCGGCAAGTCAAATCCGCCCGCGGCCGGAAGTTTTCAATATGGATTATCGAGTGCCGACCAATCAGCGCGAGCTTGGCGAAAAGCTGGTGGCGGAATACGACGTTCGTGATCCCCAGCAGCTCACCAGTTGTTCGACCTGTCATCGATGAACAGCCGCAAGAATCTCGGTGGTGAGTTAGCGCAGTGGCAAAGCCGCCTGGGCCAGGGCGGCCGGCAATATTGGCAGAGTCTGGAAGAGTTGGCCGAGAGCGAGGCATTTGCGGCCGTTGTGCGGCAGGAGTTCCCGGAGCAGGCGGACGTTTGGCCCGATGCTCTGAGTCGGCGCCAGTTCCTGTCGGTCATGGCGGCCTCGCTGGCGCTGGGCGGGATCAGCGGCTGTTCGGTGCGGCCGGCGCCGGCCGAGAAGATCGTGCCGTATGCGCGGCCGCAAGATGGAATCACGCCAGGACGTCCACTGTTCTTTGCCACGACCATGACAATCGGCGCCGACGCCGTCGGTCTGCTGGTCGAGAGCCATATGGGTCGGCCGACGAAGATCGAAGGCAATCCCGATCATCCGGCCAGCCTTGGCGCAACCAATGCCTTTCATCAGGCTTCGATTCTCAGTCTCTACGATCCCGATCGGTCGCAAACTGTCACGTACGAGGGGCAAATTCGCGGCTGGAACGACGCCGAGCAAGCGCTGCGGCAAGCGATATTGCAGCAGCGGGCGGGCGGCGGCGCGGGTTTGAGGATTTTGACCGAGACCGTCGTTTCGCCCACGCTCGGGCAGCAGCTCCGCGATTTGCTCGATGCCTTACCGAGCACGAGGTGGCATCAGTATGAGCCGATTCATAACGACAACGGCCTCAGCGGGGCCAGCCTGGCATTTGGCGAGAAAGTAGATCCGGTTTACGACTTCACTAAGGCTGAGGTTGTTCTTTCGCTGGACGCAGACTTTCTGGCGACGGGGCCAGGACATTTGCGATATGCGCGAGACTTCATGGCGCGCCGGCAGTTGCCAGATGATGAAGGTGAGGCCAGACGGGCGACGATGAACCGGCTGTATGTCGTCGAAACGGCCGTGACGTGCACCGGCGCGAAATCGGACCATCGGCTGGCGGTACGCGGCAATGATGTCGAGTGGATCGCGCGGGCGATTGCCGCCGAGTTGGACATCGGTCAGCGGCATGCGGCAGCGCGCGATCACGAGATGTGGATCAAAGCAGTCGCGGCTGAGCTGGCCGCTTATCGTGGTCATTGCTTGGTGGTTGCGGGACATCGCCAGCCACCAGTCGTTCATCTGTTAGCCCACGCATTGAATGAGCGATTGGCGAACATTGGCCAAACGGTGCGCTATATCTCGCCGATCGCCGCACGTTCGGTCGAATGCGGCGCATCGCTGCAGGAGCTGATTGATGACATTCGCGGCGGCCAGGTCGAAACACTGATCATCCTCGGCGGGAATCCAGTCTATAACACGCCGGCGGATATGCAGTTCGCTCAGTTGCTGTCGCGCGTGCCCCTGCGGTTTCATCTGAGCCTCTACGCCGACGAAACATCGCGCCGCTGCCAGTGGCACTTGCCACAGGCGCACTATCTGGAGTCCTGGAGCGATGCGCGCTGCTTCGATGGGACAGCGTCGATCGTGCAGCCGCTGATCGAGCCACTCTATCAGGGCCGCAGCGCTCATGAGTTGCTCGCGCTGTTAACGAATGCCGAAACAATCGCAGGCGACGAGATCGTCAGGTCTTACTGGCGCAAAAACGGGCCGGCGGAAGAGGAAGATGCGTTCGCAGACTGGTGGCAAACCGCTCTGCATGATGGCGTCGTTGCTGACTCGGCGTTTGAGACTCGATCGGTTCACTTGAGGGATGGTTGGCAAGAGTCTCTCCAACAGACTTCGGTTGTCGTTGCGTCGTCAACACCGAGCCGTGATTTGGAAATCACCTTTGATGCCGATCCAACGATTTTCGACGGCGCACTGGCGAATAATGGCTGGCTACAGGAGCTACCTAAGCCGCTGACGAAGCTGACATGGGACAACGCGGCGATTATGAGTCCAAGGACGGCGGCCGAATTCGATCTCAAGCTCGGTGCATTCGCCCACGGCGGCGAGCACGGTGGTTATCGAGTGCCGGTCGTTGAGTTGCGGCTAAACGGCCGCATGGTCGAAGCGCCGATCTGGATCATGCCAGGACACGCCGACGGCGCAGTGACCGTTCACTTCGGATATGGAAGGCAGGCTGCGGGGCGGGTCGGCGGAAATGAGCGGCAGCGCGTCGGATTCGACGCTTATTCACTGCGGCCGACATCGCATCCCTGGTTTGCACGCGGGCTGAGCATTGTTGCGACCGGGCGGACCTATGATATTGCCTGCACGCAATCTCATTTTGCGCTGGACGGGCGAGACATCGTCCGCAGCGCTACTCTGAGCGAATACCGGCAGAACCCGCGGCGCTGGAAAGAGCCCGCCCAAAACGATCACGAAGAGCAACAGCGCGCGGCGCGGTCGATCTATCCGTCGCTCGATCAGGGACAGCCGCGACATCAATGGGGAATGTTGATCGATTTGACGGCGTGCACGGGCTGCAGTGCGTGCGTCGTAGCTTGCCAGGCCGAGAATAACATTCCGGTTGTCGGCAAGGAGCAAGTGCTTTTCGGCCGCGAAATGCACTGGCTGCGCGTCGATCGGTACGTCAGTGGTGCTGCAAACGCGCCGGAGTCGTTTCATTTCCAGCCCCTGCCGTGCATGCATTGCGAGCATGCGCCGTGTGAATATGTTTGTCCGGTTGCGGCGACGGTGCACAGCGCCGATGGGCTGAACGACATGGTCTATAACCGCTGTGTTGGCACCCGGTTTTGCTCGAACAATTGTCCATACAAAGTGCGGCGCTTCAATTTTCTGGCGTACAGCGACTACGGCACCCCGTCGCGGCGATTGCAGTACAACCCGGACGTAACGGTGCGTACGCGCGGTGTGATGGAGAAGTGCACCTACTGCGTGCAGAGGATTCGCGCGGCCGACATGGACGCCGAAGCGGCTCAGCGACCGATTCGTGACGGCGACGTCCTCACCGCTTGTCAGGCGGTGTGCCCAACGCAGGCGATTGCTTTTGGCAACTTAAACGACGCCGATAGTCAGGTTGCTCGCGCGAAACGCTCGCCGCTGGAGTATGGATTGCTCGCGGAGCTCAACACGTTCCCGCGCACGACTTATTTGGCCGAGGTTCGCAATCCGAATCCGGCTTTGGAGGCTTCCTAGGCATGTCGCAGGATGCACAAGAACTAAACGATCTCACTGCGGAGCTCCGTCGCTGTGGACTGGCGCCGCAATACGCCCCATCGGGCCACACATTTGCCACGGTGACGGAGACGATCAGCGGCCTGGTCCTGCGGTCCTCCACGGGGCGCAGTTGGCTGATATTGTTCGCCGCAACCACCGCGGTCTGTGCGATGTTTTTTGGCGTGATCATCTATTTGCTCGCCAAGGGCGTGGGAATTTGGGGCATTAATATTCCGGTGGCCTGGTGCTTTGCAATTACGTGCTTCGTGTGGTGGATCGGAATTGGGCACGCGGGGACGCTGATTTCTGCTTTCCTGCTGCTCATGCACCAGAAATGGCGGACGTCGATCAATCGGCTCGCCGAGGCGATGACGATCTTCGCCGTCATGACGGCGGGCCTGTTTCCGCTGCTGCATTTGGGCCGGCCGTGGTTCTTTTATTGGCTGCTGCCTTATCCGAACACGATGGGATTGTGGCCTCAGTTCCGCAGCGCGCTGGTCTGGGATGTGTTTGCCGTGGGAACCTATTTCTTCGTGTCGCTGATGTTTTGGTACATGGGCATGATCCCCGACCTGGCAACACTACGCGATCGGGCCACGACGCGCTGGCGGCGAATGATTTACGGCTTTCTGGCGATGGGTTGGCGGAACTCCGCGCGGCACTGGCACCGGTATGAGACGGCTTATTTGCTCCTGGGCGGATTGGCCACGCCGCTGGTGGTATCCGTGCACTCGGTAGTCAGCGCCGACTTCGCAACGGCAATTGTGCCCGGCTGGCATGAAACCGTGTTTCCGCCGTACTTCGTCGCCGGGGCGATTTTTTCCGGCTTTGCAATGGTGCTCGTGCTGGTCATTCCAATTCGTCGTTGTTACGGCCTGCAATCGTTCATCACGCAGGACCATCTGAACGTGATGGGTAAGCTCGTGCTTGCGACCAGTCTGCTGACTTCATACGGCTACCTATCCGAGCAATTCACGACGTACTACGGGGGCGAGCTGTTCGACGTGCACGTCTATTGGTACCGGCTCACGCAATTCAATAAGTATGCCTGGATTGTGAGAGCCGGTACCAATAGACGTGCACGTCG
>Ga0136846_1237929_pt1 | contig 11780 bp, 6 predicted proteins | sample HopSoiMetagenom2_FD_96841 | JGI IMG/M metagenome (GOLD analysis project Ga0136846, IMG submission 96841) | Grasslands soil microbial communities from Hopland, California, USA - 2 Assembly 2016 (version 4) | ecosystem: Environmental > Terrestrial > Soil > Grasslands | place: USA: Hopland... | reverse complement strand
TTTGTCTTCAACGTCGAGTTCCACTGTCCGAGTTGGAGCGTGGACAATTCCGCTGCCGCGTTCGCGTTTCTCGACTTCGAAACGGAACCCGTAATTGGCGCACACCTTTTGTGCTACAGGCTCTTCGATGGCTTGGTTTACAGTTGCGAAAACGCCAAGCTGCATCAGGTCGGCGATAATTTTGAAGGGCTTTTGCTTCAGTTGCTCGGCCAACTCGCGAACGACAATCGGCGGCTTGATGGAAATAACTTTGGCATCCGCAGGGAGGATAATCTTATTTGCGGGCTCCGGTTTGGCCGCGCCTTTGGCTGGTTGGCCACGACCGGCGAGACCTGCTGGTGCCCCCGGAACTCCGGGACCACGCACATTCCTGAGATCTCCCCGCCGGCCAAACTCAGGCCGGCGTTGCTCAGGCGGACGAGGTGGCGGTCTGGGCCCGGCTTTGTCCGGCGGTTTGGGCCCAGGTTTCGAAGGCAAATTGATGAATCCAACCTTGTCACCAACGCGCGGTCCTTGCGGCATGGGAGGGCGTGGTGGCGGCATTGGCGCTGGCGGTGAGGCAGGGGGTGGAGCGGAGATTTTGGCTTCGAGAGGTTCGCCTACCGGGGTGGAAACAGGCAAATCGTTGGTATGCTTTGCCTCCACCAGTTCTTGTTCAGGGACAGAGGGTTCAGTGATGGCTGCCTCTGGAGCAGCCACAACCACGGGGGGCTCGACAAAAACGGGAGGGGGCGGCTCCGGCGGTGGCGCGGCTATGATTGTGATTGGCTGAGGAGGAGTTGGCGCTGGCGGCGGAGGGGCAGGAGTAGGGTTCGCCAGCTCCGGATGAGCTTCCTTGAGCTTGTCCTCGAGATATTCAGCGGTGATTTTATCGAGGGAACTCGAAGCAACCTTGGCGGCGGCAATGCCCAGCTCTTTGGCCTTCATGAGAACTTCCTTGTTCTCGAGACCGAGCTTTTTTGAAATATCGTAAATACGAACGGGCATAATTTACTAAAACTACCGACCGAGTTCCTGGTAAAGCCTTCATCGGCTTGAACTAAGGTCGCAAAACTGTTACGGCTGGCAAGTGCATTAGCTTGAAACGGGTGCTTCGCCAACCTTGAGCGTCCGTTTGGCGGCTTCGGCCCTGGCCGCTTCCAAAATAGCGGGAGCCTGCTCGCCCAACTGCGGAATGCCTGCCAAATCACTTTCTTCCGCCTGGAGCAAATCTTCCAGCCGCGTCAAGCCGTGATGCACCAACACATCGGCCTGCTCTCGCGTAATCCCCGGAATTGCCGCGAGTTGCTCCACTGCCTCCGCGACCTTTTCCTCGAAACCTTTGGTAACCACGACCTCCGGCTCGATGTCCACCTGCCAACCGGTGAGTTTCGAGGTGAGACGGGCATTTTGCCCGCGTTTGCCAATGGCCAGGGAAAGCTGGTCCTCGCTCACAGTTATCTTAACCCGTTTATTGGCTTCATCAATCTCAAAAGCCTTTAATTTTGCCGGTGCCAAAGCATTGGTGATGAAATTTCTTACGTTCGAATCCCAGCGGATGATGTCCACCTTTTCGTTGTTGAGTTCGCGGACAATATTCTTTACCCGCTGGCCACGCAGGCCAACGCAAGCGCCGACCGGATCCACCTTTTCATCGCGGGTCCAAACCGCCAGCTTCGTCCGGAACCCAGGTTCCCTGGCAATTCCTTTGATTTCTATAGTGGAATCGTTGATTTCAGATACTTCCAACTGGAAAAGCTTCTGGACAAATCGGGGGTCCGAACGGGAAAGTATGATTTCCGGGCCGTGCGGGCCTTGTTCGACGGCCTTTACATAACAGCGGATTCGCTCGCCAATCTGGTATTCCTCGGTGGGGACCCGCTCCCGGTTCGGCAGCAAGGCTTCATATTTGCCCAAGTCAACCAATACATCCGATCGGTCGAAACGGCGCACCGTCCCGCTAATGATGTCCCCCACGCGGTCCTTAAATTCGCTGAAAATCAACGCCTTTTCCGCGCGCCGAATATGCATCATCAACGCCTGTTTTGCATATTGAGCGGCAATACGCCCGAAACCCACGGGCGTCACTTCGACTTCAAGTTCTTCACCGACAACAGCGTCGGACTTGATTCGACGAGCATCGAACTGCGAGATTTGATCATGCTTGGAAATGACCCTCTCAGAGACAATTAGCTTGGCAAAAGCGCGGATATCGCCCGTTTTCTGGTCGATGGCCACGCGTAGTTCCCGGGCTGGGCCGACTGCTTTTTTAGCGGCGGAAAGCAAGGCTTCCTGTACAGCACCTGTCAGGACATCACGATTGATGCCCTTTTCCCGCTCCCAAAACTCTAACACTGCTAAAAAGTCGGCGTTCATAATCGTCAACAACGGCATCCCTTCTGGGGAACAAAAAAGTCGGCAGATTAGCTCTTCCGACTTTTCGCACCCGCTGGGAACCAGCGGTCTATACCGTTGTCATAATATTAAAATTATTCACAATCACAGTCAAGCCCTAACATTTCCGGGCTTTTTTGAGTTTTCTCGCCGCCGTTCGTGGTAAAAAAGCTTGCAACCGGCAAACGGGATGCTAATTTCTCCGGGCAATTTTAACGGGTTTCTCCTTTTGAATTTTTATGGCGAGAATTTGTGAATTAACCGGCAAACGTCCGATAAAGGGCAGCATCATTTGGCGCAGCGGCAAATCCAAGAAGAGCGGTGGTATCGGTACGCACGTTACCGCCATCACCAAGCGGCGCTTTTTCCCCAATCTGCAGCGTGTCAAAGCCGTTGTGAACGGCGAAGTCCGGTATATCCGCGTTACGGCGGCCGCCATCAAGAAAGGCCTCGTAACCAAGGCACCGAAGCGTACCTGGAATAAAGAGGCTGCTGCCGCCAAGGCCTGACGGGCTCAGTCCAGCCCAAGCTTTTTGAAGCGGCTGGCAACTCCTTTGAAGTGGAAGTCAAGCGAGCAGAGTTCTTCCAGCTCGCCCGCTTTGAAATGCCTGGCGACTTCCGGGTCGGTTTTTAGTTGCTGCACAAAATCGGCGTCTTCCCTTCCAGCATGTTTGACCTCCCAGGTCTTCATGGCGTTTCGTTGCACCAACTCATACGCCTGCTCCCGGGTCAAACCCTTCTTAATCAGCGCCAGCAAGACCGTCTGCGAATTCCACATCCCCAGCGATAGCTTGAGGTTTTTCTGCATGTTCTCGGGATAGACCACCAGGCCTTCCACGAGTTTTGTCAGCGTCGCGAGCATATAATCCAGCAGCGTGCAGGAATCGGGGAAAATGATCCGCTCCACCGAACTGTGACTAATATCCCGTTCGTGCCAGAGCGCGATGTTTTCGAGGGCCGCAACAGCGTTGCCCCGCAACACCCGAGCCAGGCCGGTTAATCGCTCGCCGGTAATCGGGTTGCGCTTGTGGGGCATGGCGCTCGAACCTTTCTGGCATTTGGTGAACAGCTCTTCGGCTTCTAAAACCTCAGTCCGTTGCAAATGCCGAAATTCGGTGGCCCAACGTTCAATGCTCGCGGCCACAAGCGCCAGGGTGGTGATGAATTCAGCATGAATATCCCGCTGGATAACCTGCGTAGCGATCGGTGCCGGCCGCAGGCCAAGTTTTTCGCAGACAACCGTCTCGATTTCCGGTGCGAGATGCGCGCTGGTCCCCACTGCGCCCGAAAGCTTGCCAACGGCCGCAGTTTCCCGAGCCGTTTCGAGGCGGCGCAGGGCGCGGCTAAACTCATCGTGCATCAAAGCCATTTTGAGGCCGAAAGTCGTCGGCTCGGCATGAATTCCGTGGCTGCGACCGATCATCGGTGTCAACTGATGTTCTTTCGCTTTGGCAGCAACTGCCAAGCGGAGGGTTTTCACATCGGCGATCAGGATGTCGGCCGATTGGACCATCTGGACGGCAAACGCAGTGTCAATAATATCGCTGCTGGTGAGGCCAAAATGGAGCCAGCGGCTGGCTGGCGCACCGATATTTTCTGCAACGTTGGTAGTAAATGCGACGACGTCGTGATTTAACGTGCGTTCGAGTTCGCGGCAGCGCTCGATGGTAAAGCCGGCTTTGGATTTCATTTGGTCGAGCTCGGCCTTTGTCACCAGGCCGGCGGAACAGAGCGCTTCACTGGCGAGCAGCTCGATTTGCAGCCAAATCTCCAGTTTTCTTTGTTCGCTCCAGATGTCCCGCATGGCAGGACGCGAGTAGCGTTGTATCATGCAGCGACTTTAGGGTGAGCGCCGGGGCTTGTCGAGGCAGCTGACTATCGCTTGCCCATCTTTTGGCGGGCGGCTTCGAGGATGCGCCGCTCGCGGTCGGTCAGGCTATGGATGCCATGAGCGCTGATTTTATCAAGGATGGGATCGACCTCTTTGCTGAGGAACTCCTCAGGCGGCAATTCTTCCGCCGGGGCCTGCTTGCTGCGGTCCCATAAAGCCGAACTACCGGCGCTGACACGCACGAGCGGACGCCGGCGTTGTGGCGGGGTTTGGCGGCGAAAGCGCGGCCAGTGGAAATTCCACTGCAGAGCGCAACGAACAAAAAGAACTCCACCGAGAATTCCGCCCAGGTGCGCGGCGTGGGCCACGTTGTCTGTCGGCCAAACGATACCAATGACGGCCAAAATCACGGAAATGAGCAGAAGGAACCTGGCCTTGATCTCAATCGTGTTGACGAAAAAGAGCGGGATGCCGAGTGGTTGATGGGGATAGAGCATCGCAAAGGCGGCTGTGAGTCCGAATCCTCCCGCTGATGCACCGACAACCGGACCGGAAAACTGGCCACCGAGGAGGATGCCTGCGAGCATTTGAATCAGCCCGCCCATAATTCCGCTGCCAAAATAGAGCAGCAAAAATGGCCAGCGACCCAGCGCTTCTTCCACGGCGCGGCCGAACACGTAAATCACCCAGCAATTGAAGAATATGTGCAGAAAGCCGGCGTGCATGAATTGGAACGTCAGCAATTGCCAGACGTAACCATGCTGCAGACCTCCGAGACTCAGGGCCAGGTAATCGCTGCCGCCCATCCTCCGCATAGGGTAACCGTAATAGGCGCACTGAACAACGAAGGCGAAGATATTGGCGATGACGAGCATCAGCGTCGCCGAGCGCCTGGTTTCGAACGGCGACCGTCGCATATAGGGCCGGTCTTCTAACATACAACTGCACCCTGAACGTAGTCGTGACTTCGAAATTTATCAACGGGCAATTGGCGGAAGACCAAGCAATCTTATTCACCGCACGAAAACCGCTAGGGGAAGCCGTGGAGGTTTCCCGCTAGCTCTTTAGAGCTCTTTCGCCCGATAAAAACGTGGCGCGGACGCGGGAGCCACATTCGTGAAGACAGGCGGATTAGTAAAGGAAATCTGACCGCCCGGTCCGTTTGTCACTTGCTTGACCAACGTCCAGTTGCTCGCTGGTTCCAGCAAATTGGTTGTCCCCAAGATGGCGTAGGGACGATTTGTTAGGCCTTGGAGCGTCATCGCCACGCGTCCATCGCTGAACGCAGCGGGATTAATGAGCCTGATCGGCACGTGAACATTCAGCGTCACGTTGCGCGAAGTGTTCCCGAAACCGGAGAGCGTATTGGTGAAGCCGAGCCGGTTTGTATAAGACCCGGCCGCCAGCGCGTTAACATTGGTCAACGTTACGGTAACATTCGTGCTCCCCTTTGCCGCCAGAGTGCCGGCACGCCCGGACAGCGCCAACCAGGTCGCAGAGTTTGTGACGGTCCAGTTCATGGAGGCACTGCCGGAATTGCTAATTGTGTAGATGGTGCTATTTGGGTTGAAGGGACCTCCCGTAAAGCCAAAAGCTGCGATATCTCCACCCGCCAGGGAAAGCACGGGCGTGACATAAGCGGCAGTCACGATCACCTTTTGCCCAAGCGGTACGCTGATGTTGGTGGGGCTGGTTAGGGACCATCCGGGCACCGGCTGGAATTCGATCGGGTGTGTGCCTGAAGCAGCAAATGCCACCAAATTGTTGAGCGTGTAGTAATCGGGATAATACGGCGAACCGGCCACCCGCCAGCCACCGCCTTGCGCAATGGCTGCCGCCGGCCCCAAATTAATCTCGAGGTACGCCAGGTTTGCACTGCCTGCACCGGCAGTGATGGTGATGACGCCACCGCCTGGTCCGCCGTACCCGGCGACCACAGGCCACTCGCCTACGAGTATTAGCCGAGCGTCCCTTAATTCCCATGCGCCAGCGACCTGTTCCTCCAGGTATGCAATGACACCTCGCCCCACACCCCAGTGTTGGCCTGGACCTTCGACAGGCGCGGGGCAGATGCCACTGACGACTGCCTGAAGCGAATTTCCCGCTCCAATAGTTGATGGAACGTTAATCGTGCCTAAAGCCAGGTCCAGGGTGTTTGTTGGATCCAGAAAGATGCCGTCTGATGCCCCGGCACCATCGAGGAAACTATATCCAGCACGCGCAAAAAGGCGCAGCCGAAGCTGTCCGGAGCCATTCGTTCGCAAATTGGTCAGCAAGAGCGTGTTAGTGAAAAGGATCGAGCCGTCTACCTGCACATTTCTATTAATAGCGACGATATTCTCGATGCCCAATGTAACGAAATTGAGCGAAACACTACCGCAATCGCTCTTGGCTCCGGACACAGCAATTTGGTAATTGGTCCCGGCCTGCGCATTGAATCGGACTCGGCTGGAAGGATCATTTGTCTGTCCGGTATTGCCGAATACGTAAGCGTCATTGTTACTGGCCACCAATGACAGTCCGGCCAAGTTTGTGCCTTGATAGACATCCAGCACCGTGTCGAAGGTGCTGCCGAAAGTAGTCAAAAAAAGAGCGCCACTTTGGGCAGGGGTCCACGACCACCAAACGGACCGGCCTGCAGCCGGAATCGCATGAGTCGGTTCGTTGTTCTCTGTGTTGGCGCCCACGTTGGAGCCATAAACGGTCAGTGCATCAGGAGCCATTGGAGTCCGGTTTGCAAAGTAGTTATTCGAGGGCGCCTGGATGAAACTAAAGTTCAGCGTGTAAATCCCCGGCGTGAACTGATCCAAAGAGACAGCGTACGATTGACCGGCGACAACATCGAAGCGCATGTAGTTCGAATGCGTGGAAAATCCCGGACGCTCTATGTTGTCGCTGATCCGCATCAGAGATGGCAGCGTTTGGCCCTGGAATGCCGCGAGCCAAAAACTGTCGGAAGAACTCAGCCCCGAAGCCGCCATCGTTACAGTGCCATCGCTTACCGGGGCGAAAGTCCACCAGACCGTGGCGCACCCAGAATACCACGGTTTATCTGGAAACGAGGGGTCCCCGGCTTGGCGGGTCGCTCCTTCATTCGAATCATCGAACTGGGCCGCATTGCCGGTGAGCGTCAAAGCGTTCGCGAAATCATCATTCACAGGCGGATAATGAAGCAGCAGAGAGAAGCGATTTGTGTCGTATTCTGAACCGCAGACGGCGATCCGATAAATGGTCCCTGCCGTAGCGTCGAACTCAGCGGTTTGGTATTGACACCCTAAGTAACTCGCGGCGAGGGGCGTCAACGTTGAAACCGACGCTCCGGTACCGACGACAATGTGGCGTTCCGATTCTACCGCGACCCGGCCGGAAGCTGGAGCAGTCCAGCGGTACCAAACCGAAGCAGTGTCCCCGGCAAACGGCACCTCGCCAGCTTCGAGATTTGCACCGGAAAGCAAACCATTGGTTGCAAAAGTGGACCCTGACAAAACCACTGGGTTGGCAAACTGATTGTTTGCAGGGGCAGCAGGCAACGCCTGGGGAATTTGCCGAACCCTCAACACAATACTTCCGGTGGCGCCTGACTGGCCATCAACGGCCGCGCGATAAACCGTCCCTTTCACGGGCAGGAATCTGAGCAAACTAGTTCCCGAACCTCCGCTAAAAGAATCGCTCGCCACGAAGGTGAGATTGCTCACCGCATTTCCCGAGTAAACGGCTAGTTCCGTAACAAAGGAACTGCCAATGGTATCCACGAAAACCGGCCAATTGGTCGGAGCCGTCCAATTCCACCAAACTGAAGCTACCGTGTTGTTATTATTGTGATTTGGTTCACCGGGCTCTTTGGTTGCGCCGGCATTTGACCCATTCACAGTATTGGTCTGGCCTACGATCGTCGTAGCGTTGCTGAACAAGTCGTTCGGCGGGGGCTTGCATTTTCCTGCGGAACCCGCTGCGTAGATGGAGGCTATTTCGCCCGCTGATAACGCCCGATTGAAAAGCGAAACCTCATCCAACCTTCCTTTCAGCTTGCCATCGTAGGCTTGTCCCGAGGTGCCGAAATAAAGCGGCGAACCGATGGCGTAATCCTGAGGATAGTTTGCATGTGTTTGAGCTTGCAGAGTGCCGTTGACATAAATCCGAACAAAATTGGTATCGCGCACTGCCGCGACGTGGTACCAGGTTCCGGTCGAGATGGCGGTCGTGGCGACCACCTTGGTCACGAACCCGGTCGCCGAAGACACCTCGAAGCCAAAAACGTCCATACCGCCGACACGCTGCTTTTCCAGGCTATATCCTTCGAAATTGCTGGCCCGAGTATTTTTCTTGAACACAATATATTGCCAGCCAGCGGTATCTCCGCCGGAGACCGAAGAATTCAAGGCGTCAAAATTCACCCAGGCTTCCACCGTGAAATTGCTCGGCCGCAACAAGGTTGAGTCGGGAACTTGAACGTAGCCGTTCGTGCCGTCGAAACTGAACGCCGAGCCGTTCAAACCCGCGTTCGTCGCGGAGGCTCCGCCTGACAGTACGCCCGTGTTCGCGCTGATGAGGTCATTCGCATTGCCGTCACCCGACCACCAGCCAACCAGGCCCGGTGGCGCGGCAAAACAACTTGCGGCTTCGACGCGTACCGTCAACTGGCCCATGGCAAAGAGCACGACCGCAAGTAAATGAAAGCGCATAATGGAAAGCGTGATCCATACACATTCGACCAGACCCCCGCTACTGTTATTATGAACCCGAGCTTTCCTTTTCTGGAACCCTTGCTTTACTTCGGGAGTGAAACCATTTGCTGTGACGCTTTCGCTTCTATTCATCCTGCAGGCCATGCTTGTGCCCGCCGCGGATTTGGGAGTTTTTGAAGGTGAAACCGATGTAGGGAAGCCTGCTAAAGGGGGCTCGGCAGCAATTGAGGAACCAAATAGTAATTACATCATCTCCGGTGGCGGCGCTAATATGTGGTTTACGAACGATGCGTTCCATTTCGTATGGAAGCGCGTCTCGGGAGATTTCTCATTGCGCGCAGCCATCGAGTGGATGAATTCGGGCGGAAATGCGCATCGGAAGGCGTGTCTCATTGTGCGCCAGGGCCTCGAACCGGATTCGGCGTATGTGGATGTCGCCGTGCATGGCGAGGGTTTGATTTCGCTGCAATATCGTGATGCCGCTGGAACGGGCACACACGAAGTTCAGGCGCGACCGTCCGGCAGCGCGGGAAATCCGTGGCGCGTCGGGTTGGAACGGCAGGGTGATACTTTTTTCATGAGTGCGCCGGGGTCGGCCGGTTCGCGCAGCGCCTGGCAGGCGGAAGGGGCTTTTACTCGGATCAAACTGGCGGACCCGGTTTATGTGGGCCTGGGTGTGTGCGCTCACGATGACACGGCTTTGGAAAAGGCAAAGTTTTCCGAGGTAAGGTTTCGCCAAAGCTTAGGCGACACGAACCAAAAGCCTGTTCTTCATTGTGCCCTCGAAACGATATCGATTTCATCGAGAGACCGGCGGCTGGTTTATCACACGACAAACCACATCGAGGCGCCCAATTGGTCGCGCGACAACAGGTATTTGCTTTTCAACGGAGGAGGGCATCTCTACCGAATTCCACCAACTGGCGGTAACCCGGAAGTGCTCGATACCGGCTTCGCCAACCGCTGCAATAATGATCATGGCCTTTCTGCGGACGGCACTGGTTTGGCGATTAGCGACCAATCGCAAGAGCGCAAATCTTTAATTTACGTACTGCCGGCTGCCGGCGGCACGCCGCGCCAGGTCACCATGGTGGGACCCTCGTATTGGCATGGTTGGTCGCCGGACGGTTCGACGTTGGCATTCTGTGGCCAGCGCGATGGCGAGTTCGACGTTTATACGATTCCAGTGGAAGGCGGCACGGAAAAACGGCTGACCACCGCCAAGGGACTCGATGACGGACCGGAATATTCACCCGACGGAAAGTATATCTATTTCAATTCTGACCGCACCGGCACGATGCAGATCTGGCGCATGAAGTCAGATGGAACCGAGCAGGAACAGGTGACATCCGATAATTTCAACAACTGGTTTGCTCATCCGTCGCCTGACGGCAAATGGCTGGTTTTCGTGTCGTATGAAAAGGATGTCGAAGGGCATCCCGAAAACAAACCGATCCGACTGCGGATGATGCCGACCACTGGGAATGGCCCGGTTCAGGAGTTGGCGCGATTATTCGGCGGGCAGGGAACCATCAACGTTCCCTCATGGTCGCCGGACAGCAAACAGGTGGCCTTCGTGAGTTATGAATTGATTAGGCCTGAGAGGGAATAATTTGGTTCCGAGAAAAGCTTCCCCGAACGGCAACCAACTCGGACGCCAACGAGCAACCCCTCACCCTGGCCCTCTCCCCTTATGAAGGGGAGAGGGATTGTCAGTCTGTTTCTGGAGCGGGTCGAGCGATCTCGACCTTCGAAGCTGCGAAATTGCCGAGGTTCAGCACCCCTCGGAGCGACTTCCAAATATTGGTTTTCTGGCTCGCAATAGCTCATCCACCAGCCGTGGCGGTGGCGACCCGAGGCATTTGCTGACGCGGGCGAGTAATGTACTTGGCAAGACCGGCGAGCAACCAGACCAGCGCGATGGCGGCGATGGAACCAATTTTTCCAGCGGCGGCGGCAGTAGGCTTTTCATAATAAACGCCTATGAACCAGATTATCGCCGTAACCAGCCAGGAGATATTGAGCATGCCAAGAAATGCGCGCACGATTCCTGGCGCGGGAGCGCCCTGCGAAAAGCTTTTCCAAAACACCAACGGGAACAGACCGTTGCCCAGCAGCAGGAGTTGGCTGCCGACAAAATTCATCAGATATTCCGCGCCAGTATCGGTGAAGCCATAGGAATGCAAACCGATACCCAGCAAATTGACGCCAAACCAGGAGAAGCTGGTGACGATATTTCCGATAATCGCGAGATTGACGATGCCTCGTTCGCGGACAAGACCGCCCCAGCGCGCATGAAGGATCATCGCATTCCAAAGCACGATGAGCAGCGCGCCGTTTTCCTTGGGATCCCACCCCCAGAATCGGCCCCAGGATTGATCGGCCCAAATGCCGCCCAGGACTGTGCCGACAAAGCTAAAGAGGGTCGCGAAGCAAACGACGCCGTAAATCATTTTCGAAAGCGCTTTTCCGAGCAGGATACTGCCAGCTTGAGTTGCTCCTTTGGCTTTGCCGCCGGCGTCCGACGATGCCAGCGTGAGCGGTTGACTTACAATTCCGGAAAAGAGGCCCATCAGGATGAACACGATCGCGAGCAAGCCCGCGAAGAACGTCGAAGCGTAACCCAGGGTTACGACGACTACGTGCGTTGAAAGCCAGAAGTTATTGTCGAGCACGGCGCGCATCATTTCCATCGTGTCGCCGCCGAGGGCCAGGTTATGGGCGATGAGCAGCGTGACAAATCCCGCGAAGGAAGCGACCACTGACCCAAGGCCGATCTTGTAAATAAGCTCTACGACAATGCCCAGCACGACCATGCCCCAGCCGATGAAGATCGCGGAGGAATAAAGATTGGTGACGGGCGGCCGGCCCTCCAGCGCCATCCGGAAAAT
>Ga0136846_1236159_pt1 | contig 11780 bp, 9 predicted proteins | sample HopSoiMetagenom2_FD_96841 | JGI IMG/M metagenome (GOLD analysis project Ga0136846, IMG submission 96841) | Grasslands soil microbial communities from Hopland, California, USA - 2 Assembly 2016 (version 4) | ecosystem: Environmental > Terrestrial > Soil > Grasslands | place: USA: Hopland... | reverse complement strand
GTTGATTTTACGGAGGACTTTCGAGCGAGTTCATTCAAGGTGTTCAGTGGCGCAGTTGCTTCTGGTGGCGTCGTGAAAGCGATCAATGCAAAAGGTCTCGCCGACGCGACGCAAGGCCAAATCGAGACAATGACCGAGTACGCGAAGAGTTTCGGCGCGAAAGGACTTGCTTTTATCAAGGTTGAAAACGGCGAATGGAAGTCGCCCATCGTGAAATTCTTCTCCGATGCGGAGAAGCAGGCCTTGACGCAAAAACTGCAAATTCAAGAGGGTGATCTCATTCTTTTCGCCGCGGATCAATGGCTGAACGCGTGCGAAATCCTCGGCCGCATCCGCCTGTATTCCGCCGACGTTCTCAAGGGCAAAGGGAAGTTGCAAATCCCGGCGGATAAATTCAATTTCCTTTGGGTGGTTGATTTCCCGCTGCTCAGTTTCGACAAGGAACAGAACCGCTGGTATTCGAGTCATCATCCATTTACCGCGCCGGTGGCAGACGATGTCTCGTTCCTGAAATCCGACCCGAAGAAAGTTCGCGGCCAACACTACGATATTGTCGTGAACGGCACGGAACTCGGCGGCGGCTCGATTCGAATTCATCAGCCGACTGTGCAAAAGACGATTTTCGAAGAGATTCTCCAGATTCCGCCAGAAATCGCGAAGGCTCGGTTTGGCTATATGCTTGAAGCCTTCCGCTACGGCGCTCCGCCTCACGGTGGCATCGCCCTGGGCTTTGATCGGATGATTGCGATCCTCTGTGGGACTCTAAGCATTCGCGATGTGATTGCGTTTCCGAAGACTGCAAAGGGAGCAGACCTGATGACCGAGGCGCCAGCGCCGGTCGAACCGAAACAGTTGAGAGAGCTTTACCTGGAGCTGCGCGTTCCTAAGAAAGAAGGGCAGGCACAGTAAACTGTCACAGCAATTCAATGTAATCGCCCGGTTGTAGTTTCTCTACAGCCTCGGCAATTTCGTTCTCTCGTAATCGAAGCTTTGGCCAGACGTTTGTAGGCAGAACTAAAATCGCGAGTTTCCTTTTGGTTATACGTTGCTGGTATTTCCAATTTTTGTCACTCGTGATAAGCACGTCGAATTCCCTTTCAGCCGCCAGGATGAGATCGCCGTTCTTGAGCGTCGCCCAACCTTTCTGGAACGTGGTTTCAATCTGGTGCCCCAACAGGGATCTTCGTAGCGGGAGGGGCCGTACCCTGATCAAAAAGTATTCGCATCACCTACGCCACGCCGAGGCCCGCTTCTGCGTGTTTCAGCACGGCGTCCACTTGTTCACGATCCACGCCTTCGAACCACGCCAGAAATTCATCGACGGTTGCCCCTACTTGAAGGTTCTCGAAGAGAGCGGAAACCGGAACACGCGTGCCCTTAAAAAGCCAGGCTCCGCTGACCTTTCCCGGAACGCGTTCGACCGCGGAACATGATCTCCAATCGAGCATGTTTATAACTTAAAAGCACGCGATCCTCGCGCAAGTCTTATGTGCTACGCCAATGCAATGGCTGAATGCTCCTGAGCGCTCCGATAACCGGCGTCGACCAGGGCCATTGTTCTGAGGTTATCTCGACCACTGATAGCCGGTTCGGTTCCATTTTCCATCGCGACAAGTAATTGGGCCATCGTTCCTACGAATGCATCTGGAAACCAACTTTCAGACCAGACAGGCTGCCGGAATGTCTGATCGCCCTTTAAGGCGTATCGAATTGTGGAAGGAGTGGTGTAAGGATCTTTGCACCAGCCGATATCGCCCATGGCAAGGCCGTTGAGTCCTTCGATTCGCCACCGAATGTAAATATCTGAGGGGCATCCCTCCTTAGCCGGGCCAGTCCAGGGGTCATCCAGACCGACACAACGGAGTCCATTGGAGTATTCCAGAACATAGGCGCAGATGCCGTCTTCGTGCGGGAACTTCGTCCGCGGGTCTGTTCTGAAGCTGCAATAGATTCTCTCCGGTTCTCCAAACCAATAACGAAGTGTATCGAGGTGATGGATAGACATGATACGAAGTGTCACCCAGCCAAGCTCCCTTTGCCACGGCATCCAATGAGGAATGCCCCGCATATCAATCGATGCGAGCACAGGTTCGCCAAGCGCGCCGGAGTCAATCAGAGTTTTTGCCGCCCGGATGGATTGATCGTACCGCATGTTCTGATTGACCGCTAGCACGATGCCGGCCTTCTCACAGGTTTCCACCAGTTCAACAGCTTCTGCGTAGTTCATGGCCAGCGGCTTTTGAGCCAGAATGCCCTTGACCGTGCGGCGTTGACACGCTGCTTTGATCAATTCAGCCTGGGCATTCGGCGCGACGGCTACGTCCAAGACTTCGATTGTGGGATCATCCAGCAGGTTCTCGTAGCGATCATAAATTCGGGCAATTTGGTGCCGTCGGCCCGCCTTTGATGCGTTTTCCGGGGTGCGTGACGCGATCGCCACCGGATTAAAACCCGCCTTCCGATAAGCGATGAGATGGCAATCGTTCATGATGAAACCGCTGCCGATGCAGCCGATCCGGAAATCGCGACGCCGCGGCAAGGTTGGATGAATTTTCAGATCCATGCGTGCGCTATGCTAAAACGCGACGGACCGCGCAACAAGCCTGCGCACCGATTCACGGTGGATATCATCAGCGTTTGTCTGACACCCGATACGGCCCGCTCTTTCGCCAAAACCGGCAGTGCGCCTTATACCGCAGATGCTTCTGTGGCATACATTATGGGCCTGTCGAGCGGCACTGTCCGCACCACCAATAAACGCGTTAACATGAAATTATCTAAAGCCTGCCCTAAAGCTCTGCTCACCGCTGCGGTGATTCTCGCAGCCCGAACTCGCGGAGAAGTCACTGTCGACGGATCATTCCAAGCCTCGCTCGATCGTTATGGAACGGTCGATTCCGTCGCGATTGATCAAAATGGTAAAATTCTGATTGGGGGCACTTTTTCGGAAGTCAACGGGATCTCTCATCAAAACCTGGCTCGCTTGCTAACCAATGGAGCGGTGGATAACACCTTTGAGGGCAGGGTTAACGGGTACGTGAGAGCGCTGCAAGTAAATCCAGACGGAGCTATTATTGTCGGGGGGAGTTTTTCGGCGGTTAACGGACAGAGCAGGGGCAATCTGGGCCGATTGCTTCCGAATGGCGCCCTGGATGGGAGTTTTCAGGTGAATGGCTTAAGCGGCGGAGTATATTCCGTTGGGTTTAGTCCGGACGGGAGCATCACGGTCGGTGGCGGTTTTACAACTGTAAACGGCGCGTCCTGTGCTTATGTGGCAAACCTGGATGGGACGGGAATGCTCAAGTCCGATTTTAGCTCCGGTATTTCGACCTGCGCGGCCCTTGAAACCGGCGTTTATATTATCGCAGTTCAGTCGGACGGAAAGATTCTGGCAGGCGGAAATTTTAATACGCCTCATGGGTTTGAAACATTGACGCGACTCAATGCGAACGGCTCGCTCGATCCCTCTTTTAACGGAAACCATGGGCCGATTCTTTATCCGAAGGCGATCGTTCCATTGGCGAATAAGCAGATTTTAGTTGCGGGCGCAGCCGATCCTTCGAACAACGGTTTTGTTCGGCGGCTGAATGAGAATGGAAGCGTGGACCCGAGTTTCCAGCCGCCGGATTTTTACGGTTCTGTGAACGCCCTCTTGCCACAGATCGATGGAAAGATCGTGGCCGGAGGTGTGTTCACGCAGGTTGATGGGCAAGAGAAAAAGGGCCTGATCCGATTGAACGCAGATGGCAGCCTCGATACATCGTTCGGCATTCAAGTCGATAATGGCGTTACTTCGCTTGCCCTCGAGCCGGACGGCAAGATCATTGTAGGTGGCGCGTTCAGCCAGATTGGCGGCGTGGCGCAGAATGGAATTGCGCGCCTTAAGGAGAACAGCCTGACCTTCCACTCGAGTTCAAATGCGAATGGACATTTCATCGCGCAGCTCCAGGGCGATGCCGGCAAGAGTTATATCATTGAAAGTTCAGCGGACTTTAAGACTTGGAACAGTTTCAGCACGAACAGCGCGACCGATGCGGGTCTGACAATTGTTGACGAAGCGGCTCCGACCCAGAAACGCCGCTTCTTCCGCGCGAAGCTTCAGCAATGATGTTAATTCCTTGGATGTCCTTTTAGAAATTGCTCGAAGAACGAGTAGATCTGTTCGTTGGACTCGAACGTCGGATCGTGGTGTGCTCGCCTTGTGAACGCGACGCGATTAGTTTTGCCGAGCAGGTCGTAAACTTCGAGCACGCGGTTTAAGGCTTTCCAACGTTCAAGTTGATCTTCGGAACCGCCCGAGATCATGAAGGGGCGGGGCGCGATCAAAGCGAGCACCTCATGAAGATCATGCCCCGTTTCAAAAAGAGTTTTGTAAGCGCCGGTACGAGGATTATCAGGGGTGGGAACGCCTGGTTTTCTGGTGTTTTTTGGATCTTTTCCGAGATACCAAGGTTCCCAATAATTCACGTTGGGCCGGGTTTCATCGAAGACAATTCCGGGATCGGACCAGACCCCGCACGCGAACTTATCGGAGAGTGCCACGCTGAACATGGCCCACTTGCCACCGTAAGAATGACCCACAATCCCGATGCGTTTCGGATCGACTTCGGAGAGCGCGGCCAAAGCACTGGCGCAGTTTGCGGAAACGTAGGCCAGAAATGAGAGTGGCTGGCATTGAACCTGGGGAGGTTTCCAGGCGTCGCCTCCGGGCGAACCAATTGCTAGGGTGACAAAGCCGCGCTTTGCGAGTTCGTAGGCGAAGTCGCGCAATTGAACTTTGCCGAGGCCCACGCTCGATTCCGGTTCATAATAAGGAACGAATACGGCAGGGCAGGGAGGTTTGACGTTTGGAATCAGCAGGTAGCCTTCCGCAAATTCGTTCGGGGCAATCGAAATTTTAATTTTTTGCTGAACCAAATTTTCGCGGTTGGTTTTCGACACGACTTCAATCGTGGGATTTTCGAGTAACGGAGGCCATTGGCCTAAAGTACCGGTCCAAAACGCCCGGATTTCCTCGCGTTTCTTAGTCCAGTCTGCCGCCGATTGTACCGAAGTGCCATTATTGAACCGCAACAAGGAAGAGTACGAGCCGAAATCGTTTTTAAATTGAGGCGGTGGCCGCAAGAATTCGTCCAGATCCGGGGCTCCAATGCAAGCAGCCGTCCAAAGCAGGAGAATTGCTTGCCAGACTCGCACCATCAACTCTGCAGCAGGGAGTGAAGTTCGCTGTCCCACGGCTTGCGATAGGCGCGCACCAGCATCTCATTGGCTTGTTGGTCTCCGACAACTTCCACGCGGGAGGCGTCCCAAACCAGCTTGCGCCCGGTGCGGAGTGAAATATTTGCGAGATGACAAACAGTCGCGACTTGATGACCATTTTCAAGATCGGCGATCGGTTGCTTTCTCGATTTAACGCAATCGAGGAAATTTCGCGCGTGCCGCTGATAATCTTTAGCTGCGTCACCGGAGGTGTCCTTCTCCGCCTCTGTCCAAAACTTCTGCTCGCCTTCCTCTTCGACGGGCTGTGGTCCGCCGACGGGATGGCCTGCGGGGAGGACTTTTGCGACCGTGTTGATTGGATTTACTTTTTTATCCGGAATAAGTTCAAAGCCGGTTCGGCCAACCGCCAGTGAACCTTTGGTCCCATGGAACATGAGGCCGCCCATACCCAGCCCCTGCTGGCCTGCGGACGCTTCGCGGTACTCACAAACCGCATTGAAACCGGGATATTCGATGATCGCGTCCTGGGTATCGGGCACTTCGCAGTTGTCTTTCAAATGAAAACGGCCGCCACTGCTGTAAACGGATTTGGGCGCTTTGACGCCCATGAAAAAATGAACGAGATCGAGTGAATGCTGCCCGAGATTTGTCATTTGTCCGCCCGAGTAATCCCAGAACCAGCGGAAATGATAAAGAGACCGGTTCGGATTGTAAGGGCGTTCAGGGGCCGGGCCCAGCCACATGTTGTAATTCAGTTCAGGGGGCGGGGTTTGGTCCGGCGGGTTGCCAAATCCGGGCATCACATTGCGGAAATAGCTGTTTTGGACAGAGACCAACTCACCGATCTGGCCCTTGCGAATCAGTTCGCCGGCGCGCTGAAAATTCGGGCCGGAACGGTTCTGGACTCCAACCTGCACGACACGTTTGTTCCGTTTTGCCAGTTCGATCATCCAACGCCCCTCCTTCACAAAAAGCGTGAGCGGCTTTTCGCAATAAACATCTTTGCCGGCGGCGCAGGCCATCATCGTCATCAGCGCATGCCAGTGGTCAGGCGTGGCGACGACAATCGCATCGATATCTCTGTTTTCGAGGAGCTTTCTGAAATCGGGATATTTTTTGCAGCGACTCCCAGCCAGCGCGGCGCCGGCGTCGAGCCGTGGTCCATAAACATCGCACATGCCCGCGATCTCCACATCGCCCTGTTCCATGAAACTGTGGGTGTGAATGCGCCCGAACAACCCGAAACCAATGACGCCAACATTCACGCGGTCATTCGCGCCGAATACGCGACTCGCGGAGAGCGCTGAGATGCCGAGAGCGGTTCTTCCCAAAAACGAGCGCCTCGACATCCTGGATTGATTGATCTGTTTCTTTTTCATCTTCATCGTTAGTTACCTGCGTTAAAGCTTCAGTTGCTCACTGGCAAATTCAATACTCTGCCTGAGATTGCTTCGTTCCATTTCAATCTGTTGAGCCAGGGGCAGCGATGAAATAGTTTCCAACTGCGGGGCTGATTTTTCCTTCAAAAGGCGAAGCGTGCGCGCGAGTTCTTTCCCGGTTACTTCCGGAAAGGTCGACCAGTACTCAGCAGTTAGTATCGGTACTTTCAAAGGATCCCGGGTGATTAATTCGAGGTTGAGCTGCGCCCTGGGACATTTCTCCCGCAGGATGTGAACTATTTGCGGTAAGTCGATGCAGCCCGTTCCCAGCGGAGTATCTGCCAAAAGAAAACCATTTTCATACTCCTTCACAGCCTGGTCTTTGAAATGAACCGTGAGCGTCCACGGAGCCAGCGCGGTGGCGACTTCGATAGGATCTTCCAACAACGCGATGTTATTTCCAACGTCCAGGCAGGCGCCGATATATTCGCTGCTTAACGCGTTGAGAACTTTGAGACGTTCATCAGTCCGCTGGTCCTTGTGGTTTTCCACTGCCAGTTTGAGCTTATGACGTTTCATCACTGGTTCAGCCCTTTGCAGTGCTTTTTCACCAGTATCCATGGCCCTCTTAAACTCGCTGTACTTATGAAACTGCTCATAGCGCCTTCCGGAAAGAATCACGGTTCGAACGACCGCTGCGCCTGCTTCGGCTGCCGTGGCGATTTGTTGTTCGAACTTCGCCATGTCCGACTCAGTTTTGGGCAACCCGACGCTTCCTTCCACAGAAAGGTTGTTCGCCTCCGAAAACTTTCGGAGTTCATGCAGATACTCCTTATCACGAACGCCCAGATCGAGCTGCAACCCGGCCCCGCCCATGACTTTGACCTCCGCAAGCAGTGACAGCGGGTCGCGAAGATCGGGGGAATGCCCTGCCTCAGTGGCCGCGCGTTGCTGGATACCGAAGCAGTATGACACGAAGCCCATCGACGTGCGTGAAATCGCGGAATGACTTTGCTCGGACTGGGGCATGCCTGATTTCAAACCTTTGCCTGCGCCTCCGCAAGCAGGAATTGCGAGCAGACTCAGCGCGGTGAATCAAATTTGTTGGCCGGAGAGTGACCTTTCGCTACCCTGTTTGGCAGATGAAAAGGTCGACTCGCCTTCTGGCTGGTGTGGCAGCGCTTTTGACCGCATTTGGCTTATGCTTTGTTGCGGTGGAGTATTTATTTGGCGGCGCGGGTTTGCAGCTCACAGGATTCGGCATCTCAAGCACCACTGTTCTTGTGGGATCGATTCACCTGGTGGGATTTATGTTTGGGGCCGCAGTCGCTTTCGTTCTTGGGCTCTGGTGGTGTGCGGATGGATTAGTTTCGGATCAACCGGATAATCGCGAAAACGTCGAACGGCAAACGCGCGAACCGCGCTTTTGAAGCTGCACTTCAGATCTCCAGGTTTTTTTCAAATTTGGTCAGATTTTTGGGCGAGCTTTTTGTGACAAAAGCCATGTCTTCGAGTCGAACCCCGCCGATTCCGGGATAATATAGGCCGGGCTCAACCGTAACCACGTGCCCGGCCCGAAGGGTGTCGCTGGATGTTTTGGCAATTCTGGGCGCTTCGTGAATGTCCAACCCCACCCCATGACCGGTCCCGTGGAAAAAGCCTTGCATTCGCCCATGAGCTTTACCGGTCTTGAAACCTTGAGATTCAAAGTAATCAGCCACGAGTTGGTGGATATTTTTCGCCGAGCAGCCAGCGCTGATATGGCGGAAGGCAATCTCCTGACCTTTGGCGACGGTATGGTACATGTAGCGAACTGTTTCAGTCGCGCGGCCTTTCACAACGGTGCGAGTGATATCGCCAAAATAACCGGTTTTCTGGGAACGCGGGAAAACATCGAGGATGATCGGGACGTTTGCCTTCAGCCGGCCTGAGCCTTGCTCATGGGGATCACAGGCCTGATTGCCGCCCGCCACGATCGTGTGCGTGGCGAGTCCGCCGGCCTGAATGATGGCGGTGTCAATAATCGCCCGCAGACGTTCGGATGTAAGAGGATTGTTGTTATGGAGCAGAGTCCCGTTCTTAGCCGTCTTCGCCCGTTTTAAAGCCTGAATTCCCTCGGCCAATCCCACTTCAGCCATCATCAGCGCCGCGCTGATTTTTTTTATCTCTTCGGGTGTTTTTAATTCCCGCTCGGGAAAACACGCGGCCGTAATTTTAACTTTCACCCCGAGGTCACGGAGTTGCTTTGCCAGCCCATGAGGAAAATTGGGCGGAACGCTGATTTTTCTCAAACGTTTGGCTCGCAGGGCTGCCCGGATAATGTGTGCCAGGCCCGGTTTCTTGACTCCGGCCTTTTTCTCCTGCTCCTGGAAGTGCGTGAGTGAGAGCACGCGGCAGTGCGCCGCATTCTTTTTCGCTCGATCAATTTCAAGATCGCTCAAAATGACGTGGCATCTGCCCTCTGCCCGAAAATAAATGAAAGGGTCCGGAACGAACATCCGAACCGCGTAGAGCATATTGGCATCGCGCTCGCTGTCAGCGACGATTAAGAGGTTCTCCTGGCTCATGATCTACGCTAGCGTGTCCTGTTCATTCGGCATCGAGGGGCGACGAGAGTAATGCCGGGCGCAAAACGCATGCAATTAGGAAAACCAGAAAAAGAGAAAAAGTTATTCACGCTTTCAAAAGCGCGAATCAAGCAGACTCAGGAATCTAATAAGTCACTGTCGGCGAGAGAAAGTACATTTGTCCCGCGCGAAGCTTCGGCATATCCATTCCAAGATCAACCTTGATACTCCTGCTTTCGCTCCTGGATTCCGCACCGAACCCGAACAAGCGCCCCAGATTGAACGGCTCCTCGTAACGGATCAAATGAGCTCTGTCGATTCCTGCGAGCTTCGTCGCTGTTACAACTGCGTTTTGAAAGGTTCCGATCTGATCGACCAGACCGAGCTCATAAGCGTGCTTACCCGTCAATATCCGGCCATCGGCGTAGTCTGCCCAGTTGGAAGCGAGGGTTTTTCCTTTTAGATCTTTGTTAGCCGAATTCTTCTCGCCGGCATTTTTTCGGCCATCGCTAACCACTGTTTTAAATTTGTTGTAAGTCTCCATGATCATGTCCTGGATCATTTTTTCCTCCTCGGGATCGATTTCCTCGGGCTTTTTTGATCCGCGCAACATGTCTTTAAAACGCCCGCTTTTGAAGACTTTCGGTTGCAGGCCGATTTTATCCATCAATCCACGATAATTAAAAGTCGACATGATCACACCAATGCTCCCGGTCATCGTCAGGTCATTTGCCACAATCCACTGGCAGGGAGCTGAAACATAATAGCCTCCTGAGGCGGCAACGCTGCCCATCGAAGCGATGACAGGTTTGTGATGTTTCTCTTGAAATTCCTGAATCGCCCGGGCGATATCATCTGAAGCCATGACCTCCCCGCCGGGTGAGTTAACCTTCAAAATCACAGCTTTCACCGAATCATCCTTCGACGCGAGCTTCAATTGATCCGCGATCGTATCGACCATGCTGTGTCCGCTTCGGTCCCACGGTTCGCTGGTGATGATTCCTTCCAAATCGATAATCGCGATTTTGTCGGGCGAGCTGGCATTCTCCACCGTGATCTCTTCGAAGTACCGTCCGCTCTGAACGCCGGTCGTGTGTTTTGCGGCACCTGTAACCATTCGCGCCATTCTGCCGAGGAACATTAATCCAAGCAGGAGAAGCAGAACGATGGAGAGCACCATCCATCCGCGCCCTCCTCTTGGAGGGGGAGGGGTGGTAACGATTATCGGCGGCGGCGATGAAACAACGGGCGGCGGCGGTGGAGTGTGAATCGGCGGAACCTCATTATCCATAAATCGAGCTTACTTTAGGACAGAACTACAGGCAAGGTATCACGAGCGGGAAATCGTTTGATCGATGGGCACGCTCCAATTTTTCTTTTTTATTCGACCGAGGTTCAGGGCAGCGATTTGTGCGTGCCATCGCAAAACGGCATTGTTTGGGAATGTTTGCACGCGCACCAGGCGACGGTCCCCGGTTCCTTGATTTCGACTTCCTTCGGTTCGAGGCCAGTGCCGGCGTGAGACCCGTCGCAGAATGGTTGGCTGCTCGAGCGTCCGCAGGCACACCACCAATAGGTGCCCGGTTCGACCTTTTGGACGATCGGTTTTTTCTGGTAGACAACTGGTTCAGCCATGGCATTTCCTTGGAAAATAGACTAAGCTGTTGCTGTTTAGCAGCTTCGATTCCGCTAAAAATCCCGAAAAAACCTGTGGAAATCCCTGTTTTTCGGGCTAATTTAATATGCGTGCCTGGGTTATCCGGGTTTTCTTGGTTTCCCGGAGGTTCCAACCCGACACGCAACAGTGTTAATCCACTGTGTTCATGGTGAAGGCGGACTTGGGTCGCAAGGCTCGAGCTCCGCCTTTTTCGTGTTTTTAGCAAAGAGATCTCGTGGCGTCAACCCCTCCAAACATTTTCTTTGTTGCGCGTCCAATCTTTGATTGCTCTCTCACCACACGTTTACGCTTCGGCCCAGGAAGGCGGAGAAGTCGTGAAGCTCATACGCTGATTCGTCAGCGGATGGTTGAATAAAATCTTCCAGCTATGCAGACAAAGAGGCTTGTCGGTGATGCTGATCGTCTGCGTTTGGCCGAGTTGTTTCTTGAGAAGGTAAGCGGGGTCGCCACAAATCGGCAAATTCAACTCCCAGAGATGGACGCGGATTTGATTCGTGCGACCTGTTAGCGGTCTCGCTTCGAGCAGGGTTGTGCCATCAGCGAAATATTTTATTATGCGGAATTCAGTCCGGGCTGAAGCGCCCGAGTCGTAATCAACTTCCCGCGTACCCACTTCCCCAGGCTCTAAACTGATTGGCGCATCGCAGGTAAAACGCTCATCGCGCGGAGAACCGAGCACTCGAGCGAGATAGACCTTTTCTATTTCGCCCAGCGCAAATTGCGGTTGCAGTTTTGAGGCAAAATGGCGGGTGCGTGTCACGAGCACAATCCCCGTGGTGTTGGCGTCCAGACGATGCGCGGGGCGAGGTTTTTGCGGGTAGTACACTCGCTCTAAAATGTTTTGCAGCGTGTTCCGGTTGTAGCGCCCACTCGGGTGCATCGGAAGCGGAGCGGGTTTGTTCAGCACGATAAGAGCTTCGTCTTCGTGTAGAATTT
>Ga0136846_1228145_pt1 | contig 11781 bp, 8 predicted proteins | sample HopSoiMetagenom2_FD_96841 | JGI IMG/M metagenome (GOLD analysis project Ga0136846, IMG submission 96841) | Grasslands soil microbial communities from Hopland, California, USA - 2 Assembly 2016 (version 4) | ecosystem: Environmental > Terrestrial > Soil > Grasslands | place: USA: Hopland... | reverse complement strand
CGGTCCGCAGAGTTCATTGGCGGACCCGGCGAGACGATGGACTTCGAGTATCGGCCGACGGCTCCCGGTTTGATGCGACTCGACGTGCAGCAGCGCCAGGGGATCTGGAAGACGGAGCTCCCGATTCGCGTCGACCCCTAGGCGGCCGAGCGCACAACCTGATCCTGCCCGCCACCCGGCGACTCCTTCCTGACCAGGCGCGGCGCGAAGTGCTCGGTCAGCACGGGGCCGAGGATCGCCGTGCAGAGCATCAGCGCGAGGACGACGTTGAGCATCCGGTCGTCGAGCAGGTGGGCACCGGTGCGGTCGAGCGTCCGGTACGCGACGAGCGTCGCCGCGAGTGTGGCGGCGACCTGCGGAAGCGTGAGCGACCAGATGGTGAGGCGTTCGTCGCGCGAGTAGTGGTACATGCGCCCCACCAGCTCGGCGGCGGCGAACTTCCCGATGAGCAGCGCGCCGATGATCGACAGCACGAGCGGGAGATCGGTCGCGATGCTGTGCGCGAGGGCGCGCGGATCGATGAGAAAGCCGGTCGTGACGAAGAAGGCCGGAATGAAGAGCGCGGTGCCGATGAACTCCAGCTCCTTCTTCGCCTCCTTCTCCCTGACGGCGGCGTTCAGTGCGAGGCCGGAAAGGAATGCGCCGACGATGTCGGGAAGCTGGATGAGCTGCGCCAGCGAGCTCGCGACCGCCACGATGGCGATCATGACGGCGAAGTAGGCGCCCTCGTTGCCTTCCAGCCGTCGCAGCACGGCTGCGCCGACGCGGCTCAGGCCGAAGAGGATCAGCGGCACGAACGCCGCGATCTCGACGAGCAGCAGCGCGAGGCTCCCGATGGCGAATCCGCGCTGGAAGGTGGAGACGCAGATCGCGAAGACGATGAGCGAGCTCGTGTCGGAGAAGACCGTCGCGCCGTACGTGATCGTGATCGGCTCGAGCTTCGTCGCGCCCAGGCGCGTGATCGTCGACGAGGCGAGCAACGTATGTGACGCGAGCAGCGAGCCGATGACGATCGCCGGCAGCACCGAGTAGCCGAACACGAAGCCGACCAGCGTGCCGAGTATCAGAGGAAACGAGGTGGTGATCACGCCGAAGGTGATCGCCTTCCTCTGCACGCGGCGGAACAGGGCCAGGTCGATCTCGAGGCCGGCCATGAACATGAGCAGGATCTTTCCGATCTCGCCGAAGAAGTCGATGATCGGTCTCGTGTGTCCGAAGATCTCCAGCCCGTATGGTCCGATGATCGCACCGCTCAACAGCAGGCCGACGACGGCGGGGATGCGCAGCCGCTGACAGATCTGCGGGACGATGACAATGAGCCCGAGCCCCAGCGCGAACTTCACGAGCAGAGGCAGGGCGAGCGCGTGCGCTCGGAACCACTCCATGCTCGCCACAACTGCATGGGCCGTTCTCGATTCCGTCGCGCACACACATGGTCCAACACGCGATGTGGTGGACGAGTGGCGAGACTTCGGCCCGCGTCACGGCGGACGAACGATGCCACTCTTCGCCTCCGATTTTTTCCTCGCGCTCGCTCAGGTCGCCATCGGCTTCGTCGCCTTCTCGACGATCGCCGTCGTCCTGCGCGAGGTGGTGCGCGCGCCGTTCGACGCGTACCAGACGTTGCTCGTGCGCTTCGTCATCGAGTGCGGGCTCGCGGCGACGTTCTACGCCTTATTGCCGGTGCTACTCGCGCTCGTCGGCTTCGCGGCGCCAGTGCTCTGGCGACTCTCCAGCGGCGCGCTGGGCGTATTCGGCGTGCTGGCTCCCTTTCATTACATACGCCGGCGACGTCGCGCCAAGCCGGGCCCGATGCCGACGCGCGCCGTGTGGATCACCGTCGTGACGGCGCTGGTCGACATGGCGCTGTGGCTCAACGCGCTCACGCCCACCCTGCGATGGAGCGTCGGGCCGTACGCCGTCGGCGTGATGTGGCTGCTCCTTCAGGCGGGGGTCATTCTCATCCTCGCCTTCAGCGAGTTCCTGCGGAAAGGAGACCCGGAAGTCTGAGCGACGAGCGTCGCTACGAGGGTTCCGTCGCCATGGCGCGTCGGGTGCCGACGCGCTCCTTGAGGAAGGCCAGCACCTCCGCTTCGTGGCGGCGCAGTGCGGGCCCGTGGGTCCGGCGCTCCTGCCACACCTTCTCCGGCAGCGGCGGCAGGATTGCGCCCTCGAGGTACGCCTCGATCAGCGCCGGGTGGATGTAATACTTGCGACAGACCGCGCGCGTGTTGCCGAGTCGGGTTGCGGTGCTATCGACTGCGGCGAGGATGTTCCGCTCGGCGGCGCGCTTCGTCGGCGCGGGACCCATATCGCGCAGCGCCGCCGCGGCGAGCATCGTGCCCATCCAGGTGCGGAAGTCCTTTGCGGTGACGTCGCGGCCGGTGATCTCGCGGAGGTAGGTGTTCACGTCGTCGGCGTAGACGATCTGGCGACGCCCGCGTGCATCCACGTACTGGAAGAGCTCGCGGCCCGGCAGCTCGCGACAGCGCTGCACGATGCGCGCGATCCGCCGGTCCGTTACGGCCACGGCGTGCGCCACACCGCTCTTGCCGCGGAACTCGAAGTGGAGCGTCGCGCCCTCGATCGACACGTGGCGGCGTCGCAGCGTCGTGAGGCCGAAGGAGTTGTTCTCCTTCGCCAGCTCGTGGCTGCCGACGCGGATCAGCGTGCGCTCGAGCAGCCAGACCAGCGTCGCCATCACCTTGTCGCGCTGAAGCCCCGGGAGCGCGATGTCGCGCTCGACGCGCTCGCGCACCTGCCAGAGCACGTCGCTCAGCTCGACCATCTTGTCGAACTTCGCGTGGTCGCGATGGGCGCGAAAGCTCGGATGGTAGCGGTACTGCTTCCGGCCACGCGCGTCGCGCGCCGTCACCTGGAGATGTCCGTCCGGATCCGGGCAGATCCACACGTCGCTCCACGCCGGCGGGATCACGAGCGAGCGAAAGCGGCGAATGTGCTCCCGCTCACGGATCACCCGGCCGTCCGGATCGACGTACGAGAAGCCGCGGCCGACGCGCCGCCGGCTGATGCCGGGGAGCGCGTCCGTCACATAGAGCAGGCCCGCCGCCTTCGCGGAGACCATGAACTCTCGAGACCGCGGATGGTTTCTCATCGCGCTTACGACGGCGATCCCGACGGCCGGGCAACCAGCGCAGCCGAACAGCCGCCGAACGAACCCCGATTCGCGGGGTCTTCAGGGCGGCAGCCTGTTACAGGAGACCGATCCCACCTGTCGTTCCGAGATGATGAAACGATCAACCAGAATCGCCGCCGTGGCCGCGTCGTCGGTCGCGGCCGTGCTCGTGCTGCTCGCCGCGCTTCCGCTCGTGTTCGGGGACCGGATCGCGCAGCGGGTCCAGGTGGAAGTGAACCGCAACGTGAACGCGCGCGTGAGCTGGCGGCACGCCGGCCTCTCGTTCTTCCGGCACTTCCCCAACCTCAGCCTCACCCTCGACGATCTCTCGATCGCCGGGGTGGGCCGGTTCCAGCACGACACCCTCGCCGCCGTTCCGCACCTGCGGGTGGTGCTGGACCTCGGCAGCGTACTCCGGAACGTGACGGGTAATGCGACACTCGTCGTCCGGGCCGTCCAGCTCGATCGCCCTCGGCTCGCCCTCATCACCCTCGAGGACGGCGCGACGAACTGGGACATCGTGAAGAAGGTTACGCCTCCTCAGCAGGAGCCGGGACCGAAGCCGTTCGCGGTGAGCTTGAAGAAGTTCGGCATCGCCGACGCGCACGTCCTGTACGACGACCGGCAGTCGAAGCTGAAGGCGACGCTGGCCGGCTACGATCAATCGCTCGAGGGCGATCTCTCCCAGGACCGCGTCACCCTCGCGAGCCGGAGCAGCATCGACACCGCGAGCGTCACCTTCGCCGGCGTCCCCTACCTCAACCGTGTCAGGGTCGCGCTCGCGACCGAGGTGAACGCCGACTTCGTCGCGAAGAGCTACGCGCTCCAGAACACCGAGCTTCAGCTCAACGATCTCAAGCTCGGCGTGTCCGGATCGGCCAAGGCGGTCGGCAAGCGATTCGGCCTCGACCTCGCCTTCAAGGCGCCGAGCAACAGCTTCCGCAGCATCCTGTCGCTCGTGCCGGCGGTGTACGCGCACGACTTCGACAAGGTGCACACCTCGGGGGTCATCGGCGTCGACGGGCGAGTGAAGGGCGAGTACGGTGACGGCGCCTTCCCCGCGTTCGCGATCAGCGCGAAGGTGAACGACGCCGCGTTCAAGTACGACGACCTGCCCCTCGCGGCGCGGTCCATCTTCCTCGACCTCTCGCTCACCAATCCGGGCGGCAGCGCCGACAACACCGTCGTCAAGCTCGATCGCTTCAAGCTCGTCGTCGGCAACAATCCGATCGAGGCGCGCATGTCGATGCGCACCCCCGTGTCCGATCCCGACGTCGATGCGCGCGTCACCGGCCGGCTCGATCTCGCCGACCTCAAGCGCACCGTCAAGCTCGAGGGTGTCGATGAGCTGAGCGGGACGCTCGCCGCCGACGCGGCGGTGCAGACGCGCCTGTCGGCGGTGCAGAAGAAGCAGTACGACAAGGTCGGCGCGTCCGGCACGCTGGACATCGCCAATCTCACCGTGAAGGGAAAGGCATTGCCGCATCCCCTCGCGATCCAGAAGGCGTCGCTCGCCCTCGCACCGCAGCGCGCGCAGCTGAAGTCGTTCGCCGGCACGATCGGCAGCAGTGACATCCAGGCATCGGGCACGCTCGACAACCTGCTCGCCTTCGCCCTGCGCGGCGACACCCTGCAGGGGACGGCGACGGTGCGCAGCAACCACTTCGACCTGAACGAGTGGAAGTCGGACGACAGCGAGCTCGAGATCATTCCCGTGCCGCCGAAGCTCGACCTCACCCTCGACGCGACGGTGGCATCACTGGCGTACGGCACCCTGAAGATGTCCGACGCGCACGGACGCGTGCGCGTGAAGAACCAGCGCGCGACGCTCGAAGGATTCCAGGTCACGACCCTCGGCGGGCAGATCGGCGTGGACGGCTTCTACGAGACCACCCACCCCGACAAGCCCACCTTCGACGTGGCGCTGAAGCTGACGAAGGTGGACATCCCGTCCGCGTTCAAGGCGCTGGTCACGGTGCAGACACTCGCCCCTGCGGCGCGCTACGCGGCGGGGAACGTCACGACCGACATGAAGCTCAGCGGCGCGCTCGGGAAGAACATGCTCCCGTTGTTCGCGAGCCTGAGCGGCGGCGGCACGATGGAGACGTCGCAGCTGGCGGTGCACGACTTCCCCGTGATGAACAAGATCGCCGAGAAGACGAAGCTCGCCTTCCTGAACGATCCGACGCTGCAGCCACTCAAGGCGGCGTTCGACATCCGCGACGGCCGCCTGTTCGTGAAGCCGTTCGACGCGAAGCTCGGCGGCGCCACGATGAAAGTGTCCGGCTCCAACGGGCTCGATCAGTCGCTCGCCTACACGCTCGATCTCCATGTGCCGCGCGCGCTGGCGGGGGGCGCGGCGAATCAGGCGTTCGACGGACTGGTGCAGCAGGCGGGACGAGCCCGCGTCGACCTCGCGGCGGCGCCGGAGCTCCCCTTCGCGATCAAGGTGTCGGGTACGGTGACGAAGCCGCAGGTGACGGCGGATCTCGGCGGCGCGGCGTCGTCGGCGACGTCCGCGGTGACGACGGCGGTGCAGAAGGCGGCGGACGAGAAGGTGTCCGCGGCGAAGGAGAAAGCGTCAGCCGAGGCGACGCGGATGGTGCAGGAAGCGGAGCAGCAGGCGGCGAACATCAAGCAGGACGCGCGCACCCTGGCCGACACGGTGAAGGCGAAAGCGTACCGCCAGGCAGATTCCCTCGTCGCTCGCGCCACGAATCCGCTGCTCAAGGTCGCGGCGAAGCCGGCGGGCGACAAGCTGCGCAAGGAAGCGGACGACAAGGCGGCGAAGCTCGTCCGCGAGGCCGATCAGCGCGCCGACAGTCTGGTGAGCGCGGCGAAGGAGAAGGCGAGCAAACTGTCGCCTAAGTAGTCCGCTCGAGGACGGGCGCGGTGTGTCCCGCGCTCGCCACCTCGCGCTCCGCCTGCGCGAAGCCGTAGGCGGGCACGATCTCGCCGGCGCGGTCGGTGACGTCGCCCCAATGCGCGATCACCTGCTCGCCGGCGTTTTCACCTGCGCCGGCGTGGTAGCCGTGGGTGAGCGTGACGTGGGCGGCGGCGAAGTTGCCCGCGCCGGCGCAGAGGATCGTGCGCGTCGGGGCGTCGTCGCTCACCAGCGCGAGCAGGCCCGGGCTGACGCGCGCCGGGTCGAGCAGCCGCAGGCTCTCCGGCGAGAGCACCCCTTCCGTCATCTGCGTCGCCGCCGTCGGCGCGAGACAGTTCACGCGGATGCCGTACTTCTCCCCTTCGATTGCCAGCGTCTGCATCAGGCCGACGACCGCCATCTTCGCCGCGCCGTAGTTCGCCTGCCCGAAGTTGCCGTAGAGCCCCGACGACGACGTGGTCATGACGATGCGGCCGTACTTCTGCGTGCGCATCAGCTCCCACACCGCCTTGGTGCAGATCACGCTGCCCATCAAGTGGACATCCACGACGAGCCGGAAGTCGTCCAGCGTCATCTTGGCGAAGCTCTTGTCGCGCAGGATGCCGGCGTTGTTGACGAGGATGTCCACGCGCCCCCACGCGTCGACGGCGCGTGCGACCATGGCCGCCATCGCGCGCTCGTCGGTGACGGAGCCGGCGATCGCCAGCGCGGTCCCGCCCTCGGCGGCCACCTCAGCGGCGACGCGATCGGCGGCGTCCTGCGCGAGATCGTTGACGACGACGCGCGCGCCCTTGCTGGCGAGATAGCGCACGTGGGCGCGGCCCAGGCCGCCCCCGGAACCGGTCACGATCGCGACACGACCCTCTAGAGCCATGAACACTCTCCTATCGACAAGCGTGAGCTAGACACCGAACTGCCGCAGGTGGTGATCCACGTGCTTGTACATCAACACTGCCCACTCGTCGGGTGTCATGGGTCCGAAAAAGGCGTGAGGATTCGTCGTGCACGCCGTCGGCCCACCGGCGCTGAAGCGGTCGATCAGCCGAATGAGCCGCGCCTGTTCGGTGGCCAGCTCGCGCTCATCGGTGATCCGGAGGTCTGGTGCGGTCGGTGCATTGCGCTTCATCGGATCATCGTTGCGGACCGCCATGTTCTTGACGAAACCGCCGAAGAGCCGGCCGACCAGCATACGTGGGGAAACCGTGTCGCCGACTGCCCACTCGAGCGCTACGGAGCAGTGCGCCATCGCTTGGGGCGCCGTCATCTTCCCCCAGAGTCGAGCACTGTCCGTGCGCAGGCGGCCGACTCGCTCGGTCAATTCCGTCGCATGCACTGGTTCGAAGAGATTCTTCATCGCGATGGCCTCTATCCGGGAATGGAGCAATATGTTGATCGCGGACGAACGCGGCGAGCCGACCTCGCCGCTCGCGTCGCCGGGGACACCACATCCGCCAAACGGCCGTAGTCCTGCTGGCGCGCATTGACACCGCCGTGCACTTGGCCGCATGCTGGGCGCCACCGCCGCATCGTCGCCGACGAGAGGAAGCCGCGTGACCCAGCCCGTGTCGCACGCCGACAGCGCCCCTGCCCCATCGTTGACCGCGGCCTCCGAATCGTCCGCACCGGGAGAATCACTCGCCCAGCCCACGGTGGACGCACGGAGCTGGAGCGTGCTGGCGGTGCTCTGCTTCGTCTACGCGCTCAACTTCGTCGATCGACAGCTCCTGTCGATCCTCGCCAAGCCGATCCAGGACTCGCTCCACGTCACCGACGGCCAGCTCGGCCTGATCGGTGGTTTGTACTTCGCCTTCTTCTACTGCTTCATCGCCGTTCCAGTCGGCTGGTTCGCCGACCGGACCAATCGCGTCGGCGTGCTGTCCCTCGCCTGCGCCATCTGGAGCGCGGCGACGATGGCCTGCGGCTTCGCGAGGACCTACCCGCAGCTCGTCGTCGCGCGGATGACGGTCGGCTTCGGCGAGGCGGGCGGCGTGCCGCCGTCCTATGCGCTGATCACCGACCTGTTCCCTCCCGGACGACGCGGCACCGCGTTCGGGATCTACAACCTGGGCCCGTCGATCGGGATCGCGTGCGGCATCGCGTTCGGCGCGTCGATCGCGGCGGCGTTCGACTGGCGCTACGCCTTCATCGCGATCGGCATCCTCGGCCTGATCACGGCGGCGGCGGTGCGGCTGTTCGTCCGCGAGCCCGAGCGCGGCCGCTTCGACGCGGGCACCGCGCGCGTCGCCAGGTCCGGTTTCGGCGAGACGCTGCGCATGTTCTTCCGCCGAAAGACGCTGCTGCTCGCGGCACTCGGCAGCGGTGCGACGCAGATGATCACGTACGGCATGGGCAACTTCACCACGCTGTTCCTCATGCGTGAGAAGGGGATGACGCTGCGCGAGGTCGCAGTCTGGTACGCCCTCGCCGCCGGCTTCGGCATCGGCTCGGGGATGGTCGTGTCGGGGCGAGTGATCGACCGAACGACGCGACGCTCGCGTTCCGCCTACGGATGGGTCCCCGCGCTGTCGCTCGTCTGCGCGCTCCCGCTCTACCTCGCCTTCCTCTGGGCGCCGACCTGGCGTCTCGCGCTGGTCTTTCTCACCGGCGCGATGATGCTGAACTACTTCTACCTCTCGGCGTCCGTCGCGCTGGTGCAGGAAGAGGTGCGCCCCGACCAGCGCGTGATGTCGGGCGCGCTGCTCCTGCTCGTGATGAACTTCATCGGCCTGGGACTCGGCCCGACCTGGGTCGGCGCGGCGAGCGACTGGTTCAAGGCGCGCGAGGTTCCGCACGCGCTGCAGGCGGCGCTGTACACGCTCACTCCGTTCTACGTCATCGCGATCCTGCTCTTCCTCTGGCTCGCGCGGACCCTTCGTCGCGAGGAAAGCACCGCATGACCGCGCTTCGTCCGCTCGCCGCCGCCTGCCTCGCTCTCGCGGTATCCGTGAACGCCACGCCCGATTCTCACATGCCCAACGTCGCTCCTGGTCCGCAGGTGAACGCGCCAGCCGGCGCCGTGCGCGGGACCAACGACGGCGACATTCGCGTGTTCAAGGGAATCCCCTTCGCGCGGCCGCCGGTCGGACCGCTGCGCTGGAAGCCGCCCGTGCCGCTCGCGCGCTGGCAGGGCGTGCGCGACGCGACCGAGTTCGGCGCGGCGTGCTATCAGCCGCCGCCGCGGCTCTCGACGATCTACACCGCGAGCCCGATGCCGCTGAGCGAGGACTGCCTCACGCTCAACATCTGGACACCGGCGAACGCGAAGAACGCACCCGTGTTCTTCTGGATCTACGGCGGTGCGCTCCAGTCGGGCGCGAGCCGCGAGGGGATGTACGACGGCAAGCGCCTCGCCGAGCGCGGCATCGTCGTCGTGTCGATCAACTACCGGCTCGGTGTGCTCGGTTGGCTCGCGCACCCGGAGCTGAGCGCGGAGTCGGCGCAGGGACTCTCCGGCAACTACGGGCTTCAGGATCAGATCCGCGCGCTGACGTGGGTGAAGGAGAACATCGCGTCGTTCGGCGGCGATCCGGCCAACGTCACCATCGCCGGCGAATCCGCCGGCGCGCTGAGCGTGATGTACCTCATGGCCTCACCGCCGGCGCGCGGCCTGTTCGCCAAGGGGATCCTCGAGAGTGCTTACATGATCTCCACGCCGAACCTGAAGACGGCGGTGCACGGTGCGCCGTCGGCCGAGCAGGCGGGGGTCAACCTGATGCATCAGCTCAAGGCCGCCGATCTCGCCGCCATGCGCGCGATGCCCGGCGACCAGATCACCGCCGCGGCGGCAGGATTCGGTTATGGCCCGTGGGGCGCCGTGGACGGCAAGGTGCTGCTCGACCAGCTCGTGAACGTGTTCGATCAGGGGAAGCAGGCGCGCGTGCCGGTGCTCGCCGGCTTCAATCAAGGCGAGATCCGCTCGCTCACTCCGCTCGCGCCTCCCGCGCCCGCGAGTGCGGCCGCGTACGAGAGCACGATCCGCGATCGCTACGGCGATCTCGCCGAGTCGTTCCTGAAGCTCTATCCGTCGGACAATCTGAAGGAGAGCATCTTCGCCACGACGCGCGATGCGCTCTACGGGTGGACCGCCGAGCGTTTGGTGCGCAAGCAGTCCGCGCTGGGCCTGCCGTCGTACCTGTATCTCTGGGACCACGGATATCCCGCCGCCGACTCGGCGGGATTGCACGCCTTCCACGCGAGCGAGCTGCCGTACGTCTTCGGCACCTTCGACACCACGCCGCCCCTCTGGCCGAAGAACGTGCACACCCCACAGGAAGACGCGCTCGCCGACGCGGTGGGCGACTACTGGGCGAGCTTCGCGCGCACCGGGCGTCCGACGGCGAAGAACGCTCCCGCCTGGCCGGCCTATGCGCCCGACAAGAGCTACATGCACTTCACCGCGACGCCGACGCCGGCGCGCGAGCTCATGCCGGGCATGTACGATCTGAATGAAACGGTGATGTGCCGGCGCCGCGCGGCGGGGACGATCTCGTGGGGCTGGCTCGTCGGCCTCTGGGCACCGAAGACGCCTGCGCCTGCGGAAGGATGCTGACTCCGGTCTGAACGGCGTTGGGAGTCGCCGCGAGAGATCAAGAACGGAGGGAATGAAAGCATGCGGTTCTCCGCGCGCGCTCAGTGCCCTCCGCGCCTTCGCGGCCGCGGCACGCGGCCGCCAGGCTGTTGCGGTTGTCCTGGCATCCGCCCAATCCGTTTCATCCGCTTAGTCCCCTGCGTTCTTGATCGCAGACCGGCGGCTCTCGACGCCCCTGATGACGCCGTTCGCGTAGTCCGCGCGCAGCTGGTTCTTGTCGAGCTTCCCCGTCGCGGCGAGTGGCATCGCCTGGACGAACGCCACCTCGTCCGGGAGCCACCAGTCGGCGATGTTGCCGCGCAGCGTGTCGAGCAGCTCCTGCGCATCCAGCGTCTGACCCTCGCGCGGCTCGACGATCAGCACCGGTCGCTCCTGCCACTTGTCGTCCGGCCGGCCGATCACGACGGCCGAGCAGACTGCCGGGTGCCGGCCGACGATCGCCTCGATTTCGGCGGGGTTGATCCACTCGCCCCCCGACTTGATCAGGTCCTTCGAGCGGCCGCAGATCATGAGGTTGCCCGCGTCGTCGATCATCGCGAGGTCGCCCGTGTCGAAGTAGCCCTCCTCGTCGAGCGCGTCGCTCTCGGCCTTGAAGTAACGGCCGACGACCGCCGGCCCCTTCACCTTCAGATGTCCGACGACACCGCGCTGCTGCGGCAGCGCTACCCCTTCGGCGTCGGTGAGCTTGAAGTCGATCCCCATCGAGACCCGGCCGCAGTGCGCGGGATTCTCTCGCGGTGCGCCGGGCGGCGAGACGGTGCCCATCGGCGAGACCTCCGTCATCCCCCAGCTCGTCTGCACCTCGACGCCGATGCGCTCCTCCAGCCGCCGCATCAGCGCAGCGGGACAGGTCGCGCCGCCGACGAGCACGCGCTCGAGTGCCGGCAGCTCGCCCCCGGCGTGATCGAGCTCGTTGAGCACGCCGAGCCATACCGTCGGCACCCCCATCGAGACCGTCACTGATTGCTCGCGCAGGAGCCGCGTGAGACTCGGCCCGTCCGTCGTGCGCCCGGGCAGCACCAGCGTGGCGCCCACCGCCGGCGCGCAGAAAGGAATTCCCCACCCATTGGCGTGAAACATCGGCACCGCGAGCAGGATCGTGTCGCGTCCCGCGAGCGCCATCCCATCGGCCTGCAATGCGCGCAACGTGTGCAGGTAGTTGGAGCGATGCGT
>Ga0136846_1223985_pt1 | contig 11781 bp, 9 predicted proteins | sample HopSoiMetagenom2_FD_96841 | JGI IMG/M metagenome (GOLD analysis project Ga0136846, IMG submission 96841) | Grasslands soil microbial communities from Hopland, California, USA - 2 Assembly 2016 (version 4) | ecosystem: Environmental > Terrestrial > Soil > Grasslands | place: USA: Hopland... | reverse complement strand
CATGAGCTCGAGGATCTTCGGCGTCCACTCCGCGTCGCCCTCGAGCGCCTTCAGCGCCGAGACCTGCACGACCGGGATGTCGTCGCCGGGGAACTCGTACTTCGAGAGCAGCTCACGGACCTCCATCTCGACGAGCTCGAGCAACTCGGGGTCGTCGACCATGTCGGCCTTGTTCAACGCGACGACGATCGACGGCACCTCGACCTGGCGGGCGAGCAGGATGTGCTCGCGCGTCTGCGGCATCGGGCCGTCCGCAGCGGAGACCACGAGGATCGCGCCGTCCATCTGGGCGGCGCCCGTGATCATGTTCTTGATGTAGTCCGCGTGACCCGGGCAGTCGACGTGCGCGTAGTGGCGCTTCTCCGTCTCGTACTCGACGTGGGACGTGTTGATGGTGATGCCGCGCTGGCGCTCCTCGGGAGCCTTGTCGATCTCCTCGAAGCTGACGGCCTGGCCGCCGCCCTGCTCCGCGAGCACCTTCGTGATCGCCGCCGTCAGCGTCGTCTTGCCGTGGTCGATGTGACCGATCGTGCCGACGTTGAGATGCGGCTTGTTGCGCTCGAACTTCTGCTTTGCCATGCCTCTCCTCCCTACTTGCTCGGTGCGTCCGTCGAGACGATCTCGGTCGCGATCGACTGCGGGACTTCTTCGTAACGGTCGAATTGCATCGTGAACTCGGCGCGCCCCTGCGTCATCGAACGCAGGTCGGTCGCGTAGCCGAACATCTCCGCGAGCGGAACGCTCGCCTTGATCACCTGGGCGTTGCCGACGGGCTCGAGGTGCTCGACCCGCCCGCGGCGCGAGTTGAGGTTCCCCATCACGTCGCCGAGGTAGTCCTCGGGCGTGATCACCTCGACCGCCATGACTGGCTCGAGCAGCTTCGGCTTCCCGCGCTTCATCGCTTCCTTGAACGCCATCGAGCCGGCGACCTTGAACGCCATCTCGCTCGAGTCGACCTCGTGGTACGAGCCGTCGATCAGCTCGATCTTCAGGTCGACCACCGGGTACCCGGCGAGGATGCCGGACTCCATCGCCTCCTGGATGCCGACGTCGACCGACGGGATGTACTCCTTCGGAATCTTCCCGCCGACGATCTTGTCGACGAACTCGTAGCCGTCGCCGGGCGCGAGCGGCGCCGCGTTGATGACGGCGTGCCCGTACTGGCCCTTGCCGCCGGTCTGCCGGACGAACCGCGCCTCGACCTTCTCGACCGGCTTGCCGATCGTCTCGCGATACGCGACCTGCGGCCGGCCGACGTTCGCGTCGACGTTGAACTCGCGCTTCAGGCGGTCGACGATGATCTCGAGATGCAGCTCGCCCATCCCGGCGATCAGCGTCTGGCCGGTCTCGTCGTCGGTCCGCACGCGGAACGTCGGATCCTCCTCGGTCAGCCGCTGTAGGCCGGTGCCGAGCTTGTCCTGGTCGGCCTTCGACTTCGGCTCCACGGCGACCGAGATCACCGGGTCCGGGAACGTCATCGACTCGAGCTTGATCGGCGCCGTGTCGGTCGCGAGCGTGTCACCGGTCGTGGTCGCCTTGAGCCCGACGCCGGCGGCGATCTCACCGGCGCCGATCGTGTCGCGCTCCTCCCGGTGGTTCGCATGCATCTGGAGGATGCGGCCCACACGCTCGGTGCGGCCGGTGTTCGTGTTCAGGACGCGGTCGCCGGCCTTGATCTGGCCGGAGTAGACGCGGAAGTAGGTCAGCTTGCCGACGTACGGGTCGGACATGACTTTGAATGCGAGCGCCGAGAACGGCTCGTCGAGGTTCGGGTGACGGGAGAGCTCGTTCTCGGTCCGGGGATCCACACCGTGAACCGGCGGGACGTCGAGCGGGCTCGGGAGGTAGTCGACGACGCCGTCCAGCAGTGGCTGCACGCCCTTGTTCTTGAACGCCGAGCCGCAAAAGATCGGCGTGATCTTGTTCCCGAGCGTCCCCCTCCGGAGCGCGCGCCGGATCATGTCCGGCGTCACCGACTCCTCGTCGAGCAGGTACGTCTCCATCAGCTCGTCGTCGTACTCGGCGACGGAATCGATCAGCTGGTGGTGGTACTCGTGCGCCTGCTCGGCGAGCTCGGCCGGGATCTCGCCCGTCTCCATCTTCGTGCCGAGGTCGTCGACCCACGTGGTCGCGCGCATCTCGACGAGGTCGACGACGCCGCGGTGGTGCTCTTCCTGGCCGATCGGCAGCTGGACGGGCACCGGGTGCGCGGCGAGGCGATCGATCATCGACTGGACGGACGCGAAGAAGTCCGCGCCGACGCGGTCCATCTTGTTGATGAAGGCGATCCGCGGAACGCCGTAACGCTCAGCCTGGCGCCAAACGGTCTCGGACTGTGGCTGGACGCCCGCCACCGCGTCGAAGACGGCGATCGCACCGTCGAGGACGCGCAGGCTCCGCTCCACCTCGACCGTAAAGTCCACGTGCCCGGGCGTATCGATGATGTTGATGCGAAACTCGCGCCACGATGCCGTCGTCGCCGCGGACGTGATCGTGATCCCGCGCTCCTGCTCCTGCGCCATCCAGTCCATCGTCGCGGCGCCCTCGTGGACCTCGCCCATCTTGTGGGTGCGACCGGTGTAGTAGAGGATCCGCTCCGTCGTCGTGGTCTTGCCGGCGTCGATGTGCGCCATGATCCCGATGTTGCGGACGCGGTCGAGTGCGACGGCTGCTTTGGTGTCGACGGCCATGGCTGTGCCTACCAGCGGTAGTGCGCGAAGGCCTTGTTGGCCTGCGCCATCCGGTAGACGTCGTCCTTCTTCTTGAATGCCCCGCCCTGCTGGTTGAGCGCGTCGAGAATCTCGGCAGCGAGCTTGTCGACCATCCCCTTCTCGCGGCGGTCGCGCGCGTAGTCGACGAGCCAGCGCACGGCGAGCGTGCGCGCGCGTCGCTGCGGCACCTCGACGGGAACCTGGTAGTTCGCGCCGCCGACGCGTCGCGACTTCACCTCGAGCACCGGCGTGACCGTCTTCACGGCCTGCTCGAGCACCTCGACGGGCGGCTTGCCGGTCTTCTCGCCGACGCGCGTCATCGCGTCATAGACGATCTTCTCGGCCGTCGACTTCTTCCCGTCGCTCATCACCTTGTTGATCACCTGCGTGACGAGAGCGGAGTTGTAGAGCGGGTCCGGCTCGACCGGCCGGGCCTGAACGTCGGCACGGCGCGGCATCAGTTACCCCGTTTTGCGCCGTACCGCGAGCGTGCCTGCTTGCGGTCGGAGACACCTGCGGTGTCCAGGGCGGCGCGGATGATCTTGTAACGGAACCCCGGCAGGTCGGCCGTGCGGCCGCCCCGGATGAGAACGACGGAGTGCTCCTGGAGGTTGTGCCCCTCCCCCGGGATGTAGGCGCCGACCTCGACGCCGTTCGTCAGCCGGACGCGCGCGACCTTGCGCAGTGCCGAGTTCGGCTTGCGCGGCGTGTTCGTGTAGACGCGCGTGCAGACGCCCCGCTTCTGCGGCGCCCCGGCAAGCGCCGGGCTCTTGGTCTTCGCCTTGGCCGTCGTCCGGCCCTTGCGCACGAGTTGGTTTACGGTCGGCACGATCCTCCGAATTGTCCCTTTTCACACAACAACGGTCGGCGGGGCGGTTTGCCCTGCCAACCGGAGGAGCCATGGTACCGGAGATGCCCCTCCCCCGCAAACGGCGCAATCCCGCTTCCCAAGCGGAACTCCGGGGGCCGATTCACCGTTGAGACGGTGGCTGCGGCGACGCGGTTTTCCGAGTTTCAAACGGTGGAGAGGGGGACCAAGCGGGTCTACAGTGCGACCTTGGGGGTCTGCGGCCCCGACCTTCATGACGAACGCCTCCATCGGCATCTCGGCCGCGCTCGGGGGCCTCGTGCTCCTCCTGCTCGCGCTGCTCGTCGTGCGCCGGCGGCGCGACTCGTCGACCGAGGAGCGCGTCGCCGAGGTGGTTGCGAGCCTCAACGCGAGGATGGACGAGCTCGGACGCGAGCTGCAGGGCGCGCTCGAGCGGGCGGAGGAGGAAGGGCGCCGGAGCCGGATCTTCGGCGAGCTCGCCGGGTCGATCGACCTCGACGAGGTGCTTTCGCGGACGCTCGAGGCGGCCGGCGGCCTCCGCGGGGCGGATGCGGCCCTCGTCCTGCTCCCCGACCCGGGAGGAGGGAAGCCGATCGTGGCAACGCTCGGCCTCTCGGTGGAGGAGGCGGAGCGGCATGCGGTCACCGGGCCGCCGGACGGCCGACTCGCGCGGTCGATCTCGATGACCTACACGTATCCGACGCTGGAAAGGGATGCGTCGACCGACGCGAAGGGCGGCGTGATCCACGCCGGGCTCGCGGTCCCGCTGCCGGGCGAGCTGGACTCGGCCGGGTACCTGACGATCTTCACCCGGCAGGCCGGACGGCAGTTCACGGACGGGGACGTCCACGAGCTCGAGATTCTCGCGCTGCGCGCGGGGCCTGCGATCGACAACGCACGCCGGTTTCGCGAGGCACGACGGCTCGCCGACCTCGACGCGCTCACGGGGCTGCACAACCGGCGGTTCTTCCACGAGACACTGTCGCGAGAGGTCGCGCGCGCGCAGCGGTACGACCGGCGGCTCGCGCTCATCGTCTTCGACCTCGACGACTTCAAGAACGTCAACGACAAGATCGGCCATCTGGCCGGCGATACCGTGCTCGCGGAGGCTGCCGAGCGCGTGCGTGACGTGGTCCGGTCGGCCGACATCCCGTGCCGCGTCGGCGGCGACGAGTTCGCGGTCATCCTTCCCGAGGCCTCGCTCGACGACGCCGACCAGCTGTACCGCCGGCTCCAGAATGCGGTCTCCGCGCGGCCGATCGGGCAGATCGGAAAGCTCTTCCTGTCGGCGGGCGTCGCCGAGCTTCGACCCGAGGACGACGCGGTCACCTTCTTCAAGCGCGCCGACGACGCGCTCTACCGTGCGAAGGGCGCCGGCAAAGGCCGGGTCGTCGCAGCAGGCGCCCAGCGCGCGGTCTAGGGCCGGAGACGGAAGGTCAGCGCAGGACCCGAACCGCGCCGTTGATCCCGAGGTTGCCGCCTCCGCAGCGGACGACGATGTGGTAGAGGCCGGGATGCCTGTACACCGGGATCCGCGTTTTCACGTCGAAGGCTCCCCCGCGCCGCGCCGTCGCGAGCACGGCGGGAATCGTGGCGAACTGGTGCGTTGCGACGAACGCGTGCGAGATGATGAACACGGTGTCGCCGGCCGGGCACGAGCCCGCAGAGCCGTGCAGGTGGACGACATTCCCTCGCAACACGACGTGCGGCGTGACCGTGAGGAATACCCGCGCAGGAGCGCCGGTCGCGGCGGTCGCCGCAACGACGCTCGCGGCCGCGACACCGGCCGCGGACAGCAGGAGACGGGATCGAAGCATTGCCTCAACCTACCGCCGCGACGGTCGATCGGCTTCAACCAGATGGGACGAGGCGCAGCTCGAAGTCCAGCGGCATCCTGGCCCCTCTCGTACCGGGCCGGGGATAACCGTCGACGTCGCCTGACGCTGCCCCCCGGCGCGCCAGGTTAGGCTCGCTGCCGAGAACGCCGCACCGTCGAACGGATGACATGGCAACCCTGCTCCTGTCGATCGACTTCGAGGACTGGCACCAGCTCGTGCACCGGCGGCTCGGCCGTACCGACTGGAACCGTCCGCATCCGGCCTTCCCGCCGCAGGTTCACGCTGTGCTCGACCTTCTCGACGAGCTCGGTGCGACGGCGACGTTCTTCTTCCTCGGCATGACCGCCGAGAACTACCCGGAGCTCGTCGCAGAGACGGTTGCGCGCGGCCACGAGCCGGCGTCGCACGGGTACGCACATGGACGCGTGCACCAACAGACGCGCGCCGAGTTCCGTGCCGACCTCGAGCGCAGCGTCGAGGTGATCGAGCGTGCGGTCGGCCGGCGGCCGACTGCGTATCGCGCACCCGCGTTCTCGATCAACCGCCGCACGCCGTGGGCATACGAGGAGCTCGTCGCACTCGGCTTCCGAAGCGATTCATCTCAGTACGACTCGCCGCGGATCCCCGATCGGCTCGGCGGCATCCCGCCGGACCCGTATCGGCTGCGCGTCGACGGCGGCGAGCTGTGGGAGCTGCCCGTCGCGACGTGGGGGCGGGTGCCGATCGGCGGCGGAAGCTACTGGCGGCTGCTACCCGCGCCGTTGATCGAGCGCGGCCTCCATGACTTCTCCGTCCTCTATTTCCACCCCTACGAGTTCGCGCCGACGCCGTTGCGCGCTGATCTCGATATGTCGCAGACGCCACGACAGCGCGCGACCGCCGCGGCGCGCGCCGTCTGGCGGAACGGAGGACGCGGGCTCGTGGCAAAGCGTCTTCGGTCGATCGGACGCAGCCACCCTCTCGTCTCGTACGATCAGGCCCATGCCGACATCGTCCGACACCACGGGTCGCGTACGCGATCACTTTCGCAAGCAGGCGTTCTCGTTTGATGCGCTGTACGACGAGGATCACGCGGTCCAGCGGCTCCTCCGTCCCGGGCTCTTCAACCGGCGCGAGCTCGCGCTCACCGTCGCGCGCGACTTCGACGCGCCCGCAGTGCTCGACGTCGGCGGCGGGTCCGGCCGTATCGGCGAGCCGGTCCTCGACCAGGGGGCCTCACGCTACGTCGACGTCGACCTCTCGGACACGATGCTCGACCTCGCACGCGAGCGGCTCGCGCGCTTCGGCGAGAAGGTCGAGCTCGTCCAGGGCGATTTCCTGACGACCGAGCTCGGCGGGCCGTTCGACGTCGTCCTCGCCCTCGGCTACTTCGATTACATCGAGGACGCCGACGCGCACACGCGCAGGATCGGTGAGCTCTGTTCCGGCGCGGCGATTGCGAGCTTCCCGCGGTGGACGTGGACGAAAGGCCCGATCCGGAAGCTGCGCTACGAGGTGATCAACAACTGCCCGATCTACGACTACACGGGCGACCGGGTCACGCGGCTGTTCAAGGACGCGGGCTTTGCGCGCGTGGAGCTCCACCCTGGCAAGAGCGGCTTCCTCGCAGTAGCCCGCAAGTAGCGCGCGCTAGGTCAGCTCGAGAAACGGCAGGTAGTCGGTGAGGTCGGCGACCCCGGCCTGCGGGAGCTGGTCGCGCCAGCAGACCGCGTCGTCGAGCGAGCGACTGATGCGCGCGGCGATCCACGTCGGATAGCGCGCGTCGCGCATCTGCGCGACGAGCGCGGCGCGGATCGACGGGCGCGCGCGCACCAACGAAACCGACGAGAGGGGCAACGGTGGGCCGAGCGGGCGGACGCGCACGACACCGGTTGCCGAAAAGACAGAGCTCCACCGGCCCGACGGGAGCCGCATGACCGGGCCCGGTGCGTTCGACTCGAGGGCGTAGCCGACCTTGCCGCCGCCAAGCCACGCCGTCTTCCCCTTCGCCTGCACGAGTCGCGCCCGTAGGTCGCCGTAGGTCTGCCTGAACTCGGAGATCGCGTCGCTGCCCGGCGCGCCGACGCCGATGTGCGTCTCGATCCGCGCTCGCCGCAGCTCGTCGCCGATGACGCCACGTGCGATCGCGAGCGACGCGTGCGCCTGCGCGATTGCGGCGAGATACGCGCTGCGCGACCCGCCGAACCGGGTTGCGATGATCGCGCTCTCCGCCGCAAGGATCTCCCGCACCGTCACGCGTGCGTAGCGTGATTCGAGTACGCGCGCGTACGCATTCGTGAATGCCAGCTCGCCGTCGCCGGTGAGTGAGACGAGCGGCTTGATCGCGCTCCACAACACCGGGCCGACGTCGTTGATGCGGCACCGCAGCGTTCCCGGCAGGACGAGCTGACCCTCGGTCCGCGAGCGGTTGAAGCCCTTGCCTGCGGACGCCGGGCCGTTGCAGAGCGACGCGTCCCGCGTCCAGAGGTAGACGCACGCCGCGCGCGGCTTGTCCGGATCGTGCTCGCCCGGCGACGTCGAGTATTCCGCCCATCCCCACGACCAGATGCCGTGGAACTTCATCTCCTTCGCGACCTGCTTCGCGGCGAGCGCCTGGAGCTTCACGATCTCGAACCAGGCGTTCGCCGGCTGCAGGCCTTCGCGGCCGCCGGTGCCTTTGGTCGTCTGGAACCCGAGGAAGATGCCGAGCTTCGACGTCGGGATCCCGATCTGCGTGAAGTCGAGAAGGCCGCGGCGAAATGCCTGCCGCAGTGTACGACTGCCGAGAACCGGCCCCTGCTTCGCGATCAGCGGCGCGGGGAAGTAGACCTCGCGCACGATCCCGGCTACCTGCGCGACGGCGCGCCACCAGTCCCCGGCGTCACCGGCGGTGGACGGCGGGCTGTTGACGAGCAGCCACGGCTGTGCGCCGAGGTCGTGCAGACGCGTCAGGAACTTGAGGACGTTCGCGCGGTACTGCGCCGTCGTCGGCGACCACGGAGTCGGCAAGCCGGCGCCGTAGAGCTCGTTCTCCGCGATCACCGGATTCGAGCAGTGGGTCGAGTTCTCGACGTAGAGGTACAGCCGGTCGGCACGCGACTCCATCAGCGACGGGTCCTCGGGCGCGCTCGGAACGCCCGCGCGATTGCGCAGGTGCGGGTCGAAGTAGACGGTGACGCCGCCCTTCTGTCGGATCTGCTCCGGCAGCTGGAGGTTCGGCGCCGCGGCGATCACTCCCGCCCGCGCGAACATCTGCCAGAACGGCACGGCGCCGTCGACGTAGTCGAACCAGTAGGGCGCGTGGCCCGGGAGCGTGCAGGCGTGAAGGTCCGCCGGCGGAGTCGGCGGAACCGGATCGGCACCTGCGCGCGTGCTCCCTGCGAGCAGCGCGACGCACGTGACCAGCGCGACCCCGAGCCGTTTCACGCATCCAAGGGTAGCCCGACGGTCGGGCGCCCCCAGCCCTTTTACAGACCGCTTACTTTTCGCTGTGCTTGCCGGGCGTCATGGTGTGACGATGCGCCCGTTGCGCTGGCCGACGAGGCGATACACGCCGGATGCGGCGTTCGGAACGCGATCGGTGCCGCTTGCGGCTGAGGCGGTGGCACTCCACGCGACGTCGTTCGGGACCGCGCGCATCCTCGCAATGAAGGAGATCGTATTGCCGTAGAGCGCGATCGTGCCGACTGCAGGCGTCCGGAGCCGTTCGCCGCCCCTGAAGTACCGATAGCCGGACGTGAGCCCGCCGGCGCGGACCCCGCTGCGGGGATCGAGCTCCACCACATACTCCCCGAAGGCGGCGCGCCGCGAGCGGGGCACGAACCCGAGCCTCAAGTGTCCGGCCGGCTTGGTGCGGAAGATGAGCGTCACGCACAGCTGCTTTCGCGCGGCGGTGACAGTGGCGCGCACGACGTCGTTCGCGTCTCGAGCACGCACGCGATGGAGCGCAGAACCCGTCGGGTACGTGATTGCATCTCGAGCCGGATCTCCCACCATTGTGGTCTGGCCTGCGCAGTGCAACGGCGCGTGAGCGACATCGCGGCGGAACGACCGGCGATAGTCCGCCGCCTCCGACGCGGTCCGTTCGGCCCGGTTCATCGAGTAGTCGGCGTCAGGGGGCGCGGCGTTCGCCTTCGCCACCTGCCAACGCTCGGAGAGCACGTCGGGCGTGTTGGCAGCGTAGAGCACCAGCGACGGCTTCACGACGCCCCAGCGCCCGCCCGCACCCTTCGCAACCCAGACGGTGTCGCGGACAGCCGCTGCACCCTTTTTCCCGCTCGGCCCGCCGCGAATCGAGTAGCCGGTGTAGACGAATCGCACGCTGACCGTCGCCGGCACTTTCACGTAGACGGTGCCGCTGCGGCGAACACGCCGCGCGGCGCCGACGTCGAGCAGCTTTGCTGCGGTGAACTCACGATCGATGTTCTCGTGCGGATAGCCGTTGAGCACTACGCGATAGATGGCACCGCAGCTGATTCCTGAGCCGTCCTGCGTGTCTCCGGCGGCCTGCTCCCGGATCTGCTCCACCAGGACTTCACGGAGCTTCGGAGTGAACGTCTCGCAGAGACCGTTGCCGTCTTTCGCGACGATCGCCCTCTCGTAGGCGCGAGCGACCGATTCCGGCGTGTCTCCGGCGCTCGCCGTTCCGCCGCAGCCGCTCGACGCAATGACGACACACGAAAGGGCCGCGAGCAGCGTTCGCATCCTCTCCTTATCGGCAGTGAAGGCCGCGCGACAAGTGGCTCGCGCAAGAGGGGCCGGAACGAGTGACCCTCAGGACGGTGAGAGCCGCAATGCGGGCGCGTATCCCCGGCGCGCGCTTTTACCAAGAAAAAGGGTCAGACCCGGAGGGTCTGACCCTTTTTCTTCACGTGCGTCTTGGCTACGACTCGGAGTCGAGCGGCGAGTCGATCTCGGGGACTTCCTCGGCCTCGCCCGACTCGTGCGACGTCGGCGCGTCTGCGCCGGGGATGCCGCCGAAGTCGATGCCGAGGTCGCCGATCCCGTTGCCGCCGTCGGAGCCGATCTCCTCCAGCGCCGCGAGCAGCTGCTCCTCGGTCGCCGGCCGCGTGTACGCCGACACCGGCACCTTGTCCGACGGCCCGATGCCGATCGTCCGGTACCGCTTCAGCCCGGTTGCCGCCGGGATCAGCTTCCCGATGATCACGTTCTCCTTCAGGCCGAGCAGCCGGTCGACCTTGCCCTCGATCGACGCGTCGGTCAGCACCTTCGTCGTCTCCTGGAACGACGCGGCGGAGAGGAACGACTCGGTCGCGAGCGACGCCTTCGTGATTCCGAGGATCAGCGGCTCGAACGTTGCCTGCTCCTTCTTCTCCTTCTTCACGCGTCCGTTCTCGCGCTCGAGCACGGTCTTGTCGACGAGCTGCCCCGGCAGGAGGTCCGTTTGGCCGGCGTTCTCGATCCGGACCTTCTTCAGCATCTGCCGAACGATCAGCTCGATGTGCTTGTCGTGGATCTCGACGCCCTGCGACTTGTAGACCTTCTGCACCTCGTTGACGAGGTACAGCTCGGTCGGCGTGTAGCCCTTCAGCCGCAGCAGGTCGGCCGGGTTGATCGGCCCCTCGTGCAGCGGATCGCCGGGCTCGACGACCTCACCCTTCGCGACGAGGACGCGCGTGCGCCTCGGCAGCTGAAGCGGCTTGAGGTCGTCTTCCTCCGCATCGTCCGTGATGATCGTCAGCTTCGGGCCACGCTCGGTGTCCTCGATGTCGACACGGCCGGCTTCCTCCGCGAGCGTCGCAGCACCCTTCGGGTTACGCGCCTCGAAGATCTCCGTCACGCGCGGCAGGCCGTGCGTGATGTCCGCGCCGGCGACACCGCCGGTGTGGAACGTGCGCATCGTCAGCTGCGTGCCCGGCTCGCCGATCGACTGCGCGGCGATGATCCCCACCGCGTCGCCGATCTCGGCCATCTCGCCGGTGGCGAGGAACGTGCCGTAGCACGTCCGACACACACCGAACTCACTCTTGCACTTCAGCACCGAGCGAACCGGCAGCTTGACCTCGTCGGCCACGTCGCCGAGCGCCTCGATGATTTCCTCGAGCACCGGCTGCGTGACCTCCTCGCCCTTCTCGGCGACAACGGTCTTGCCGGGCTTCCCGCTCGACAGTGGCTTGTGCACGTCCTCCGCGAGCACGCGGCCGAGGACGCTCTTGTTGATCCCCTCGGCAACGCGGACCGGCAACTCGACGAACTCCTTCGTCTTGCAGTCCTCCTCGCGGATGATCACGTCCTGCGACACGTCGACGAGCCGCCGCGTCAGGTATCCCGAGTCGGCGGTTCGAAGGGCAGTGTCGGCGAGACCCTTGCGGGCGCCGTGGGTCGAGATGAAGTACTCGAGCACCGACAGGCCTTCCATGAAGTTCGCCTTGATCGGCCGCTCGATGATCTCGCCCTTCGGATT
>Ga0136846_1211991_pt1 | contig 11781 bp, 9 predicted proteins | sample HopSoiMetagenom2_FD_96841 | JGI IMG/M metagenome (GOLD analysis project Ga0136846, IMG submission 96841) | Grasslands soil microbial communities from Hopland, California, USA - 2 Assembly 2016 (version 4) | ecosystem: Environmental > Terrestrial > Soil > Grasslands | place: USA: Hopland... | reverse complement strand
TACGAGAGCCGTCGAGAGCCGTGCGCGACCCGGATGTCCGGCGAGGATCCCGGCAGCTTCGTGGCCAGGCTCCGCGAGGGCAACGAGCAGCTCGTGAAGTGCCCGTGCGAGATCCCGAGCAACGAGGCGCCCCACCTGTTCCCCACCATGGACCCGGACGCGTCGGAGACGCTCTGGATCCGCGGGCTACAGAACATGTTCCACGACGACGACCCGCAGGGGTTCCCGCGCACCGCGATCACGGGTGACTACGACCAGGCCACGTCCGACCGAGTCTCGGCCTTCCAGGACCGTGCGCCCGGCAAGGTGACGACGCGAGGCGAGGTCGACGAGACCACCTGGGGGATCCTCACCGACCGGCTCTGCCGCAACTACGACTACTGACCGGCACCGTCGAGCTCCGCCAGCATCGCGGCGGCGCGCAGCGCGGCGTCGACGGCGACGTCCACGTCCGGATCCTCGGGCGCCGCCGCAGGCTCGGTCCGCTCGTGCAGGCGGGCCAGCAGGTCGTCGCGGGCCAGCCCGCGCAGGTGCAGCAGCACGAACGGGTCGTCGTCGATCAGCCAGGCCAGCTGGTACATCACCGCCAGCGCGTGCGGGCACGGATCGGTCCATGCGTGGCAGGTACAGCTCGAGCCGAGCTCGCCGCCGTAGGGCAACAGCTCGACGCCGGCCTCCTCGGCGTGCTCGACCAGCGTGTGCGGCAGCTCTCCGGCCAGCAGCGCCGCCACGCGACCGGCCTCGGCCGCCACCGTCTCCACCAACGCGTCGGCAGCGCGGTCGTCGAGCAGCGGCACGGTGCCCAGGACCGCCCACAGCCCGTGCTCGTCCTCCACCGCCGCCACGAACCGGCCGGGCTCGACACTGATCTGGCCGATCCGACCCGACCGCGAGATGGCACGGGCGGTGGCCAGGTCGGCCGAGGAGTACGACGCCTCCTCGACGCCCCGGACCCAGGCCTTGGCCCACCAGCGGGTGGCCCGGACGGCACCGCGGCGGGCCGGGGTGCGTGGGTGGACGACGGTGGTCACGGCCACTCGCCCCGGCCGGAGCGGCGGGCGTCCTCGCGGCGCAGCGTCACCAGGTCGCGCAGCTCGTCGTCGTCGAGCTCGGTCAGCGCGGCCTCGCCGCCACCGAGCACCGCGTCGGCGAGCGTGCGCTTGCGCTGCAGCAGCTCGGCCACCCGCTCCTCGACGGTGCCCTGCGTGACGAGGCGGTGCACCTGGACCGGCTTGGTCTGTCCGATCCGGTAGGCGCGGTCGGTGGCCTGCTCCTCGACGGCCGGGTTCCACCAGCGGTCGAAGTGGATCACGTGGTCGGCGCTGGTGAGGTTGAGGCCGGTGCCGCCGGCCTTGAGGGAGAGCAGGAACACCGGGACCTCGCCGGCCTGGAACCTGCTCACCATGCTCTCCCGCTCGCGGACGGGCGTGCCGCCGTGCAGGAACAGGTGCGGGATGCCCGCCTTGGCCAGGTGCGCCTCCAGCAACCGGGCCATGGCGACGTACTGGGTGAAGACGAGCGCGGCGCCGTCCTCGGCCAGCACCGTGCCGAGCAGCTCGTCGACCAGGTCGAGCTTCTGCGAGCGACCGCTGAGGCGGACGACCCCGGACTCCTTGAGGAAGTGCGCCGGGTGGTTGCAGATCTGCTTGAGCCCGGTCAGCAGGGCGAGCACGAGACCCCGGCGGGTCACCTGGTCGTCCGGATGGGCCCGCTCGATGCGGGCCATCGTGTCGCGCACGAAGGACTCGTAGAGCACCACCTGCTCGCGGGTCAGGTGCAGCGGATGGTCGGTCTCGGTCTTGGCCGGCAGCTCGGGAGCGATGCCGGGGTCGGACTTGCGGCGGCGCAGCAGGAACGGCCCGATCAGGTCGGCGAGCTGCCGGGTCTTGGTCTCGTGCACACCGGCCTCGATCGGGCTGGCCCAGACCCGGCGGAACGCCTGCCGGCTGCCGAGCAGCCCCGGGATCACCCAGTCGAGGATCGCCCAGAGCTCGGTGAGGTTGTTCTCCATGGGGGTGCCGGTGAGCGCCACCCGGACCGTGCTCGGGATCCGACGCAGCGCCTTGGCGGTGGACGACCGCGCGTTCTTGACGTGCTGGGCCTCGTCGGCCACGACCAGGTCCCAGCCGACCTCGGCCAGCTCCTCGTGGCTGGTGCGCATGGTGCCGTACGTCGTGAGCACGAACCCACCGGCGAGCCCGTCCAGCGACCGGCCACCGCCGTGGAAGCGACGCACTGCCACGCCGGGAGCGAACCGGGCCAGCTCCTGCTCCCAGTTGCCCAGCAGGCTGGCCGGACAGACCACGAGCGTCGGCCCCGGGTGACCCAGCTCCACGCGATGCAGGTGCAGGGCGATCAGGGTGATCGTCTTGCCGAGCCCCATGTCGTCGGCCAGGCAGGCCCCGAGTCCGTGCGAGGTGAGCTCGGCCAGCCAGGTCAGCCCCTGGCGCTGGTAGTCGCGCAGCGTGCCGTCGAGCGCGGCCGGCACCGGCACCGGCTCCTGCCGCGCCGCGTTGACCAGCCGCTCGCGGACCTGCAGGAGGCTCGCCCCCAGCTGCACCTGCTCCTCGACCGGGTGTTCGGCCGTGCCGAGCTGGACCACGCCCGTGAGCGCGGCCGCGATCGCCTCGGCGGCGGTGGCCGTGCGCACGACGCGCTTGCGGGCCTTGCGCCCGATGGCCGGATCGATCACAGTCCAGTTGCCGCGCAGCCGGAGCAGCGGTGCCGCGCTGGTGGCGAGCTGGTCCATCTCGTCGTCCGTGAGCTGGTCACCGTGGAGGGCGAGCTGCCAGCGGAAGCTGAACAGCTCGTCCTCGCCGAACATCCCCGTCCGCAGCTGGGCCTCACGCGGCGACATCGGCCGAGCGCGGTCGAGTACCGTCGTCGCGGTCAGGTCGCGGCCCAGGCTCCGCGGCCACAACACGTCGACGCCGCGGCCGGCCAGCGCGGCGACGCCGTCCTCGAGCAGGCTCTCGAGCTCGTCGCCGTCCAGGGTGATCTGGTCGGGCACCCGGAGCTCGAGCAACCGGTCGAGGACCGGCCAGGCCTCGGCGGCACCGCGCAGCGCGATGGCAGCGTGGGTGCGGGCCCGGTCGCCGAAGCCGTGCTCGTGCTGGTCGCCGGTCCACAGCACCGCCGCGTCGCAGAGGTGGAGCGGGTTCTGCTCGTCGTGGACCTGCACCACCAGCCGGACCGAACCGGCGACGAGCTCCTCCTCGTCGGCCTCGACCCTCAGCGAGATCCGCACCAGCTGGGGCAGCTCGGGCCGGGGTCCGGTGTAGCGGGCGAGCCGGGAGCGCAGCCGGCCCTCGAAGTCCGGATGGGCGGCCAGCGGCCTGGCTGGCGTCGTCGGCGCCGCTCGAGGCATGGCATCGGCGACCGCGTCGAGCACGGCGCGTACGACGTCCGCCGCGGCATCCGGCGCCAGGCCGTCGTAGGCCCGCGCCGATGCGAGCCGGAGCAGCCGGTCCTCGTCCTCGGCCGCCAGCGGGGACATCCGCCAGGTCGGCTCGCTCCCGTCCGGCTCGATCTGGCCTGCCGCCACGAGCCGCAACCCGAGCAGCGCGGCGCCCGACAGCAGCCCCACGCTGGGGTGCAGGTCGTCGCGGCGGTGCGCCTTGGTGAGCACCGGCAGCGCCGCGCGGATCGGCAGTGCGACCGTGCGCCGGTCGTCGCTGAACTCGACCACCCCGTCCCGCGGCGGATGCGCGGCCCGGAAGGTCGCGGTGCCGGTGACGGGGACGAAGCTCACGGCACCGAAACTAGCCCGCGGCACCGACGCTCACTCGTCGGTGAGGTAGGTCGCCCTCTCGGTCGCAGTGAGCTTGCGCGTGACTCGGGCCTTGGCCAGCTTCACCAGGGAGCCGAGGTCGCCGCAGGCATCGCAGGTGTAGGTGCGCAGCTCACCGGCCTGCACTTCACCGGTCCCGACCATGAGCTCCACGGTGCGGTCGTCCTGGCCGAAGGAGGCAGCGAAACCACCAGTGGTGTCACCCGTGATGTCGGTGAGGAGCCGACCGCTCTGCCCGTCCCACAGGCGGATGTTCCCCAGGTAGCCGGCCGTGACGATGAACCTCCCGCTGGGCGAGAAGCCGGCTCCGAAGACACCCGCTGTGATGCCCTGCAAGGAGGAGATCTGCTCGCCGCTGGTCACGTCCCAGAGCTTGGCTCCCGTCTCCCAGGTCGCGGAGGTGAGCAGGCGCTTCCCGTCCGGACTGAACAGGACCCGGCCCAGGGGTTGGGAGTTCGGAGTCATCGGCCCCACAGCCGCCAGGAGTTGAAGCTCCTTGCCCGAGTCCACGTCCCAGACCCGGGCGGCCCCATCGGTTGACAACGTGGCCAGCCGGTCCCCGTCAGGACTGAACGCGACCGCCACGAAGTCGGCGTCCACACCGGTGAAGGATTGCTCCAGCGCTCCGGAGCCGGCGTCGAAGACCGCTGCAGTCCCTCCGGTGCCCACGACGGCGATGCGCTCGCCGTCCGGCGCGAAGTCCGCGGCGTTGGCTCCGGATGCATCCAGCGTCGCGGCCACGCTCCCGTCCGAGGTGCGATGGAGGTCGACACCATCGCCGGTGCTGACTGGCACGAGCAGCCCGTCCGGACTCAGGGCCTGCACGAGGTAGCCGGCCGGGCTCAGCGGGAACCCGTCGCTGATCTCGCCGCTCGCGACATCGACGGTGCGCAGCTGGTAGGCGTCGCCGCCGCCGCTGTCGTCCTCGAAGACTCCGAACCGACCGTTGCTCGAGAACGTGTCGTTGATCTCGTCACCGATCCGGACACTCGCATCGAGCTTGAACGCGCCTCCTGATGGCGACGTCGTCCAGACCCCCGCGGTCCCGTCGTCACTGCCCGAGACCAGGCTTGCTCCGTCGGGGGCGAGGGCCACGCTGTTCACCCGTGTCGCATGCCCGACCAGCGTGGTGACCAGCGCCCCGCTGGTGCTGCGCCACAGATCCACGTGACCGTCGTCCCCGCCACTGGCCACCTCGGAGCCGTCGGGTGCGAACGCGATCGCGCGTACGGGCCCTTGGTGCCCGGTGTAGCTGGCCAGCAGGGTGTCGCCATCGAGTCGGGTGACCCGCGCCGTTCCGTCATCGCTCGCGGTGGCGAGCAACGTGCCGTCCGGGCTGAAGGCCAGCGCATCGACCGGACCATCGTGATGCACCTGAGCGTCGACCGACCCGTCAGGAGACCGCACCGTCGCCGTGCCGTCGCCGTAGCCATACCCGAGATGCTGACCATCCGGGCTGAACGCCACCGCAGCGGGCCCGTCCTGTCCGGCCGGGTAGGACGCGCGCAGCCGTAGGTCCGCCAGCGCCCAGACTTCCACCTTCGAGTCCCCCGCAAGGGCCAGGTAGCTGTCGTCGGGGCTGAGTGCCATCCGACCGATGTTCTTGCGCGGGATGGTCCCGGTCAGGCTGCCATCGGTGGCGTCCCAGACGCGGACCTTGTTGCCGACGAAGCCGGAGGTGACGACCTGGGAGCCGTTCGACGTGATGACCATGTCACTCAGGCGAGGGTCGTCGGTATCGGTGATGGTGCTCACTGCGGCACCGATGTGCCCGTCCCACACGTGCACCGTCCCGTCGTCCGAGCGAGAGACCACGCGGCTACCGTCAGCGCTCCACCTCGCCTCGAAGACCGCTTGCGCCGCGCCCTCGAGGTCGGCGACCTTCTGGTGGGTGTTGGCGTCCCACAAGGCGGCGGTGTGGTCCTCGCTCGCTGTCACGATTCGGGAGCCGTCCGGGCTGAACGACGCGTCGTAGACCTTGTCGGCGTGCTGGAGAGTCGCCCGGAGCCGGTCCTCGAGAATTCCGCTGCGCAGCGCACTCTCGGCTTCGGTGGTCGGGCTTGCCTTGGCCGCCTCGAGCCCGAGCAGCACGCTGAGCTCGGGGTCGGTGGGCAGGTTGAGGAAGGCGTTGGCCGCCAGTGCCCGCGACGTGGCCTTCGCCCGCTGGTCTTCGGCCTGGTGCTTCTGGTCGACGGCGGTGTTGCGTTGGAGCAGCGCGAGGACACCAAGCACGATGGCGACCACGAGTGCGATCGAGACGCCGGTGACCAGTTGCCGCTGGCGGCGGGTGGCGGCGCGACGTGAGGCAACGACGTACCGGCCCTGTAGCTCGGTCGGCGTGGGGTCGCGACTGCCGCCTCCGCCGATGAAGGCCTCGGCCTGGTCGAGGTCGGAGCCGCGCGCCAAGAGGCTGCGGTCCTCGCCACGGCGCTCCCACTCCTCGGCGCGCAGGCCCCAGCGGGTGTGCTCACGGACCCAGTCGAGGTCGGTCTCGATGGCCGAGACCAACGTGGCCAGTGAGGTGTCGAAGTCGTCGGTGAAGCGGCCCAGCTGAGGGATCCAGTTGCGGGTGGCGACCGGTTCGGGCACCTCGGCGTCGGGGACCTCCAGGTGCAGCACGGGAAGGATGCGCTTGCCGAGGGCCACCGCGTGGTCGAGCTCCGCGCGACAGTGCGCCGATCCCACGGACACGGGGCTGATGACGAAGCAGAAGGAGTCGCTCGCGGCGATGCCGGCGCGCAGGTCCTCGTTCCAGCTGGACGCGGGCGGGATGTCCTCGAGGTCCACCCAGGCGTCCTGGCCCCGCTCCTCCAGCGCAGCCGAGAGCCTGGCGACGAAGTCGCGGCTGTCGCCTCGCGCGTACGAGATGAACAGGTCGGGCATGGAGTCCTTCGACGGGTACCTAGGATCGTGTGGTGAGCATCCTCGACGCCAAGATCGCCCGTCTAGACGGAACCCAGACCACTCTCGGCGAGATAACCGCCGGCCGGTCCGCACTGCTGGTCAACGTGGCCAGCAAGTGCGGGCTCACTCCGCAGTACGCCGGGCTGGAGGAGCTGCACGAGAAGTACGGCGACGAGACCTTCACCGTCGTGGGGATCCCGTGCAACCAGTTCTACGGCCAGGAGCCGGGGACGGCCGAGGAGATCGCGGAGTTCTGCTCCGCGACGTACGGCGTCACCTTCCCGATGACCGAGAAGATCGAGGTCAACGGCGAGGGCCGGCACGAGATCTACACCGAGCTCGTGCGCACCCCCTCCGAGAAGGGCGAGGGCGGCGACGTGAGCTGGAACTTCGAGAAGTTCCTGCTCGCCGTGGACGGCACCGTGGTGGCCCGGTTCAGCCCCCAGGTCGAGCCCGACGACGAGCGCCTGGTCGACGCCGTCAAGGCCCTCGCCAGCTGATCGGGGAGCCTCTCGCGGTCAGACCCGGATCCGGCCGGTGATGGGCGGCAGGTCGGCCAGCGTCACGATGCCGGGCTCGGCGGCCACGACGTACGGCACCGCGTTGGTGACGGGCATCGCGGTGTAGATCATCCCGAGCCCCATGAAGCCGGGCTCGGTCCAGTCGGCCGGGGGCAGGCAGTGCAGCACCGTGCGCATGTTGGGCACCCCGAAGACCTGGATGACGTGCCCGTGGGCCAGCGGCTTGGGCGGCACGGTGTGCTCGCCCATCACCCAGTTGAAGCCGACGCTGACGACGTTCCGGTCGCCGACCCAGCCGCGGTGGTAGCCCATCACCCCGCCGATCGTCCCCGCCGGGATCGTCATGAAGCCGAGGTCGCTGTCGCCGGAGGCCGTGGTGAACTCGACGTCGAAGGTCAGTCGGTCCAGCTCCACCCCCATCGCCCGCGCCATCATCGCGGCCGACTCGGCAAACACCTCGCTCTCCCGGCGTACGGACTCGGCCAGCCCGGGCGTCTCCGGCGGCCGCGAGAAGCCCATCGCGGCCTGGGTCTCAGCGGACTCGTACGTCGAGCAGTCGACCGACTCGGTGATCACCACCGAGTCGACCCGCTCGCACGAGCCGCTCAGCGCCATCCCGACCAGGTTGGTCATGCCGGGGTGCGCGCCCGAGCCGAAGATCGTCGTCCGTCCCTTGTCGCAGGCCTCGAGGATGCGGGCCCGGTCTGCCTCGGTCTGCTTGCCGCCGGTGATCCAGGCGGCGGTGGTGCAGACGTTGACGCCGGCCTCGAGGAGTGCGACCAGCTCGTCGATGCTCGGCCACAGCGGGTTGTAGCAGCAGGCGTCCGGCCGGAGCGCCAGCAGCTCGTCGATGTCGTTGGTGGCCGTGACTCCGGTCGGCTCCGGCCAGCCGCCCAGTTCGGCCGCGTCCTGACCGACCTTGTCCGCGCCGTGTGCGTAGACCCCGACCAGCTCCAGGTCGTCGCGCCCGAGGATCGCGTGCAGGGAGCGGCGGCCGATGTTGCCGGTGGTCCACTGGATGACCCGGATCGGTTGCATGCCCCGGAGACTAGAACGTGTTCTACTTCGCGTCGAGGTCGCGGTTGGCCAGGATCTCGCGGAGCGTGGGGAGGACCCGCTGGTCCTTGGGTCGGTTGGCGGCCTGCTTGCTGCGAATGATGTCTGCCAGCGACGCAACGGGCACCACCACACCGAGGATCTCGGTGTTCGAGGCTTCGCGGACCAGGTCCGCGTAACCATCAGTCCCGTTGGGCACGAAGGAGATGTCGAGGTCGCCGTATCGGGTCGTGAGGTTCCAGACTCCCGCCGCCGCCAGCGAGACCGCATCGTGGTCGAAGGCGAGGCCCCTCTCGACACCCTGGGTCCGAATCTTGGCATCGAGGGCCTTCAGGGCCGCGGACAACCGGCTCAGGTTCTCCGGGTTCCGCTCTGGCGTCACATCGACGTCCTCGGTGGGGAACGGCGATCCCTGGACAAGCGCCGCAAGACCCCCTATCAGCACGAACGTGACCTCGTGCTCGACCAGAGTGCCGATGAGCTTCCCGAAGTCGACCTCAGGCGGCGCCATGGCCGCTCCGACGGATCTCGCGCAGCTGGGCCGCCACCGCCACCGCTCTGTCCACGCGCTGGGCCGGCGTGAGCGAGGCCAGTCGTGACGCCTGCGCCCAGTCCGACTCGTCCCGCTCGACCAGCATGACGTCCAGGTCGAAGCCACACAGCCGCACCAGCCGCAGCACGTCGTCGAACGCCGGCCGGGTGCGGCCCGACTCGAGCCGCGCGACCGCGCTCTGCGTCGTACCGGCCTTCTCGGCCAGCTCGCGCTGGGTGAGACCGGCCCGCTTGCGCGCCTCGCGGACCAGGTCGTTGCCGTGCGTCGCCATAGCATCAATGCTATCCCATGTCGTGACAGGCTGGCGCCATGGCGATCTCGGACCAGGACCTGGTTCATCTCCGCGCCGCCGTGGCGCTCGCGCGAGAGGCGTACGACGCCGGCGACCAGCCGTTCGGCACCCTGCTCGTCGACGCGGAGGGGACCGTGCTCTGGTCCGGCCGCAACCACGCGGGTGGCGGCGACGAGACCGAGCACCCCGAGCTCGCGGTGGCGCAGTGGTCGGCCGGGCTGGCGTCCGAGGAGAGGGCGCGCTGCACCGTCTACACCTCCGGTGAGCACTGCCCGATGTGCTCAGCCGCGCACGGCTGGATGGGGCTGGGCCGGATCGTCTACGCCCTCTCGTCCGAGCAGCTGCTGGCCTGGCGGACCCAGTGGGGCGCCGGCGACCTGGTGGTCAACGTCCTGCCGATCAACGCCGTCGCGCCGCACGTGCCGGTGGACGGCCCGGCTCCCGAGCTGGAGGACGAGCTCCGCGAGCTGCACCGGGCGGCGTACGAGCGAGGTTAGAACGCCTCTCGCACCGCGGCCATGTCGTCGGGGCCATGGCCCCTGCTCTCCGCGCGCTCAGCCAGGGCGAGGACGGCTCGGGCCAGCTCGGTGGCAATCCCGGCCTGCTCGGCCGCGGCGACGACCAGCGCGAGGTCCTTGCGCAGCCCCTGGACGTCGAACGCCGGGGGGTAGTCACCGCCGAGCATCATGGCGCCCTTGGCGCGGGTGATGGGTGCGTCGGAGGCGCCTCCGGAGATGGCATCGAGGAACAGCTGCGGGTCGAGACCGAGCCCCTCGGCCAGGGCGATCGACTGGGCGGTCGCTGCGGTCTGCGCGCCGGTGAACGCGTTGCAGACCAGCTTCAGCCGGCTCGCCGCGCCGACCTGGTCACCGGCCCAGACCGTGCGCGCACCGATCGCGTCGAGCACCGGGTCCGCGATCTCGCGAAGGGCTGGATCGCCCGAGGCCAGGACGGTCAGTGTCCCCTGTTCGGCGGGCTGGCGAGTGCCCAGCACCGGTGCGTCGAGGAGGCGTACGCCGAGCCGCTCGACCTTCTCGGCCAGCTGGTCGATGTCGAGCCCGACCGTCGAGATCTGGACGACCACGGTGTCTTGGTCGAGCCCGTCCGCAGCCTGCTCGAGCACCTCGACCACCGAGTCGGCGTCGAAGAGGACGGTCAGGATAATGTCGGCTCCGCGCACGGCCTCGGCCGGGTCGTCCGTCACCGTGGCGCCGTCGCCGGCCAGCGGCTCGGTCTTGTCGCGCGAGCGGTTCCACACCCGCACCTCGTGGCCGTGCTGGAGCAGCTGCCGCGCCATGCCGGCGCCCATCTTCCCGGTCCCCAGGACCGCCACCGTCGTCATGGGCGGCCGGTACCCGTCACGACTGGAGGGCCAGCGTCAGCGGCAGCACGGCATCCGCTCCGGCACCCCGGATCGCCTTCGCCGCGAGGGTCAGGGTCCAGCCGCTGACGACCAGGTCGTCGACCAGGAGAACTCGCGCGCCCGGGGGTACGTCGGCCTGCAGGGCGGCGCGGCGGCCGAGCGCGGCGACCCGCTGGGCGGAGTTGGCCGAGCCCTGGCCGGGTGCGACATCCGGGTCGACGATCGCCCACCGGCCGACCACCGGCACCTGCAGCCGTCGCGACAGACCGCCGGCCAGGTCGTCGGTCAGCGTCGGCCTGGTGAAGGACTCCACGACCACGATCGCGTCGACATCGGGCCGCCAGTCGTCGAGCAGGGTGAGCACCGCCTGGACCAGCGACGGAGGAACCTGGCCGTCGGCCGTGTCCGGCCGGAACAGCGCCCGCAGCGCCTGGCCGTGGCCGAGGTCGGTGAGCCGGGCGACCGCGCGGCCCTCCTCCGCGGCCTCGGCGATCTTGCCCTTGAGGTCGATACCGAGGGAGGCGAGCGCAGTGGGCCACATCTTGCGGGGCTGGATGGGCACCCCGGGCCGGGCCAGTCGCGCCCCGGCTTCCTCGACCGCCTCCTCGGAGACCGTCGCGTCCAGGCCGAGACCGCCGCAGTTGTCGCACCGGCCGCAGTCGGCAGCTCCCGGGTCGTCGAGCTGGTCGCGCAGGAACCGCATCCGGCAGCCGGTCGTGTCGAGGTAGTCGAGCATCGCCTGCTGCTCGCGCTCGCGGGCCTCGCGCACCCTCCGGTAGCGCTCCTCGTCGTAGGTCCAGGCCTGACCCGTGGCCTCCCAGCCACCGCGCACCCGCCGCACCGCCCCGTCGACGTCGAGCACCTTGAGCATCGTCTCGAGCCGGTTGCGGCTCAGCTCGACCCGGGTCTCGAGCGCGGGCGTGGCGAGCATGCCCTCGGTCGCCAGCGTCTCCAGCGTCTGCCGCACCAGCGCTTCTGGAGGGAAGGCCAGCGAGGCGAAGTAGGCCCAGATGTCGCGGTCCTCGACCGCCGGCAGCAGGACGACGGTCGCTCCCTCGGGTGGCAGGCCGGTGCCGCGGCCGGCCCGGCCGACCTGCTGGTAGTAGGCGACCGGCGACTGAGGGGCACCCATGTTGACGACGAAGCCGAGCGTCGCGTCGAACCCCATGCCGAGCGCGCTGGTGGCGATCAGCGCCTTGATCCGGCCGGCGGCGAGGTCCTCCTCGAGTGCGGTGCGCTCGGTGGCCTCGGTCTGGCCGGAGTAGGCCGCGACGTGGTGCCCACGAGATCGCAGGTAGTCGG
>Ga0136846_1215605_pt1 | contig 11783 bp, 10 predicted proteins | sample HopSoiMetagenom2_FD_96841 | JGI IMG/M metagenome (GOLD analysis project Ga0136846, IMG submission 96841) | Grasslands soil microbial communities from Hopland, California, USA - 2 Assembly 2016 (version 4) | ecosystem: Environmental > Terrestrial > Soil > Grasslands | place: USA: Hopland... | reverse complement strand
TGCTTCAGCCCGTCGCATGCGCTCGTGACCGACGGCGTTGCGCCGAAGGTGTAGGCGGTCGCGGCCTGCACCTTGTCGGTCAGCGTGTAGTTCATCCACGCCAGCATGCAGTTCGGGTGCGGCGCTGCCGACGACATCATCCAGGTGTCGGCCCAGCCCGTGACGCCCTCGTCGGGCGTGACCGAGCCGACGTTCACCTTGGCGTCGGAGATCAAGACGTTCTGGTTCGCGGGCCACGCGGTCCCGGCCACCATGTCGCCCGACTCGAACGCGTCGACCTCATCCGACCACACGTTCCAGTACTTGCTCACGAGGCCGTTCTGCTGCTTCAGCAGGTTGACGGCCGCGTCGAGCTGGTCGGAGTTGAGCTCGTACGGGTCCGTGATGCCGAGGTCGGGCTGGTGCGCCATCAGGTACATCGCGGCGTCGGCGATGAAGATCGGGCTGTTGTACCCGGTGATCTTGCCGGCGTAGGGGTTCGGCTGCCCGTCGATCTGCGGCTCGAACGTGATGTCCCAGCTCTTCGGGGCCGGCGACACGACGTCGCTGTTGTACATCAGGATGTTCGGGCCCCACACGTACGGCACGCCGTAGTGCACGCCGTTCACCGTGTTGTGGGCCGGCGCCTGCAGCGACGTCATCACGTCGCCGAAGTGATCGAACGAGTCGACGTTCACCGGTGCGGTCAGACCGGAGGCGATCAACCGCAGCGATGCGTCACCGGACGCCGACACGCCGTCGTACTGCGTGCCTTGGCCCTGCGACATCAGGTTGACCATCTCGTCGGAGGTGTTGGCCTCCTTCACGTTGACCTGGCACCCCGTCGCGTCCTCGAACGGGCCTGTGACGTCCTTCTCCGCGTAGAGCGGCCACGCGACCAGGTTCAGCTCGCCTTCACCTTGCGCGCTCGGGTCATACGACAGGGCGCTCGCGTTGCCGTCGCCCGACGCGCTCGACGACGACGACGACGACGAGTTGTTGCTACACGCGGCCGCGATGAGCGCCATGACGCCCACCATCGCAACCAGGGAGATGCCCCTCCTCATCCGATCTCCTCCTCTTCCGTGCCGACGCCCTCGATCTGCTCGAGCGGCCGGACGTAGTCCCGCTTCCATCGGAGGCCCACGCGATCACCCTTGACCTCGAGCGCCTCCATCGACTCGACATCGAGGTTCTGTTGCAGGACGACCAGCCTGCCGCCCTGCTCCAGGTCCACCAGGTACCGCGTGACCGCACCCAGGTATACGACATCCTCGACGCGCCCGGTTGCGGTGTACTCATCGGTGCTCTGCGCGGCTCCCGGTGCGCCGAGCGCGATCTTCTCGGGGCGGATCGTGAACGGGTCGCTCGAACCGGTCACGGCCTTGGCGGCATCGCCCTGCAGGATGTTCGACGTTCCGACGAACCCGGCCACGAAGCCCGTGGCGGGGCGCTCGTAGACCTCCGCCGGCGTGCCGAGTTGCTCGATCTGGCCCTTGTTGAACACCGCCAGGCGGTCGCTCATCGTCAGCGCCTCTTCCTGGTCGTGCGTGACGTAGATGAACGTGATCCCGACCGATTGCTGGATGTGCTTCAACTCGATCTGCATCTGATGACGGAGCTTGAGATCGAGCGCACCGAGCGGCTCGTCGAGGAGCAACACCTTCGGGCGCATCACGAGCGCGCGTGCGAGCGCGACGCGCTGGCGCTGACCGCCGGAGAGCTCGGCGGGCTTGCGCTTGCCGTAGTCGGGAAGCCGCACCATCTCGAGCGCGTCGGTCGTGCGCGCGGCGCGCTCGCTCCGCGAGACCTTCGCGACGACGAGCCCGTAGGCGACGTTCTCCGCGACGGTCATGTGCGGGAACAGCGCGTAGTCCTGGAAGACGGTGTTCACGTCGCGGTCGTAGGGCGCGAGGCCCGACACGTCGCGGCCGCCGAGGAAGATCCGGCCCTCGGTGGGAGCCTCGAAGCCGGCGATCATCCGCAGGCACGTGGTTTTCCCCGAGCCCGAGGGCCCGAGCATCGAGAAGAACTCTCCCTCGCGGACGTCGAGGTCCACGCCGTCGACGGCCGTGACCGAGCCGAACCGCTTGACCACGCCGTCCAGGCGCACGGCGACCTCGTCCCCCCGCGTCGAAGGGAGCCCAGGGGCGGCGTCAGCCACGGTCGTGTGCGGATCGTCGGTGATGGCCGCACAGTCTGACGGCGGCCCTGCGGCCCTGCAAACGGCGGCTCACCGGGTCAGCAGCCCCGCGACGATCCTCCCGGCGATCGCCGGTCCGTCATAGATCAACCCCGTGTACACCTGGACGGTGGTCGCACCGGCGTCGAGGCACGCTCGAGCATCGGCAGCCGTGAAGATGCCGCCGCAGGCGTTGATCGGGAGTGACCCGCCGGTCGCCTCGCGGAGGGCCGAAACGATCTCGGGCGTCCGCGCGGTGAGCGGCCCGCCGGACAGACCGCCGTGGCCCGTCGACATCCGCCCGTCGGTGACCGGGACCGTGTTGGTTGCCGTGAGACCGGCGGCGCCGCCCTGCCGCGCCGCCTGCGCGATCGCCACCACGCCCGCGCGCTCCTCGTCCGTCCCGAAGGGTGGCACCTTGACGAAGATCGGGACGTGGGTCCGCGGCCGCATCGCAGCGACCAGCGTGCCGACGTGATCCGCTCGATGCGTCCATCCAGCGTTGGGAGAGCTCGCGTTCAGCTCGATCGCGTCGGCGAGCGGCGCCACGATGTCGAGCGCCGCACACGCGTCCGACTCCTGCTCGTCGGCGAGGGAGACCCACCGCGACGTGGTTCGCGCTCGCCGTGCCAGCGCCCCGGCGACGGCGTGGGCGCCCGGGTTCGGCAAACCCATGGCGTTCACGATCGACCGGAGGGCCGGATCGCGCGCGATCCGCGGCCGGGCGTTGCCCGGCCGTGGCCGCAGCGTGATCGTGCCGCCGACCGCGTAGCCGAACCCGAGCGCGCCGAGGGGCGCCAGACGCTCGCAGGCCTTGTCGAACCCGCTCGCCAACCCGACCGGGTTGGCGAGCGGAACCCCGCCAACCGTGGTGGCCAGCGCCGGATCGGCCACTCCGTGGCCGATGCGGCGCCACGGGAGGGGCAGGGCGAGCATCGCCAGCGCCACACGGTGGGATCGCTCCGGATCGAGCGCGAAGAACGCCCGCCTCCCGAACACGTCGTACCAGCCGCGTGGGCGGGATCCGTCGGTGGCTGGCATCGCGGGAGATTATGCTCACCCGCCGTGAGCGATGACCTCGTGCGCCGGATGGTCGACGCATCCGAGTTGCACGGCTCGTTCGTCCTGTCCTCCGGCGCGACCTCGAGCGTCTACTTCGACAAGTTCCGATTCCTGACGCGTCCCGAGCTGCTGCGCGACGTCGCGCACGCGGTCGCGGGACTCCTCGCACCCGGGACGGCCCTCCTCGGCGCTCCCGAGGGGGCCGCGATGCTGCTGGTCGCGGCGGTGTCCCTCGAGACCGGCTTGCCCGTGACCGTCGTGCGCAAGGAGCCGAAGGAGTACGGGACGCGCGCGCAGGTGGAGGGCGAGGTCCTACCGGGCTCGATCACCACGCTCGTCGAAGACGTCAGCACGACGGGACATCAGGTTCGCCGAGCTGCCGAGGTGCTCGCCGGGGCGGGCGCCGATGTGCAGCGGATCGTCCTCGCGATCGACCGTGGCGGCGCAGATCACCTGCGCGAGGCGGGCTACGACGTCGGCGCGATCGCGGTGCTCCGGCCGACCGAGTAGGTCAGGCGCGGTCGCAGCGCCAGATCCGCAGCTGCCAGAGCCAGCGCGACCCGCGCTGCCGGAAGCTGACGAGACCGTCCTTCACCATCTGCGTCACGGCCTTGGAGCGCGCGACGAGGTCGGGCAGGGGGAACTCCCGCGTGAGGACGGGGCGCATGTTGTCACCGAAGATCTCATGTGCCGCGTCAAGGATCGGCTGCTCGTACTGGATGGTTCCGGTCGGCAGGTACAGACGCCCACCGGACACGAGCGTGTCGCCGATCGAGCGCACGAACTTGGTCGGCAGCTCCGCGCCGGTCGGTCCGCCCGAAGGCACCTCGTCGAACCAACCCGACTCGGCGGCGATGTCGTCCGGGATCCCCGAGACATCGCCGATCAGGACCTTGGCTCGGATGTCGCGCACCGGCTCGAGCAGGTCGCCCTCGCGGAACTCGCAGATGTGCTCGAGGCCCAGGCGCTTGGCGTTCTCACGGGCCGCGTCGACGGCGCGATGCGAGAGATCCACGCCGATGACCTTGGCCGCGCCGAGCTTGGCGGCAACGAACGCGAGGACCCCGCTGCCACACCCGACGTCGATCACCGTGTCGCCCGGCTCGATCTCCATCGCGTCGGCGAGGCTGCGGCTCGTCGTCGTGGGGCTGAACACCCCCGGGCCGAGCAACAGGGGGAACGGACCGGTACGGCCCTTCCATTCGATCTCGTTGTGCTGCGTGGCCATGAGGTCTCCTGCGGCGCACCCCGGACCTCCCGGGGTACCGTCGCACCAGGCTACACGGCCAACGGCCTGAACGCCGCGTCCGGGCCCGGAACGATCTCGCCGGTCTCGACGCCGCGCGCGTCGTCTTCCAGCCGCGCGGCAAGGGCGGCGGTGTCGACGCCGAGGGTCCCGGTCGGGTAGCGCCCCACCCTGGATGCGGCTCGTCGCATCAACGTGGTGGCACCGTGCGCGTTCCCCCGGAGCAGATGGACATAGCCCGCGCCGAGCTGGGACAGCCCCTTGAACAGCTCCTCATCGCCGGTGCCCTTCGACTGCTTCCACGCGGTCTCCCACGCCTCGTGTGCGCCGAAGAAGTTGCGGTCGACGAGGAACTGCCGGGCGGCGCGGTCGTTCTCCTCGATCGACATCGCGTCAAAGTTCGGCAGGCGCAAGCGTGTCTCGGCGTCCCATGGGAGGGGACGGCCCAGCTCGTCGCGCGGCCGCTCGGGCTTCTGACGCGTCTCCGATGGAACGCCGGTCTTGCCCGTCGCCTCCTGGGGCATACCCGGGATGCTACGGGACGGGTCCCGCCCCCGACGCCCCGCCCGCGTCACTCGCGCGCTCGCAGGAAGTCCCACGTCGCGGGGAACGGGTCGGCGCCGTGGCTGGACGAGATAAGACCGACCGCCAAAGCGGTGTCGGACAGCCAAGAGCTCGGGACGGTGACTGCCGGGCCCAACGGAACCGTCGGCCCCGCGGCGCCGCCCGAGATCGCCACGTACCGGGCCCGGATCGTGGAGTGGATCGGATCGACGCGGAACGACAGGTCGACCGCGTCGGGTCCCGGGAGCGACAGCGGCACGGCCTGCGTCGCGCTCGCCTGGCCTCCGAGCTCGAGCCGGAACCGAACCTCTCCCGATCCGTTGCCGGCGCCCACGACCACCTCGGCGAAGTCGTCCTGATCGCCAGGCCCGAGCATGATCCCCATCTCCTGTCCCCGCTGCGGGGTCAGTCCACTGAACGGTGCGAGGACACGCCCCGCGAGCCGGAACGCCGGGGGCCCGTTCGGCACGAACACGCCGAGCTGGAACCCGAAGTGTTGATCGTTCCCTGCGCCCTCCGCGGTTCCCGCCGCCACCTCGTCGATCGAGAGCGTCCCGGAGGCGGTCGACACCGCCATCACGTCCGGATCGAACAGCTGCCGATAATCCGTCGCCCCGTCGGTCATCAACCCGCTGAACCCGGTCGCCGCGATCCCTCCGAGACCCGTCGCCACGGGGTCCCACGAGACCGTCACCGGAAGCATGGTCGTCGTGCCGTTGTTGGGGTCCCACGCGAACGCGTCGGATGTGTCCAGGAGCGAGTCGTTGTCGTCGTCGGGATCGTTCAGATCGCTGACCCGGTCGTTGTCCTGGTCCGCCGGGATGTCTCCCGCGCTGCACGGGTCCGTTCCGTTGTCGATCTCGTCGGCGTTCGAGAAGCCGTCCGCGTCGTCGTCGAGCGTCGCGTCGTCGAGCCCGGTGCACGGACCGGGCGAGCCGCCGTAGTCGTTCGGCTCGAACACCGTGATCGTGTTGAGCGCCTGGTCCGCGACCCAGATCGTCCCGGGAAAGATCTCGCCCGAACCCTGCGCGGTCACGTCGAGCGGGTGCTCCCCGACATTGGAGAACAGTGCCTCGTTGGACGTCACGGCGTCGCCGGCGGCGTTCAAGCCGATCCGATAGATCTCGTTCTTCGAATAGCCGGCGACCAGCAGGTCGCCCTTCATCGCGCCCCCGAAGTTCTTCGCGGGATAGACGTCCACGCCGTCGACCGAGCGGACGAACGTCGTCAGGGAGCCGCGCGCAGGCCCGGGCTGGAGCCAGGTGCACTGCGCTGGGTCCGAAGACGGAACCGGCGACTGTCCGCCGAAGGTGTTGGCGGTGTTCCCGCGGGTCGGATCCGGATGGCCCCCGTAGTCCGCCGCCTCCACCAGGTGGAGGCTGTCGTCGGCGGTGATGCCGAGCTCCTGCACGTCGTTCGTGCACGCCGCCGTACCGTCGCCCTCGGGCGGGCCGCCGGCGCCGCGATTCGGACCGTTGTCGGTGGCGTAGAGCCGCCCGCCGACACGGACCAGATCGAACGGGTTCCGATAGCCGGGCGAGAAGATCTGGACGGGCCCCCGGGGGACGAGGCGGGCCTGGTTCAAGCCGTCGTTCCCCCCGAAGGGGTCGTTCGCGTCGGTGGTGCCTGCCCGCGTGGGGTCATCCAATGTCGGGAGGTCGTAGGTCGTCGACCCGATCGAATCCAGATCGATCGAAAGGATCGCGGCGGAGAGCGCGTACTCCGGCAGCTCCGCGAAGGCGACCGAGGGCGCGCCCATGTTGGTGTTGCCGCCGACCGCGACGTAGAGCGTCCGCGTCTTCGGGTCGAGCGCGAGCCCGTTCGGCACGTGTACCTCCTCCGATCGAGGCAGTCCCCGGACCAGGTCGCGTCCGAGCCAGCGCGTGCCGTTCCAACGCAGACGCGTGATCGTGCCGGAGTTCGTGTCGAGACCGACATCGCCTCCCCACTTCGCTCCGCCGCGCCGGGGGTCGCTGGACGTCACGTAGATGACCGGGTTCGAGGCGGTCCCGGCGACGAGGAGCCCGGTCACGAGGCGGCCGGTGAGATCTGGCCGCGGGGTTCCGTCGTCGTCGTGGTTCGCGATGTTCGCGACCCGGTCGATGGTCTCGGTCGCTGTAACCGTGTAGCGATCTCGATCGGTCCGATCGATCGTGTACACGCGGATCGTGCCGTTCATGTCGGCGACGTAGAGCCGCCCGTCGGGTCCGAACTGCAGGCTGGTCGGGAACTCTGACGAGGCGCCGCTCAGCGAGGACTTGCCGAACCCGACCGACGTGGCCGCGCTCGCGGGCGCCGACGTGAGCGGGATCGCCATGGCGACCAACGAGGCGACGAGCAGCAAGACGTGCAGGCGGGGGCGGCGCATGGACGACTATCGTCACGTGGACGGGCCGGCAACCGCAAGGGGCCGGTCGAGGTGGTCGGCGAGGGTGGGCTAGTCCTCGAAGGGTTCGATCGGCTCGGACAGGAGCTCGAGAGCCTCGCGGAGCGCGTCGTAGCTCCGGTCTCCCAGCGAGCGCCGTGTGCGCTGCTCGAGCGCCTGGACGGCCCGGCGGCACTCCGCCGCAGCCCGCCGTCCGTGGGCGGTCAGCCGGACCAGCTTCGCCCGGGCGTCGCCCGGGTCGGGCACCCGCCGGACGTAGCCGCGGTTCTCGAGGTCGTCGACCATCGACATCATCGCCTGCTTGGTCAGCCGGGTCTGCTCGGCGAGGTCGGTCAGGCGCGAGCCCGACCGCCGATCGACGGATAAGAAGAGCGCCGCGTGGCCCGGCCGGAGGTCGGGATAGCCGCGTTCCCCCAGGTCAGCGTCCAATTCGGAGGCCAGCGACCGTCGGGCTTCGAGCAGCAGACGGGTGATGTCGGTCACGCGGGCATCTTCGCGAACGCCTTGGGTTTGGTCAACGACATTGACCATCTACGCAGGTCGCACGGTGCGTTCCACCACCCGCTAGCCTCGATCGCGTGAAGATCCGCGAGGCGGCCCCCGACGGGCACGCCGAAGCCGGGCGGGTCACCGAGGCCGCCTACGAGGGCCTCGTCCGGCACCCGTCCTACCTCGAGGCGCTCCCTGACGGGTTCGTGCTGATGGGCTGTCGCAAGGAGCTCGGCGCCGACTCCGTCTGATCGGCGAATTGCTGCTCGTACAGCTGCGCGTACAACCCGCCGGCGGCCAGCAGCTCCTCGTGCCTGCCCTGCTCGACGATCTGCCCGTGATCGAGGACGAAGATCACGTCTGCCGCGAGGATCGTCGACAACCGGTGCGCGATCGCGATGGTCGTGCGCCCCTCCATCAAGGGCTCGAGCGCCGTCTGCACGAGCCGCTCCGACGTCGTGTCGAGCGATGATGTCGCCTCGTCCAAGATCAGGATCTTGGGGTCTTTCAAGATGACGCGCGCGATCGCGAGCCGCTGCTTCTCGCCGCCCGAGAGCTTGTAGCCCCGCTCGCCAACGACCGTGTCGTAGCCCTCGGGGAGCTGCATGATCCGCGCGTGGATGTTGGCGGCCTGCGCGGCCGCCTCGAGCTCCTCTTGTGTGGCGTCGGGGCGTCCGTACAACAGGTTGCGCCGGATCGTGTCGTGGAACAGGTACGTCTCTTGCGTCACGATCCCGATCGCGTCCGCGATCGAGTCCAGCGTCAGTTTCCGCACGTCACGGCCGTCGAGCCGCACCGCCCCTTCCTGGACGTCGTACATCCGCGGCACCAGGTACGTGATCGTCGTTTTACCGGCGCCGCTCGGCCCGACGAGGGCAGCCAGCTGGCCGGGGCGGATCGCGACCGACACGTCGTCGAGCGTCCACGTGCGGTCGACGGCCACGGCCGCGTCGTCCTCGGGCACGTCGTCGGATCGGTCGTAGTGGAACCGCACGTGGTCGAGCTCGACCGCGCCCTGGACGTCGACGAGCGCCTCGGCGTCCGGGGCATCGACGATGTCGTGTCGCATATCGAGGTACTCGAAGATGCGGTCGAACAGCGCGAACGACGACTGCACCTCGGTCGAGACCTGCAGCATCGACCCGATCGGGAAGAACAGCCGCGACTGGAGCGTGGTGAAGCCGACGACGATGCCGGCGTTGATCGGCAGCTGCGTCGGGTTTGCGGCGTGGCTGTTCACGATGCCGGCGACCAAGTAGACGAGCGCCGGCGTGATCGAGAAGAACGTGCCCACCACCGCGAAGAACGACCGGCCGATCATCGTCTGGCGTACCTGCAGACCGGTGAGCCGCTGGTTCTCCTGCTGGAACCGCCCGATCTCGTAGTCCTGCCGGCCGAACGTCTTCGACAGCAAGATCCCGCTGACCGACAGCGTCTCCTCCGTCACCGCCGTCATGTCGGCCATCGTCTTCTGCGTGGTGCTCGCGACCTCACGCCGCGCGCGGCCGACCTTCACCGTCAACCACAGGAAGAACGGCATGAGGCACAGCGACAGGAGCGTCAGCGGGACCGACAGTGCGAGCATCGCGATCAACGTCGAGATGATCACGACCACGTTGGACAGGATCGAGGACGCGGTATCGGTGACGACGGTCTGCACGCCGCCGACGTCGTTCGAGAGGCGAGACTGGATCTCCCCGGTTCGCGTCGAGGTGAAGAACCGCAACGGCATGTGCTGGAGGTGCCGGTACAACGAGTCGCGCAGATCCTGCATCACTCGCAAGCCGACGAAGTTCGCGTAGTAGGTCTGCCCGATCCCGAGGACTCCCGTGATGATCGGGATCACGATCATGAGCGCGACGCCCCACACAACGACGTGCATGTTCGGACACGTCCCGCCAAGACACGTGCCCGGCCCGGCGGTCCCGAACAGCCCGTGGTTGAAGATGTAGACGATCAGCAGCGGGTTCACGACACCGAGGGCGGCGGTGATCGTGATCAAGATCCCGACGATCCACACTTTGCCGCGGTACGGACGGAAGGTGCCGACCACGCGCTTGACCGTGGCACGATCGACCGGCCTGTCCGGCTTCTCGGCGGGCGCGGCATAGAAGCGCGTGTGACGACCCATGCGCTCGAAGATACGACCGACCCGGACAAGTCGGTGGTCGGCGGTCAGCCGATCGCCATGCGCAGCACGTCGTCCACCATCTCGGGCGTCAACTTCCCCGTGAAGGTGTTCTGCTGGCTGGGGTGGAAGCACCCGAGCAGCCGGTAGGGACCGACGGTGGCCTCAGCGCCGTGGCCGAAGCGTGGACGCGGCCGTGCCGTGGCATGTCCGAGCGCCGCGAGGGCGCGGAGGACGCCGTCCCAGGCGAACGCGCCGAGCGCAACGATCGATGCGAGCCGGTCGAGCGCGGCAACCTCACGCTCGAGATACGGCAGGCATCGGTCACGTTCCTCCGGCGTCGGCTTGTTGCCCGGCGGAGCGCACCGGTTGACCGCCGCCACGTAGGCACCGCTGAGTTCCAGGCCGTCGTCTCGCGAGACGGACGTTGGCTGGTTGGCGAGCCCACAGCGATACATCGAGGCATAGAGGAAGTCGCCGCTGCGATCGCCCGTGAAGATGCGGCCGGTCCGGTTGCCGCCGTGAGCGGCCGGCGCGAGCCCGACTATCAAGACGGTCGCGGCGGGGTCGCCGAAGCCCGGCACCGGCCGCCCCCAGTACGTCTGATCGGCGAACCGAGCGACCTTGTCGCGCGCGACCTCTTCGCGCCAGGCAACCAGCCGGGGGCATCGTCGGCAGACGATGACATCGGCGTCGATCTCGGCGAGCTCGCTCACCCGGCGAGCATAGGAAGGGGCGGGGCCGAAGGCCCCGCCCCTGTTCCATACGCGCTGTGCCGGTGCGATCTACGGCGTGCCGATCGACCGGTAGTTCACGTAGTTGAAGTACACCGCGTCGTGCCCGTTCCACACGGCGAGCGGCTTCGTGTTCACGTAGATCACGTCACCGTAGTTGTTGATGAACGTGGTCTTCGACTGCCCGACCGGCCCGATCACTTTCGGGCTGGACCAGGTGGCGCCGTTGTCGTCCGACGCGCGCCAGACGAGCTGCTCGCGCGTCTTGTTGTCGCTCAGGTCCGCCGAGCAGATCTCGCCGCCCGACAGCTGATTGCACTCGGACACCATGACGCCGACGAGGTTCCCCGGGCCGAGGGCCACCATCGCGCCCTCACCACCCTTGTTGTAGAGGGAACCGACGCCCGAATCGGGGAACGACGCGAACTTGCGGTCGGCACCGAACGACGACGTGCCCGTGCTGTAGATCTTCACGAAGCCACCGGCAGCGGTCGTCCAGCTGACCGCGATCCGGGTGTCGTGCGCATCCTCGTTCACGTACCCGAGGTTCGCGTTCGCACCGGACGCGACGAGCTGCGTCTCCGCGCCCCAGTTCGTCCCGTTGTTGGTCGACCGCACGTAGACGAGCTTCCCGGTGTTGTTGTCGACCCACGACGCGATCACCGTGCTGCCGCTGGCGGCGATCGACGGCAACCCCGAGAACCCGCCGACGTAGCCGTTCGGGTCGTTGTCGGTGGCTGTCGTCGAGCCGATCGTGACCGGACTCGACCAGGTCTTGCCCTTGTCGGCGCTGCGCCAATACCAGATCTTGCCGGTGTCGCTCGTGGTCATGACGGCGTGAACGTAAGAGCCCGAGGCCCACACGTTCAGATAGTCACCGCGAGTGGCCGTCGTCTGGCCCGGCAGCTTGACCGCGTTGGACCAAGTGCCGCCGTTGTCCGTGCTGCGGGTCGCATAGACGTACCGAGGCGCCGAGACGTCGAACGTGCTGCCCGATTGGTAGTACTTCGTCT
>Ga0136846_1208818_pt1 | contig 11783 bp, 13 predicted proteins | sample HopSoiMetagenom2_FD_96841 | JGI IMG/M metagenome (GOLD analysis project Ga0136846, IMG submission 96841) | Grasslands soil microbial communities from Hopland, California, USA - 2 Assembly 2016 (version 4) | ecosystem: Environmental > Terrestrial > Soil > Grasslands | place: USA: Hopland... | reverse complement strand
ATCAATCCCAAACGGTTTGACACACTGGTACGATTTCTTGCCGATGGAAAGCCGCTCTGCGGTGGAACTCACGACCGGGAAGCATTGTATATTGCGCCGACGCTTCTCACGGATGTGGACCCCGGCGCACCGATCATGCGCGAAGAGATATTCGGCCCCCTGTTACCGGTATTCACCTACAAGACCACCGAAGAGGCCATGGCATTCGCCCGCCAGCATCCCGATCCGCTTGCGTTTTATCTTTTCACCGCGAACAAGACCACTCAACAATTTTGGATCGATGGATTTCGTTTCGGCGGCGGATGTATCAACAATACCGATTGGCAATTCGCGAATCCGCACCTGCCGTTTGGCGGCATCGGCAACAGCGGCATCGGAGCTTATCATGGGAAATATTCTTTTGAGACCTTCACGCATTCCAAAGCCGTGATGAAAACGCCGACAAGTGTCGACCCGTCGATAAAATACCCGCCTTTTAAGGGGAAGATGAAATGGTTTAAGCGGTTTATACACTAGTAAGCGCAATCCTCTAATTGAGTTTGTGAAAAACCCACTATGGCCCGCTCCGGAACGAAGCCCGCATATCTCGTTTGCACCTGTTGCAACACTTGTTCTATCTCATCCACTGTCTTCATCTGCACCAATTGATTGCGGTATTCCTTGATGTGCGGAAAGCCTTTAAGATAGTTAGTATAATGCCGCCGCATCTCGAGTATCCCTACGACCGGCCCCTTCCATTCCACTGAACGAAGCAGGTGATCCCGGATTGCGCCAACGCGCTGCTCAATAGTCGGTGGCGGCAGATGTTCGCCGGTAGCGAGGAAGTGTTTTATCTCGTTGAAGATCCACGGGTAGCCAATTGCGGCACGACCGACCATGAGCCCGTCAACACCGTACCGATGGCGATAAAGCCTTGCCTTTTCGGGGGAGTCGATATCGCCGTTGCCAAAGATGGGGATATGGATGCGCGGGTTCTCTTTCACCTTTGCGATGAGGGTCCAGTCGGCCTCACCCTTGTAAAGCTGGGCACGGGTGCGGCCATGGATAGTGAGGGCTTTGATGCCGACGTCCTGGAGGCGTTCGGCAACCTCTTCAATGTTTTTTGACTGATCATCCCAACCCAGACGGGTCTTTACGGTAACAGGCAGGCTGGTACCCTTAACGACCGCGGCTGTCAACCGGGTCATCCCAGCGACGTCTTTCAGCACCGCCGCTCCGGCGCCCTTACAAACCACCTTTTTCACGGGACAGCCAAAGTTGATGTCCACCAGGTCGGGCTGGACGGTATCGACGATCCGGGCGCTCATCGCCATGGCGTCTTCATCACCACCGAAGATTTGGATACCGAAAGGACGTTCGTATTCAAAAAAGTCCAACTTCTGGCGGCTTTTCATGGCGTCACGGATCAGCCCCTCGCTGGAGATGAATTCGCTGTACATGAGGTCGGCTCCGTTGTGCTTACACACGTACCGGAATGGAGGATCGCTCACGTCTTCCATCGGGGCCAGAAGAAGCGGGAAATCTGAAATTTGTATCTTGCCGATATTTACCATGACTGGGGTGCAAATTTACGCATCCTTCGTGGATTATACAATGAACACCGAGAATGTTAAAATACGCTCCCGTTCGGAGCAAATAGGACTTTTACTAAGGCTGGTAGGCTTTGCGTTGGTCGCCCAGGTGACGATGGGGCTGATCCTGGGGAGTGTGGCCGCCAATGCTTCCCCGCTGGCGACAAAACTGCTCCAGATGCTGGCTACCTTTGTTCTGTTTGGGATCCCGGCGATCGTTTTTATGCGGATCACATTCGTCCGGCAAGGGCTTTTCGAACTAGGGTTTCGTCCGGCAGATAAGGCCCTGTTCTATGTATTGGGCGCCTTCATCCTGCTTTTCGCCTTTCCTTTCGAGGCGTGGCTTGGGATCATCAACCGGCATTTCCCACTACCCGATTCGCTGATCAAGGCGGAAGATGTCGCAGAACAACAAGTGAAGAGGTTGCTGACGGCGGGTAACGCCTTTGCCGTGGCATTTAATCTTGTCGTTGTTGCCGTAGTCCCTGCCATCTTCGAAGAGATGTTCTTCCGCGGTGTGGTGCAACGGCTGCTGACAGGAATTACGAAGCGTCCCTGGGTCGCTATTTGTATCGCGGCAGCGATATTTTCTTTTATGCACTGGGAATTTCTCGGGTTCCTGCCGCGCTTTTTCCTTGGCATTCTTCTCGGCGCCATGTTCTTCTACAGTGGCAGCATCTGGACCTGTGTCCTCGCACATGGGCTTTTCAACGGGGTACAGGTGTTGCTGCTGAACTACAGCCCCGTATTCATGGATAACAAGAACCCAACGATCCCGGCCTACGCGGTGCTTTTAAGTCTTTTGTCGGTTATCGTGTTGCTGGTCGCCATGCGCAGGCTGTCGTCGCAATCTCAATCCCCTGAGATGCCTCCGGCATCTCGCCCGAAGGGCTAACATTAACCATGTGTCGGAAATGCGCTATATTTCCCGAGTGCATTTCAGGCACATAAATCCCATCTGATGCCACTGAACGTCTCTATATTAAAGACCCGAAGCCTCACAGCGGCAGTATTCGTCGTGGTGATGCTCGCCGGACTCCTGTGGAATCCCTGGAGCTTCCTCGTGCTTTTCACGGTTATACATTTCGGCTGCTGGGTCGAATATCAGAAGATCATGGTCCTTATCGACAAGGACTACGCAGGGATCTCGACCCTTCACCGGTACAGCGTAATGATCGCCGGCTGGTGTTTCCTGTTATACGTCGCCAACGGCAATCTCCAACTGCCGGGCCTTCCCCTGCACGTCATCGGCTGGTGGGGTTGTTTTGGATTTCTTTGTCTGTTGGTGTTAGGGGAGATCGTCCAATACCGTACGCTGAACATAAAAAATATCGGCCGCAGCGCCCTTGGCCTGCTATATATCTCGTTGCCCTTGGCGCTGCTTACCTGGCTACGAACGAAATTCTATGGGAGCCCCTTTACATTTAGCGATCGAGTGCCAGTGATCATGATCATTGGCTCTATCTGGATCAACGACACGATGGCCTATATCGTCGGGTCGCTTATCGGGCGGACACCGCTCTCGGCTATCTCGCCGAAGAAGACCTGGGAAGGGACGATCGGGGGCATCTTACTAGCCATTGGGGTAATGGGGGGGATCGGCGCCCTGGCCGGTGGTGACTGGAATCCCTTTGCGCCGGGACATTGGATGGCTGTGGCTGGCATCTGCGCGGTCATCGGCACCCTTGGTGACCTGCTCGAGAGCAAGATGAAGCGGATGGCGGGGATAAAAGACAGCGGCAGCATCATGCCGGGCCATGGCGGGTTCCTGGACCGCTTCGATTCCCTGCTCGTCGCCACACCATTTGCCTGGTGTTACCTGGCATGGGTGATTGGGTAGACTTACAGCTGGCAAACGCACCAAATTCCTTACATTTACACCTTCAACCCGAAAGAATAAATGACAATCCACAGAGAAGGTTATCCCTCCATTGCCATAGGCGCCGTAGCATTCGCCATCATCAATCTTATCTCTTTTTATTTCATCAGCGCTCATACATCCTGGCTTAGCTACGTTATTTTATTCCTGACCCTGGGCCTGCTGTTGTTTCTCATTTCCTTTTTCCGGGTCCCCAACCGCAAATTGTCAAAGGGCGACAACCTGATCATCTGTCCCGCCGACGGCAAAGTGGTCGTCATCGAAGAGATTGTCGACCAGGAATATTTCAAGGACAAACGGCTGCAGGTTTCCATCTTCATGAGCCCGGCTAATGTCCATCAAAACCGCAATCCCGTATCGGGCGAGGTCGTTTATAATCAATACCACAAGGGCGAATACCTGGTGGCCTGGCATCCCAAGTCCTCGACCGAGAACGAACGGCATAGCGTCGTTGTCCGCCATCCGCAGGGTGAACTGCTGGTAAAACAGATCGCGGGTGCGCTCGCCCGGCGAATCGTCAACTATCTGCATGTCGGCCAAAAAGTGGAACAAAGCGCGGAAATGGGCTTTATTAAATTCGGTTCGCGTGTCGATATCCTGCTGCCGCCTGGCACGCCCGTCGAGGTGCAGTTGAACCAGGTAGTACAGGGCGGCGTGACAGTATTGGCAAAATGGAAATGATTGTTTAAATTGTAGCTATGAAGAAGAAATTACTCCTGCTGTCGACCAGCGCGCTTTTGATCAGCGGCGTCTCTTTCGCGCAGACCGGTAAAGATGCGCCAAAAGCAAAAAAAGACAGCACGTCAGCAGCCAAAAAGCCGATGCCCAAGGCTTGTCCCGGAAAGGTCTGCAAAAAAGATAAAGGGTAAGAGCGGCCCAAGCACGCTAGAAGATATTCTCCAGCTCTTTCAGGGAAGAAACAGTATAGGTAGGCTTTACTACCGGCTCGATGTCGATACCCAGGTGATTGACATACACCTGATCGATACCCGCATTCATCGCCCCCTGGATATCTACTTCAACATTATCACCCAGCATAATACTATCCGTTGGCATGGCGCCCGTCTCGCGCAAGGCATAATCGAAGATCTCCTTGTGTGGCTTTAGACTGTTGGATCCTTCGGAGGTGATGACCTTCCCGAAATATCCGCTCAATCCCGAATACTGTAATTTACTGTGTTGGGTCTTCTCGAATCCGTTGGTGATAAGATGCAACTGATAGCCTTTGTCGCTCAGATAGCTGAGAATCTCCTTCGTATAAGGGAAGAGTATATTTCGGGTAGGCAGGGCATCCAGAAACTGATTGCCCATCTGGCGGGCGAGCGGTTCATCCCCGATCTTAAAATCCAGCAGCGTCAGCCACATGCGTTTCCAGCGCAGTTCGTCGACCTTGATCCAGCCGTTGCGATAGCGCTCCCAAAGTTTGTCGTTGTGGGCAATGTATTGTTTGTGAAAAGCGTCGAAGTTCGTTACGCCCCGTGAAGCGAGGTCGAGGGTATGATAGAGTTGCTGTAATGTCTGCCGGCTATTGGCCTCAAAATCCCAAAGTGTGTGGTCAAGGTCGAAGAAAAGGTGTTTATATTGCATTACCATCGCAAGGTAATCATTATGAATTGTATCATCACCGGCGCTTCGAGAGGTTTGGGAAAGGCCATGGCGGAACGCTTTGCCGCAGGGGGCTATGATCTTTTTCTATGCTCACGCGACGAAGGGAGACTAACGGCGACAAGGGCCGACCTGGCCGCCCGATATCCGGGGATTACCGTACAAAGCAGGGTCGTGGATGTGGCCGACAAAATACAGGTGCGGGCCTTCGCCGACTGGATGCTACATAGCGGCATAACCATTGACGTCCTGATCAACAATGCGGGCCAGTTCATCCCGGGTGGCGTCGCCGATGAACCGGAAGGGGCGCTGGAAATGCTGATGGCGGTGAACCTCTACAGCGCTTATCACCCGACCCGCCGGTTATTGCCTGCGATGATGACGCGCCGCAGCGGCCATATTTTCAATATTTGCTCGGTGGCTTCGCTAAAGGCCTATCCCAACGGCGGCGCCTATGGGATTACCAAACATGCGCTTAAGGGGTTTTCCGCGAATCTGCGGGAGGAGATGAAACCCCATGGTATAAAGGTTACGGCGGTATACCCCGGCGCGGCGTATACTGACTCGTGGGCTGCCAGCGGCATAGATCCCCAGCGCTTTATGAAGGCCGAAGACGTGGCCGAGATGATCTTTTCGGCCAGCCGGCTCTCCCCGCAGGCCGCGGTGGAGGAGATTTTGTTAAGGCCGCAGTTGGGAGATATTTAAGGACAGATTTCAGGGCGCATTATGAGCTTTTAACTGACTTTTAACCCTTTCGGAGCTTATATTTGTAGGCTGTTATGCTTTTCGGCAGACCTATAAAATTATCTGTTATCGCGACTATTCTACGCTTCTCGCTAATTACCATGATAACTTTGCTTCCGGGGCTTTACGCCATCGGCCAGGTGAAGTTTACCACCATGATAAGCAGCCAGGATATCGCCAAGTCGGACTATTTCCAGGTCGAATTCGTCGTCGAGAATGCCAAGAGTATCGACGATTTTACACCTCCCGAATTTCCCGGATTTCGCATTGCACAAGGTCCTATTCAATCCAGCGGCATGAGTATCGTCAATGGGAACATGTCGCAATACAAAGCGTTGTCTTTTGTGCTGGAGCCATTGAAGACCGGCAAGTTCACGCTTGGTGGAGCATCCGCGACGGTTGACGGCAAGCATATGCGGAGTAATGCGGTAACGCTGACGGTGCATCCGGGCGGCGGAAGCGCCGGCAACAGCAGTCCTGGGCAGGGCGCCGGAGGCAATCCTTTCAACAGTCCTTTTTTTCAACCTTCCATGCCCGATCCGTTTGGACGCCCACCGGGCGATGTCGATCGTGACTATGTACTTCGACCGGGGGAGAATATAAAAGAGAAGATCAGAAAGAATCTTTTTGTCAAGGTGCAGGTAGACAAGAACACCTGTTATGTCGGCGAGCCGATCGTAGCCACGTATAAGCTATACACCCGGCTCAGCAGCGAGTCCCGGATAACAAAGCGGCCTTCCCTCAATGGATTCAGCGTCTATGATATGGTGGACCCCGCTTCCGACCCGGTTTCAGTAGAGAAGCTCAACGGAAAGGACTACACCGTGCACATCATCCGCAAGACCCAATTGATCCCGCTACAGGCAGGCTCGATCGCCCTTGACCCCGTCGAGGTGGAGAATACGGTACATTTTGTAAAAGGCACGGGGGGCAGGGAACAGCGGCGAAGCGCGAACAGCCTGCGCGACCTGCTGGACCAGATGAGCGATGAGAGCAACCTGGGACCCGAGGTTGACGAGAACGTCACGCTCGACACGAAACCCGTCACGATCACCGTCAAGCCCCTACCCGAGGACAACAAACCCGCGGGTTTTGGTGGCGCGGTCGGCAACTTCTCGGTGGAGGCAAGTCTCGGCAGTCATAGCATTTCTGCGCAGGACGAGACTACGCTTCACCTCGTGGTAAAGGGGAGGGGAAATATTCCTGTCATCGCAGCGCCACCCGTGGCCTGGCCCGACAGTGTCCGCGCTTTTGACCCAACCGCGAAGGAAGACGTGAACAAGACCGTGGTGCCTATGACGGGAACCAAATCGTTCGACTACATCTTTACGCCCCGTGTCGCGGGCCACTATACTATTCCTGCCGTCAATTTCTCGTATTTCGATCCTGCTTCGCAATCGTATAAAACGGCGGAGACAAAGCCGCTGGAGTTGCAGGTAACACCTGCCGTTAAAAGGGAAAAGAGCCGGCCGGCTACTGATGGCAGCCGGGAGGAGGTCTCGACTGCGGCCCGCATCGGCCAGATGGCAAAGGAGCATATGGAATGGATCCTCGCCGGACTGCTTGTGGCGGGGGTGACGATATATTTCTGGCGTCAGAATCGGCAGTTGCGGAAGACTGATCCCAGCCGCACCGTTACCGCTTCCGCGCTGCCGGCAAAGCCTGTAACGCCCCAATACAACCTGGGCAACGATCCCACGAATGCGCCCCAGCTGCCCGGAACGAAACCTGCCACCACGGCCGCCGATAGCCGGGGACGTCAGCCCCTCCCATATGGATTGGAGCCGCATGACCTGCTCGATCGCCAGCCCGTACCGGGAATGGCCTCTGGTGCATATGTACCTGCGCCGCCGCCAACCGATGCCCTATCGGAGGCCCGCCAGCACTTTGAGCTGGGCGACTCCAAGGCCTTTTACCGGGAACTGAACCGCGCTGTCTGGAAGGCGTTGGGAAGGAAGATCGATCTGCCGGCGAGCGAATTGAACAAATCCAACGCTGTCCGCGCCTTGCGGCTGAGGGGTTGGGATGAGCCCTCCTTGCTTTCGCTGGAGAATGTCCTCAGTGAATGTGAGATGAACCTGTATACACCGGCCTATGACCGGTATAATATGGAGCAGTTGCTTAATCAGACGCAGCGGCTGCTGGACAGGTTGGCGTAAGCTACTCTGTATACTTATACCCGACACCGCGGACAGAATGAAAATATTTCGGATTACGGCTGTCCTCTTCGAAGTATTTCCGGAAGTTTAAGACAAAATTATCGATGGTACGGGTAGTGGGGTAAACGTTATATCCCCAAACGGCCTGCAGGATCTTTTCCCGCGTGACAACCTCGTTGCGATTCTCGATGAGCAGTTTTAACAGCATCGCTTCCTTTTTGCTAAGCTGAATGCGTTCGCCATCCTTAGTGGTTGCCTCCTGCGCCCGGAAATCGATGATGTTCTTTCCGAAGTTATAGACATCGCCGATGGATTCCTTTTCCTGCATCTTCTTGTTCTTTTGGATCAGCTTTTGGATCCGTAGCAACAACTCTTCGAGATTAAAGGGTTTGGTGAGATAATCGTCGGCGCCTTTTTTTAATCCGAGTACCCGGTCGGCGCTGGCGTTCCTGGCGCTGAGGATCAGGATGGGGACGTCGTTATTCTGGACGCGGATGGTTTCCGTAACGCTGATCCCGTCGACCCCCGGAAGCATGACGTCGAGGATGATCAGGTCGAAATATTCGGATTGAATGGCCTTCAGGGCCTGCTGACCATCGAAGGCGGACGTGATCTCATACCCTTCCAGCTCGAGGTTCAGCTTGAGCGCCTCGTGGAGATTTTCTTCGTCCTCGACCAGCAGGATGGAGATTTTTGATTTCATGATGATATCGTTAAAAGACGACCGTAAAAATACTTCCAACGGGGGAATTATCGGCGACTTTTAGCGTGGCCTTGTGATCTTCGGCTATTTTCAGGCAGAGATAGAGTCCGAGGCCTGTCCCCTTTGTCCGGCGGGTAGCTTCCTGGCCTGTGCGATAAAATTTGGAGAAGATCTTTTTTTTCTCGTCGTCGGGGATGCCCTGACCCTGGTCGGCAACCGTAAGCAGGACGGTTCGTGCCCGTTGTTCAACTCCAACGGTGATGATGCCTTCCCTGGGGGAGTATTTTATTGCGTTCTCGATAAGGTTATTCACCAGCAGATGCAATAGCAGCGCATCGCCGACGATGGTGCAGTTTGGTGAAATATGTTCTTCCCACCGCCGGTCGTGAAACCGCTGGCGGAAATCCTGCATGGAACGGGCAACGAGGCCGGAAAGGTCGAGGGATTCCTTTGACTGGGCATACTCCCCTTCCAACTGCGAGGCGACCAGGATATTCGTTGCGAGGTTATCGAGACGGTTGGTCTCTTCCAGCGCCGCCCTGATAAACTTCTGTTGCTTTTGTTCGTCGAGCCGGTGTTTCAGGAGGGTCTCCAGGTTGAGTTTGGTCACCGCAATAGGTGTTTTCAGCTCGTGGGTAACGGCCATCATGAAGTTTTGCTGCTGTTGTTGGAGTTTTATCTGCCTTCGGACCTCCCGGTAAACGAAGATGGCGCCCAGGAGAATGAGGCCCAGGAAGGTGCTGCCCTCGCCGATATTGCCTGCGGTCTTCTTTCTTTCCTGTGCCTGAATAGCATTGAATTTCGTTGTGTAATCAGGGTCTTCCGGACGCAGGTGACGCAACTCGTAGGACGTAATCCGCCGGTTGGCGTTCTGCAATGCGATGAACCACCAGGCCAGCCCGGTGATGATATAGACCAGCAGGATCCAAAACACAGTAATGGCAACCGCCAGACGTTTCTTTTTGAATAGCATATTCGCTCTACGGGGTCCTTTCGATACGGACCCCGACATTCATTATGTGCTTTAACGGGTCTTCCCGCATCACCTGTTCGAGGGTGAGCGTGTATTCGCCCGGCTGCCTGAACCGGGTGGATTGCTGGATGGAGACCCGTTGTTCGTAGATGTCTTCCATCCCGGTGCCGAGCCATCCTTTGTCGTTGGTGGCCAGCAGGAGATCATACCGATCGCTGCGGGTTGCGGAGTCGCCGGGTTGTTTGACGGTGCCCCTGATCCAGATGTTATTGTAATTGTACGCGTCGGTATGGCGTAAAACGATATAGATGTTGTAGCGCCAGGCCGTATCCTTGTCGCTGATGTTAAAAGTGAAGGTCGGTTTGAAACTGCCGGCCCATTGCTGACCGGGGAGGGGTATATCCTTTTCGTAGATGCCGTCGGGCGGAGTACAGGACATCCAATGAACGCAGAACACGACGAGCAGGAGCGCAAGGAAGTTTTTCAAATCAGGGATTTTTGTACAAAAATAGCATCATTACAATACATTCAAAACCTGTTCTTTTGCCTTTTCCAGCTCATCCTTCATCAGGACGACACATTGCTGGATCGTCGAATCATAGGCTTTGGAACCCGTCGTATTGATCTCCCGGCCGATCTCCTGCAGGATAAAGGATAGTTTTTTTCCTTTCCCGTCTTCCTGCGCCTGTAAAATGGACCGGAAATAGTCGCAGTGATTCTTCAGCCGGACCTGTTCCTCGCTGATATCTATCTTCTCGATGTAATAAATCAGTTCCTGTTCGAGCCGGTTGGGGTCGTAATTCTCCTTGCCGACATGTTCTTCCAGCAGTTTCTTCAATCCTTCTTTTATCTTCTGCTGGCGGCGGGGTTCCAGTTTTACGATCTCGTCCTGCTGGCGGATGATATTGCTGATCCGGAGCAGCAGGTCGTCCTCGAGGGAGGCGCCTTCATTGAGGCGATGGGCGTCGAGGTCTTCAATGGCGGAGAGGATCACTTTCTCGAATTGCTTGTATTCCGCGTCCGTGAGGGTGTCGCCGGTGGGCGTGATCACCTCGGGGAGTTTCACCAGGGTGCTGAGAATGTTGGATGGGTCGAGCTGCAGCTCGTTGGAGAGATCGGCCAGCGCGCGATAGTAGGCCTTGGCAAGGTCGGTATTGATGCTGACCGGTTTGGCATTCCCGGTTTGTTTAAGGCTGATGGTACAGTCCAGCGAGCCTCGGCCGAGTTTTTCGGAAATGAGTTTCCGGATGGGGAATTCAAAGGGTTTCAGGAAGCCGGGTAACTTTAATTGCAGTTCGAATTGTTTTCCATTCAGGGATTTGATATCTACCTGGAAAGTCTTGTCGCCTACAGCCTGTTCAGCACGACCAAAGCCGGTCATCGATTTAAGCATAATTTCAGGAATTTCGCTCAAGTTACTGATTCCTTTCATCAAACAGCAAGGAATAGAGCCTCTCGCGGGGCATCGATCGCATTTCTCCCGGTCTCAATCCATCCAGACCGAGCCTTTCTATCCGGTAACGAATGAGGCGAAGCGTAGGAAATCCCGCTTGTGCGGTCATCTTGCGCACCTGTCTGTTCTTTCCCTCCCGGAGCACAATGCTTATCCATGAGGTGGGTATTTGTGCACGATAACGAATAGGGGGATGCCGGTGATGTACCGTCGGCGGCGTTTCGAATGGCGTGACGACGGCGGGCCGGGTGTGATAGGGTTTTCCGTCGATAGTGATGGTCACACCCGCCTCGAGTTGATGGATCGCGGCGGGTGTGATGGCGCCTTCCACCTGTACCCAATATTCCCGGTCATGGGCATAACGGGGGTTCAAAAGCCGGTTATTCAGCGAGGCGTCATTGGTCAGGAGGAGGAGCCCTTTGCTGTCGTACTCCAGGCGGCCGACGGGATAGCAATCGGCGGGGACTGGGAAGAATTCTTTCAAATTCGCCTTGCCTTCCGCGGAGGTAAACTGGGAGAGGACCTGGAAGGGTTTGTATACAACGTAGTACTGGTGGGGGTTTGCAGGCATCTATAATTTTTGGTGGGACGTTTTTACAAAAGAAAAAGCCCGGTGCGAAACCGGGCTTTCAATATATGGATGGGTTAGTAAGTACCTGGAAATAAATTTCCCTACACAATATTAAAAATAATTTT
>Ga0136846_1214736_pt1 | contig 11786 bp, 9 predicted proteins | sample HopSoiMetagenom2_FD_96841 | JGI IMG/M metagenome (GOLD analysis project Ga0136846, IMG submission 96841) | Grasslands soil microbial communities from Hopland, California, USA - 2 Assembly 2016 (version 4) | ecosystem: Environmental > Terrestrial > Soil > Grasslands | place: USA: Hopland... | reverse complement strand
TGGCGAGAAAGAGTTGTTTTCTCGCCAAGCTTTTTTTGCTTTTAACGAAACAATTGTGGGAATGGGAGTCTTATTACATTTGCGGCTCAATATGGATATTTGCATCATTAATAAGATGTTCTTCTTGCAAGCGCTCTTCAACATTTTCGGCTATTTGATGCCCTTCAATAATGGTTAAGGTAGACTGAACGAAAATGGTCGCATCGACAATGGCTTGATTCCCATGTAATCTTGCTTTAATATCCTTCACGAATTTAACGCCAGGTGTGCTTCGGATGGTATCCTCGATCTCCTTTAATTTGGCTACTTCGAATGCATCGGTCAAATCCAATGCTGCTTCTTTAAAAATTTCCCAGGCTGTATAACAAATGATGAGTCCGACGATTAAGGCTGCCAATGGATCCAGCAAGGGTAGGCCAAAATAAGACCCGGCAATCCCAATGGCTGCTCCGACGCTCACTAACGCATCTGAGCGATTATCTTGGGCAGCAGAACGGAGGGCTTTGCTTTTTATTTTTTTTGATAAGTTGAGATTATAGCGATAGATCCCGTACATAAAAAGAGCGGAAAACAAGGCAACAAAAGCGGTCATCAGATCTGGAGTTGCTTCTTTTGGGTTGAAAAAAGATTGTACAGAATCGATAATGACCTGAATCCCGACTGTGATCATAATGAACGCGGCTACCAAGGAAGCGATCGTTTCTGCTCTCGAATGGCCATATCGATGATTCTCATCTGGCGGTTTTTGGGAGATTTTTAAACCAATTAATACCGCAACAGAAGCAATGATATCGGTTAAATTATTCAATCCATCTGCTCGTAAGGCTTCGGAATTCCCGATTTGACTCATAATAAGCTTAATAGCAGATAATACCATATAAGCGGCAATACTCAGCCAAGCACCTATTTCTGCTTTTTTAAAATAGCTGTTCTCCATAAACTGAACTCCCCCTACCGTACACCACAATTTCTTGCTATATAGTATCCATTGTGTTTGCCCATAATATACTTGGAGGACTTATCTTAAGTGTGTAAAAGCGGTAACGAATAGTGGCCAATTTTTCGCACCTTCACCCAATTAAACAAATCAAAAATGGACTTACTTTTTTTAAATATTAGTTGAACTTTAAAGCATTTCATAACATAATATATATATGAACGTTTATTCATATAAGGAAAGTTGGCGATTCTTATGGGACATCATCACGGACACGGACATCATCATGGACATGATCACGCACATGGACATTCTGCAAATAAAAAGGCATTATTCCTTTCCTTTTTACTTATCACAGCATTTATGGTTGTTGAAGTCATTGGAGGATTGCTGACGAATAGTCTTGCGTTACTCGCTGATGCTGGTCATATGCTCAGCGATGCGGCAGCGCTTGGGTTAAGTTTCTTCGCCCTCAAATTGGGTGAAAGGAAAGCATCACAAGCCAAAACATTTGGATATAAGCGATTTGAAATTATTGCAGCGGCTTTGAACGGTCTTACGTTAATTCTCATTTCACTATACATTTTTTACGAGGCATTCCACCGATTTGCGAATCCACCTGAAGTGCAAAGCATGGGCATGCTGATCATTTCAATCATCGGTCTTCTCGTGAATATTGTAGCGGCATGGATGTTAATGAGCGGAGAAAAGGATGAAAACTTAAATGTACGAAGTGCGTTTCTTCATGTATTGGGGGACATGCTCGGATCTGTAGGCGCGATTGTGGCAGCTCTGTTGATGATATTCTTCGGGTGGGGAATGGCTGACCCGATTGCAAGTGTGATTGTTGCCATTCTTATTATCATAAGCGGTTGGAGGGTCTTAAAGGATTCTTTCCATATTTTAATGGAAGGAGCACCGGCGCAAATTCATTTAGAAGAGGTTAAGGACTCTTTAATGAACATTGCCAATGTAAAAGAAGTACATGATTTGCATATTTGGTCTATTACGTCAGGGATGCCGATGCTAAGTTGTCATATTTCGATTTTAGAGAAAACCGCACACGATACCGTTTTACGTGAAGCACAAGTGGTTCTTCATGATCATTTTGGAATCGAACATAGCACCATCCAAGTAGAAAGTAACGCAGAAGGGTGTCCAAACCATCATAGCTGTAATTAATGGTGTGAGGCATGCTCAATCGTTTGTTTTAAAAGATCCATTACATGTTCATCATCATGTGTATAATATAAAGTCGTCCCTTCTCTTCTGAATTTAACTAATCGTAAATTTTTTAAAAACCGAAGTTGGTGTGACACGGTAGATTGAAGTAAAGATAATTTTTCGGCAATGTCATTGACAGAGTGTTCTCCGGAAAATAATAAATGAAGGATACGAATGCGGGTCGGTTCAGATAGAGCTTTAAACGTCTGCGAAACCATAAAAAGTGTTTCTTCATCAAGATCCTCAATAGAAGTGGGTTGTTCGTCTTTTTCCAAGGGTATTCACCTCCTGGGTCTATTATAACGAATCTTTTTTTAAAATAAAAATCATGGGCCTTCAAAATAGCCTATGATTTTTTTTGCTAGTTTTTTAAAAGGGAAATGGGAGGAAGCCAAAAAGGTGCTACCCTTAATTTCCACTAAATTTGTAAATTACTGACTTTCCTTCTTTAATTTGAATATTTCTTTTAAAAAAAAGGTAATATATGAAAAAGAAAATCGCATTTTGGAAGAACTGTATTTTGGAACGTATTCAAGAAGGCGACCTAGATGTATGAGATGAATGATTCATTACGATTCAACAAACCATGAAAAAATAGTGTGATAAAGGAATGTGAGGAATGACAAATGGAACATGTTAGCTTAGATGTAAAAGGAATGTCATGTGAACATTGTGTCAAAGCGGTTGAAACCAATGTAGGTATTTTAAATGGAGTCGATCGTGTTGAAGTTCATTTAAAGGAAGGAAAAGTGGAAGTTGAATTTAATCCTGAACAAGTTTCAATTGAAACCGTAAAGAGTACCATTGAAGATCAAGGATACGATGTAGCGAAATGATCGAATCTGGGAAGTGTTTTTCATTTCATTCAACGCTTATTAGGTGCCATTCCCTATACGGTGTAGAGCGATTCGGTTTTTCCGGATGGCTTTTTTATTTGTAATTCGTGAGTCAATATTGTTGAAAACCTATTTTCATTCACTAAAGGGGATGTCGCTTTTCATCAGAAATCGTAAGTGATATAGTAAAATAAAGGAGTAATATAAATGAATCTTACTTAAAATATAAAAGAAGAATTGAAGAAGAGAATTTCGTGACATAGGGAATCCGCTTCTAAGTTTCGTCGATTTATTTTTGTTCGGTTATTAATTAAGGGAGGTGAACCTTCGCATCCTATGTGAAGGAAGTTATTGGACGGTTTAAACCTATTTATTCTTGCGGTTCTTATTGCCTTAACGGCTTTTTTTGTTGCAGCAGAGTTTTCAATCATTCGAGTAAGGGCATCGAGAATGAATCAACTCATTGAAGAAGGCAATCAAAAGGCCCTGTCTGTAAAAAAGATTATCTCCAATTTAGATGAATATTTGTCTACTTGTCAATTGGGTATTACTGTTACGGCATTGGGAATTGGTTGGCTTGGAGAACCAACCGTGTCACATCTGATTACCCCTCTTTTTGAACATTTACATATCCCAACATCCATTTTAGGTCCTATTTCATTTATTGTTTCTTTCTCGATCATTACTTTCGTAAACGTGGTTGTGGGGGAACTGGCACCTAAGACGGTTGCGATTCAAAAAAGTGAAGAGGTTACTTTTTTAATTGCAAAGCCTTTAATTTGGTTTAACCATCTCACATACCCAATTGTTTGGTCGATGAATCATTCCTCTCGTTTTATTACAAAGCTATTCGGTCTTAAAATAGAAAAAGAAAATGAACTTTCCCGCTCGGAGGAGGAATTACGGATTATCCTATCTGAGAGTTATGAAAGCGGAGAAATCAATCAGTCAGAGTATAAGTATGTAACGAATATTTTTGATTTTGATGAACGCGTGGCAAAGGAGATCATGGTACCTAGAACAGAAATGGTAACTATCCCCATTGATGCCAGTAAACAAGAAGTACTCGCCATTATAGAAAAAGAAAAGTTCACACGATATCCGATTGAGAATGGAGATAAGGACAATATTATTGGGTTTGTCCATATGAAAGATCCGTTGACGGCATGGATGGATGATCCTGACGCTCCATTTATTGACTTTGTTAAACCCATGGTCAGTGTGATTGAGACGATACCCATTCATGACCTATTGCTTATGCTGCAAAGAGACCGAGGATATATGGCTATCCTACTTGATGAATATGGTGGAACAGCAGGGCTTGTCACAATGGAAGATATGATTGAAGAAATTGTTGGTGAGATCCGAGATGAATTTGATTTTGATGAAGTACCGGAAATAAGAAAAATAGACGAAGGTCATTATATTTTGGATGCAAAGCTTTTGATTCCGGAAGTGAATGATTTACTGGGGATCCATTTTGACGAAGAGATCGCAGACACCCTTGGAGGTTGGTTTTTAAATCAGAAATATGAAGTGGAATTTGGCGACGTTATTGAAGCAGAGGGCTACATATTTAGGATTAATGAAATTGACTTACAACATATTCTATTTATAGAAGTTGAAAAAAATTGAGTAGAATGGTTTCGTTAAAAGCTTATTTATTAAGAATAAAACCTTTAAGAAGGTGTTTACAATGGTTATAAAATATTTATCAGCCTTATTTTTGCCAGGTTTGTTAGTCTTATTGTTTACTAGGGTTACTTATAATCGTGTACTGGGACTTATTTTAATGGTGGCATTAATTGCTACTTCCGTTTATAAAGGCTATACAAACTCATTCTGGTTAATTGTTGTAGATGCTTTCTCATTAACTGTAGGCTTTTGGATTGCTGATCGGATGAAAAAAAGGATGAAGAATAAATGATCATAATAGCCTGTCTCTATAATAGATGACAGGTTTTTTTGTTATTTTTCTATCGTTGCCCACCCAAGACGTACCAATGTCCATTTTAAGTACCTAATACCAAAAATGGAATGTTTGTTCTGCTTTTGTGGTTGATTTGTATTCGTTTGTGGTAAAATGGGGTATATAGAAAATTGGATGATGATTGTATATTCGTTCTGAGATGGCGGATGCCACAGATTTCCAAAGGGGATCTATGAGTAAGAAAAGGTAAGATCCGGGCGCAAATACGCCAAGGCGCATTTGATTTGAAGGTAAGGGAGGCGAGGTTTTTTAATGGATCATTTTGAATTAGTATCGAAGTATTCACCACAGGGAGATCAGCCAGAGGCGATTCGGCAATTAATAGAGGGGATTAACAGTGGGAAACACTTTCAAACACTGCTTGGGGCAACGGGAACAGGAAAAACATTTACCATTTCAAATGTTATTAAAGAAGTCAACAAACCGACGCTTGTAATGGCTCATAATAAAACCCTCGCAGGACAATTATATAGTGAATTTAAAGAGTTTTTTCCAAACAATGCTGTTGAGTATTTTGTTAGTTACTATGATTACTTCCAGCCTGAGGCCTATGTGCCATCAACGGATACTTTTATTGAAAAGGATGCTAGCATCAATGATGAGATTGATAAATTGCGCCACTCGGCAACTTCCTCATTATTTGAACGCCAGGATGTCATCATCATTGCAAGTGTGTCTTGTATTTATGGTTTAGGTTCGCCGGAGGAATATCGGGAAATGGTTCTCTCCTTACGGATGGGAATGGAAATTGATCGGAATCAACTTTTGCGTCGCCTTGTTGACATTCAATATGAGCGGAATGATCTTAATTTTCAACGGGGTACCTTTCGGGTTCGCGGGGATGTGGTCGAAATCTTTCCTGCATCAAGAGATGAACATTGTGTAAGGATTGAATTATTCGGTGATGAAATTGACCGAATTCGTGAAGTCAATGCTTTGACAGGAGAAATAATGGCTGAAAGGGAGCATGTAGCCATTTTCCCGGCTTCCCACTTCGTCACTCGTGAAGAGAAATTAAAAGTAGCGATTCAAAATATTGAAAAGGAACTGGAAGAAAGATTAATCGAATTACGCGGTAATGATAAATTACTTGAGGCACAGAGACTGGAACAACGAACACGTTATGATTTAGAAATGATGAGAGAAATGGGCTTTTGTTCCGGGATTGAGAACTACTCTAGGCATCTAACATTACGCCCCGCAGGTTCGACGCCCTATACACTCATTGATTACTTTCCTGAAGATTTTCTGCTTGTCATGGATGAATCACATGTGTCCTTGCCGCAGGTTCGTGGCATGTTTAATGGAGACCAAGCAAGAAAACAAGTTCTTGTAGATCATGGTTTTCGCTTGCCATCAGCCATGGATAATCGGCCATTAACTTTTCAGGAATTTGAAAAGCACATTCATCAAGCAGTTTTCGTTTCTGCTACACCGGGTGTCTATGAGAAGGAACATACGCCGGAAATGATTGAACAAATTATCCGACCAACTGGCTTACTAGATCCTATTATTTCGATACGTCCGATCGAAGGACAAATTGATGATTTAATCGCTGAAATTAATGACCGTATTGAAAAGAATGAACGTGTTCTGGTCACGACCTTAACGAAAAAGATGTCGGAGGATTTGACCGACTATCTAAAGGAACTCGGAATTAAGGTTCAATACTTACATTCTGAAGTAAAAACACTGGAAAGAATCGAAATTATTCGTGACCTCCGTTTAGGGATATATGACGTTTTAATTGGAATCAATTTATTAAGAGAGGGATTAGATCTTCCTGAAGTATCTCTTGTCGCGATTCTTGATGCAGATAAAGAAGGCTTCCTTCGTTCTGAACGTTCCCTTATACAAACAAGTGGTCGTGCAGCGCGTAACGCAAATGGACAAGTGATTATGTATGCAGATAAGATAACCAACTCGATGGAAATTGCGATCAATGAAACAAAGCGTCGTCGTACGATTCAGGAGGAATATAACCAGAAACATGGAATTACACCTAAGACGATTCAAAAAGAAATCCGTGATGTGATTCGAGCTACACACGCTGCAGAGGATCAAGAAGTATACAACCCAGCCTCTCAATATGAGAAGTTGTCGAAGAAAGAAAGGGAAAAAGTCATAAAAGAGATGGAAAAAGAGATGAAAGAAGCAGCCAAAGCACTGAATTTTGAACGTGCAGCAGAGCTTCGTGACCTTGTATTAGAGTTAAAAGCGGAAGGATGACCAATGAATGGCAATAGATAAACTGATTGTTAAGGGTGCGCGCGCTCATAACTTAAAAAATGTAGATGTCACAATTCCGAGAGATAAACTTGTTGTGATTACAGGACTTTCCGGTTCAGGAAAGTCTTCGCTTGCCTTTGATACGATTTATGCAGAAGGGCAACGGAGATATGTAGAATCCCTTTCTGCCTATGCGCGTCAATTTCTCGGACAAATGGAAAAACCAGATGTAGATTTGATTGAAGGTCTCTCACCGGCGATTGCAATCGATCAAAAAACAACGAGTAATAACCCCAGGTCAACAGTCGGAACCGTAACGGAAATTTATGATTATTTCCGTTTGCTTTTTTCAAGAGTCGGCCATCCCATCTGTCCAACTCATGGAATTGAAATTTCTTCGCAAACGATTGAGCAAATGGTTGATCGTATCATGACTTATCCTGAACGAACAAAAATTCAGGTGCTTTCCCCTGTTATTTCAGGAAAAAAAGGGGCTCATGTCAAAGTTCTTGAAGATATTAAAAAACAAGGATATGTGCGTGTCCGTGTTGATGGGGATATGTATGATTTAGGTGAAGACATTGAACTTAATAAAAACAAAAAGCATTCCATTGAAGTAGTCATTGACCGAATCGTTGTAAAAGAGGAAGTTACGGCAAGGTTGGCAGATTCCCTTGAAGTGGCCTTAAAACTTGGAGGAGGACGGGTGTTGATTGATGTGATCGATCAAGAAGAACTTCTTTTTAGTGAACATCATTCTTGTCCAATTTGTGGTTTTTCCATTGACTCTCTTGAACCGCGGATGTTTTCTTTTAACAATCCATTTGGGGCATGCCCGGATTGTGATGGACTAGGAGCAAAGAAAATTGTTGACATAAATTTGGTTATTCCGGATAAGAATTTAACACTGAGTGAAAATGCTATTGTTCCATGGGAAGGGAAGATGTCTAAATACTATCCGCAATTATTAGAGTGTATATGTACTCATTATGAAATTGACATGGATATCCCTGTTAAAGATATCCCTGAACACCATATGAATAAAATATTATATGGTTCAGATAAAGATAAAATTCTATTTCGTTATGAAAATGACTATGGGCAAGTTCGTGAAAATTTAGTTGAGTTTGAGGGGGTGCTTCGCAATATTGAACGTCGGTATCGCGATTCCACTTCAGATTTTATTCGTGAGGTAATGGAAAAGTATATGGCTGAACAACCTTGTAAAACCTGTAAAGGGTACCGATTAAGCAAGGAAGCATTGGCCGTTAAGATTGTTGGAAAGCATATTGGTGAAGTGACGGAGTTTTCGATTGAAAAAGGATTAGAATTTTTCAGGAACCTCACATTATCAGAAAAAGAAACACAAATCGCCCAATTGATTCTTCGTGAGATTGACGAACGACTTAAATTTCTTGTGAACGTTGGGCTTGATTATATCACTTTAAATCGTTCAGCAGGGACATTGTCTGGCGGTGAAGCTCAACGGATTCGCTTGGCAACTCAAATCGGATCTCGTTTAACAGGTGTGCTTTATATTTTGGATGAGCCATCCATCGGACTGCATCAGCGCGACAATGAACTCCTTATTGGATCCTTACAAAATATGCGTGATATAGGAAATACGCTTATTGTCGTTGAACATGATGAAGACACGATGATGTCAGCTGATTATCTCATTGATGTAGGACCAGGGGCAGGTGTTCACGGTGGTCAAATTATGTCTGCTGGTACACCAGAAGAAGTAATGGCCGATCCTAATTCCTTAACAGGTCAATATTTATCAGGGAAAAAGTTTATTCCACTGCCACTTGAAAGAAGAAAACCAGATGGTCGTTTTGTGGAGGTCAAGGGAGCAAAGGAAAATAATTTAAAAAATATCAATGTGAAGTTTCCTTTAGGAAGTTTTATTGCTGTGACAGGAGTATCAGGTTCTGGTAAAAGTACGCTAGTCAATGGAATTTTACAAAAGGTTTTAGCACATGAACTTAATCGAGCAAGAACCCTTCCTGGTGCCCATCGTTCCGTTACAGGTTTAGAACATTTAGAAAAGGTGATCGACATTGACCAAACGCCAATCGGGAGAACACCAAGGTCTAATCCCGCTACCTATACGGGTGTATTTGATGACATTCGAGATGTTTTTGCGAAAACAAACGAGTCTAAAGTACGTGGTTACCAAAAAGGTCGCTTTAGTTTTAATGTGAAAGGTGGACGTTGTGAAGCCTGCAGAGGGGACGGAATCATCAAAATTGAAATGCACTTTTTACCGGATGTGTATGTTCCTTGTGAGGTTTGCCATGGAAAGCGCTATAATCGTGAGACCCTTGAAGTGAAATATAAAGGAAAAAGTATTTCCGAGATTTTAGAAATGACCGTTGAGGATGCTGTGCCATTCTTTGAACATCACCCAAAAATAAACCGTAAATTACAGACTCTATATGATGTGGGTCTTGGCTATGTCACCCTTGGACAACCGGCTACCACTTTATCTGGCGGTGAAGCGCAACGGGTCAAATTAGCTGCGGAACTACATCGTCGATCCAACGGCCGTACTTTCTATATTTTAGATGAACCAACTACTGGATTACATGTTGATGATATTTCTAGATTATTGGTTGTTTTAAAAAGATTAGTTGAAAATGGTGATACGGTACTAGTCATCGAGCATAATTTAGATGTGATCAAAACGGCCGATTATCTTATTGACTTAGGTCCAGAAGGAGGGGAAAGAGGTGGAATGATTATTGCCACTGGAACTCCTGAAGAAGTAGCCGAAATACCTGGATCGTATACAGGGAAGTATTTAAAACCCATTTTAGAGCGGGATCGTGAACGAGCCTTGAATCAAATAAGTGTGACGAATTAAATGTTTCTAGCTTTGTTCCTTCATTCATTTGTTGACTTTTTGCCTCAATCGATTTATACGGCTGAGGCAAAATAATAGTTTAACAACAAAATGGACGAACGAAACCATGCTTTTAGAGTTCCAAGAAATCCTTTAAGCGCACTTCCATCTTCTGAATTAAATGAAACTTGTAGGTGTTAAGATCGTAATACCATTAGGGAGTTCTTTTAACCATTCAGTGGGGGTTCAACCTCGACTGAATGAAGTTAAAGCCTCCGGTAAAGACATTCGATTTTAAAAGGAAGTTTGCCCAAGCGAGCGAAGGTATTATCTGGGTGCAAATACGCCGAGGCGCATTTGATCAGGGGAGGAATTAAGATGAAGGAAGAACGTAAACGGATTTTAGATATGGTTCAAGAAGGTAAGTTAACCGTTGATGAAGCCCTCATATTGCTTGAAGAACTGGAGAAATCAAGCAAAGTAATGGAAGAAAAGCATGAGCAGCTTGTAAAGGATCTATCAACTGTTGTTCAGTTTGAAGAAAGCAAAAAGGAAAAGAGTACACAGGATCAGTTTCAGTCAACAAAAGATCGAATTTTTGATTTTGTAGATGCGGCAGTTAAAAAATTGAAAGAACTAGACTTAGATTTGAATTTTGGTAAGCATCTGGACCTCTCACATATTTTTCAGCAAAGCGATGCGAACGTTAAACAAATCGATATTGATATAGCCAATGGGAATATCACTATGATACCATGGGATCAAAATGATATTCGTGTGGAGTGTTCGGCACAGGTTTATCGATTTGACACAATGGAAGAAGCCAAAAAGAATTTTCTAAAAGAGGTTTCTTTCGAAGTTGAAGGGGATATTCTTGGTTTTTCAACTAGGCAAAAGTGGATTAAATTAGAAACGGTGATCTACGTTCCGGATAAAGAATATGACAAAGTGAACATTCGCTTGTTTAATGGAGGAATCGGGGGAGCCAATCTAACGGTTAAACAATTTAAAATGAAAACAGCGAATGGAAAAATAGCTTTAGATAATATGGATTGTGAAATGGTTGAGGTAGAGACAGCGAATGGCGCAATTCAATTAAAACAATGTAAGATAGGTAACCTAGACGCTGAAACCTTAAATGGTGCTATCCTTGTAGATGGTGATTTCCGTAAAGTGGAGTTACAATCGTTTAACGGTCATATTCATTGTAAATTGGATGGGGCACGTTGTGAAGTGCTTGAAGCAAAAGCAACAACCGGTGGCATTGATATCGATTTACCGGAATTTGTGGCAGTGAATGGAAAATTAAAGTCAAATTTCGGGAATTTTACGGTTGATTTAGAAGGAATCCAAATTGTTGAGGAAAAAAATGAATTCATGCAGAAGACGTTTAGCTTCAAATCAATAAAAGATTCTCAATCTGTTGTTCATTTGCTGGCTGATACAAAAACGGGTTCCATTGGAATTCGTAAAGTGTTGTAGAGTATACTCCTCCCGAGATTATTTTCGTGATGCTGCAAAGTTTAGCGACCTGCTGCATCTGAGGCGGAGCAAGACGTTGTACTTTTTATGTAAGGAGGTGTAGCCAATGAGATGGGTGCTTGGCATTTTGATTAATGCGATTCTTTTTATGGCCCTTGCTGGTTTTTTAAAAGAATCTTTATATATTGAGAGTTTTATGGCCGCACTTGGAGCGAGTTTCGTATTATCGATTTTAAATAT
>Ga0136846_1239642_pt1 | contig 11787 bp, 9 predicted proteins | sample HopSoiMetagenom2_FD_96841 | JGI IMG/M metagenome (GOLD analysis project Ga0136846, IMG submission 96841) | Grasslands soil microbial communities from Hopland, California, USA - 2 Assembly 2016 (version 4) | ecosystem: Environmental > Terrestrial > Soil > Grasslands | place: USA: Hopland... | reverse complement strand
TCAATCACTTGCCGACAAACTAGTATCCTGCGCTGCGGTGGTGCATTGTTCGATCCAAATCGGAGGGGGTTAATAGTGCGTGAGAAACTCAGAAGGCTATCGCGCAACATGACAATTGATGAGTTGCGTGACGAGCACACTGGCGGGAAGTGACCAGATATTGTTCGCAGTAGCCTCACCGCGCTTCGGTGAACCGGATTGACTGCCCGATTTGCCGGAACGTCTCCTGAAGAGCCTGCGCATCTTTCTCCTGCGTAATCGTCAGGTAATAGAACAACGTGCCGTCCGCGAGAAGTGTCGTGTAGACGCCGACCTGCTCGCTGCCTCCAAGTGCCGATGGGTTCACGAGCGGTGTCGACAGCCCGGAGCGCTGGGAAATTTTTATTGACTGTTGCTGCCCCGCTGCGTGCAATTCAGGATTATCCTGCGCGATCCCTTTCAACCACTCGTTGGTCGCTTGCTGCAGATCGCGCGACGAAGCTTTGATGACGCCGAACTCGACTCCATGGCTGAAAATCATCTGCCCTTTGAATTCGCCGTATCCGTTCTGCGGAACGACTTTGATCGAGCTGTCGGAATTGAGGCTCGTCCAATTGCTCGGCACGGATGCTTGAAAGATCCTGCCGCCGCTGAGCTGACGCAATTGGGTGGATGGAGCCGGCACCGGCTGTCCCGGAGTTCCCACCGACTGATTGGCTTCACCGCCCGAGGCGCCGCCTTTTTCCACTTCGGCCATCGATTTCGCCGCCGGCAACGATCCGAACGTCGCCTTGATCGGTTCGAACTCGCTCATGTCGGCGACGCTCGCGACGGTCAACATGTCTGCTTCTTTATTGATGTATTGCGTGCGGTTGCCAGGATTCGGGTGGCTGCTCATCCACTGCGGACCGGCGCCTCCGCTCGCTTTCGACTCGCTCTCGATCGTCTCGAACATGTGCGCAAGCGCCCGGGGATCGTAGCCGGCGCGCGCCATGATTTGCGATCCGAGAATGTCGGCCTGCTTCTCGTAGTCGCGGCTGTATCTCAGGAGCACCGTGCCCAATCCCAACTGGCTGCCTTGCGCGATCGCCGATCCCGCCGCGCCGACGACCACCGCGCCGCCCACCGCCCCGGCAAGCTGACCGATTTGCAGCCACGGGTTCTGCGCCTTTGAGGCGTTCGCGGTTCCATGCCGGAGGAGCACGTGCGAAAGCTCGTGCGCCATCACACCGACGACTTCCCCTTCCGTTGCGGCGGCGTCGAACATGCCGCGATTGACGAACATCGGCCCACCGGGCAGCGCGAAGGCGTTGATCTCTTTCACGTTCACCGGCGTGAACGAGTATTCATATACCGACTGCTTGAGTTCAGCGGGCGCGGCGGCGACCAGTCGATCGCCCAGTTTCGTGAGGTACGCGGTAATCTTCACGTCCTGGATGACGGGATATTGCTTCCGCACTTCCGCCGCGGCTTCGCGGCCAAGTTCGACGTCCTGTTGCGGCGTGAACTTGTTTTTCGGAAGCTTGACGGCGGTCTGAGCGAGAAGGCCGGCGGCGCACACCGTTATAGTCACCGCCGCAATCGCGGCGCGAGTCTTTGGGCAAGCTGTCGACATCACGGCTCTCCTGATCGTTCGCATGCGAGCGATGGTACGACGGAATGTGGCATGGATGGATGTCAATTGCGTGCCATCACCGCTCACAGCCGTCGGCTGCTATTCAGAGAATGATTTGGTGTTTTCGGCAGGGTCGCTGGACGTCGTGAGCGTTTGATGTCCACGCTGACGCGTCGCCGCCACGAATGGCCGTGGGCGGCAGGCGGTCAGTGGGTCAGCGCGTACAGCACAACGTCTATCCCGATTGCGTAAGCGTCTGGCGAGAACCGGAAGAAGTAATCCGTGTCCTCGCCTTCGCGTTCCCACGGATCCGGGATATCGGAGTTGTGCACCATGACGACCATGAGTCGGCCGTGCGCGTCCGCGATGCCGCGCGCCTCGGGCGGAGCCCCCTCGAGGTTCCAGCGCTCCAATGTACCGCCGCCGGAGCGGCGCCAGGTCTGAATCGACGCAATCTGCGGCAGTCGCGTGACGGTGAAGATGTTGTGCCAGAGTGGATGGTCGTTGGGCGGCGTGAGATCGACGATCGGATATTTGTCGGCGGGCAACGCCCGGCCGATCTCCTCGTCGAATTGGTCCCTCGCTTGCGTTCCGTGGTAATCCGAGACGAACAGGAAGCCGCCTTTGAGAAGATATTCGCGGAGTCGCTTCGCCTCGTCGTCAGTGAAGAGAGCCGTGCCCGCATCTTCCATCAGCGTAAACGGGCACTGAAACAGCGCATCGTCTGTTAACCGCACGACGACGGCGTCGGGAACGTCTCCCCCTTCGCCACCATCATGCGTCATCGTCACGCGCACTTTGGTCAGTTCAGCAAGCCGGACGCTGAGGTTGATGTCCGCGCCAGGATAGTCGGTGCCCCAGCCCTGCTTTTCACGCCGATTGCTGGAGAACATCACGCGGCAGAAGTGGAAGTTGCCGTCGAAGGTCGTGGCCGTAGGAAACTTCGGCGGCGTACGGCCGTAGAATCCTGCCCAGATCCGCTGGGCGTGAACTGTAGCGACAGTCGCGCCAGTTACGCCGATGATGGCGGCGAGTGTCCAGGTCAGCCGCATGCGGCTCCACTTCATGAGACCCTCTCGATCGCGATCACGATCGTAGCCGATCAGCGCACCCTACGCATAGGGCTGCTTCGTCCGCGGTCGGGGGGCGAAGCCCCCCGAAACTAAAAACGCTCGCCAACCGCGGTCGAGCACCCGCTTCTGTAGAGCGTGCCGTCAGCCTTGTAGAAATCGTTGGTGCCGCTCGAGGTGATGTGATCCCTGTCGATCCGTTCCACCGTGTGGGTCACCGTCGCCCAACCAGCAAAAAAGCCCGGCGAAACCGGCGGGGCTGGCGGCGTGTCGAAGTTGATCAGCGCCACCATGCGCTGGCTGTAGGTGTTCCCGCCTAGCGCGTCCCACACGCCATGTCCTGCGCTGCGCTGACCGACCGCGAAGGAGGGGCTGCTGGTCGCCTCGCTCATCGATCCACCCCGCTGAAATGTGACGAGCGAGTTGAAGGATCCCAGTGCATTCCCTGTCGCACAATTGCGAACTGTCACCTGCACCAACCAGGCGCCTTCGATTCCGTTCCTCGACTCTGAAGCACTGGACTGCGCCAGCACGCTGTTGCCGGACGTGATGAGGAATGCGATCGCGAGACTGAATGCGGCGGCGGCGCCAGCCCGCCGAATGGTTCCGATTGTTCTGCAGGTCATGGTTGTTCTCCCGACCGGTGGCGGCGTCGACATGACGCGCTCTCCGGCTTCGACGTGCATCGTGGACTTGCCCGCCCTGGTTGACCATGGATGGAGCGTGAACGGAACGTGAATCCTGTCTGACCGTGCAACTACCCGTCGGCGCTCGACTTGTGACACTGTAGGGGACCGCGACAACACGATGCACCAGACGCCCGGTCCGGATAAGACGCTCCGGTTTGGAGACTTCGAGCTCGACCTGACCGCGTACGCGCTGCGTCGCAACGGGCGCCGCGTAAAACTCGGGCGGCAGCCGACCGACTTGCTGATCCTGCTCGTCGAACGGCGACCGCACCTGGTGACCCGCAGCGAGATCGTCGATCGCCTCTGGGGGAAGGAGGTGTTCGTCGACGTCGAGACCGGCCTCAACGCCGCGATCCGGAAGGTGAGGCAGGCGCTGCGAGACTCGCCCGAGAGTCCGGCATTCGTCGAAAGAATCCCGGGAAGAGGGTATCGATTCGTCGCAGCGGTCGAAGTGGTGTCTCGCGTGGTGGAAGGCGAACCAATCGCTCGCCCCGCGGGTCACAACACCCCAGCACACTCTGCGCCGGCCCTCACGACGCGCGTGCTTGCCAGCCCGGAACCAACGAGCATAGCCGTCGCGCTGCCGGCGGCCATCGACAGCAGTGTGGACCGGAGTCCGCTGTCGCGGCGGCGAACGCTGAATCGGGCGTGGCTCATGGCAGCTCTGGCGGTTACCGTCCTCGCCGTTCTTGTGGGCGGGAGGCAGTGGTTCGCTGACGGCAGTGTCGCTATCGCTGTGCTGCCCTTCGACAACCTGACAGGCGATCCGAACCGCGACGGCCTTGCCGTTGGCCTCACCGATGAAACCAGCGCGTCACTGGCGCAGATCGATCCTGAGCGCCTGAGCGTCAAAGGCCGAACGCTGCACTATGCGCCCGCCGCCAAGAACGTGGTGGAGATCGGCCGGGAGCTCGGCGTCGATTATTTGGTCGAGGCGACGATTCGAGCGGACGGCGGGCAGCTCCGGGTTACTGCGACGCTGACGCGCGTGCGAAACCAGGAGCACGTGTGGACGAACGTCTACGATCGTCAGACCACAAGCTCCCTCGAGATCGAACGCGAGTTGAGCACCGACATCGCGCGGCAGATTCGATTGCAACTGTCGCCAACTCGCATGAGCGCGCTCGAGCGTCGGCAAACCCACAACGTCGACGCACTCGACGCCTACTTCGACGCTCGCTCTTTCGAGAAGCAACGCACCCCCGACGCGAATGTCACCGCGATCAACAAATACAAGCATGCGATCGCCTTGGACCCCGACTATGCGCTCGCGTGGGCGGGGCTCGCCTCGACCTACGTCGCCAGTACGGTCAACAGCGACGCCGAGCCGCATCAGATCGCAGCTCTGGCCAGGCACGCCGCCGAACAGGCGATTCGCATCAATCCCAATCTGTCAGAGTCACAGAAGGCCGACGGCAGCGTGAAGTGGTTGCTCGACTGGAACTGGAAGGCAGCAGAGAGCGCTTTTCGACACGCGATCGAGCTCGATGCCAGCGACGGGTCTGCATTCCGATCGCTTGGCCACGCGCTATCGCAATTGAATCGGCCCGTCGAGGCGGACGCGGCCATGCGGCGAGCGCGGGACCTCGAGCGGCTGGAGCCTATGAGTTGGGCCTTGTCGGCACAAGTCGCTTACCAAGCTCGCGACTATCCCGCCGCAGCCGAGTACGGGAGACAGGCCATGTTGATCTCCCCGCGTTTCTGGATCGGGTATATGCAGCGGGGTCAGGCATTGGAGGCAATGGGACAGACGACTGTCGCACTCGAGGCACTCTCCGAAGCGGCCCAGCGATCGGACAGCAACAGCAAAGCGATCTCATTGAGAGGCTATCTGCTCGCGAGGATGGGACGCGGCGACGAAGCGCGAGAGGTGCTGAGAACGCTGACGGAGGGATCGAAGACACACTACGTCCCGCCCTATGCGATGGCGCTCGTAGAGGCCGGCCTCGGCGAGACAGAGGTGGTATTCGAATGGCTCGAAAAAGCTTTCGCCGCCGGAGACGTTCATCTGATCTACCTGCCCGTCGATCCCAAGTGGGATCCGTATCGGCCTGATCCCCGTTTCGTTGCGCTGCTTGCGAAATGCGGCTTCCTGGCCGGCAGCTGATGCCGGCGTGCTAGGTTTACGGGCATGCACGTCCGCCTCCGCCTCGCCGTCGCTGCGTTGACCACGACATTCGTCGTCGCCGGCCCGACGGCCGTCCCGCGCGCTGCCGATCGCCCGACCGTCGCCGGGCGCAACGGCGCCGTCTCCGCCGGCCATCCACTCACGAGCGCCGCCGCGTTCGAAGTGCTCGTGAAAGGCGGCAATGCCTTCGACGCCGGCGTCGCCGCGATGCTGGTCGGAGGCGTCGTCGAGCAGGATCTCTACAGCCTTGGCGGCGAAGGCCTGGTCCTCGTGTATCCGCAACGCGAGCGCAAGGTCACCTCGATTGTCGGACAAGGCTGGGCGCCGAAGGGAGCGACGATCGAGTGGTACACCAGCCGCGGCAAGAACCTGAACGGCATAGGCCTCGATCCCGCGGTGGTTCCGGGCGTGATCCACGCGGCGCTCACCGTCCTCGAGCGCTGGGGGACGATGACGTTCGAACAGGTGTCCATGCGGGCCGTCGAGTACGCGCAGCATGGATTTCCGCTGCGGCCGCGAACGGCGGACGCGATCAACAACAGCCGCAAGTTCATCGATGCGTGGCCGGATAACCAGCGCACCTGGGTCAAGCCTGACGGCACGGCCTACCGAGCCGGCGACACGATCACACTTCCGGACCTCGCCCGCACACTGTCCTCGATGGTGGAGGCGGAACGCCGTGCGAAGAAGAAGGGTCGCGGCGCAGGCATCGCCGCCGCGCGCGACCGTTTCTACAAGGGCGACATCGCCCGCGAGATGGTCGCCTTCCTGAAAGAGCATCAGGCGCCATGGGAGCTCGCCGACTTCTCCGAGTACTTCGCCAAGGTCGAAGCGCCGGCGATGACGACGTATCGCGGCTACGACGTCTACAAACAAGCGTTTGGCAGCCAGGGCCCGGTCCTGCTCGAGGCGCTCAATATTCTCGAGCAATTCGATCTCAAGTCGATGAAACGCAACAGCGGCCCTTACCTGCATACCGTCGTCGAAGCGCTGAAGCTCGCGTACGCCGATCGCGACAGCTATTACGGCGATCAGGCATTCGTCCAGAGTCCGGCGGAAGGGCTGCTCTCGAAGGAGTACGCGAAGCAACGCGCGAGGCAGATCGACGCGCAGCAGGCATCGAAAGCCTATCGAGCCGGCGATCCGCTCCGCTTCGACTCGAAGGTGAAGACCTGGAATTACTGGATCGCGAACCTGACTAACGCTGCTGACGAGCAGCAGCCGCCGCGCGAGGAGGACCTCACCGCTGGCGTGATCAAGGATACGACGCACATCTCGGTGATCGACCGCGACGGCAACGTCTTCGACAGCACACCGAGCGGCGCATGGATCCCGACGTCGCCGATTCTCGGCAACACTGGAATCGCGATGAGCGTGCGCGGCGAATCGTTCTGGCTCGATCCGTCACGCGCCGGGCAGCTGCGCCCGCGCTCCCGCCCGCGTTACACGCTGACGCCGAGCATCGTGCTTCACGATGGTCAGCCGTTCCTCGCGATCGGCACGCCGGGAGGCGACAACCAGGAGCAGACAATCCTGCAGGCCTTCCTCAACATCGTGGAATTCTGGCCGGAGTGGTACCCCAACCTGCACGAGGCCTTCAGGTGGCCGCGCGTGCAGACGCTACATTTCTATGGATCCTTCTGGCCGCATCCCGCCGGTTTCAACAAGCTCAATGTCGAATCCGACATGCCGGACGCGGTCTACGAGGACCTGAAGGTCCGGGGACACGACGTCAGCAAGATTGCGCCCGCGAGCATCCCGAGCTGTGCGACCGCAGTATTGATTGATCCGGGAACCGGCAACCGGATCGCGGGAGCCGATCCGCGGCGCGACTGTTACGCGATGGCGTACTGACGCGGCATCGCGAGCGACAGACTGGCGTCAACCCTTTGGTCACGACCGCCCGTCTTATCCTCGACGCGGTGTCCGCGTCGATTCTGGTACGGCGCGACCTTCGTCGTTCGTACCTGCTGCGTGCGTTCTCGTCTCTCACACGTGGTGGTCGGCCGCGGCGCCTTGCTGGCCCCGAGGCCGCCCTGCCGGTTGAAGCTGTCACGGAACCGCAGCGGTAGCTCCGCTCCGCCGGGTTACTTACGGCCGCTTCGGCGCCTGCGCGCGCGCGGTGGATGGCGGGACCTTCCCCTTCAGCCGCAGGTAGACCACCATATTGCCGTAGTGCTCATTGTTGTGCGTGGTGTTGAAGATCAGCACCGCGCCGCGGGTCGTCGCCGTCTTCGGGTTCATCCCGGGGAAGCCGTTCAGTGTCACGGCCTGCGTAAAGTCCGCGTCGGTCGTCGAGTCATAGATCCCGTCGCAATATGCAAGCGCCTCCGCCATCCCTTTGACGAGCGCCGCCTTGTCCGCGACCTGCTCGAAATTGGTGGTCCCCGGCATCGCGGCACCCTTCGCTTGCGAGCAGAAGAAAAAATTCGCGTTGATCACGTGGCCGACGAGCTGCGCGTAGCTACGCACCTCTGCCGTCGGTTTGAAGCTGAAGTCCTCCGGTGGCATCGCGTCGACCGCTTCGGCAATGTTGCGCCGGATGGTCGCGTGCATCGCCTTCGCGGTGGCGGCCAGCGAGGGGGACAGGAGCTTGTCGAATCCGCCGTCCGAGGTCTGCGCGTACGCGGCGCCGCACAGCGCGTTGATTACGATCACAATGACAAGCGTCTGGCGCATGCGAATTATCCCTTTTCCTGGTCAAGCGGCGGCCCTATGACCGTCGACGAGTATGGACGCAGGCTATCACGACCGGTATCTGCGTCGTCCGCCCTTAGCGTGCGCTCTTCGCCGGCGTGATCACAATGTTGCGGTAGTCGACAGGTCCGTGATCACCCTGGAGAAACAGCGGCCCCGGATCCGCTTCGACGCTATCGAGCGCGCCGCCGGTGATCCCGGGGATCTCGCGGTTGCAGATGATCGAGGTGCCGTTGAGATCGTAGGTGATCATTCTTCCCACCAGCGTGACGTCCATCGACTGCCACTCGCCGGCAGCGCGGGATACGTTCTCGCTCGGCGCGATGAAGCCATACACGCCGCCGAGATGATGCGATGAGGGATCCAGACCCGCGGCGTCGTCGATCTGCAATTCGTAGCGGCCTCGCAGGTACACGCCGCTATTCGCACCCTTGGGTACGCGGAACTCCATGTGCAGCTTGAAATCCTCGAATTTCTGATCGGTGGCGAGGTTGGCGCCGCTCTTCGCATTCTGCAGGATGCCGGAGACGGCGCTCCACGCGCTTTCCGCGCGGCCGACGGTGTGCCAACCCTCGAGTGACTTGCCGTTGAAGAGGGTGATCGCGTTGCCCCAGACCGGCGCGCTGGCACGCCGCAGCGACGGTGCCCGCGTACCTGACCATGTGAGCTTCTGGCCATCTCCCATCGTCGTCGAGCCGCTGATCCGATCGGCCTCGAGATGTCCCTCGAACGTGATGTCGTGTGGATCGCTCTCCCACTGCGGAGGAATGGCGAAGCGGAACGTGCCGTCCGCGAATTCGATCTTCGCGATCGGCCGCGCGCTGCCGCCCGACCCGACGAATTGTCCGACCAGCGTGGCTCCTCCGGATCGTTCCACCTCGAGCCACGACGGCATCGCCTGTGAGCCGCGCTGCATGACGAGGTCCCATCGGCCCAGCAGGGCATCGGATGCGGATCGCGATTGCGCGAGAGTTCCCGAATACCCACTCGCCGCGAGCAACAACACAGCGCCGACTGCGATGCGAGAAATCATGACCCCTCCTCCAGCCTACTCAGTCCATAAATAGAAACGGCGGCCGAACACGTTCATAGCCGTCCAGCGAACCGCCCGTCAGGCGACAGCGGGCTCGATGTTCTGGTTTACCCTGAACAGATTCTGCGGATCGTAAGTGGCCTTGACCTGCACCAGCCGTGCGAAGTTCTCGCCGTAGGTGGCCGGGATCCGATCGCTTGCCTCGTCGTCCATCATGAAGTTCACATACGCCCCCTCGAGATTGAACGGATGCACGACCTTCCAGTACGCACGCCCCCAGGCTTTGAGGGCGTCGGCCTGCGTTGGATCGGAACCGATGCCGGCGATGACCATCGAGAACGTTGCGTCGCGTGCACTCCATGCGGTGGCCTTGCCGGGAACGCGACGGACCGCGCCGTCGATCGGGTACAGGTGCATGAGCGACAACGCGCTCGGCGCAGCGGCCGCCTGCGCGATATGCGCATCGATTGCCTCGTCTGGCAGCGACTTGACGAAGTCGCCCTTCCAGTACCACTGCAGCCCCTTTGGGAAGAACGGATCGAAGAGCGCGTTCATCGCTGGAAAGGGAATCGCAGCCATCCAATTGAAGATTGGGGGCGGCAGCGCCTTGAGCAGCGGCGCCATCGCCCGTTCGCCCTCCGCCACCGGACCGCTGTAGGCGCCGACGATCGCGCAGGCGCGCTTACCCCAGTAGTCCCTCGGAAACGGATCCATCGGCGGCACAGTCTTCAGGCCGACAAAGATCCCGAGCTCTTCGGGAGCGGTGGGCAGGAAGTCGCGGTACGCGCGCATGACTGTCTTCGCGTGCGGTGCCGCCTCCCAGAAGATTGGACCTCCGTAGACGATGCCGACCGGATGCGCCTGGAAGAGGAAGCTCGTGACCACTCCGAAGTTGCCGCCCCCTCCCCGTAGCGCCCAGAAGAGATCCGGGTGATGCTCCTTGCTCGCCGTGACGAAACTGCCATCGGCCAGGACGACATCCGCTTCGAGCAGGTTGTCGATCGTCAAGCCGTACTTCCGAGTCAGGTATCCAGTGCCGCCACCGAGCGTAAGTCCCGCGACACCGGTCGTCGAAACGATCCCGAAGGGGACCGCCAGGCCGAAGGCGTGAGTGGCATGATCGACGTCGCCCGAGGTGCAGCCGGGACCTACCCGCACAGTGCGGCTCGCCGGATCCACACGGACGCTTTTCATCACCGACAGGTCGATCACCAGGCCATCGTCGACGCTGCCGAGCCCCGGCCCGTTGTGCCCGCCGCCACGAATCGCCATAACGAGTCGCTGCTCGCGGCCGAAGTTGACGGCTGTGATCACATCGGCTGCGTCGACGCATCGTGCGATCAGGCGTGGCCGCTTGTCGATCATGCCGTTGTAGAGCGCGCGTACCTCGTCATACTGTGGATCGCCGGGTTGAATGAGCTGTCCGCGAAGGTTCTTCTGGAAGGCCGCGGTGGCGTGGTCGTTCATTGCTTCCCCCCGAGGTTTGAACATGGCGATGCGATCATGGCAGAGGGGTGATTCTATCGCACGCCTGCGACCGGCTCCGCAAAAGTCCGATCAATCACATAGAATGGCGTCCCCGCATGCCCATTGTCACCTTCGACAGCCTGACCAAGAGCTACGGCCACACGCCAGCACTTCAGGGTGTTTCCTTCGACGTCGACGAGGGTGAAATCTTCGGGTTGCTGGGTCCGAACGGGGCGGGCAAGAGCACGCTCATGCGGATCCTGATGGACATCATCAGGCCCGACGATGGCCGCATTCAGACGTTCGGGCATCCGCGAACCCGCGACGATCTCGATCGGCTCGGATATCTCCCCGAGGAGCGTGGCCTCTACACGAAGCTCACCGTCATCGACGTGATGACCTACTTCGGCGCGTTGAAGGGACTCACCAGGCCGGACGCACGACGCCGCGCAGTCGAGTGGCTCGAAAAGATCGAGCTGCCGCAGGTCGTGTCGTGGAGGATCGATCGGCTCAGCAAAGGTATGAGCCAGAAAGTGCAAATCGCGGCGACGCTGATGAGCGAGCCCGAGGTCTGCATCATGGACGAGCCGACGACCGGCCTCGATCCGGTGAACGTGCGTCTGGTCCAGGATCTGCTGATCGAGCGGCGCAAGGCCGGCCGTACGACGATGCTCTCCACTCATCAGATGGGGCACGCCGAAGCGCTCTGCGATCGCGTCGCGCTCATCCATCGCGGACGGCTCGTCGTCTACGGCCGTGTGGACGACGTGCGACGGCAGCATTCGCGGCCGGAAGTCCGCGTGCGGGTACACGGCGCGCTGCCCGCGATCCCGCAGACAGCGGGAGCCGTGCAGGCCGCGGATGGTGAGTGGCTGATTACCACTCAGGCTGGCGGCGCGCCGGCCGATCTGCTTCGATCCCTCGTCGGCGCGGGCGTCCAGGTTCACAGCTTCGAGCCGCTGCTCGCGCGCATGGAGGACATTTTTCTGAACGTCGTGAGCGAGGCCGAACGTGAGCCGCTGGCGTAGAACGAAGACCGTCGCCACCTTCGAGTTCCTCACGACCGTCAAGCGTCGTGGGTATCTCATCACCACGTTCGGCATGCCGAT